>Ga0194113_10005833_pt1 | contig 15749 bp, 14 predicted proteins | sample TA2MahC200mmetaG_FD_146193 | JGI IMG/M metagenome (GOLD analysis project Ga0194113, IMG submission 146193) | Freshwater microbial communities from Lake Tanganyika, Tanzania - TA2015017 Mahale Deep Cast 200m | ecosystem: Environmental > Aquatic > Freshwater > Lake | place: Tanzania: Lake... | reverse complement strand
CAATTTTGAACAAGACAGTGATAAGGGGAAGAGGCTGCGTTTTGGTGGTGACCTCCAGTTATTTGACAAGGCCATTGCTGCAATGGGGGTAAGAGCTGGATTGTATCAGGGTTATCCGACCTTTGGTGTTGATCTAAGATTACTGATCTTCTCCTTGTCCTATGTGACATATGCTGAAGAGGTTGGTGCTTATGCAGGTCAAGACAAGGATAGAAGGCATCTCGTAACTCTGAACCTTGGCTGGTAATTCCTTGGGGCGGGGTTGTAAAACCCCGCCTATTTGTTATCTTTCTTGACTTCTCGATAATCTCTTAGATAAGATTAAAAATAATACGATTAACCACAGAGGGCAAATATATCCATAAACAGAAAAAAGGATAACTTTCAGGATTGTTCTCAGTAGATTAATTACTGAAAACTTAAAGTTTTTATTTAGAATAGTGTATGTAATTATTTGTCAATAAAAGATTTTTTAATGTGGTTTAAAATTTATGCTAAGGATTAGGAAAAAATGACAATTGCAATTGGCTGTGATCATGCAGGGGTTGAGCTGAAAAAAGAAATTATCTCGCTACTCACTGAGTTAGGCATAGAATATTCCGACTATGGTACAAAAGGGACTGAATCAGTGGATTATCCTGATTTCGGTGAAAAGGTTGCTGAAGCAGTCTCTTCAGGCAGGATCGAGAGGGGGATACTCATCTGTGGAACCGGGATAGGAATGTCCATTGTCGCAAATAAATTTCCACATATAAGGGCATCACTCTGCAATGACCTCTACACTGCAAAGATGAGCAGATTGCATAATGATGCAAATATCCTTGTCATTGGTGGAAGAATCGTTGGAAAAGATCTTGCAAAAGAGATTGTAAAGATATGGGTCAGTACCCCATTTGAAGGGAAAAGACACCATTTAAGACTAAAAAAAATCACAAAGATAGAGGAACGGTTAGGAAGTCATGGCTTTTGAAAATCTCAGACTCTCTGATTTAGAAGTTTTTGAAGCAATTCAGAAAGAGATAGAGAGAGAAAGAAAAAAGATATTACTTATTGCTTCTGAAAACTATGTAAGCCCCTCTATCCTCGAAGTGCAGGGCTCTGTTTTTACCAATAAGTATGCAGAAGGATATCCAGGCAAGCGCTACTATGGCGGTTGCGAATATGCCGATGTTGTTGAAAATCTTGCAATAGAAAGGGCAAAGAAACTATTTGGTGCAGATCATGTCAATGTCCAGCCTCACTCAGGCAGCCAGGCAAATATGGCTGTTTATTTCTCTGTATTAAAGCCTGGAGATACAATAATGGGCATGAGCTTGAGCCACGGTGGGCACCTTTCCCATGGCGCATCAGTAAACTTCTCAGGATCACTCTACAAGATTTGTACCTATGGGGTTCATAGGGAGACGGGGTATATTGACTATAACGCTGTGAGGGATCTTGCTCTGAAGAATAAACCAAAGATGCTTGTTGTAGGTGCGAGTGCATATTCACGGATCATTGATTTCAAGATTTTCTCTGATATTGCAAAGGAAGTTGGGGCATATCTTATGGCAGATATCGCACACATAGCAGGACTTGTTGCCACAGGCCTCCACCCATCCCCTGTACCGTATGCGGACTTTATTACAACAACAACCCATAAGACGCTTAGAGGACCAAGGGGAGGAATGATACTGTGCAAGGCAGAATATGCAAAGGCAATAGACAAAATGATCTTTCCAGGAATACAGGGAGGCCCGCTTGTCCATGTTATAGCAGCAAAGGCAGTTGCGCTGAAAGAGGCACTGAGCCAGGACTTCAGAGACTATCAGGTTAAAGTTGTAAAGAATGCACAAAGACTTTCAGAGGAGTTGACAAAGAGAGGCTTCAAGATTATCTCAGGTGGCACAGATAACCACTTGATGCTTGTGGACATAAACAATAAAGGGACAACAGGAAAAGATGCCGAAGAAGCACTCGATATGGTTGGAATCACCGTGAACAAAAATGTCATTCCATACGATGAGAGACCGCCGACGATCACCAGCGGTATACGGCTTGGTACCCCCTGTGTTACAACAAGGGGCTTGGGTGATGCAGAGATGAAAGAGATAGCTGATATCATAGCATCAGTCATACATGAAAGAAATGATACTGGGTCTTTGAAAGCCCTTTCAGGAAGGGTAAAAATCCTTTGCGATACCTTTCCGATATATTAGTGAAAAATCTTGAGTTCGAAATTTTAAATACGAAACAAATTACAGATTAAAATGTTTAAAACTGTTTTGAATTTTGGTAATTTGATATTGCTTAGGATTTCGGATTTAGAATTTTGGATGTTTATATTATGAAGTGTCCTTTCTGCGGAAGTATAGAAGATAAGGTCATAGACTCAAGGACGAGTAAAGAAGGTGATGCGATACGCCGCAGGCGTGAATGCTTGAAGTGCGGGAAACGTTTCACATCATATGAACGGGTAGAAGATGTTGTTCCTATGGTGATCAAGAAAGACGGAAGACGTGAACCATTTGAGAGGATAAAGATTTTAAGCGGTCTCAAAAAGGCGTGTGAGAAAAGGCCAATCGGTATTGAGACCCTCGATGGTATTACAGACTCAATAGAAAAGAAACTCATCGGACTCGGCGTGAAAGAAGTTCAGAGTACATGGATTGGTGAAGAGGTAATGTCTGCCTTAAAAGAGCTCGATAAGGTTGCGTATGTAAGATTTGCTTCTGTTTACAGGCAATTCAAGGATATCAATGAACTGATGAATGAAGTAAAGACATTGTTTGAACCCACCAAATAGAAAGTATTCCACCAAAAAATCTCGAAAGTCGCTCAAGTCAGCCCTGCTTATCAAAACCTTTATTCCTGAATTTGTGGTTTAACTGGCTTAAATATCACGATAGACAGTGGGGGGAGGGTGGTATTTATGGAATATGGCTTTCCCTGCCAGGGGAGTTCATCTGCATGCATACCGCCAGCATTGCCCAGATTACTTCCCCAGTATATCTGTGAATCGCTATTCAGTATCTCTCTGTAGAAACAATTCCGAGGAACACCAACACGATAACCCATCCTCGGAACAGGGGTAAAATTACATACAATGACAAGGAAATCATCAGGTTTTTTTGCCCTTCTGATGAATGATATGCTGCTCTGTTCTGTATCACGAAAGTCTATCCATTCAAAACCCTGATATTTAAAATCAACCTCATAAAGGGCAGGCTCAGATTGATAGAGGTGGTTTAAGTCCATAACAAATTTTTGAAGACGTCTGTGTGGTGTAAAATTTAATAAATGCCAGTCAATGCTCTTATCGTGATTCCACTCATCCCACTGTCCGAATTCTCCGCCCATGAATAATAATTTTTTCCCTGGATGACAGTACATATATCCATAAAGAAGCCTGAGATTTGCGAACCTCTGCCACGTATCCCCTGGCATCTTGTTTATCATTGAACGTTTTCCGTGGACGACTTCATCATGTGAAAGGACAAGGGTAAAGTTTTCTGAAAATGCATACAGGAGGCTGAATGTGAGATTGTTATGGTGATACTTTCTGTGTACAGGGTCTTTTGAAAAGTATTCGAGGGTATCATTCATCCATCCCATATTCCATTTCAGGCTGAAGCCAAGGCCGCCCAGGTATGTCGGCCTTGAGACACCAGGCCATGCTGTTGATTCCTCAGCAATTGTAAGGATACCAGGATGATAGCGATGGACGATCTCATTGAAACTTTTGATGAAATCTATAGCCTCGAGATTTTCTCTTCCACCGAATCTGTTTGGTATCCATTCACCATCTTTCCTTGAATAATCAAGATAAAGCATTGATGCAACTGCATCCACACGCAGACCATCAATATGGTATTTTTCGAACCAGAAGAGGGCATTTGATAGTAAATAATTTTTAACCTCATTCCTGCCGTAATTGAATATCTTGGTACCCCAATCAGGATGAAATCCTTTCCTTGGATCCTCATGCTCATAAATGCAGGAGCCATCAAAAAACCCGAGTCCATGGCCATCTGTTGGGAAATGGGCAGGAACCCAGTCGAGGATAACTCCTAAGCCATTCTGATGGCATTTATCCACGAAATACATAAAGTCTTCTGGTTTGCCATGCCTGCTTGTCGGTGCAAAATACCCTATGGTCTGGTAACCCCATGATGCATCAAGAGGATGTTCTGTTACAGGCAAGAGTTCGATATGGGTATAACCCATCTCCCTCACATATCGAATCAGTCTGTCTGCAATCTCTCTGTAAGTAAGATACCTGTTACCTTCTTCAGGTACTCTCATCCATGAACCTAAATGCACCTCGTATATGGAAATGGGGGATTCAAGCCAGTTCTTCTTTGAACGTATTTCCATCCATTTATAGTCATTCCATTGAAATTTGTTTATATCGTAGACGATTGATGCACTCTTAGGCCTTATTTCAGAGTAAAAGGCATACGGGTCTGCCTTGACAGTGATATATTTATTCACTCTTGATCTTATCTCGAATTTGTAAAGTTCTCCTTCTTTAATACCGGGGATAAATATCTCCCATATCCCTGATGAACTAAGGACCCTCATTTGATGTCTTTTTCCATCCCAATTGTTAAAATCTCCAATAACACTCACACGTTTTGCATTTGGGGCCCAGACAGCAAAGTGAACACCCTGTATGCCATTTATTTCCATTATATGGGCACCGAGCTTCTCATATTGTGTGTGATGGCTTCCTTCACCGATTAGATAAAGGTCAAAATCAGTAAGTACTGGCAAGAACGAATAAGGGTCATAAAACTCTGATACCATTCCCTCATAGGACTTTATCCTGATGCGATAAGGGAATACATTTTTTGTCTCGACAATTTCAGCATCAAAGAACCCAGCCTTATGGATTTTTTGCATCGGATATGCCTTTTCTGATTCCTCATTTCTGAATGCTATCTTCTGCTCACTGCCTTCTGCTTTTTGCCTTCTGTCTCCTGCCTTCTGCTTTTTGCCTTCTAATTTCTGATTTCTGACTGCTGAACGCTGACTGCTGTCCGTTGGCTCTTTTACAACCCAAGCTTGTTCAGCTTCCGGTAAGAACGCACGGATAGCAACTGCCTTCCTTCCGTCTATCTCAATGATATGAATCCCGATTACCTGAAATGGATCCCAGTGCTTAGCATTCACAATAAGCTTTATCTGTTCCTTCAAATCCTCTTTTGCCATGGTTTCATCCACCCCCTATCAAAATGACAACCGACTTCACGCCAATACATAATGGACACCTCTGCCCTTACCACTCAGTTATTCTATTGTTCTATAACAACCCTTTCTCCTTAAAACTGAAAAATCCAGCTTTCGTGACAATGATATGGTCTAAGACCTCGATTCCTAAGATTTTTCCAGCTTCTGCCAATCTTTTTGTAATTGTTAAATCGTTCTCTGAAGGTTCAGTGTCGCCAGAAGGGTGATTGTGGGCTAACACTACGGAAGCAGCATTATGCATAATTGCATCCTTAAATACCTCTCTTGGATGTACCAGGCTGGTATTCAGTGTACCGATAGAAACAGTAGAAATACCAATGATTTTATTGCGGGTATTTAAGAGAATGAGCTTGAAATGTTCCTTTGCCTTATCCTGAATACGTGCCCGTATTGCTTTAACCACATCCTGCGGTTTCTTTATGTCAAGATCATCCAGTTCTATCTCCAATTCTTGCCTCTTACCCAGTTCAAAACTGGCTTTTATCTGGGCTGCTTTGGCTAATCCAATACCTTTAATCTTTGAAAGTTCTTCAATTGTTGCCTCACTTATTGCCTTGATATTGCCAAACTTTACTAATAATTCTTGAGCTATGTTCACTACGGATTTACCAGGAGTCCCCCGTCCTATAACCAATGCTAAAAGCTCCTGGGCTGAGAGTGCCTCCGGGCCAAATCTTTGAAGCCTTTCTCTTGGCCTTTCTTGTTTTGGCAGGTCATGAACAGTGAAGGATGATTCTTTGCTCATTCGGGATATTCTACCCTTTGTTTCAGATAATTTTATAATTTTTCAAGAACTGCTGAGGTGTGAATATCTTAATCCCCATATATTCTCCTATACCTGCTATTGCCCTGTCACCTGTTATAATGACCTCTGCTTTTAACGTCAACGCACACTCTATAAATTTATCATCATCAGGGTCAGATTTAACAGCCCTTATTGTTGGTGTTTTTGTGGTAAAGAGTATGTTAAAACCTTTGGCAAAAAGACAAAGAAGCTCTTCAATCTCAGCTTCACCCTGTAGGCCAATCCCCTGCAGAACCTCAACATATTCATCAAGGATATCTTTTGAAAGACAAAGGGTTATTTTTTCCTTTCTCCACAGGTCAATAATCCTCAGGGGGTTTCCACCAAAAAAGGATGACACAAAGATATTTGTGTCAATAACAACCCTCATCCTTATTTTTTCCTTACCGCTTTAATTGCCTCGTCAATATCCCTGGACTTTATGCCCTTGGCCCTTAATTTTTCCCCGATTCTATTCCATAGATCATCAATATAGGCACTGATATCACGCTCTTTTATATAGTCTTCAATGAGTTCTCTTACCATCTTGCTTGTTGTTTTACCTTCTACCCTGGCAAGTTTATTCAGCCTATCCTTAACTTCAGGGTCTATTCTTATAATCATCTGGGTTGACATCAATTTACCTCCAATATAATGTATAGCATATATATATAATATATCATTCTTAAAAGGCTGTCAATGTGTACCTATGGGAAAGGGGTCTTCATTCTTCACTTAACAACTTCGTCCTATCAATCCTTATGTCAAGTTTGAATGACTGTATCTTCCATTCTGATTTTCTTTTGCAGTTCAACTGAAACTTTTGATATCACTGATTTCCAATCCCCAGGTGAAGGTTGACGAAAAAGTCTCATTGTTGGATACCACGGACTGTCTCCACGATTTAGCATCCATCTCCAGTCTGGAACAAAAGGAAGTAATGTCCAGACAGGTTTACCCATTGCACCTGCTAAATGAACTATAGCAGTATCTACAGAAATAACTAAATCAAGATTCTCTGTGAATGCAGCAGTATCAGAAAAATCATTAATCTCATCTGTATAATCAATAAGCCTCATACCTTTCGGAGGATTATCTGTCTGTTTTGCTGCCTCTCCTTTCTGTAGACTGTAAAATGTAACTTTATTAAATTCAGCAAGTGGTGAAAATGTTTCAAGTGATAAGGAACGATAGTGGTCTTTTTTGTGTTTTGGATTTCCTGACCATACTAAACCAATTTTTAACTTAGAATTATCATTACAAACTTTGTCCCGCCATTTTTGCATTAACAAAGAGTTCAAAGTAATATAAGGTATCTTTGCAGGAATACTCTCTATCGTTGTATTGAAAATTAAAGGTAAACTCAAAAGAGGGCAGTGCAAATCGAATTCAGGTAGTTGTTTACCATATGCTACAACCTGATGTATACCTTCAACATTTTCTATTAATGATGTTAATTCTTTTGGGCACTCAACGATTACCTTTGCCCCACTTTGTGCAACCAGAGGGGCGTAACGGATGAACTGAATAGCATCTCCTAATCCCTGTTCAGCATGAAGTAAAATAGTAAGTCCTTTAATATCAGACCCATTCCAAATGGTTTGAGAAAAATTACGCTGATAAGGAATAAAATCTTTTGTTTTCCAACGCCACTCATATTCTTTCCATGCTTGCTTGAAATTACCCGACAATAAGAGTGTAAGTGACATATTCCAGTGTGCATCAGCATAGTTTGGGTTAAGATGAAGGGCTTTTTGATAACAGGTTATGGCTTCGTCAAGCTGACCTTTCTCTTGAATGGCACCTCCCAGATTATTATATGCCAGATCAAAGTTTGGATTAATCTTTAATGCCTTTTGATAACAGGTTATGGCTTCGTCAAGCTGACCTTTCTCTTGAATGGCACCTCCCAGATTATTATATGCCAGATCAAAGTTTGGATTAATCTTTAATGCCTTTTGATAACAGGTTATGGCTTCGTCAAGCTGACCTTTCTCTTGAATGGCACCTCCCAGATTATTATATGCCAGATCAAAGTTTGGATTAATCTTTAATGCCTTTTGATAACAGGTTATGGCTTCGTCAAGCTGACCTTTCTCTCGAAGGGCAACCCCAAGATTATTATATGCATCGACCTGATTTGGATTAATCTTTAATGCCTTTTGATAACAGGTTATGGCTTCGTCAAGCTGACCTTTCTTTTGAAGGGCTCTCCCCAGATTACAATGCACATCAGCAAGATTTGGATCAATCTTTAATGCCTTTTGATAACAGGTTATGGCTTCGTCAAGCAGTCCTTTCTCTCGAAGGGCACTTCCCAGATTACAATGCACATCAGCAAGATTTGGATCAATCTTTAATGCCTTTTGAAAACAGATTATGGCTTCGTCAAGCAGTCCTTTCTCTCGAAGGGCAACCCCAAGATTATTATATGCATCGACCTGATTTGGATTAATCTTTAATGCCTTTTGATAACAGGTTATGGCTTCGTCAAGCTGACCTTTCTCTTGAAGGGCACTTCCCAGATTACAATGCACATCAGCAAGATTTGGATCAATCTTTAATGCCTTTTGAAAACAGATTATGGCTTCGTCAAGCAGTCCTTTCTCTCGAAGGGCAACCCCAAGATTACAATATGCAACAACATTGTCAGGTTGAACTTTTAATATTTCTCTATAGATATATTCTGCCTGCTGTAAATTTCCTGCCTGATAATGCTTGAGTGCTAATTGAATTGCCTCTTTGACAGTCATTGTTTATAACCTATTTGGAGTTATTCATCTTTTCGAGTCCAGCATTATTGTTACTGGCCCATCATTAACCAGATGTACCTGCATTAAGGCACCAAATTCGCCTGTAGCTACCTTGATGCCATTTGCTCTGAGTTTATTGATAAATTTCAAATACATCTCCTTAGCTCTTACCGGTTCTTCAGCACTGTCGAATGAAGGGCGATTACCTTTTTTACAGTCGGCAGATAAGGTAAATTGCGATATGACGAGAATTTCACTTTTGATATCCTGTACAGAAAGGTTCATTTTCTTCTGATCGTCTTCAAATATCCTGAGATTTGGGATTTTTTTAACGAGGTATTCGAGGTCTGTTTCGGTGTCGCCTTTCTCGACACCAAGAAATACGAGAAGACCTTTACCAATTTTAGAAACAGCATTTCCCTTTATATCAACCTTAGCCTCTGAAACACGCTGTATTAAGGCTTTCATATGCTGACTACTGTCTGCTGACTACTGTCTTGTTAGTGCCACATCATCTTCTCAAAATCAGGCGTTGGCACTATGAGTGAGATGTAGCCTCTCCATGGACACCGTTCTAACTCTTCCCCATTCTTTATAATTGAAACACATAAATCCATTTCGTCCTTTTCTTTGGCATTTAAGTCACAGAATGGGATACCTATTTCGAAGATATCCTGCATAGCAACATCGGGAATATCTTTTATTTTTTCCCAGTCTCCATCGGTCTTTCTGAGGAGTTCTGCATAGGATAAGAAAGGTTTGATTGAGACAATAATCTTACATGGTGAAGGTTTTATTGTCGTGATAGAAATTTTTGTATTATCAGGGAGTTCACTGAATGGAATCGAAAAGTCCATCCTCAGGAAAAGGTTATCTTTGTTAAAGCCATAATAGAGACTGGATAAGATACTTTCCGCCTTGTGCATGCTGCCACCAGATTTTTTTACATCCATAAGAGCGCCCTGATACCATTCAAAATAGCTTGTTACCATGCCATCAATTTTGGGCTCTATAAATCCCCGTATTGTTATTGTTGGAGATACACTCCGTTCTTCTCTGTGTATAGGTATAAATAAATGCTGTGGAACCTCTTTCCCCATCTCTTTATAAATCTTTATAAGATTTAATCTGAAAAGTTCGTCAAAATCCTTCTGGTTCTCTGTCACATGTTCATCCCCATACCACCAGTTCCAGTCACTTCCCTCAGCAACATATAATGCCTTCCATGCCTCTAATACATTTTTATCAGGGTTCATCTTCTGAAATGTCTCAAGGTCATTCCGTGTTTCTGAAAGGTAGTCCCACGCTCTATTGTCCTCCTCATGGCCGATCCATACTCTAAAATTTGCATAAATCCATGAACCTGCATGAAGCCTGTGCAGAGGTTCACCCCTGTCATGCTCAAAAAGGTATTCCGAGACCGTGACCGTCTTTAACCTTTCCTCACTGGACAAACCTTCATAGAGATACCGGAAGAAATCATGTCCATCATTTTTGTAATATTCCCATGCATTTTCTCCATCGAGTATAATTGGTATGAGATGTGGCCTGTCTTTTGGCATATGGGCCCATACCTGAATAAGCTTGTTGATGAAATCCTCTGCTGCCTTTTTCGAATCCCAGCCTGAATAAACAAAACCAATGAGATCAGACATCTGATGATCCCTGAAGATGATTGAAACATTATCAAACATATATGGTCTGTAGAAGATCCCTGGTTCCACGATGTTCCCTGCGCTATCCCGAAGTCTTTTTCCAATTGAATTTGAAAGGATCTCCTCATCAGTTCCAATCCATTGTATCCCCTCTTTTGCTGCTATTCTTACAGCCTCTTCACTCACTGATCCCTCAGAAGGCCACATCCCGTCAGGTTTGTATCCAAAAAGTTTCTCGAAATAATCCAGGCCCATCCGTATCTGTTTTTCTGCATCTTCAGGATGAACAAATCTTCTCTGAGGAAGTGGTATATCAGGTATGGCAATTTTTGCAGAATTTGTATCGCAGAGTAGTGGAAGGATAGGGTGATAGAATGGCGAGACAGTGAGTTCAACCTGTCTTTTCCCTGCCATCTCTTTGTAGGTTGGAATTATCTTTTGTAATATCTCGAATTGTTTTAAGATGAGCATCTGCTTATCTTCTTCAGTAAAGTCTTTGCCTTTCTCAACAAGCATTTTCAGGAAAGGCTCTCTTTTTCTGAAGAGCGGGTCTATCCAGCAAAGATTGAAAAGGACCTGCAGGTCAAGAAAATCGCCATCACTGAAATATTTTATTTTTCGCATAAGGTCGCTTTTGATAAGCCGCAAGCCCCTCCTTACAAGGAGTTCATAATATCTCTGGAATGGTTTTATCATATGATCCCAGTTTGCAAGGAAGAAATTCTCGAGGATGAATAGCTTCTCTTCTGAATTCAGTTCAGATGCCTTTTTTAGAGTAACTTCGAGATACAGGTCTTTTGCATCGTTTTCTGTGTAGTCCATAATCTGTTCGAGGAGTGAAGGGGTGAAATTGAATGTCTGTTTTATATCCGGGAAGTCCCTGAGGATTTCTACCATATCAAGATAGTCTTTTGTACCGTGAAGCCTTACCCATGGAAGTCTGTAGAGTCCTGTCAGGGCGTCCCGGTAGAATGGCTGATGCATATGCCAGACAAAGGCGATATAAAGCGGCCTATCTGTCATACTGGAAGATATACTCGTCAGGCTTTGACATACCGAATTTTTCGCGGGCGTGTTTCTCTGTATAAAAAGGCTCTTCCTTGAGTGACTTTACCTCTGACCCGAGTTGCTCGTTCTCCTTTTTTATCTCTTTTATCTGTGTTTCTATTTGTGTCCTGGTCTTTTTGAGTTCTCTATACCTGAGGATGCCCATGTCACCAAAAAACAGGGTAATACCGAAATAGATAAAGCTCAGTAATATGAGTGTAAAAAAAATGAGCCTTCTTTTTTTAAGCTCTGAAACAACCTGTTTTCGTAAAAGATTCTCTGGGCCGCCCATTATCTTAAATTATAAAACGATTCTTTCCCTTTGTATAGAGCAGAGTCTGATAGTTCCTCCTCGATTCTCAAAAGTCTGTTATATTTTGCTACCCGTTCGCTCCTAGCAAGAGAGCCTGTCTTGATAAAACCAGTATTGCAGGCAACTGATAGATCTGCAATTGTTGTATCCTCTGTTTCTCCAGATCTGTGTGAGATGACAGCAGTATACCCTGCCTTTTTAGCCATCTCTATGGCATCAAGCGTCTCTGTTATGGTGCCTATCTGGTTCAATTTGATCAGTACGGAATTTGCGATTCCCAGTTCTATTCCCTTTTGTATGATGTTTGTGTTTGTAACAAATATATCATCACCAACAAGCTGAACCTTTTTGCCAAGCCTCTGTGTCAATTGCTTCCATCCATCCCAGTCATTTTCTGAAAGGCCATCTTCAATCGAGAGGAAAGGATATCTGGATATCATATCTTCGTAATATGAGATCATGTCATCTGATGAAACATTTTTACCTTCAAACCGGTAAGAGCTATTGTCGTATAGCTCTGATGCAGCAACATCAAGGGCAAGATAGATGTCTTTTCCAGGAACATAACCAGCCATTTCAATAGCCTGTATGATCAGGGTCATGGCTTCTTCATTCTTCGATAGATTTGGGGCAAAACCTCCTTCGTCTCCCACTCCAGTAGAAAATCCATTTTTCTTGAGTATTCCTTTCAAGGTGTGGAATATCTCTGCTCCTGCCCTGAGGGCGCTTGCAAAATTGCTCAGCCCTGCTGGCATGATCATGAACTCCTGTATGTCAAGATTATTGTCAGCATGGGCTCCTCCATTGAGGATATTCATCATCGGTACAGGAAGCTCTTTTGCATTACATCCCCCAATGTATCTATACAAGGGCAGCCCTGTTTCCAAGGCAGTTGCCTTGCAAACAGCCATCGAGACACCGAGCATAGCATTTGCACCAAGTTTGCTCTTGTTTTCTGTACCATCAAGTTCTATCATGGTAGTATCAATAAGGATCTGGTCTTCGGAATTCATTCCCCTTAATCGTGGTGCAATCATTTTCATGACATTTTTAACTGCCTTTAAGACCCCTTTACCAAGGAATCTTTTTTTATCACCGTCTCTCAATTCCAGCGCCTCTCGTTCACCCGTTGAAGCTCCTGAGGGGACAATCGCTCTGCCAATGATTCCACTTTCCAAAAATACTTCCACCTCGACCGTCGGGTTGCCCCTGGAATCTAAAACCTCCCGTGCAAATATGTCTATAATCTCACTCATTATGCCTCCTTAGAAATTAGTAACGCGTAACAAGTAACAAGGCTTATTACTCTTAAACCCTCATGAGCCCTTGGCTCACAAAGGACATAAAAGTATAACACCCTCCCCAACCCCTCCCATCGAGGGAGGGGAGACAGTAGATGGTCTCCCATCGAGGGAGGGGAGATAGTAGAGAGTTTCTCATTAAGGGAGGGGTGATATAAGATACAGTTCCCTCGCCCCTTGTGGGAGAGGGTTAGGGTGAGGGGTATTTTGGGGACAAGCTTATTATTTTTTTGGTACATGTATCGCTTCCCCATAAATATCCTCTGCTGCTTCCATTATACCTTCTGCGAGGGTAGGATGGGCATGAATCATTCCTGAAATATCCTTTATCGTAAGCCCATTTTTTATGGCGAGGGCTGCTTCGTGAATAAGGTCAGAGGCATGGTGGCCTATAATATGTGCGCCCAGGATTTTATCAGAGTCACTATCAGCAACGATCTTAACGAAACCTGTAATCTCTCCCATCGCATGAGCCTTGCCAAGTGCCCTGAATTGAAAATGGCCTGTCTTCACCTTAATTCCCTTCTCTACTGCCTGGTATTCCCTGAGTCCAACAGATGCAATTTCAGGTGATGTAAAGATACAGGCCGGGACAACAGTGTAATCAATTTTTTCATCACTACCCATAACATTCCGTGCTGCTGTTATCCCTTCTCTTGAAGCAACATGGGCAAGGAGTATGCCACCAATAACATCACCGATAGCATATACATGAGGAATATTTGTCTCCATCTTTTCATTGACGATAATCTCGCCACGTCTACCCTTTTGTATACCAATTGCTTCGAGTCCGATACCGTCACTATTGAACATCCTGCCGATCGATACAAGCACTTTTTCTGTAATAATCTCTTTCCCGTCTGACAAAAAGGCATGGACACCATCACTTTTTATCTCTATCTTTTCGATCTGAACATGTGTATAGAGTTTTACCTTTTTTTTCTTCAGCTCTTTTTCAAAAAGTTCAGATATCTCGAGATCCTCTGTGGCTATTGCCCTCGGAAGCATTTCGACCATCGTGACATCCGAACCAAGTTTTTTATAAATACATGCAAATTCGCAACCAATTGCACCAGCCCCTACAATCAGAAGTGTTCGGGGAATATCTGTGAGGTTAAGGGCATCATCACTTGAGATTATTTTTTCCCCGTCCATTGGGAATGTCGGGATATGAGATGGCCTTGAACCTGTGGCAATGATAATGTTATCTGCCGCAACAATTTCCTTTGAGCCATCTTTTGATATAACTTCTATGCTATGAGGAGATAAGAGTACCCCGCGTCCTTCTTTTAATGTTATATTCCAGCTTTTGAAGAGGTTTTTTATACCCTTTACCAGTGTATTGACTATCTTGTTCTTTCGTTCGACGATCCGGGAAAGATTCGGGATTATTTCACCCTTGAGTTCAATACCGAATTCCTTTAATTCTTTTGCTTTTGCAAAAACCTCTGCAGATGTGACAAGGGCTTTTGAAGGGATGCAACCTCTGTTAAGACATGTTCCGCCAACCTCGGTTTCTTCAATGACTGTTACCTGTGCACCTAATTGCGCAGCTTTGATCGCTGCAACATATCCCCCGGGACCTGTACCGAGGATGGCTAATTTCACCTGACTTCCTCTTCAACATATTTCTCATATTCAGAAACATCCATCAGGTCATCAAGTTCTGACACATCATCAATTTCAAGAATAGCGATCCATCCTTTTCCATAAGGATCATCATTTATTATCTCTGGAGACTCTGAAAGGTCTTCATTCACTTCTATAACTCTTCCACTCAGAGGTGATATTAATGATGAAGTTGCTTTGGTTGATTCGATCTCGCCAATCTCGCTATTGGCTTCTATATCAATATCAACCTCTGGAAGGTCAATGTAAACGATGTCGCCGAGTGCATCCTGTGCATATGCAGTTATGCCAATGGTAGCCTTTCTGCCTGATACCTTAACCCATGTGTGTTCTTTGTGGTACTTGAGGTCATCCGGATTCATCATTTCCTCCTTTTGAAATTTTCTTAAATTGAGATTTCTTATCACAGGTTTCTATTTTTTGTCAACTTCATTTTCAGTTCGATAATCTTTTTGAGTGCGTCTTCTGGTTCCAGTCTTTTTATATCAAGATTGACGATCTCTGTAGCAACCGATTCAGTCACAGGAGAGAAGAGATCAAGCTGAAATGCTCCTTTCCGCATCTTTCTATCTGAAAACCTTGGCCTCCCTGTTTCATTGAGCTCCTCTTTCTCAAGATTGGCAAGCACCTCTTTTGCCCTCTGAATAATTCCGTCTGGCAGTCCTGCCAATCGCGCAACCTGTATGCCATAACTCTTGTCTGCTGATCCCTTTTCTATCTTCCTGAGAAAGATAATCTCATCGCCCCACTCCTTAACGGCTACATTGTAATTTCTCACACCATTGTGGATGAGTGTAAGTTCTGTCAGCTCGTTATAATGAGTTGCAAAGAGTGTTCTTGCTTTTATCTCGTTCAGAATATATTCGGCGACTGACCATGCTATGCTTATTCCATCAAAGGTGCTTGTACCTCTTCCTACCTCATCCAGTAATATAAGGCTTTTATCCGTTGCATTATGTGCTATATTCGCTACCTCTATCATTTCGACCATAAACGTACTTTGACCTTTTGCAAGGAAATCAGATGCACCTATCC
>Ga0194113_10005832_pt1 | contig 15751 bp, 11 predicted proteins | sample TA2MahC200mmetaG_FD_146193 | JGI IMG/M metagenome (GOLD analysis project Ga0194113, IMG submission 146193) | Freshwater microbial communities from Lake Tanganyika, Tanzania - TA2015017 Mahale Deep Cast 200m | ecosystem: Environmental > Aquatic > Freshwater > Lake | place: Tanzania: Lake... | reverse complement strand
GCCTGAGTTGCAGATAGGAAAAGACGGGAGGGAAAAATGTGTTGCTTGCGGGCTGTGTGCCAGGGTTTGTCCCTCTCAATGCATCTCTGTCGAAGGGGCGGAGGATGAGACAAACAGGAGATACCCGAAAGTTTATGAGTTGGATGCCTTCCGATGTATTTTTTGCGGGTTTTGTGAAGAGGCGTGTCCTGTAAGGGCAATAATCCTCAGGGATACCTTTGAGTTGGCAACGTATGACAATAAGGATGTCTTCGATAAAGAAAAGTTGTTAGATCTCACGAGGAAAAGAAATTTACCTAAATAATTATGGAAGCATATTTATTTTATATTGTGGCAACAATCGCTGTAGTCACGGGGGTCTATCTCATTTTTGAGAAAAACCCTGTCTTCAGCGCTTTGTTCCTTATCCAGACGATGGTTTGCATAGCGGTGCTCTATATATTGCTTGAGGCGCAGTTCATTGCTGCGGTTCAAATCATTGTGTACGCAGGCGCTATTATGGTGCTCTTCCTCTTTGTAATTATGCTGTTAAACCTGAACATCAAAGAGGAAGCAAAAAACGCCTTGCCTTTTCAGAGGATACCTGCCGTCGTTATGGGAATTGTACTGTTTGCGGCTATTTGTATGATAATAAAGTCGAAATTACTGCAAGGGAAACATGGTGAATACACAACGGCATACGTTAACAGTGTCGGAAATACAAAGCTTATCGGCAATTTGTTATTCACTGATTATTTATTGCCATTTGAGATAACTTCTATCTTGCTATTTGTAGCGGCAATCGGGGCCATCATGCTGGCGAAAAGGAAACTGTAAGATGATTACCATTACTCATTATCTGGTGCTGAGCGCGATTCTGTTTACGCTGGGTGTTGTTGGCGTTTTAGTGCGGAGGAATGCCATCATAATCTTTATGTGCATCGAACTCATGCTGAATGCCGTTAATCTGTCGTTTGTGGCGTTTGCCCATTATCTTAATTCCATGCAAGGCCAGTTGTTTGTGTTTTTTACCATGACGGTTGCCGCCGCCGAGGCCGCTGTCGGCCTGGCAATTATCGTGGCCGTATTCAGGAATAAAGAGACCGTAAACATTGACGATATAAATATCATGAAATGGTAATTTCGAATGAATTCGAAATTACTCCTTGGGGCTGTCCAAAAAGTCCGTAAATCATACAAAAGGTAGGGGCTGAAAATTTTCAGCCCCTACATGTGGTACGTTCATAAGACTTTTTGGACAGCCCCGCTGAGGAATCTGGATGTTCAAGGAATTTCAGAGTTGGAAACAGCGCATTCAGACAACCCCCTGAATCCCCCTTTTCTAAGGGGGACTTGTGAAAATCCCCCTTAATAAAGGGGGCGAGGGGGTTGTTTTTCACCGGTATTTGCCGTGTATCTAAAAGTCGCTGCCGTAGGCAGCCTAATGTAAAATTTCTTTAGGAAGCTGCATGCTTAATTTAGTTGCATTAATCCTGTTATTCCCAATCATCGGAACGGCTATTAACGGGCTGATCGGTAAAAGGCTGCGGAAGGAAACCGTGGGCTACGTTGCCTGTGGAGCTATCAGTCTATCCTTTTTTGTCTCGATACTGGTATTTATCGGACTTCTTCTCCTGCCGCCCGATGCGCGCCTTTTTGAGAAACAACTGTTTAGCTGGATTGAATCCGGTTCATTCAAATCTGCGGCAGGTTTGCAGGTAGACCCCTTGTCTTCCATTATGATCCTCATTGTTACGGGGGTTGGATTCCTCATTCATATCTATTCAATTGGCTATATGCATCATGACAAGGGATACCACCGCTATTTTTGCTATCTGAATTTATTTACCTTCTCTATGTTATTGCTTGTTTTGAGCAATAACTTTCTCCTCATGTTTATCGGATGGGAGGCGGTCGGGTTGTGTTCTTACCTGCTTATTGGGTTCTGGTTCGAAAAGGAATCGGCCTCGAATGCCGCCAAAAAGGCGTTTGTGGTCAACAGGGTAGGTGATTTTGGTTTCGCCCTAGGCATTATGCTTATATTTCTGACTTTTCATAGTATCGATTTTACGGAGGTGTTTAGCGCGGCTTCTCACGGGAATTTTGAGGTAGGCAGTTTTACGGTAACCATCATTACCCTCCTTTTATTCATGGGCGCTACGGGTAAATCTGCCCAAATACCCCTTTATACGTGGCTGCCGGACGCTATGGAAGGTCCCACGCCGGTCAGTGCGCTTATCCATGCGGCAACCATGGTGACGGCAGGCGTCTATATGATTGCACGATGCAACGTCCTTTATATGTTATCCCCTTTTACTATGACCGTAGTAGCCGGTGTTGGCGCTGTTACGGCGCTCTTTGCAGCATCCATCGGTTTGGTGCAAAACGACATCAAGCGTGTATTGGCTTATTCCACGATTAGCCAGTTAGGATATATGTTTGTGGCTTGCGGTGTAGGCGCATTCACTGCAGGTATCTTTCATCTCATGACCCATGCATTTTTCAAGGCATTACTCTTCCTGGGTTCTGGCAGCGTCATTCATGCCCTATCCGGTGAACAGGATATGAGAAAGATGGGTGGGCTGAGACATCATATTCCTACCACATACAAGACCTTTTTGGTCGGTACCATTGCTATTGCCGGTATCCCGCCGTTTGCAGGATTTTTCAGTAAAGACGAAATTTTATTAGAATCACTCGTCCGTGGAAATTTCTGGTACTGGGCGATTGGCGCGCTGGCGGCCTTCTTTACGGCCTTTTACATGTTCCGTTTGCTTTTTATGACATTTCATGGAGAATCAAGGGTGGATCATCACGCGGCAGAGCACCTCCATGAATCTCCAAAAAATATGACGCTACCATTGACGGTGCTTGCAATACTTTCATTCTTTGGCGGATTTCTTGGTATTCCGGGTGCAAGCGTCATCAGTAACTTTTTGTCACCGGTTTTTGGTGAACACGGTCATACTGAAATTTCCGGGGCAGAAGCAGGCGTACACCATAGCGCGTATCTGCCTTACCTGATGATGGTCGTTTCGACTGCCATTGCAATTGCTGGTATATACCTTGCCTATCAGATGTATATTAAAAAACCCGAAATGCCAAAGAAACTGGCAGAACGGTTTGGTTTGATTTATAAACTTCTGCTGAACAAATATTATGTCGATGAAATTTACGATGCACTCTTTGTGAATCCTGTTAAAAAATGCTCCATCCAGTTATGGAAACAGGTTGATGTCAGGATGATCGATGGTTCTGTAAACGGTGTCGCCCGTCTCGTTGGGTGGTTTGGTAATACCTTGCGTTATTTACAGACAGGATATGTACGCAATTATGCATTTTATATCGTGATTGGCTGTATTTGTATTATTGTATTCGCCGCACTGGGCATGTGATGATTAAATGCAAAAGTAGGGTGGGTTAACCGGAGCGAACCCATCATTTTTAGGCTGAATTTTTGGATCAGATTAATTAATATTGTTGGTTTCTTAAAATGAATTCTGGAGTGTTTTAATATCTATGCCTATTCTTTCACTTATAACCTTTCTTCCGATCATAGGAGTAATCTTTATCCTGTCGATTGATTCGAAAAAACAGGAACTCATCAGGATTACGTCTCTGCTGGTTTCGGTCGTTGTATTTTTTATTTCCCTTCCTCTATATTTCAATTTCGATGCACGCTCATACGAGATGCAGTTTGTAGAGAAATTGCCGTGGATACCTTCCTTTGGAATTCATTATTATGTGGGAATCGATGGTGTCAGTTTATTCCTGATACTTCTGACAACTTTTATCACGCCTCTTTCTATCCTGGCATCATGGCATATCACCAAGAGCATAAAGGAATACATGATTGCCATGCTGGTGCTTGAAACGGGCATGATCGGCGTGTTTATCTCGTTAGACCTATTTTTATTTTATGTGTTCTGGGAACTCATGCTGATTCCGATGTACCTGCTCATCGGCATCTGGGGCGGCCCAAGGAGGATTTACGCAGCAGTTAAGTTCTTTATTTATACCATGGCAGGCAGCGTATTCATGCTCCTGGCCATCATCGCCTTGTATTTTCTGAATCACAGGACAACGGGTGAATATACCTTTAATCTATTGGAATTTTACCGGCTCGACCTCTCTTTTGCCGTCCAATTCTGGTTGTTCCTGGCATTTGCCCTTGCCTTTGCCATCAAGGTTCCCATGTTTCCGTTTCATACATGGCTGCCTGATGCCCACGTGGAAGCCCCTACGGCGGGGAGTGTAATCCTGGCAGGTGTCCTTTTGAAAATGGGTACGTATGGCTTTGTGCGATTCTGTCTGCCGCTGTTTCCGGAAGCAAGCCATGTCTTTGTTCCGGTAATTTCATGGATGGCTATTGTGGGCATTATTTATGGCGCTCTGGTTTCTATGGTGCAGGACGACCTGAAAAAACTCGTTGCCTATTCCAGCGTGAGCCATCTGGGTTTTGTCATGCTGGGCATTTTTGCCTTCAATATCCAGGGCATCGAAGGTGGAATTACCCAGATGATCAATCACGGTCTCAGCACAGGGGCGCTCTTCCTTGTTGTCGGAATGCTTTATGAAAGAAGGCATACACGCATGATCGCAGACTTCGGAGGTCTGACAAAACAGATTCCGGTTTTTGCCACCTTCTTTATGATCGTTACGTTATCGTCTATCGGACTGCCCGGGCTAAACGGTTTTGTCGGAGAGTTCCTCATCCTGGTGGGTACGTTCAAGTCACGCATTCTCTATGCATCGATTGCAACATCAGGTATTATCCTCGCTGCCGTGTACATGCTCTGGATGTTTCAGAGGGTTATGTTTCACGAGATTACACATGAAGAGAACAAGACGTTAAAAGATATGAACAAACGGGAATGGGCTATCCTGCTCCCGATTGTAGTGATGATCTTCTGGATTGGCATTTATCCCAATTCGTTTCTGAGAAAGATGGATGCATCGGTAAATCACCTTTTGAAACAGGTGGGAGATAAGGCAAATATTGCATCAAATGCTCAGATACAAAGCAAGGCTGAACAATTACAGGAGAATGATGCGCCAAAAATTGATATAGTTCCTGAGAACAGGACGGAGTGGTAAAGAAAAAAACGAATTGTGGCAGACAAAAAATCCCCCTTAAAAAAGGGGGCTAGGGGGTTGTAAAATAGTCCAGAAAAAACACAACCCCCTGAATCCCCCTTTTTTAATGGGGACTTAAACGGAATAACTTGTGATTAAGAGTTTTTAACAATGGTGAATACATCGATTATGACATTTAATATCCTCAGTATTTTGCCGATACTGATTCTGGCAGGTTTCGGTATGATCGTGCTTGTTACGGACGTCGTATCTTCAAGAAAATTTGGGGATAAGAATTACCTGGCATACATATCCCTGCTGGGAATTATCATTGCGGGCATTTTTTCCAGGAACTCTGTAGGGACGACACTATTTTCGTTCAGTGAATCTTTTGCGATTGATAACTATTCCTTATTTTTCAATTTTATCTTTCTCCTCAGTACGGGACTCACCATCCTCATCTCACACAGCTACATCAAGCGAGAGGAGATTAATCATGGAGAATATTATGCCTTACTATTGTTTGCAACAATAGGTATGATGCTCATGGCATCCGGCGCCGACCTGTTGAACATTTATATCGGCCTGGAAGTCATGTCAATCAGCATTTATATCCTGACGGGTTTCAAACGTTCGAAACTCATCTCAAACGAAGCCTCTTTGAAATATTTCCTGCTGGGCGCATTTGCCACGGGCTTTTTACTGTACGGGATATCCATTATCTATGGCACAACGGGCACTATCAGCCTCAGGCAAATTGCCTGTTTTATTGAAGGAAAGGGCGGCGCATTAGACCCCCTTTTGCTCATGGGCATGGGATTGATAATTATCGGACTTGGATTTAAAGTTGCCTCTGTACCGTTCCACGCATGGGTGCCCGATGTCTACGAGGGTGCGCCCACGTCAATAACCGCCTTTATGTCTGTAGGGCCAAAAGCGGCCGGGTTTGCAGCCTTTTTGCGTATCTTCATGACCGCCTTTGGGTCGACCCATTACGAGTGGCAGAAGATTATTTTCGTCCTTGCCGTCCTGACCATGACCATAGGAAACGTAGTGGCAATTGCACAAACGAACATCAAACGTATGCTGGCGTATTCCAGCATTGCCCATGCAGGCTATCTCCTGATCGCCCTGGTAGCTGCGAATAACATGGGCGTATCGGGCACATTGTTCTATATTCTGGCTTACATCTTTATGAATATCGGTGCATTTGCAATTGTAATAGTGTTAAGCCAGAAGGGTGACGAATTCATACAGATTAACGACTATGCAGGATTGGGATACAAACATCCGCTGCTTGCCATAGCGATGACGCTCTTTATGCTTTCCATGGCGGGTATTCCGCCCATGGCGGGTTTTGTGGGAAAATTTTACATCTTCAGCGCCGCCATGAAATCGGGTTATGTCGGGCTGGCTGTCATTGGCGTGATAAACAGCGTCATCTCCGTTTACTACTATCTGCGGATTACGGTAATCATGTACATGAAAGAACCTACAAGGGACTTTCATCCCCTCACCATTTCACCTTTAATCGTTGCCGCCATCGTCATCTCGGTGGTTGGCACACTCCAACTGGGCATCTTCCCTTCCAAAGTCATGGAAATAGTCCAGCACTCCATACTTACCTTGAAATAATTTTTTCTTGACTTGAAATCACAATTTGCGATATCCGATTAACCTATAGTTTGTATAATTCTTCCTTCACTATTGCAGAGTGTGTTTGTAAATGGGTTATAGATACCGTTAAATCACCTAAAACATCTTCGATTTGTTCCTCTGTTAGATGCTCGATGTCTAGTTGGTGGATTAGCTTTATCGTTGATAAACACTCGTCTCTGAGTTCGCTTAATAGCGTTGTTAACGTCGGGCTTAATTTGTTGTTTACTATTGACATGGGTTTTAACCTCCTCTTTTTAATCTCTTTTCAGCCTTTATCATTCTTTCTTTGCATTCGCAGCATGGGCGGCGTGCGACTGGGCGATGATGGATTGGATGAGATGCGCCGGCACGACATCGTAATGCGAGAATTCCATCGTAAACGAACCCTGCCCGCCGGTCATTGATTTCAATTCGGTTTCGTAGTTGGCTATTGATGACATGGGGATGGCGGCCCGCACTACCTGTAAGTCTCCCAGAGAATCCATCCCTTTGATGTGGCCTCGATGGCTGGAAAGGTTTCCGGTAATCTCACCCATAAATTTCGTGGGAATCGTCACCTCGATATTTACGATTGGCTCAAGAAGCACGGGTTTTGCATGGTTGAAGGCGTCCAGGAATGCATGCGATGCAGCTATCTTGAAAGACGTCTCGGAAGAATCGACATCGTGATAAGAGCCGTAGTGCAATCGCACACGCAGGTCAACAATGGGATGTCCAATCAATATGCCTTTGCCAAGTACTTCGTGAATCCCCTTCTCAACGGCAGGTATGTATTGACGCGGAATGGAGCCGCCGACTATTTCATCTACAAACTCAAACCCTGTACCCCTCGGCAGCGGTTCAATTTTGATATGTACCTCTCCATACTGCCCATGACCACCCGATTGTTTTTTGTGCTTGTACTGCGCCTGTGACCTTGCTGTAATGGTTTCCTTATAAGGGATTTTTGGGGTATGGGATTCCACTTCAATCCCGAAGCGGCGTTTCAAACGGCTGATTATTACCTGCAAATGGAGATTACTCATGCCGGTAATCACCAGTTCATTGGTTAAGGTATCATGGGAAACTTTAAAGGTTTTATCCTCTTCGGTAAGTTTATGGAGGCATTCGCTGATTTTCTTTTCAGCCCCCTTGCTTTTGGGTATCACGGCAAGTGAGGACATTGGAGTGGGAAACGTGATCTCCGGAAACTTTACCGGGTGTTTGGAATCACAGATCGTATCCGAAATGTGGATATCCTCCACCTTGGACACAGCGATAATATCGCCGGGAATGGCTCGCGAAACAGGTTGTTGTTCCTTCCCAAAGACACGGTAAAGATGGCCGACCTTATTCACTTTTTTACTCGTCGCATTATAAAATGATAAATCACCGTCCAGCATGCCTGAGACTACTCGAAAATAGGTTGATTTTCCGACAAAGGGGTCGATCACTGATTTAAACACATGTGCGCTAAAGGGAGAGTTGTTTGCGGCTTCTGGGGTGACTTCCTGGTTCTTTTGCATATCAATAGCTTTTCTCTTTATTCCCTCAAGCGGAGAGGGTGAAAAATGAGCAATCGTGTCCAGGACTTCTTCGATTCCCAAAGATTTCTTGTTTGAGCAGCAGAGAATAGGTACGACATTTCCGCCTGCAATGGCCTTTACAAAGCAGGATTGCAGGGTTGCCTTGTCAATCTCCTTTCCATCAAGGTATTTTTCCATCAAGGCATCGTCGGCGGAGACAATCGCCTCAATTAAGGCGTCATGTGCAGAGTGCGCATTACCCACAACTCCGCCGGGCAAAGGGTTGGATAATTCAAATATATTGACGACACCTTTAAAATCATGTCCAATCCCGATAGGTAAGACTAATGGGACGCACGTGGATCCCAGGGTATTTTTGATGGAATCGAGCAATGCCAGATAATCAATATTTTCGCCGTCAATCTTGGTAACAACAATTATCTTTCCCAGTCCTTTTTGACAGGCCAGATTCCATAGTTTTCCGGTGTTGACTTGAATACCGTCTGCAGCGGAGATTGTGATGAGGGCTGTTTCTGCGGCGACAAGAGAGGTGATCGTGTCCCGGATAAAATCAACGTATCCGGGTGTATCGATGATATTTATTTCACGTCCCTTCCAATTGCAGTGCAGGATAGAAGAGTCTATCGTGTGTTTCTTCTCTTTTGCGTCGATGTCGTAATCGGCAACTGAAGTGCCGTCTTCAACGCTGCCGAGGCGTGTAGTAGCGCCGGCCTTGAAAAGCATGGATTCAACCAGCGAAGTCTTCCCTGAAGCACCGTGTCCCAGAAGTACAATGGTCCGAATGTCTTTCGTTTCATACGGAATCATGGGTTACCTCCAACACAAATGTTTTGGATTAGTAAGACTTAACCACCCTCATCTGTTGTTGCCGTAATAGTGTAATTTTTGTGGTTTTTTACTTTTTGATATGAAGCAAATTACATAGGTTGTCCTGCCCCAGTAAATTTTTTAGAAAAAAATTAGCTCTTGTTCTTTAAGAACGTACCGAATGCTTTATCTGTTTTGCTTATATGGTCTCTCAGCCAATTACAAACGTGTTTTTTCGTTTGTATTACCAAATCTGAGGTTGCTCCTTGTGTTTCAAACTCCATTTTTAAGCGGGAAACGTTATTTATGAATTGTGCATGTTGATTTTTATGTCGAGAATAATCGCTGTAGCAATGTCTTGACATTAGTGATTCTTCTTCGCTGAAATGATTTACCACATAATTTGTCAAAAAAGCAACTACTTTATCAACTTCTTCGCGACCTTTACCATCTGCCATTGCAGACAGCAGCTTATTTGCCCTGCTAAATATCTCCTTATGCTGGTCATCGATTACATCGTTGCCTATTTCCAAATTCATGTCCCACGGGAATAACATATTTTTTCCAATCTTTAAGGTATATTATATCACGCCCCATTTTCTTTGTCTTATGGCGTTTGTATTTTTACTTAATATAAACAAGATAGTGTATTTAATCAAATATTTTTTCCCTGAAATGTACGCTGGGACATTTTATTGACAGAGCCAATTCATACGGTATAATCTGTCTGGAAAACAGTAGCGATTTTAAAGAGTATCTTCATAAAGTTTCACTTTACCACTTCTGCGGTATGGTAGCAGTGACCATGAAGGAAGAAAATAAACGTCCCACAATTAAACAGCTTCCTGCCCATGAACGACCGCGTGAAAGGCTTATCCAGGGCGGTGACGAACACCTGACAGACGCCGAACTCCTGGGAATCATCATCCGTGATGGCACTCAGGATTATAGCGCTGTTGATCTGGCCAAAAAGCTTCTTTCGGCGTATGGCGACTTCCGAAGTTTGAGTTCAGCTTCTATCCGTGAGTTGTGCAAAACGAAAGGCATAGGACCGGCGCGGGCTGCGCAGATCAAGGCGGCTCTGGCCATTGCCAAGCGTTTTTCTGTCACTACCATGAAACCCGGTCAACAGTTTAAGTCTAGCAGCGATATCTACAACCACTTCCACGAGCAACTTCGGGGAAAGAAACAGGAAGTCTTCCTGGCTGTCTTGCTGGATAACAAAAACCGTATCATCAAAATAGAATCAGACGTCTCTGCCGGCAGTTTGACGTCCAGCATCGTTCATCCCAGGGAGGCGTTTAAGGCGGCGATCAGGGAATCTGCCGCATCGGTCATCTTTGTGCACAATCATCCCTCCGGCGATCCGGAACCAAGCAAAGAGGACATCCAGATCACCCACCGGTTAGTGGAAGCCGGGAATATCGTCGGTATAAAAATTCTGGATCATATCGTTATCGGAAACGAGAAGTATGTAAGTTTTAAGGACAGAGGTCTTATGCCATAGGAGTTGGCTATCCAGGAAGGTGGTTTTCTTCGATACCGGGATCGAAAAATTAGACAGATGGGCAGAAGATGTGAAAAGCAGTATGGAAATTGAATTGATATATCCTGGCGGACATTGAAAATAAATTGACACAGAAGGTATAAACCGATAAAACGTTGTAACATAGGTTGAAGGCTGTTTTTGTTGGTCGAACTGCTGAAGACGGGGAGATACCCAATGACAGATGCTGACAGGATAAACATTCTCATTAAAGAAGGCGAAGGACTTACCGTTGAATTCAAAGAGCATTTTACGCCACGGATTGATGAAGACATTGTCGCATTTACAAACACTAAGGGCGGGGTTATTCTCCTGGGCGTTAGAGATGACCGGACTGTAAGCGGCGAAAAGCTGACAAATGATATGAAAGCCCGAATCAATTCTGTTGCAAGAAACTGTAATCCCCCGGTTCAGGTAAAGATAAAACAATTCCAAAATGTTATAGCCATAGAAGTGCCGCAGGGTGAAGAGAAGCCTTATAATTGCAGTTCAGGGTATTTCAGAAGGCTTGACGGCACAACACAGAAGATGACCAACCATGAATTGCGGACAATGTTCCAGGAACATGAAAAGATTTCATTTGAAGAAAAGACAAATAGAAGTGTTTCATGGAAAGACATATCAAGAGAAAAGATAAGGAACTTTCTGAAAGAAGCTGACATCAGCATCAGAAAAATAATCCCACAAAATATACTGACAAGTCTGAGTTTAGTGCAGAAAGGCAGAATCACAAATGCGGGCGCTTTAATGTTTGCTTCCAGAGTTGATAAATTCATCCCTCACGCGGAAAGTATCTTTGCGGCTTTTAAGGGAACAGATAAAACGAATATTTATGACCGGCATGATGTGAAAGACGACCTCTTAATCCAGTTTAATGAAGCCGTTGCTTTTTTAAAGAAACATTTAAACGTCCGCAGTGAAATTCGGGGTTTTAACCGCTTCGACATTTATGAGATTCCTTTGGATGCCTTAAGGGAAGCAGTTGTTAATGCTATAGTCCACAGGAATTATACGATTAGCGGAACAAGTATTTATGTAAGAATTTTTGATGACCGCGTGGAGATAGAAAACCCGGGAGGACTTCCTAACGGAATTACAAAGCGGGATTTTGCCAAGTCCTCAGTAAGGAGAAATCCGCTTATTGCCGATTTATTCAATCGCATGGGTAAAGTTGAACGCATGGGTTCTGGTATTGAGCGTATGAGAGAGCTTATGCGTGACACAGGACTGAAAGAACCTGTGTTTGAAATGGATGAATTTTTTAGAGTTACGTTTTATCGTGATCCGCGGTATTCACTTAAGACGGATAGTATCGAAAAGGTCAGGACAACTATCGTAAAAAAGTTGGGTGAAAAGTTGGGTGAAAAATTGGGTGAAAATGAAATGAAGATTTTAGAGATTATAAATCAAAATAAATTTGTTACAATCCCGGAACTCTCAAAATCGCTTAAGATTAGCACAACTGCCGTAGAAAATAATCTTGCAAAACTGAAAGCAAAGAAGGTGTTGAAACGCATTGGCCCCGACAAAGGCGGGCATTGGGAGATAGTTAATGTCTAAACCACCAAAACTTGGAATCGCATGGTTATACAAAGAGAATCGGCTACGGATAGCGTTGCTCCTCGGTATGCCGGTTTGTTGAGACCACTAAGGAGAGATATATGACAGAGCCACTGATTACTTGTCCGAAATGCCAGACAGAGATCAAGCTGACAGAATCGCTTGCGGCGCCGATCATCGAGTCCGCCCGTCGCGAGTATGAGCAGCGTTTGGCACAGAAAGACGCTGATATCGCTAAACGCGAAACTTCGCTCCGTGAGCGTGAAAAAGAGCTTGCCCAGGCAATAAAGACTATTGATGACCAAGTTACTGAGAAATTACGACAGGAGCGTGCCAAGATTGTCGCTGAAGAATCCAAGAAAGCCAAACTTGCTCTGGCTACCGACCTTGAGCAGAAAAGAAAAGAGCTTGCCGATCTTCAGGGAGTTCTCAAGCAGCGGGACGAAAAACTTGCCGAGGCACAGAAGGCCCAGGCTGAGCTTATTAGAAAGCAACGAGAACTTGATGACGCAAAGCGCGAATTTGACCTGACGGTTGAGAAGCGGATTCAGGAAGGACTTGCCACTGTCCGTGAACAAGCGCACAAAGAAGCAGAAGAGCAACTGAAATTCAAGGTGTTGGAGAAAGAGCAGACTATCACCTCAATGCAGAAGCAGATAGAGGAACTTAAGCGTAAGGCTGAGCAGGGATCACAGCAACTTCAGGGAGAAGTTCAGGAACTCGAACTTGAAGCGCTTTTGAGCACGAAATTTCCCCATGACATAATCGAACCTGTCCCGAAGGGCGAGTATGGTGGAGATGTATTGCATCGAGTCATCGGCCCGCTCGGTCAATCTTGTGGTACTATCTTGTGGGAGTCCAAAAGAACCAAGAGCTGGAGTGATGGCTGGCTTGTCAAACTCCGTGAAGACCAGCGGGCAGCAAAGGCAGAAATTGCCGTAATCGTCAGTCAGACCCTCCCAAAGGGCGTGGAGACATTCGAATTGATAGACGGTGTTTGGGTAACGCATCCGCGAGCGGCGATCCCCGTTGCCGTCACGCTCCGCCACACACTGATCGAGGTCGCATCTGCCCGTCAGGCCACTGAAGGACAACAGACCAAGATGGAAATGGTCTATCAGTACCTTACCGGCCCAAGATTCCGCCAGAGAGTCCAGGCCATTGTCGAGGCGTTCTCATCAATGCAGGAAGACCTCGACAAGGAAAAGAAGGCCATAATGAAGCAATGGGCTAAACGCGAGGAACAGATCGAGCGTGTCATGCAGTCAACCGTTGGCATGTACGGTGATTTGCAGGGCATTGCAGGGAAAACACTGCAAGAGATTGAGGGGTTGGAATTGCGCGCCTTGGAACCGCCAGACTTAAAAGATAAATAGGAGAATTTGTTAATGAATAGATATAATCAATATCCGCGGGGATCAGAATGGCATAAGTGGGATTTACACGTACATACTCCTGCTTCAGCACTTGCGCATTCATTCGGTGATAATTGGGATATTTATGTTGAAAAGCTTATCGATGTCAACCGATCTCATCAGATATCAGCTATAGCAACAGCAGACTACTTTACAATTGAAGGCTACCGAAAACTTCTATCTTATTATGACAGGTCAACACATACTCTTACGGCAAGTGGAAAATCTACAAAGCTCTATCTGATACCTGGCATTGAACTGAGACTGAATATTTTTAACAGTGACAGTGAATCAGTAAATATTCACATTCTATTTGATCCAGATCCAGAGCATTGTTCACCTGATTTTATTGAAAGTAATTTCTTAGAAGAATTAGAAATAGCCTATCGTGGCAACAAATATCCGCTGAAGCCACAAAGCCTCTTTGCAATTGGCAAAAGCATTTCTGATGGTTCTGAAATTAATATTACGCAAGATTTTAGTGGCTTGAATGAACCTACGAGAAGCGATTATAGGAAAAAAGCTTTAAGCGGGATCACTTTAAGTACAAGTGACATAAAAGATACTCTCGAAGCAATCAATAAAGTATTTAAAAAACAAAAAGTATCGCCAAAATCCTATTTATTAGCTGTCGTCGGAAAAGGACATGGGGGTATATCTTCTCTAAAATGGTTTGAAGATAATAGACAGTTTTCTAGAGCAGGATTAGTTCGTGAAGATATCACTCACCAAGCCGATCTTATTTTTTCCAATGATCTCTCAGATAGACGTTTTTATCTCGGTGAGCGTGGTGATACCCCACCGGAAGAAGTTCAAATTAGATTTGATAATTTAAAGCCCTGCATTTGGGGCTCTGACAGTCACACATTGGAACATCTCTTGCATCCATCCAATGGCAATTCATTCGACTACACTTGGATAAAGGGAGAAATTGCTTTTGAGGGATTAAGGCAGATAACTTATGAGCCAAAACTTAGAGTAAGGGTTCAGCGGGATTGTCCAAGCGAAGAGGAGGCTTATGCACGTATAGAAAAGTGTACCATAAACCTTCCGGCTGATTTGAAAATTAAAAACAAGGACTCCGAAGAAGAAATTGATTTTTGTCTTCGTGGCAATCACGAAATAACTTTTTCATCCAACCTGTCATGTATTATTGGCGGAAGAGGGTCTGGCAAAAGCACTGTAGTTCATATTTTATACAATGCTTTGCATGGAGATGTAGAAAGATTGTATCGACTAAATTCTCCTATATCAACTTTAAAGCTTTCAAAAGAACCTCTTAGTAAAGTGCGTGAAGCAACGAAGATTGAAATCCCAAAGACTACAGAATTCTTTTTGCAAAATGAAATCGAGAAGTTTGCTAAAGATATTGAAGAAATGTCTTCTTTAGTACGTAATCGCCTATATCGGATTTCTACCCTTCAGGAAGACAGTAAAAGCCTTCAAGAAATTGAGACTGAATATTCACTTAAAGCCTTAAGCTTTAAAGAGCTAATTGATTCTTATGAAAATATAACAATTATTAATCAAAAAATTGATTCCCTGAGCAGCCAAATTATTACGCTCAAGAAGCAAACCGAGATAATAAAATCTGGAGATTATAAGAAGTTGCAAAAGGAAATTGAGGAAATTGCCAGCAGAGTGAGTGCTTTTGAGACTTATGAGAAAGAATATAAAAAGGTTATTTCCGATATTATATTGCTAATTAATAGCACTAAACGACTGGATTGGCAGAAATTTGGAGGACAGGATGTATTAAATGACTTTATCGAGGTGTTGGAATCATACAAGAATGAAATTAATGTAGCATTTGAAAAAAGCAAAGCCGATTATGCCGCGGAAGACAACGTAACCAAGCTTAACATCAAGAAATCTCAGTTAAGAAAATATTTGAGTGAAAAGGGGTTATCTCCAGAAAATGTTGGAGAGTTGGCTAATGCTACACAACAAATTGCCGACCTTGAGAGTCAAATTTGTTCTTTACGTCAAGAGAAATTACCTCATGATGAAATATATAGCCAAAAGGATGATAGGTTTAACAGTTATCGAAAAAGCTATTTGGCTTATAAGTATGAGTTTTTTAAAGTTTCGGAGAAATTGCAAAAAAGCTTGGCTGGCCTGCATTTTGATACTAATAAGACGCAGATCACTTTCCATCCCAAAACCAACGATCAGCTACTTAA
>Ga0194113_10005821_pt1 | contig 15769 bp, 8 predicted proteins | sample TA2MahC200mmetaG_FD_146193 | JGI IMG/M metagenome (GOLD analysis project Ga0194113, IMG submission 146193) | Freshwater microbial communities from Lake Tanganyika, Tanzania - TA2015017 Mahale Deep Cast 200m | ecosystem: Environmental > Aquatic > Freshwater > Lake | place: Tanzania: Lake... | reverse complement strand
TCGGTCGAGGCGGGGGTCAAGTACCTCATCTTTGGAGCCTTGGCTGCTGCGTTCATGGTGTTTGGCATCGCACTCATCTTCGGTTCGGCCAACACCACGAACTTCTACGAGATCGCCGCCAAGCAGGGTTCCCTTGCGGAGTCTCCGGTCTTCCTGATCGGGTTGCTCCTGACCTTCGTGGGGCTGGGCTTCAAGATCTCGGCAGTCCCGTTCCAGATGTGGACTCCCGACGTCTACCAGGGTGCCCCGGCACCGGTGACGGCGTTCCTTGCCACGGGTTCCAAGGCGGCGGGTTTCGTTCTGATCCTGCGCCTAGCCTACTCAGTAGTCCCGGAGCTGGTTTCCCGATGGGGACACCTGCTTGTCGCGCTCGCGGTCATCACGATCCTCTACGGCAGTCTCTGCGGTCTTGCCCAGCGGTCGGTAAAGCGTCTGCTTGGATACAGTTCAATCACCAATGCAGGCTTCCTGCTCCTGGGTGTGGCGGCCATGAATGGCACCGGGGCAACGGCGATCGCGTTCTTCATCGCGGCCTATGTCTTCACAACGCTTCTGGTCTTCGCCGGGGTCACCGCGGTGGTGTCCACCACGGATTCCGACGACATCACCGCGTTCGACGGCCTCGGGTCCAGGTCGCCATTCCTGGCAGGTGGATTGACCCTTGGATTTGCCAGTCTCGCCGGGGTGCCTCCTCTGGCAGGGTTCTTTGGAAAGTTCTGGCTGTTCAAGGCGGTCGCCGCACGTGCTGGTGCTGATATTTGGTTTCTAGCGGCTCTCCTTCTTGCCTGCATCGGCGTGGTTCTCTCGATGTATTACTACTTCGGGGTGATCCGCTCGATGTTCTGGCCGCGCCTCGACAGTCCGTCCTCCCGCATCGAGGCCGGAGGTCCGATCGCGCTGACGACCCTTGCCTGTGCCGCAGCAATCTTCGTCATTGGACTCTTCCCGGCAGGTGTTGTTGGCCTGTCGCGTCAATCGGTTGCCGGGTTGTCCGGAGATGCGGTGATTTCAGCCCATGCGGCGGCGCCAGCCTCAGGACACTAGCCCTGCGTCGAGTGGACTCGGCGCCGATGCGTCGCCACGACGCATCCACCTTGGCAGCACATTCCTTCCCCGCCGTTTTTCTTTTCTCCTCGAGACCTCCAGTGCCCGGGCCTTTCACCCGGGCAGGCAGCCGAGTTGGCGGGTCCGCATAGAAAATGGATGGTCTTCTTCCTGAGGCCTTCATGTTGTCTTCACCGAGATGCCGTTGGGAATCGGTCCTGTTTTTGCTAGAGTGCCGGGTGGTTGGTCTTTGGCATGGGGTCCGGATGGATTCCACAGCTGGAAGGGCCACCCGCAAGGAGTTGGAAGGCCATGCAGATGACACATGCTATTGGTGATCTCCCCGGTTTCCCGTCGTGGATCCTAAGGATTGCGAGTCCACTGGGATTTCTCGGGTTGATGTTGGCAGTCCAGCCTGATGCGGGGGCTGCCGAGGCGAACGATCTCTTCAGGTCGCGGTCTCGGATATCGGTTAATCGGGCTGCTATCGCCTCAACCACGATCGGCGCGACCCGAGAGCCCGGCGAACCTCTCCATGCCGGGGTGATGGGGGGCTCCTCGCTCTGGTGGCAGTGGACCCCTGACACTTCGGTGGCACCCCAGGGGGGATATGTCGTCATCGATACTGCAGGGAGTGAGTTCGATACGCTGTTGGCCGTCTATTTTGGTAAGGCCTTCGACCAACAGTTTGATGTCATCGCCTCGAACGACAACGCCCCTGGCCTCAACAGTAGCCGGGTCGCCTTTGATGCGTTGCCCGCGGTCGACTACAGCATTGCGGTCGATGGACGGGCCGGAGCCTCGGGCCCCCTCAAGCTCAATCTCAGGCTCTATACCTTTCCCGAATTCCAGCGGCAGCCCGACGCCTTGGAACGAATCGAGGGCGAGGCCGCCGTCTTCTCGGTGGATGTCCTGGGCAAGACGCCACTGACCTACCAGTGGCAACACGCTGGTACGAATGTGCCAGGCCAGACGGGTCCTCAGCTCCGGATAGCGACGATCCGCAAGGCGGATGAGGGAGCCTATCGGGTGGTGGTCCGGAACGCCTATGGCCAGACCAACAGTGCCACCGCGAATCTTGTCGTGCTGCCGGGGCCCAAGATCGTGACGGGTCCGGTCGGTTCCAATCCCGAGCCCGGCTCGACGGTGACGCTTCGGGTGGAGGCCGTAGGGTCACCGCCTCTGTCCTACCAGTGGTTCGTCGCGAAGGCGGCGGGAGGATCTGCAACCGCCGTGGCTGGGGCCACGGGTTCTGCATTGGTGATCGAGAACATTTCCACCGACCAGGCGGGGAACTATACTGTTCGGGTCTCGAATGGGAGCGCTTCCCAGACGAGTGCGCCCGCCGCGGTGGCCGTTGATCCGTTGCCCCCTCGTATCACCACGGGACCCGTGACGGCGATCGCCGACATCGGGTCCGACGCCGTCTTCCAGGGCGAGGCCGCGGGTCATCGACCGATCGCGTGGCAATGGTTCTTCCGTGATCCGAAGTCTGGGACCCCCAGGCCCATACTGGGTGCCACGTTGCCGAAGCTGATCGTGACGTCGGTTGATCTGGCCAAGGATGGCTTCTACAGCTTTTCGGTCTCCAACCGATATGGTGTGACGCTGAGTCAAGAGGCCCGGTTGGCGGTCCAGGTGGGTCCGGCGAACGACCTGTTTGCAAACCGGACGCTGCTGGGTTCGGTCAGCACCGTGGCCTACGGATACAACCGCAACGCATCCGCCGAGCTCGGCGAACCCAATCATGCGGGACAACCGGCCCGGAACTCCGTCTGGTGGTCCTTCAAACCGACCGAACTGGGTTTCCTGACCCTCGACCTCGCAGGCAGCACCATCGACACGGTGCTGGCCGTCTATTCGGGCACCAACCTCGCCCAGTTGAGTCCGATCATCTCAAATGACGACGGTAGGGATCCGGTTACGGGAGAGGTCCGGACCCACAGTCGGGTGGCTCTGGTGGCGGAGGCGGGTCGGGATTATCTCATCGCCGTTGATGGTAAAAACGGACAGGTGGCGGACAGCGCCGCAAACGGGAATCGGGGTGGACTCGTGCTCTCGATCGTCATGACCAACCAGTTCCCGGTACCCGTGCTCACGAACCAGCTTCCCGAGATGCTCCTGGTTCCGGGGACTCGTGCCGGGGAGGCAGGCTGCGGCTCCCAGACCTATTCCATCGACGCCGGCGGGCTGCTCCCGATCGTGTACCGCTGGCAATTCAACCTCAGGTCTCTGACGGCGGAGGAGCTTGACGGCAGCAAGGCCCGGGGCCTCGGGGTTCCTCCGGGTTTGCAGGCCTTCCAGGCACCCGTTTCGTGGCTGGGTGTCCCGAGGACCGGGCCCGACTCCTGGGTGGACATCCCCGGGGCCACCAACAGAAACCTGACCTTGACCGATCTCACAGTGGCCCAGTCCGGTCAGTTCCGGGTCATTGTCTCCAACCAGGGCGTCCCGGGATCCGTCACCAGCGCTCCGTCCACGCTTGTGGTCAGCCCGTTGCCGATCCTCCAAGGCCATCCCACGGGATTCACCAACCGGGAGTGCGACCTTTCCCGGCCGCTCGAAATTGCCGTGAGGGAGGGGTGTTATCCCCAGACGGTGGAGTGGTATTTCAACGGCAACCGGGTCGACAACCAGTCCAGCCCTCGATTTTCCTTCCAGCAGGGGCGGGTCGACGAGTCCGGGGAATACCAGGCCGTTGTCCGGAACGCTGCCGGTTCCACGACCAGTCGGGTGGCCCAGGTCGTCTTCGATCCAAAGCCGGTCCTGCTTGGAAAGCTGACCCTGTCTGCGCCACGGGTGTTCGACTGCGAGACAGTCCTTGCGGAGTTCAACTACGCACCGAGGTGCCGTGCCACGGCAATCGAGTGGTTTCTCGACGGGAGGCCGATACCCGGCGCTGGTGAGGATTTCCTGCTCTTCAATGCAGAGCCCCAGTCTGCCGGCAGCTACACCGTCCGCATCTCCAATGAGTTTGGATCAGTGACGAGCGAACCCGTGGCGCTGACAGTGGATCCCAGCCCGGTTGTGCTCACCCAGCCGGGCACCGGGAGGCTTCGTCGCGTCCTCGTCGGCACCGCCTTCACCAACACGGTGACGATCGCAAGTTGCCGGACCCTGACGTTCGAATGGCGCAGGGATGGTCAGCCGCTTTTGGACGGAGGACGGGTTGAGGTCGTGACCGTGAAAAATCCAGCCGGCGACCAGGCCAGCTGCCAACTGGTGATCCGGGGCGCCCAGCTGTCCGACACCGGCAACTACGATGTCGTGGTTCGGAGTCCCAACGGTTCGGTCACCAGCCGTTCCGCAGCGATCCAGGTCATGCTGCCACCGCCGAACGACTTCTTCGCCTCGAGGCTCGCTCTCACCAACGTCATCTCGACCCTCGGTGGATCGAACTTCTTCACCTCCAGCGCACTTGGGTCCAACTACTTTGCGACGGCCGAGTCGGGTGAACCACCCCACGCGGGTCAGAATCCGCTCCACTCCGTCTGGTGGACGTGGAAGGCCCCGGCGCCATCCCAGGTCACGGTGAGTCTCGACGGCAGCGACTTCGACACTCTTCTCTCGGTCTTCACCGGCAACGAGTTGGCCTCATTGACGGTGATCACCAACAACGACAACGCCGGTGGCAGGACCACCAGCCGGGTCAGTTTTCTCGCGGCCAGGAACCGGGAGTTCCAGATCGGGGTGGATGGTCGTCGTGGCGACCCTGAGGAGGGACTGATCCGGATGTCGATCCAGGCGGAGGAAATCATCTCGCCGCCCATCATTGTCTACCAGCCGCGCCACCTGGCGGTCAGGCAGGGGGGAAACGCCAACTTTTCGGTCGGTGTCTGGGGAAGTCCCGACATCCAGTTCCAATGGCAGTTCAAGGGTCAGTCCATCCCCGGGGCGACCAACTCGACGTTGCAGATCCGAAACGCGCAGCCCGCCAATGAGGGTGGATACCGGGTTCTGCTCTCCAACGAGTATGGCGCCACCAATAGCTGGGAGGTCCAGCTGACCCTCGGGACCATTGTTGTCGGGCAGGTCACCGATGCGACAACCTCCCTCGGCGTTGCTGGCGCGAAGGTGTCGGTGGGATCCTACTCTGCGGTCACGGACTCGGTCGGGAATTTCCTTCTGATCGGTCCACGAAGCTCGGGTGCCCGGGTGGATTTCGACAGCCACAAGCGTCGCGTCCGTCTTCGCGAACCGGTCCGCTTCAACAACCTTTCGACCGACTCTCGGGTTCTCCTTCGGTGCGAGCGGGAGGGCTATAGCACCTACGAGGACCGGCAGTTTGACGCCCCACCCGGACAGTATGTCACCAATCGCGTAATCCTCTCCCCGTTCACCGATGGACTCAGGATGGTCCTTGGCTGGGGACAGAGTCCGGCGGACCTGGACCTTCATCTCTTGGTTCCTCCGATCGATGGAAAGCCTCGGCATGTACAGTATATCGATGCCGATCGGGGCAGCCTTGAGGCGCCGCCGTTCGCGAGGCTCGACGTCGACGTTCAGAACGGCTTCGGCCCAGAGACCATCACTATCAGCCGGCTGTTCGATGGGGTCTATCGGGTGTATGCCAAGAAGTTTGATCCGGCCGCCTCTGGTTCCCTGGCGGGATCCCGGGCGACCCTGCGGGTCTATAACCCCTCCGGACTTCTGGGTGTCCGGGAGGTTCCCAACGATGGAACCGGCTCCGTCTGGCATGTCGCCGACTACGATACGGCGAGTGGCGTCCTTGTCTGGGCAGACCAGATCCAGACGGGTGATCCGACATGGCCGACCCGGATCGTCTTCCCCTCGGATGGTGGCGGCTCGACGATTACGAACAGACCGGTGACACCCTCCGGAGAGCCCATCATCGGGGCCACCTATCTGTGGGATTTCGGGGACGGGGAAACGAGCGCCGAATACGCCCCGTCGCATGCCTACGGAAAGGCCGGAAGCTATACGGTGCGCCTCACCCTGAGTGCGCCCGGCATCCCGCCGATCACCGAGACCAAGGAGCTCTTCATCACCGCCTACAACGAGCCGCCGGTTGTCGCGTTGACCGAGCCGCGGGCGGGCGGACTGATTCGGGCGGGCGTTCCGTTCACCCTCCAGGCGAGGGCCGAGGACTTCGACGGTTCCGTGGCCAGGGTGGAGTTCTATCGGGTGGAGGCCGGAAAACCAATCGGGGTCGGACAGGTGCTGTCGACTCCCTTCGCCCTCGAGCATCCGGTCCTGGCACCGGGCCAATACGAGTTCTTCGCCCGTGCGTTCGACGATCTCGGCGCCACGACCGACAGCGCCCGGATCGGGGTCGAGGTGGTCGACCTGGATGGTGACATCCTGTTGATCAGCAGGGCCAGTGACGTGGAGACCGATGTTGTCCTGAACTACCTCATCGATCTGGGTATCCCCGACGGTCCATTCAGCTTCCGCTCACCGAATCTGCGGATCACCACGCCGGAGACGCTCCGCCCCGAGATCCTTCGCCACTTCAAGCTCGTCCTCTGGGATGATCTCGGAAACGTCGAGAATGCTCCCACCGACAAGGAGGTGCAGCTTCTGGGTCAGCTTCGTTCGGCCGGTGTGCCTCTGTACCTCATCGGTGAGCATCTTGCGGCCAATTCGATTCGTCTCACCGAAGCCTCGTCGCTCTGGCGTGCCCTGACCCAGATCGGCCCGGTGCCCGGCAAGACCTCGACCGGTCCGATCGGCTTCCTGGATCCCGACCGGGATCGCCCGCGCTTTGGCAATGAGTATGGGACGGTCCTCGGGTTCACCTACCCGAACCCGACCGAGGCGACCGTCCTCCTCGAGGAGGAGCTCGATGTCGTCCTGGAGCGCGAAGGTCGCCCCGTGATGTTGTCGGGACCGAAGTCCGACGATCCTGACCTTGGGGATGCGCGTGTGGTCTCCCAGGATTTCCTTGTGGCGATCGGCTCCGAATGGGACTCCCTCGCGGAGCGTCGGGCCTTGTTCCTCAACGCGGCCTCCTGGCTGATGCGCCTCGGGGATTGTGACTCGGTCGGCCTGGAGGTCTCCACCGACCGGGTGCCGAGCAACGTCGGCGTCGGACAGCTCCTTCGTGTCGCGACCGATGTCCTCCAGGTCGGAGGATGTGATCGAGGAGCGATTCTGTTCAGCAACCTCATCTCGACTGGCTTCGAGGTGGTGGGATTCCAGGTGGAATCCGTCGTGCCTTCCGATGCGACAAACCTGGTTCGCATGGAGCGGACCTCCGACGGTGTCCTGACCCGGTTCGCCCGGACGAAGGATCCCGTGGCCTTTCGGCTGGTCTACGACCTGGTGCCCACAACGACCGGCTTGCTCACCAATCACATGGCGATCCGGTTCAACCCGTTCTATGCAGCCCAGCCGGTCGCGGAGCAGGTCTTTTCGGTGGGAACCTCGGACTGCGCCTCGCAGACCGCCCGTGTCTCAGCGAGGGTCGGTCCGTCGGGTGTCTTGGAACTGGTGGTTGCGGGGTCCGGCTCCTGCACGTTCCAGATCCAGACCTCCTCGGACCTCGGGATCTGGAGGCCTGAGGGCGACGTCACTCCCTCCGGCTCCGGGACCGTGGTGCCGCTCGGGACCGTCGACTCCGAGGTCCGGTTCTACCGGGTGATCCCGAAGCCCTAAATCCGGTAACGCCTCAGAGGGCGCTTCCTGCCGCGTGGCCGCTCGACCATGCCCACTGGAAATTGTAGCCGCCCAACCAGCCGGTGACATCCACGACCTCACCGATGAAGTGGAGACGTGGGACCTTCCGACTCTCGAGCGTCTTGGAGGAGAGTTCGGCGGTGTCCACCCCGCCGAGCGTCACCTCGGCCTTGGCATAGCCTTCATCGCCGGCGGGCTGGACCTCCCACGACTCCAGTGCTCGGGCCATGGCCTCCAGATCCCGCTGGGCGACCTGCGCCAAGGGGCGTGAGGTGCCATGACGCTGGATCCATGCGGTCGCGAGCCGCTCTGGAAGACGGCCGCGCAGGATGGCCTTGAGATCCCTCCCGCTCCGACGTTCCGATTCGAGAAGTGGGAGGGCAGGGGAATCCGGAATCAGGTTGATCCGGATCGATTCGTCCGGTCGACGGTGGCTTGAGATCTGTAGGATGGCTGGGCCGCTCAATCCCCGATGGGTGAACAGGACGTTCTCCCGGAAACGGGGCGCATCCCCCGGGAGCGTCACAGTCGAATCAACCGCGAGCCCGCTGAGGGCGCCGAACAGCTCGAGGTCTGCCGAAGTCCAGGTCAGGGGTACGAGCCCGGGTCGGGGTTCCACCACCCGCAGCCCGAACTGGCGGGCCACATCGTAGCCGAGGGGTGTTGTGCCCAGTTTGGGGAACGAGAGCCCTCCGCTGGCCATGACCAGTGAGGAGGATCGGAATTCCCCTAGACTAGTCTGAAGGGTCCAGGTCGGTACCCCCGGGGTGCCCTCAGGGGCTTCATGGCGTTGAACCGAGTGGATCCGGCAGTTGAGACGGATCTGGACTTCGGCTTCGGCGCATTCGTCCTCGAGGAGTTGCAGGATCTGCTTGGAGCTCTGATCGCAGAAGAGCTGTCCGAGCTTCTTCTCATGCCACTGGATTCCGTGGCGCTCCACGAGGGCAAGGAACTCGGCGGGCGTGTACCGGGCGAGGGCCGACTTCACGAAGTTTGGGCTGCCCGAGGTGACGTAGTTGACCGCAGTGGCGCCAACGTTGGTGAAGTTGCAGCGTCCACCGCCGGAGATGAGAATCTTGTTCCCGAGCCGAGGGTTGTGTTCGAGGACGACCACCTTTCGTCCCCGCAGCCCGGCGGTCCGGGCACAGAACAATCCGGCAGCACCTCCGCCCACGATGATCACATCTAAATCCACAGGCCGGCAGGGTCACCCAGTACGTCCCAGCATGTCGATCCGCACGAGCCGCGTTGGCCTCTAGGTCACTCCGGTCGGTCCAAGTTCATTCCCGGCGGAAGATCCTCGAACTCCCCAAAGTCCCCGGGACGCAGTTCCCGGGAGATCCGCTGCTCCTCGTTGAACCAGGCCCCGAGGTCGATCAGCTTGCAGCGTTCGCTGCAGAAGGGACCCCATCCGGCCGAGAACCATTTGCCGCGATTGCGGCATTGGGGGCAGGTCACGACCAGCTCCGCGGAAGAATTCATCGGTTGAGAGACCCGAGCAGCGGGGACAAAACAGGGCTGAGGATGAGGGGTGTGACCCAAGTAATATTCAACGCGGAATCTCTGCACCGATCTATGAGATCTCCGGGTTGTGGAGCGCCGAGAACTCCCGTCTATACCCAGCCGTGACAAGCGCGAGTCCCACCTCCAACAAGAGCCGGTTAGAATCCTCCACGCCGCACGGGATCCGCAGCTGGCGATACTGGCCAGATAAAGGGCGGGTCAGCGAACTGGGGCGGAAGTGCGTTCGGACAGCCAACGGATGTCCCGGTTTCCCTTCTGGCTCTGGCGGGAAACGTTCACGCCGACCTTGGTGCGGTTGTCGTTCCACTTTTTGATTTCCGAGTGGCCATCCGCGAATGCAAATCCTGCCGCTCCATTATGGTAGTAGCCGGGCCAGTCGATCATCTGCTCAGGAGTGTTGTCCCAGGTCTTGCCCGTCAGCGGAGGGCCCATGACCGCGAAGCCACCGTCATTCAGGGAACGGTGATCCTCGTCCACGAAAACCAATGTGTTGGCCGCCCCAGGCAGGTTGAAATCACCCAGCTTCCCGTAGCAGAACCACTTTGAATTCACGGTGTGACCGTGGGATCCGTCCAGCCAGGGTCCATCGACGGCCGTCCGACATCCGGGCTTGTATGGGTTAGTCCCAACCGCCTGGGACATGGCGAAGGAGCGCGCCGCAGGAACCTTGGTACCTCGCAGGCTCGGATTGGTGCCCGCGTATCTCCCGACCCGGCGGTCAGCTGGGCATTTGAAGGGCTTTTCGGAAAACCCGAGGAACTGGGCCAGCAGGGATTTGGTCGGATCCTTCAGTATGTCAGGATTGAACTCCTCGCCACCTCCCTGACCAGCCTGTCCTGGGCACCAGTTCTTTCCCGGCGACGTGTTGCCATCGTCGGGATTCGGTGGGAGGTAGTCGTTGTGGTCCAGCGCGTACAGCTGCATCGCCTTGATCATTTGGCTCCCGTTGTTCATGCAGAAGATGCCTGCTGCCTTTGTCTTGGCCTTGCCGAGGGCCGGAAGAAGCATGCCTGCGAGAATCGCGATGATCGCGATGACCACGAGCAGTTCGATGAGAGTAAATCCTGAGGAACGATGGGAGCGCTTGAGCTTCATGGCGTTTGAAATCCTAGGAGGAACGATTCTGCCTCGAACATGCGACAGGCTTCAATTGGATGGCGCAAGGCCATCAGGCTCCTCCCCAAGGGATGGTGGGAGAAAACCGGGGATAATGGTGAAGTCAAGCAGGGAGAGAGAACTATCTCACCACGATCGCAGCTGTCGGCCCCATTCCGACCGTTCATGGTTGTCATGCCATGACGCGCTTTCCTTGCATGAGGCTCTCTTAGACGATTTCCAGCGGACACTGTGGCAGGGCGTCGAGGAACTGCCGGCCATAGCGTTTGGCGAGGATCCGGTTGTCGAGAATCACGACGATTCCCCGGTCGGTTCCGGTGCGGATCAGACGGCCCACCCCCTGACGGAACTTCAGGATCGCTTCGGGGAGGCTGAAGTCTGCGAAGGAGTTCCCGCCCGCCGCCTCGATCCGCTCGATCCGCGCCTCGATCAGCGGGTGATCCGGCACGGCGAAGGGCAGGCGGGTGAGGATCACGTTGCTCAGGGCCTCGCCTGGAACATCCACGCCCTGCCAGAAGGAGTCGGTACCGAACAGCACCGAGTCCACGTTCTCCCGAAACTTCTCGAGCATGACGGAGCGAGGCATGCCGGTGCCCTGCACATAGACCTCGAGCCCGAGCTCCGAGAAGAAGCCTTCCATCCGGTCCGCCACCTCGTGCATCAGGCGGAAGCTCGTGAAGAGCACGAACGCCTTGCCGTGGGTCTCACGGATGAAGTGTTCGATCCAGTTGACCAGCGCGTCCTGGTAACCGGGCTCCTTCCACTCGGGGATCTGGCGCGGCACGAGCACCTTCATCTGGGTGGCGTAGTCGAAGGGGGATCCGACCTGGAGCTTAAGGGCGTTCTCGCCACCGACGCGGTGGGAGACGTAGTCAAGGGCCGGGTTGTGGACCTCCAGTCTCAGTGTGGTGCACGGTGCCCGATCCTCGGGTCGGCTGGCATTCGGGGGCGACTTCACCCCGAGCGTTGCGCTGGTGAGGATGATGCTCGTCTCGGAACCGAACAGCCGTTGTCGCAGGTAGGCGGCGACATCCACCGGGGCGGCATTAAGTGAGAGGTTGCGCTGCGTCTTGCCGGTCCGCTCGACCCAATACACGTGACCCTCGACGTCCTGGTCGAGGAATGACTTCAGTGCATCCCGGATCTCGAGGAGCCTTCCGTTGCATTCGGTGAGTTCCTCGGCCGTCTCCTTGTCGTCGACCCCTTGGATGAGGGTACTGATCTGGTCGCGGACTCGGGTCAGATTCAGGGACAGGGTGTTGGCAACCAGCTCGGGACGACGGATCCGGAGTTCACTCCAGGACCGGTGTTCTCCCTTGGACGATGAAGGCTGACCTGCATCGGCGATGGCCTCGCAGGCGGCCTCGACCTGTTCGAAGAAGGTCTCGCTCTGTTCCAGGGCCATGTTGACCTCCTGAACGGCCGGCCCTTGGCGCAGTGTGGTGAGAAGTCCCTTCTGGGTCTTGGGATTGTAGAGCCGGTGGAGGGCGTACTTCAGAGCGCCGCTTCCGACGCTCAGTCCGACGTGGCGCGCGGCCACCTGCTCGACCGTGTGAGCCTCGTCGAAGATCACGAAGTCGTTCTTGAAAAGAAGGCCTTCTCCGGGGCGGTCCTCGTCGATGCCGTTCAGCAGCGTGAAGAACAGGGTGTGGTTCAGAACCAGGACGTCGGCCGAAAGGATTCGTTGTCGGGCCCGCTGGAAGAAGCAGACGTGTTTCTGCTCGGCAAGATCGCTGGCGTAGCCGCATTTCTTGGGGGCGCAAAGACCCCGTTCGGAGCAGACGCTCTCCCAGACTTTCGGATCAGGTGCCTCTGACAGATCGCTCAGGGAACCGTCGTTCGTCTCCTGGGACCATGCCCACAGCCGTTCCAGCTCCACCTGTTCCGAAGACGTGAACAGGGAAGCGGCCTGTTGTCGGGCCTTCCGGAGGCGTCGGGTGCAGAGGTAGTTCGACCTGCCCTTGAGCATTGCGAAGCTGAACTCGACCGGCAGGACCTTCTGGAGGAGTGGCAGATCCTTCTCCACCAGCTGCTCCTGGAGGTTGATCGTGTGGGTACAGACGATCGCCTTCTTCTTCTGGGCGACGGCGTGGAGGATGGCGGGGACCAGGTAGCCGAAGCTCTTGCCGACCCCGGTTCCGGCCTCGACCAGAAGATGGCGCCTGTCGGCCAGGCATCGGGCAACGGCCATGGCCATGCGCTGCTGCTGTGGACGGAACTCGAAGTTCCGTGCCTTGGAGAAGAGTCCTGTGGGCGAAAAGATGTCGGCGACCTGCAGCACGAGGTCTTGAGGTTGGGACGACTGGGTTTCCGCCGTGGAACGCACGTCCACAGTAAACCGGATGAAGAGCCCCAACGCCAAGCGTGAGCGTCGAAACCCTCGGAATTCCCCAACACACCGGGATGGCTCCCGACAAAAAATTCCCCGCTCGCCCTTTTGCCGAAGCTGGTGTTTGTTCCGAACGATGTCGTCCGAATCCACGCCCGACGCCCAACCGCGTCGATGTTTCATCAAGGAGGCAGCCGCTGTGGCCATTGGTGGCGCTGCAACCTTGGTGCCCGTGGCCTCCGGCCTCCTCGTGTGGCTCGACCCACTGAATTCTGGCAAGTCGACCACGCTGGCGGCGTTCAGCCGTATCACGGGACTCGAGTCCCTCCCAGCCGATGGGGTGCCCCGAAAGTTCACGGTCATCGCCGAAAGGCAGGATGCCTGGACGAAGAACCCCAACGTACCGGTCGGGGCCATCTACCTGTCCCGGTCGGCCAAGGGTGACATCACCGCATTCCAGTCGATCTGCCCCCATGCCGGCTGTTTCGTCGAATACCGCCCGGTGAAGAACGAATTCTTCTGTCCCTGCCACAACAGTTCCTTCGCGGCCGACGGCAGCATCAACGATCCCAAGAGCCCCAGCCCCCGTCCCATGGACACCCTGGCGGTGGAGATCCGTGGCAACGAGGTCTGGGTTCGGTTCCAGAACTTCCAGGCAGGGCATCGGGAGAAGATTCCGACCGCATGAAATCATTGTGGGATTGGCTGGATTCCAGGACCGGAATCCGGCACCTGGCCCAGGAGGCCCTGTTGGAGAAGATTCCGGGAGGCGCCCGCTGGCGCTACGTCTGGGGCAGCGCCCTGACCTTCTGCCTCGCGATCCAGTTCATCACCGGCCTCGTGCTCTGGGCCGCCTACAGCCCCGGGGCGAAGTCCGCCTGGGAATCCGTCTTCTATATCCAGAATGAGATGGCCGGCGGCTGGTTTCTCCGGGGTCTGCACCACTACACCGCACAGCTCATGGTGGTGCTGCTGGCCCTCCACCTGATGCAGGTGCTGATCGATGGGGCCTACAAGGCGCCCCGGGAGGTGAATTTCTGGTTCGGTCTCGCCCTTCTGATGGTGACGCTCGGATTGGCCCTGACCGGATACCTGCTGCCGTGGGATCAGAAGGGGTACTGGGCCACGAAGGTCGCGACCAACATCGCCGCCATCACACCGGTGTTCGGATCCCAGATCGAACGACTCATCGTCGGTGGATCCGACTACGGCAACCTCACCCTCACCCGCTTCTTCGCCCTGCATGCCGGCATCCTGCCCGGGGCGATCGTCGTCCTGGTCGCCGGTCACATCGCCCTGTTCCGACGCCACGGCATCACAGCCAAGAAACCCTTCCGGAAGCCGGATGCGAACTTCTGGCCCGACCAGGTCCTGATGGACGCCGTCGCCGCCCTTGCGGTGGTCCTCACCGCGGTGTCGCTCACCTTGTACTTCCGTGGCGCCGAGCTTTCGGCTCCGGCCGATCCGAGTGAGCCCTATTCCGCAGCCCGGCCCGAGTGGTACTTCCTCTTCCTGTTCCAGTTCCTCAAGTACTTCCCCGGGGGCACCGAGGTCTGGGGCGCCATCATCATCCCGTCGGGGGTCCTGGGCGTGATGGCCCTCATGCCCATCCTGGGGCAGTGGAAGCTCGGCCACCGGTTCAATCTTGGGTTCGTCGGAGCCATCCTGGTGGGAGCGCTGTTCCTGACCTTCGAGGCGAAGCTCCAGGACGCCCGGGATCCGGAATACCGCAAAGCCGTCGAGAAGGCCCATCGCGACTCGGAACGCGCCGTCGAGCTGGCCAGGTCCCCGACCGGCATTCCGGAGGGGGGCGCGGCGTTGCTGCTGCGCCGTGATCCGCTCACGCAGGGGCCCCGGCTCTTCGCACAGCACTGCGCAGGATGCCATCGGTTCGGCGGGCACGACGGTCTGGGAAACACCCTCCAGGAGGCTGCCAGCGCCCCGGATCTCAAGGGCTTTGGTTCCCGCGAATGGCTGGCGGGCCTGCTCGATCCCGACAAGGTCGCGGCCGCCCACTACTTCGGCGGCACCAAGTTCAAGGACGGCAAGATGGTCCGCTTCGTCCAGCAGAAGGTCGCCAGGTATTCCGAGGCCAAGCGTGCCGACCTCGCCAAGGTCATTCTCGCCGTGAGCGCCGAGGCTGCGCTGCCGGTGCAGGCCGAACTCGATGTCCGTGACAGGGCGCTGATCGAGGAGGGGCGGACCCTGGCCCGCGAGTCGGTCAACTGCACCGACTGCCATCAGTTCCGGAAACCCGATGAGGATGCGACCGCACCGGATCTGACCGGCTGGGGTTCCCGCGAGTGGCTAGTCGCCATCATCAGCAACCCCGCCCACACGCGGTTCTATGGCAAGCGCAACGACCGCATGCCCGCGTTTGCCGAGACCGGTCAGCTCGATGTCGAGAAGATCGGAATCCTGGCCGACTGGCTCCGTGGCGACTGGTATCGGGCCTCCGCTCGATAGCGTTGGCCAGGGCGTCAAGCCCGCATCCCTCGCTAGATCTGGCGATGGTGGACCGGCCCCGGAAGGTGATCCGATGCAGGCATGCATTGGAAACCCAGATCCCATCCGCTTCGTCTCACCACACTGGTCCTCGCCGGTCTTCTCGGCCTCGAGGCGACCTCGTCGGATTCCCCGGCGAACGATTCCGGAATCCCCGCAACCCGACCGGTCGGAACCGGACGGGTTGACCTGATCTCTCCCCGCCTCAGAGCGGACACCCTCCGCCAACAGCTCTGGCTGGAGGGCGTGGCACAGGGAACAGCGCATCGACTCTTCACTGCTCCGAGTCCGGAGGGTCCATGGAAGGAGATCGGATCCATCGGAGGTCCCGGTCAGCCGTTCCGGATCAATGAGTCCACGGACCCCGACCCGGTCCGCTTCTACCGCGTGGAGCTCTCGTCGGAGATGCCCAGGAGTTCCGGGGGTGACGACCCGGATCCGGCCCACTCGGCCGCAGGTCGGGATTGGGACTCCCTGATGGAGAGTGTCGACCGATCCGCACTCTGGGTGGGTGCCTCTGGAATCGGGCGGCATGGAGAGGATGGTGGCGTCCCGACTGTGAGTGTCGCCGCGACCTCATTGGCGATGCCGGAACGTGGCGGCGCCGGGGCA
>Ga0194113_10005820_pt1 | contig 15771 bp, 12 predicted proteins | sample TA2MahC200mmetaG_FD_146193 | JGI IMG/M metagenome (GOLD analysis project Ga0194113, IMG submission 146193) | Freshwater microbial communities from Lake Tanganyika, Tanzania - TA2015017 Mahale Deep Cast 200m | ecosystem: Environmental > Aquatic > Freshwater > Lake | place: Tanzania: Lake... | reverse complement strand
CATTTTCCCTCGCGGTGATCGACCCGGTCGGATAGAGCCCCTTGAAAACATCGGGAGCATCCCAGTAGGGCGGGTGCGGGGGAGCCCACGAGAGAAACAGACAAAAGGGCCGGGAGGCGTTGGCCTCGATGAATCCCGTGGCCATGTCTGTTTGACAGGTCGGGGCGTAGTTGTCACCCGGCGAGGGACAGCAGAGGGAGCATGCGTTGCCGTCCGAGTCGTACGTGCGGACGTTGCTTTGCAGGAACATGTTGTGAGTAGCCCGCCAGTAGTGGTCGAAACCATGGCGGTGCAATCCGGCAGGCACCAGGATGGAGTCGATGTCTCCGGGATAGAGATGCCATTTCCCCACGTAGCCGTTGGTATACCCGTTGTTCTTAAGGATTCTGGCGAGGGAGGTATGGACGGTGGACAGACCGCCGCCGAAAGGAGACACATTGGCGGTGACCCCATGCATCTGCGGGTATTTCCCTGTCAGCAGACTGGCCCGAAAGGGTGAACAAAGGGGTTGGTTGGAAACGCAGTTGGTGAAGGTGACGCCCTGGCCGGCCAGGCCGGCCAGATTGGGCGTCTGCATGAGGCTGTTTCCTCCCCCCGACCAGTCGCAATTTCGATGGGTATCGCTGAAAACGAAGACGAGGTTGGGTGGGGACGAGTTCACCCCGCGGCTTGAGACGCCGGAACCGCTCGCTCGGGCCGTCAGTTCCGTGCAGCAGTTCGGTGTTGGCGTACACCCGATGCCCGCCGTCATGGCGGCCCCGGTGGCCAACACGCCCCTCATAAAGGTTCTCCGATCCATTCGCAGCGAAGACTCGTCCTTGCGGTGGGGCGACCGGCCGGGGTCCTGATCCGCTCTCGGCTCCTTCTTCATGCGGTCCTCCTCTCCTTTACCCGTTTACCCGGGATGGCGCCCGCGCCTTCCGGCGCGGCTGTGGCCTCACAGATCTGTCGGACTTGGACGCATAGACTCTCCTATCTCCCCCACAAGTGAGGTGTCCGAGACCCCGCGCTCACCCTGCTCCCGGAGAAATGATTACTTTGAAAAGGGGTGGGGCCGGAACCCGGAAACGCACGGAGCAGAGGAAGACTCGTACACCATCGGCTGGATTCCTGGTTCATCACCGCAGCAAGACTCAAGGTTGAAGGGGAAAGGGCAGACCGACCTGGGACCGGAAGTTTGCATGTTTAGCAATGCGTTATTTTTTCATTGTTGAAATGATAGCCCGAGCGAGAGGAATTGTCAACGCCTTCCCCGCTGATCCGCCTCTCTTGAGCCAATCCCCGCTGATCCCGGGCCCGGGATCCCTCCGGGTCAGGCTTGCCGGGGACACTGGGTAGATGCGAGGAAATGGCGGCGGGATTCCCCGGACCGCCTGGTCCTGCGCTTACCGGCGCGGCCGGCTTCGGCTTCTTACCCCGGCGGTCGCAGTCCGGCTCGCGCTCCCGCCCTTTGTGCCAGGTCCCTGACGGCCTCCACGCAGGCGTCCAGCCCGCGGAGAAAGATGTCGTTGTGGTTGGCGCCGGGGATCATGAGCAGCCGCTTTGCCGCCGCGGGGCAGGCTTCGAAGAGCGCCCTGCCGTCGGAGAAGGGGATGATGTGGTCGAATTCGGCGTGGACGATCAGTGTCGGCTTGGGAAAGGTGCGGATCTTGTCCAGGTTGCGGAATCCCTGTTCTTCTCTGATTCCCAGGGTCCCGGTGTCGATGCCGATCAACCGCAACAGGGGTTCGGCGTAGGCGAAGCCGCTCTCCACGATGAGACCGTCGATCCGGCTCTCGTAACAGGAGATGAGTTCCAGCACGCTGGCGCTCCCCAGGGACCTCCCCATCAGGATCAGCGGTCCGTGGCTGTCGTTTTCCTCCCGCCACTTGAGCACCCAGTCGAAAACAACGTGGCAGTCACGCATCATGGCCGTGACCGTAGGTCGGCCCGTGGATCGGCCGTAGCCGCGGTAGTCCACCGGCAGGAAGCCCAGCCCCGCCGCGGTGTAGAGGGGAGCGATGTCGTCGTAGTCCGCCACGATCTCGCCGTTGCCGTGAAAGTGCAGAATCGTGGGCGCCTCCGCCCCTGCCGGGTAATAACGCCCGCCCACCACGGTTTTCTTGTCTACGGGGATGAGCACCTCGCGGTACGCGGCGCCGGCGGGTCGGGCGTCCCGCTCCGGCCGCGGGTGGAAGAGAAGCGCCAGGATCTCCGGCCGGTCGAATTCGGAGAAGTCAATGCGGGAAATGTCGATCATGATACGGTCCTCTCTGGAAAGGCAGGATCATCTGCCGCATCTGCGCCCGGGCTCGATTACGGGAGGCCGGGTGCGGGGATGCCGTTCGTGAAGTTGATGCCGCGGACGCTGTGCACCGCAGCATCCGCCCGGGCTGCGGCAGCCGTCTTCGGCCGACGCACGGCCACGGCCATGGGGCGGTTTCGCCGCCGCAGACAGGCTCCCCGGTTGCACCGAAAAGGATAGCACACCGCGGGGTCCATCGGCTATAATCCGGGCGGCGGCGGCCGCTGCGCCGCCGGGGCCGCGGGGAGACCGTGGAGCACGGAGGGAAACCCTGACAGGCCGAGTGAAGGAAACACAACGGATCTGCCTGGGGAGGCCACCTGATGGGTACGGTTTTGCGGAGAATGTTCGATGACGCGGACGTTGCGCGCCGCGCCGTCCGCCGCCGTGGCGGGAGCAGCCGTTTTTGTCCGGCGCACGACGCCGGACACTCTGCGGATCGAGCTGTCGGCCGCGGTACCGAATCGGCTTGCCGCGCCGGACACTCGCCGGCTGGAGGGGTCAGCCGCGGCGCCGAACCGGCCCGCCGCTTCGCCTTCGGCGCGGCCGCGGCGGGTGTGCTGCTTTTCGCGTCCTGTCTTTTCGCGGGGGTCGCGCCGGCCCGCGCGGAGGTGGAGAAGATCTACACGATCGGGGCCTCCCACATCGACCTGGCCTGGAAGTGGAACTACGACGAGGCTATCTGGGTCTGTCACAACACCTTCCGGGACATCATGAATCTGATGGAGTTCTACGAGAACGACGGCCTGCCGGGAAACCCCATGTTCTACGCGCAGAGCCAAGCCCAGGCCTACGAGTGGATGGAAACCCTGTATCCGGATCTGTTCGAGAGGATCCGGCAGTGGCACGAGAGGGGTCTCTGGGAGGTGGTGGGCGGCATGTGGGTCGAGAGCGATACCAACCTGGCGAGCGGGGAGAGCCTGGTGCGCCAGGTCCTGTACGGCAAGCTCTACTTTCTGGAGAAGTTCGGGGTGGACGTGCGGGTGGGCTGGCTGCCGGACACCTTCGGCTACTCGGCCGGTCTGCCCCAGATCTTCAAGAAGGCGGGGATCGACTACTTCGCCTTCACCAAGACCAACTGGAATGCGGTGCATGCCCCGAACAAGAACATGTTCCGCTGGCAGTCGCCGGACGGCTCCGAGGTGCTGGCCTATCTCAGCCTCGGGGGATACAACGACATTCCCACGGCCTGGCAGCTCGGAGACCTTGAAGCGAAGCTGAAGCTCCACCACCCCGACATCCCCTTCTACCTGTTCTACATCGGCGTGGGGGACCACGGCGGCGGTGTGTTCAAGTCCTTTGTGGACAACGCCCTCAGCCTGCAGAAGCGGGGGTTTCCGCTGGAATTCGGCACCAGCCTGGATTTCTTCGAGGCCCTGGCGGCCCATGGGGTCACGGACGAGATCCGCGACGAACTCTATCTCGAGTATCACCGCGGCACCTACACCAGCCGGGCCCGGGTCAAGGAGAGAAACCGCCAGGCGGAGATCTCCCTGGAGACCGTGGAAAAGTTTGCCTCCCTCTCCCTTCCCTACGGGGGGGATTACCCACAGCCTGACCTGGACCTCATGTGGAAGAAGACCCTGCTCAATCAGTTTCACGACGTGCTGCCGGGGAGCGGTATCGACCTGGTCTACGAGGACTTCGACCGGGACCACGACTACATCGAGGGCCGTGCCGGGGAGCTGACTTCTGCGGCCTGCGACCTGCTGGCCTCCCGCATCGACACGCAATCGGGTCCGCCGGGAGAGCCGGTGGCGGTGTTCAATCCCCTGAGCTGGGAGCGCAGCGGGCCGGTGTCCCTGGCCATGAGTCCCGAGGAGGCGCAGGGCCGGGCCGTGCTGGGGCCTGACGGCAGCCCGGCGCTGTCCCAGTACAGCCTCATGGACGGAGCCCTGATTTTCCGGGCCGAGGACGTGCCCTCCCTGGGCTACAAGACCTTCTTCCTCGCCGCCGCCGGGGATCTCATTGAGGGTGCGGCGACGGCGGCGACCTTGACCGCGACCCCGGTCCGGATGGAGAACGATTTTCTCGTCGCGATCCTGGACCCCGCCACCGGGTTGTTGATCTCGCTGCAGGACAAACGGGCCGGCTACCGGGAGGTTATTCAGCCCGGGGCCGGCGCCAACCTTCTTCAGATCTATCGGGAGAGGCTGGACACCTACCCGGCCTGGAACCTGGCCTACGACAAGTACCGGGACGAGCCGCTCAACCTGACGAGTGCGCTCGCGTTCGAACTGGTCGAAGCCGGGCCGCTGCGGGTCGTGGTGCGGGCTGTCTACCGCCACTTGTCCATGTCCTTCGAGCAGAAGATTCTGCTCTGGTCCGGGCTGCCCCGGATGGACTTCCGGTTTCGCGTCGACGACTGGGGCGCCTTTATGAACCGCCTGCTCAAAGTGGCCTTTCCGCTGAACCTTGAGAACCGGGCACAGCAGGCGACCTATGACGTGCCCTATGCGGCCCTGACCCGGACCCACGACGGTTCCGTGGCCAACTGGGAGGCCTGTGGCCACAAGTGGGTCGACCTCGAGGATGACGGCCCGGGAGAGCCTTACGGCGTGGCCCTGCTGAGCGGCAACAAATACGGCTTCGATCTGGCCAACGACGGCCCGGGCCAGGGGCTGAGCGACGGGCGGGCCAACGTGCTGCGCATGACCCTGCTCAAGTCCAGCAGCCAGCCCCTGCCCGGCGCGCTGGGCCTTCCCTTGGGCGGTCCGGTCACGGACCGGGGTTCCTTCGAGAGCGCCTATGCCCTGTATCCGCACGCGGGGTCCTGGGAGCAGGCCGGGGTGGTGCGGCAGGGTTACGAGTTCAACTACCCCCTGCTTCCCCAGCGCACGGGGCGCCACCGGGGCAGCCTGCCCCTGGCCCAGTCCTTCCTGCAGGTGTCGCCGGCCAACGTGGTGGCCGCGGTGCTCAAGGCCCCCGAGCGTCCCCAAGAGGAAAACGAGCTGATTCTGCGGTTGTTCGAGACCGGCCGCCGGGACGCGCGTGTGACGGTGGCTTTTCCCACCAAGAAGATCCTGGCAGCCCGGGAGGTGGACTTGCTGGAACGGCACCTGCCGGACGGCCGAGCGGTGGCAATGGGGCCCGGCGGGATCGGCCTGGACGTGGGGCACGACGAACTCGTGACCCTGCGGATGGAATTCCAGGAGGTTCCGCCCGGACCCTCCGATCCCGGAGCCTCGACAGAGGGTGCAGCAGGGCCGGGAGGCTGCGGGTGCTCCTCGCTGGACCCGGCCTCGCCCCGGGGCGCCGGGGACGCAGCCTACGCGCTGGCCTTCTGGGCCTTACTGCCTGTGATCCCCGGGGGGTACAGGCGGCTGCTTCGCCGCGTTCAAGGGTCTCGCCAGTAGCCGGCTTTCGCCGGATTCAGGTTCCGGCCTCAGGCGTATTCTGCATCTCCCGAGTTTATGGGGCGGCCCGTGCTTGTCATCTGACTTGGAAACGAGACCGGCATCCCCCCGGGAACTCGATCCCCGAGTGGCCGTGCCGAGCAATGGCGATGACGAGAACCTTGCCGGGGGGGTGCGTGGATTCAATGCGTCGTGTTGCTCAGATGCAGCCCCACCACACCCACGATGATCACGATGAGCGAGACGACCTTCAGCGGGTTGATCGATTCCCGGAAGAACACAATGCCGATGGCCGCGATCAGAGCCGTACCCAGAGCCGACCAGACCGCATAGGCGAAGCTCACCTCGATCTGCTTCAGGGCCATGCTGAGGGATGAGAGGCTCAGGGCATAGAAGACGAACATGCCGAGGGAAGGGAGAAACCTGCCGAACCCCTGCGAGATCTTCATGCAGGTGGTGCCCGAGACTTCCAGCAGAATGGCCAGAATCAAATAGACCCAGTGCATCGGAGTCCTCCGTAGTTGAACTGCGGACGGGTCAAGGCGCCGAATCCGAGGACGCGTGACAGCCGGCTGCTTCGGTTCCGCTCGCCTGGGCTGGCAGTGGCGCGCCTCGCAAATACTTTTATCGCTCATTAGCACGAAGAGGAAAAAAGTGCACTGCGGCTGCCGGGGGGGCATGGCTCATGTCTTCTTCAGACCGTTCGCGGTCCGCGAATTCCTTCCTTGAAGGCTGCGAGTTTGCAGGAGGTCGACTCTGTTTTTCGGGAGGACCCCGGAAGCCGGTCGATTTCGGTCATGCAACCTCCGGAGTTCATCAAGGATGATTCTCAGGAGACGGGGCTCGCGTGCTCGAGCCATTCCTGAAGGTCAGGTGACGAAGAAGGGGTTTCGGGAGGGCATTACGCGGAATACCTCCTCAATGTTTAGGTAGGCGGGATACGTGATCGACCCCTTATAGAACCGTTCCGGGCCGATCTGGCGGATGGGGGATAATAATCGATCCCGCAGTGCGAAAAACATTCGCTGATCGACCATCATAATCGCTCCCTCGGAACCGTTCCTTCGACAGTACCTACAAAGCTCGCGCATCAGGACCAGCGCGGGCAGATGAAGGAATCGACGAAAGCTCTTGGGGACCGTAAACAGTGTGGCTTCGACGATCCGGTCGCTTTCCCAGACCCTCTGCACCTCGAAATCCTTGAGCGCCGGCAGCCGCAGGCCCGGGCTGTAGTGTATGAACCGGAATGTGCCGGCCGGTATGAGCCCGAGGAACTTGACGAGCACGTCAACCGCATACGGATCGTAGGCAGCGAATTCCTCGATCACCGGTTCATCGGGATGGGAATAATTGCCCTCCTCCATCCATACCTGGTGCCACAGACGGGTGAAGGCGCGTCTGTCCTTCGCGCTGGTGACCTGCACAACGGGGAAGAGTCCGGCGAGCAGCCGGAGGCCGACCGTTTTCACCCTGCCGTGAATCCTTGTCGGGTTAGCGATGCCGGTGCCTGAAAAGTATCCTGGAAATTAACTTGTGGGTTCAAGTTGTCGAGAATCTCTGCCCGGTTCCTGACTTGCTCCCGGAACGTCCCTATTTCTTGACTATCGGAACCACGATCGTGTCGTGGCGCCAGTAGCGGCATTCCGCCGGCGGGCTTACGTCGTAGAGTTCAAAGCCGATCTTTTTGAATCCCGCTCTCTGAAGCGCCGCGCGGTGATCGGCGGATATCTCCCGAGGTTCGTCCGAGAAATAGCTGAACACACCGTGGGGCTTGAGCAACCTGCCGGCGGCTTCAAAGAACGGCAGGAAGTGAAAGAACTCTACCTCGCGGTCCAGCGGGCAGGTGTCGAAGAGGATACCGTCAAAGCTGGCGTCCCGGAATTTCGAGACCACATCTTCCCAGAAGGCATTGATCAGGATCATTCTTCCTCGCGCCAGTTCCTGCCGGAATCGTGTCGCCGCCATCGCAGATACCTCGGGATGGCATTCAATCACGAAATGGCTGGAAATATGCGGCGAGGCCTGGATAAAACCCGCCGAGATACCCATACCGAAACCCAGTTCGAGAACGTGTCCTCCGCGGGAGGTAACAACCTCCGCCAACCGGTGCATGTAGCCGTCCTCCCAGCGCTGCATGACCTGGTATCCCTTGATCTCCAAAGAGTCCCCAGAATACTGTGGGGCGCTCTCGGTCCACTCTGTTCGCTGATTCTGCATGGCCCTTCCCTTCACGCCGGGTGCCTTCTCGAACCTGCCCGGCAGCACCGTCGCCGGGTTGCCGACATGTACCCGCGGTATTGGCCCCGTTCTGGGTGCCAAGCAGCATTTTACAAAAAAAAACAGCATGTCAATTGCGGCGGGTGTGTGCCCGGTCGTAGATTGCGTAAACCCACGGGGAAGGTTGGCCGGCCTTGGTTGGAGCAGTTTGTTACGGAGAGGTGATGGAAGTGGGAGGTCCCGCCCTACCAGGGAAACCCCCAAAGTCGGACTTGGTGGGACATAGTCCTTCCGGTGTCAGGTTGGCCGCGCCTTTGTCACCCGGGCCAATGCCGAAGCCCAGAAGGTACAATTTGAGGGAAGAGGGGTTGGTACCCGCTTTCCTCTAAAGGTCACTTTGTGGCTGGATTTCCCTGTTGGGGGGCCTCTCTGATCGAGCATTGAAGTTGAGTCGCGGGTCCTTGGCGGGGATCGTCAGGCAAGGGCAAACCCGGGAAGGGTCTCCGGGACGCTAATCCCGCCTGGTTTTGTCGGTTTCCTCTTGGGCGATTCGGATGCGCAGCCTGCCCGGCTCAGCAGTGACAATCGCACCCTTCAGGAGTTCCTCGCCACACTGGTGAAGTACCCGGAGGCAAACGGCAGCTTGTTGTCTGGCCGGGAAATGCACCAAGCGGACAATTCCGCAATGGGAGATCTCGTGAACAATGGCCAGTTCGCCGAAGTCCTTGTCCAGGGTCACCAGGACGCGGCTTTCGAGAAAGGCTCTGGACAGAATCTCCTCATCCCCGGGATCTTCCGGCCAGTCACCGGCCCAGATGACGTCATGCCCGGAAGCCCGGAGAACGTCTCCTGCCTTCCCCCAGACGCAGGTGTCCAGGAGCAACCTCATGCCCCCGACTCCGGCATCAATGGCTCTACTCGCTCATGCGCGACCAGTTTGTGCGCGTAAACCAGGCAGGCCTGTACGTCTTCAGGTTCCAGCCAGGGGTAGCCTTCGAGGATGGTCTGCGGTGTGTCGCCGGCGGCCAGCATGCCGAGGATATGCTCCACCGCCAGACGGCGCCCCCGGACAATCGGCTTGCCGTTGAAGATCTTGGGGTTGGTCGTAATCCTCTGCAAGAGAGTCTTTTCATCCATAGCCTGGCGCCTCCCAAGAGCTGACAGCCACATGGCGACGGTTGTTTCTGTCTGCACGCAGGTGCCATTCTAACACAGGAGCTGACCCCCCGCGAGATCTCCATACCGGTGCCCGACATGATTCAGTCCGACCCGCCGGGGGTCCGGCGTGTTGTCCACGGAATGAACAGGGCTGGAACTGTTCAGCAGGACGAGACGGTTCAAACAGGTTCTCCAACCTTCCGTGAACGCCAACATACGCCGGTGCTTGCCCTGCTTGCCGATAACACATACCATAGGTCTCCGTGGCCCGGCCAGGGTTGTCCGCTGGCTACTTGCGGTGGCGGATTGGGTACCCCGGGTGGCGTTCAGTAGGGGGCGGGCCGGCGGGCGGCCGAGGAAGCGGGCTGTGAACGGGGTTCCCGCGGTGCAGGCGGGCCGTGGCCGGGGGTTCCCACGCGAGCCTGGGGCGCACAGCGCCGTGGTGCACGTCCATGGGTATGGTTTATCACCGGCCGGCCGGGCCGGGGACGGGGGGACACAGAGCAAAATGCCCAGAAACGAAGAGGCCCGAGCACTCGACTTCATCCGCGCCATCGTCGCGGAGGACCTGAAAACCAACAAGCACGGCGGCCGGGTCGTGACCCGGTTTCCGCCGGAACCGAACGGCTACCTGCACATCGGCCACGCCAAGTCCATCTGCCTGAATTTCGGTCTCGCGCTCGAGAACCCGCAGGGCCGGTGCCACCTCCGGTTCGACGACACCAACCCCAGCCGGGAGGAGGCCGAGTACGTGGAGTCCATCCAGCGGGACGTGCGCTGGCTCGGATTTGACTGGGGCGAGCACCTCTACTACGCCTCGGACATCTACGAGAAGCTCTTCGACTGCGCGGTCCGGTTGATCGAGATCGGCAAGGCCTATGTCTGCGACCTGACCCAGGAGGAAATGCGGGAGTATCGAGGGACCCTGACCGAACCCGGGAGGGACAGCCCTTTCCGGGACCGGTCGGTCGAGGAGAACCTCTCCCTGTTCGAGCGCATGCGCGCCGGCGAGTTCCCGGACGGCGCCCGCACCCTGCGGGCCAAAATCGACATGGCCTCGCCCAACCTCAATCTGCGGGACCCGGTCATCTATCGCATCCTCCACGAAAGACACCACCGCACCGGCGACCGCTGGTGCATCTATCCCATGTACGACTTTGCCCACCCGCTGTCGGATTCCTTAGAGGGGATCACCCACTCCATCTGCACTTTGGAGTTTGAGGACCACCGCCCCCTGTACGACTGGTTTCTGGACCAGCTTGGCCTGCCCTGCCACCCGCAGCAGATCGAATTCGCCCGCCTGAACCTGGCCCGCACGGTGATGAGCAAGCGCAAACTGCTGCAACTGGTGGAGGCGGGGGTGGTCGCGGGCTGGGACGATCCCCGCATGCCCACCCTGTCAGGGCTGCGCCGGCGAGGTTGCTCGCCCGAGGCTATCCGCAGCTTCTGCGAGCGCATCGGGGTGGCCCGGCGCGAGAACCTGGTGGACATTGCCCTGCTGGAGCACCACATCCGGGAGGACCTGAACAGGCGGGCCTCCCGGGTCATGGCGGTCCTGCGGCCGCTGCGGGTGGTGATCGAGAACTTCCCGGAGGGTCGGGTGGAAGAGCTGGAGGCGGTGAACAATCCCGAGGACCCGGCCATGGGCACACGCCGGGTGCCTTTCGCGCGCGAACTCTACATCGAGCAGGACGACTTCCGGGAGGATCCGCCTAAGAAGTGGCACCGTCTGGCGCCCGGCGCCGAGGTGCGGCTGCGTTACGCTTATATCGTCCGGTGCGAGCGGCTGATCCGGGACGAGGCGTCCGGCGAGGTGGTGGAACTCCGCTGCACCTACGACCCGGACACCCTGGGTGTGCAGCCTGAGGGCCGCCGGGTCCGGGGCGTGATCCACTGGGTGTCGGCCCACCACGCGCTCGAAGCTGAGGTGCGCCTTTACGAACACCTGCTGGCGGGCGAGGACTCGGGGGAGGAGGGCGAGGGGGATTTCACCCGGCGGCTGAACCCGAATTCGCTCGTCCGGCTCTCTATCTGCCGAGTGGAACCGGGCATGAAGGACGCGGCCCCGGGCAGCCCCTACCAGTTCGAGAGGCAGGGTTACTTCTGCGTGGACCCGGACTCCGTCCCCGGCAGGCTCGTCTTCAACCGCACCGTGACCCTGCGCGACACCTGGGCCAAGATCGAGAAGGCGCAGCAGGGGTAGGCGGGCGTTGGACTTGGGCCTCACCAGAGGGAACGTCGAGGAGGCTGATGAGCTTCCAGCGTGTCCGGAGACTTTCGCAGTCCCCCAGACGAGGATGTGCGGACAGCGCCATCGAGCAGGTGCGCGCCAAGTTCCAGAGACTCCCGGGCCATCATCCGTTGGGGAGCGGTGGAGCGATCGATCGCCGTTTCCTAAGTTGTCCTTGAATACGTCAGCGGACTAATGAACCGATGCACTTAGGAGGCCTCAGCTCAACCCTTCTCGGGCACGTCGGGTATCGAGGCCGGCGGGCAGTAGGTCAAGGTTTCCCTGAAGTCCCGGAGCGGGGATAAGATCTCCGCTATCCCCCTTTTCCCCGCCAACCCCTGGGCGACGTTCCGTCCGAATGCCGCCACAGCATCCAAGCCCAGCAGACAGTCCACGGCCGCGGCCTGACGCCAGCCCCGGTGCTTGCGGAAATAGGTGCGCAGCCCGTACGCGAACTCCTTGTGGTAGATGCGAGCGTTCAGCCTTTGGACCGAGGCGCCCCCGTAGTGGATCGCCTGCACCTGCGGGAGCAGATAGGCCGGGTAGCCCGTCCGGAAGAGCCGGGCGGCGAAATCCCCATCGTTGAAGAAGATGGGAAAGCGCTCGTCGAAAAAGCCGATCTCCTCGACGATCCGCCGCGGAATGAGCGTGCAGCAGAACCCGACACCGCCGTTCGTGAAGGACGTTGGTTCGACGGGGTCCCCGAGGTCTTCATAGCGCTCGCGGCGTCGGATGCGGTGGCGGAGGAGACGCCTGTCGAGGAAAAGGCCGGGCCGGGTGTAAAGAAAGAACACCGTGGACAGGGTGGGGAGCCTGCCGAAATACTTGCGCTGGGGAGTCCGGTCCGGGTTGAGGAGGCCGGGACTAACGCATCCCAGGTCCGAATGCCGCTCCGCGAACGCCACCAGTCCCCGGAGGGTTCCCGGCAGAAGGATCACGTCCGGATTCAGGACCAGGACGTGCCGGCCCGAGGCCCGGCCGTAAGCGAGATTGTTCCCCCGGGCGAAACCGAGATTCTCGGCAGAGGCGATCAGGCCGACTTCGGGGAATCCCTCCCTGACCATCTCCGCGCTGCGGTCCGTGGAGGCGTTGTCCACCACGATCACTTCGTGAGAGATGGCGCCGGCCGTGTCCCGGACCGACTGCAGGCACTCCCGCAGGCGGCCGCAGGTGTTCCAGTTCACGATCAGGATGGAGAGGTCCAAGGCAGTCCCCGGATCAGAAATCCCACTGGACCGGGTTGGCGTCCAGGTGGTCCGTGACCGTGCGCCCGATGCGGTCGATCTCCTCCAGATCCGCGGCCGAGAGGCTGATCTGCGCGGCCCGGGCGTTCTGGAGGACCTGCTCGGCGTTCCGGGCCCCGGCAATGGCGCAGGTGTTGGGCTGGGCGATCAACCAGGCAAGCGCCAACTGCCCCAGGGTCACCCCCAGGCGGGCCGCGATGGGACGGAGCTTCTCCACGGCCGCCATGGCCCGGGCGCGGTTTTCCGGCTGGAACAGCCGGTTCCTGGCGCGATGGTCTCCCCGGGCGAACTTGTGGTCGGCCCCGAACTTCCCGGTGAGCAAGCCCTGGGCCAGGGGGGAATAGGCGAGAATGGTGATGCCGTGCTCCACACAGTAAGGGATGGCGTCCTGTTCCACGTGGCGCCAGAAGAGCGAATAGGGCGGCTGCAGACTTTCGATGCGGCCGTATCGGGCCGCCTCCGCGAGCTGGGTCCGGTTGAAATTGGATACCCCGATGGCCCGGATCTTCCCTTGGTCCCGAAGGTCGAGCAGTGCCCGCATGGTTTCCTCGACAGGCACCTGTTCGCTCCCGAACGCGCCGGCGGGCCAGTGGATCTGGTAGAGGTCGATCACCTCGGTTCCCAGGTTCTTCAGGGAGCGCTCGCAGGCCTCGATCACCTGGTCGTGGCGGAGGTGACTCGAGAAAACCTTGCTGGCGTAAACAACCTTGTCGCGCACCCCGGACAGGGCCTGCCCGATCAGGCGCTCGGAGTGGCCGTCCCCGTAAATCTCCGCGGTGTCAAAGGTGTTGATGCCCGCCTCGTAGGCGGCGCGCAGGGCTTTGAGGATCTCCTGGTCCTCGATGCCGGCCCACATCTTCTTGCCGGCCTGCCAGGTGCCCATGAGGATCGGGGTGATGCGGATGCCCGAGGTGCCCAGTTCGCGCTGTTGCATAGTGGTCTCCCTGAAGAATCAGACCCTGAGTGCCCTGGAACCTTTTCTGTTCAACCGAAATACCCCCCAGGCCTCTCCTGGCTGCAATCCTCAGCAATGCGGCCGGCAAACGGTCGGGGATTTCAACGGTGGTTCGCATCCCGATCGCCTCCTCCTGCACTTGGGTGCATTTCGTTTTTTCATGCTCCTGTAGCTTTGTCAACCGGAGAACCCCGGCAGAGAAGGGCCGCGAGGAATCCGCAGCCGACAGGGCGGGGCAGGGGGCCGGGGCGGGTGAGAGCCCAGACAATCCATACAGACCGAGAGCTGTGTCCAAACGACGGCACCCGTGAAACAGAGCGCGCCCGAGCTTTCCTCAGGAAAAAAGAATTCCGGAGAGGAATTCGAAAGCGAAGTCGAGCAGGGCCGTGTCGTCCTGCCGGAGCAGGGTCTCGGTCTCCGGGTTGAAGCCGGCCGAGCGGCCCAGGTCCGTGTGGAAGAGCAGATCCCGAAACACGTCCAGGTTGTAGCAGCTCACGAAGACCAGTTGCAGTTGCTCCTCGCTCAGCAGGTCTCTGCCCCGGCGGCCGGGGTGCATGACCAGGTCGAGCATGCGGTCGTTCATGGCGAGGTAGGGTTCGAGTCCCTGGTCTGCCAGCCACTCCCCGATGCTCCGCACCCGGCTTTTGTGCCCGCCGAGGCAGTGGGGCGTGTCGAGACGGAAGAAAAACTCCTCCCGCGGCAAGTCGTCCGCGGTCCGGCGCGAGGCCCGGGCCAGGGGGTAGATGCGGCAGGCGGTGGGCCGATGGGAGTAGACCGAACATCCGCCCGGCTCCAGGAAGGGACAGCGCTTTTCGGGCTCCTCGCGCATGCGCAGGGAAACGACTGGGAACCCGGAGCGCGGGTCCATGCGGTAGAGGGAGTACTTGGCCAGAACCTCGTCCGAGTGGGTTCCCAGCCCCTGTCCGAGGCGGAGGAGATCGTAGGGAGTCAGGGGCAGGTCCTTGGCCCGGCAGCAGGTGTTGAAACAGGCAAGACCCTCGTGACAGCGGAAGGAGAAAGAGTCCGCACGGCTCAGTCGCGGCAGGTCAGGGGGGATGTCCTCGACGATCATGGGAAACAGCATACGCCGACCGATATCCGGCCGGCAATACACTCCCTGCTCCAGCGGCGTGGTCATTACCGATGCGCAGATGGCAAGCCTCAACCTGGAGCGACAACGTTTCCATGGAGATTGGAATTACACGATTCATCCCCGTCGAGCCGGGGCAAGATGAATCAGCCAGTTATTTCGTGACAGTCCCTCGGTGGTTTCGTAACTGCCCCTAAACGCAGGACAGGAAAGAACGGGCCATAGGCCTATCGGCTCGTCTTCGTTCCCTCTGCGGATGTCCACGTCGTGTGCCATGACCCATGTATTACCACGCGTCCCCGGGGCGAAGCCGCTGGGCACTGCGACAGCTGGTCCGGCTGGAAGGTTCACTTCACCAATTTGGCCATGGTCTTGAATTCGCTGGTGCCGGCGCGCTCGAGCAATTGAAAGACCACAGTCTCCGCGGAAGTGACCAGCACGCCTGCCCGGTCCATGACTTCCAGTCCGGTGACGCGATTCTCTTCGGTTCTGCTGATCACCCCGTCCCGCGGCACGTGGACCGTGACGCCTTCGCGGAGCATATCCAAGCCGGACTGCAGCACGCACACGTGACATTCCATGCCGATGAGGATGGCCGCCCTGGCGCCCAAGAAGCGGAACTGCTGGGCGAACCCCTGGGTGGCCCAGCAGCTGAATTCCAGTTTCTCAAAAGGCGCGGCTCCCTCCGGGAGTTTTTCCCTGACCGGCTGAATCGTCCTGCCGAGGCCTTCCGGATACTGTTCGGAGTGCAGAACGGGCAGTTTCATCAACCTCGCCAGATCGAGGAGGATCAGGGTGTTTCTGAGGGTCGCCTCCTTTCTCTGGGGGTCCATGGCCGCGAAGAGCTTTTCCTGGAAGTCCACCAGCACGAGGGCTGTCTTCCGGCGGTCGAGGCTGAAATCGTGCAGGGTTTTCATGAGCCGGTCTCCTGTTCCTTGAGTTTTGCCGGGGTCTCCCTTCCGATAAGGATCGCCCCCGTTCCCTTCCGGAATCATTTGCCTGTGGATTCAGCCACCCGCAGGGGATTCATGGGGAAGGAAGGACGTGCCCCGGAATCCGAACAGCGGAATTTTGACATTTCCCGCCGCCCTTTGTATACTCCTTTTCTAGCGAATCAATTCGTTGTTTCAGGTTGCGTTTTTCCATCTCGAAGGTGCACAAGTTGTTCCCTTCCGTTCTTCCTTGTGGCCGGTTCACCGTCCAGACCGCTGGTTTGGGCGGTTTTTTTTTTCTGGGG
>Ga0194113_10005816_pt1 | contig 15773 bp, 7 predicted proteins | sample TA2MahC200mmetaG_FD_146193 | JGI IMG/M metagenome (GOLD analysis project Ga0194113, IMG submission 146193) | Freshwater microbial communities from Lake Tanganyika, Tanzania - TA2015017 Mahale Deep Cast 200m | ecosystem: Environmental > Aquatic > Freshwater > Lake | place: Tanzania: Lake... | reverse complement strand
TATTTTTGAAGAAAGCCTCTTTTTTATCTGCCTTTCATTTTGGGCCTATGTCCGGGCCACCGAACCGTCAATTCGGGGACTGGAAAAGTTCATGGATTTCGGCTTTGTCAATTCTATTTTAAGGTCAAATTTTTTCCCGCCGTTGGATATGTGGCTGACGAAATCTCCAGACTATTCCGGAGGTTATTTCATCAATTATTATTATTTCGGTCATTATATCGCAGCATTTCTCACTAAACTCTCCGGTATTGACTCTGCCGTCACCTATAATCTTATGCTGGCAACATTATTTGCTTTTACCTTTACCCTACCATTTTCAATAGGAGCCAATCTTTATTATTTATTTAAATCAAACAACGATCCAAGATCGACCTTCCGTAGAAACGATCCTGGATCGTTACGATTGGGAGGTAGAGTCTCCTTAAAAATAGTCTTGGTTGGTCTTCTGGCTGCCTTCTTAGTGGCAGCTGCAGGAAATCTGCATACTCTTTATGTTTTTACCTCTGGTTATCCGAATGAAAATCCAGAGCCGCCCTGGAAGCTGTCTTTTGGTTTCTATCCGGAACGTTACTGGTATCCTAACGCTACCAGATTTATTCCTTTTACCATCCATGAGTTCCCTATCTATTCTTTTGTTGTTGCCGACCTTCATGGACATGTCTCTGATATCCCTATCGTGCTTTTTACCATCGCCTTTCTCCTTGCTTTAATTATTGAAGAAAAAAGCAACAGATCTCCAGAAAAACAGGAACAGAACAATTTTCGGACTTCAGATCGCGGCATAAATAATTTTTGGCAGGAATTTGAAAAACACACATCCATATCTCCGGCCAAGATTGCCCTCTTGGGAATGCTTCTGGCTGTTATGTATATGACAAATGCCTGGGACGGAATAATTTACATGATGCTATCTTGTCTTGTTATTTTCTATCGAAATCTGGCTGCAAGAAGATATGAGCCGGAAGTAACCCTTTTTGCCTCCTTTTACAGAACTTTTTCTGCTTCCCTTTTTTTGGTCTTTTTCTTTTTACTTTTCGGCCTGCCTTTCTTTGCCAGCTTTAAACCTTTTGTTTCCGGAATTGGAGTACTTTGTCCTCCAGCTTTTCTTGCAGGGAAAAATATCGGACCTTTTCTTTTTGAAGCCGGCAAGTGTCAAAAGTCACCGCTTTATCAGTTTATTATTCTTTGGGGATTTTTCTATTTTAATGTAATTGGATATCTTGTTTTTGTCCTATTTCCCTCTATAAGAAGCAAGTCCCAAATTCCAAGCTCTAAATCCCAAAAAACGTCTGACGTTCAGACAAATCCCAAATTCCAAGCTCTAAATTTCAAAGAACGTTTGACTTTCAAACACAAAATTATCAATTTTTTGAAATTTAGAATTTTAAATTTATTTGAAAATTTAAAATTGAAAATTGAAAATTTTAGTCCAGCTGATATCTTCGTTCTATTGATGATACTTATCTCTACATTTCTTCTTGCTTTTCCTGAGTTTTTCTACATCAAGGATATTTACCCGGCGCATTATCGGGCCAATACAATGTTCAAGCTCGGCTATCAAGCCTTCATGATGTTGGGAATCTCAAGCGCCTATATCCTTTTTAGAATAAAACACCTAGGTATAAGAAGTCTGAAGTCTTCAATTTTCTATTTTCTATTTTCTCTTTTCTTCTTTTTAGTGGCTATCTATCCGTATTTTGCTATTAACTCCTATTATGGAGGTCTACAGGTCTACCGAGGTCTAAACGGTCTTAATTGGCTTGCTTCGCAGTTCCCTGACGACTACCAGGCTATTTTATGGTTGAGAAAGAATATTCAATGCGATAGCGGTTTTATGCAGCAATGTAATAATCAACCGGTTATAGCTGAAGCCAATGGTGACTCTTATACTGACTATGCCCGGGTTTCAGCCAATACCGGTCTTCCTACGATAGTCGGTTGGCCGGTGCATGAATGGTTATGGAGAGGAAGTTATGATGAAGCCGGCAAAAGGATACCTGAAGTAGCCACAATCTATGAATCAAAAGACATGGAGCAGACAATGGAAATTTTACGCAAATATAAAGTAGAGTATATTTTCCTGGGAGCGTTAGAAAAGGAAAAATATAAGAACCTTAATGAGGAAAAACTGCAAAATCTTGGTAAAATTGTCTTTGAAAGCGGAGGAACAAAAATCTATAAGCTTAATCCTTTCTGAATCCTCAACTCCTGGAAGGGAGTACTGTCGCCTGGAACGAATAAATTGCTCTCGATCTCCTGATGGGAAATCGGACGCCTGCCCTACATCCGATTCCCCACTAGAAGATCCAGATTACCAGCGCAATTTTACGTTCTGAACCTTTACACTGAAAAACTCATTTATGCCGGAAATCTAGCAGGATTTTCATGTGTCTGAGTTTTTCAGTGCTATAAAAGTACCCCTTTTTTAAAAAAGTCGAGGGCATACTTTAATAAATTTTCAAAAATTAGCCAAAGAAAAACTCTGGCCACTCGCATCTAGTGCAATTACCAGAGTAATTAGACTAATCAGACTTACATTTACTCTCCCGGGCAAGTTTTTCATAACCATTATCCTGAATTATTACCTCATAGATAAATAGGATGTTATAGCGCGCAATTCTATCACTTCTTGAGACATCTGTCAAGATCTGGCTTGTTACAACAAGAAAAAAGGTTCCACTCGTTTTATTCATGGTATCTTTTGGTAAGATTATCTAGTCGAACGAAACTTTCTATCGTATTGTAGTACTAGTTAGAGTGGAATTAAGGCAGAAATAATCGGCTTCAAAAATTATGAAGGATACTGCCAGTAGTGTCAATAGAAGGAACCAAACACTAAAAAAAGGGGGTGAAATTTATCACATATCAACAAGATAAAACTCTTTTTCCCCGCACATATATTCTCTTGACAGAGAATAAAGATTTATGATAAATCAAAAGTTGTGGTGTTGACTATTTCCTGCTCTATATAAATAGTCAATACCCAATCAAAAGGGCATTACTAATCGTAGTACAACCTGCTAGCGTTAGTGATGCTCTTTTTTATAGAGTAAATACTTGAATACTTAAGCCCTTCTCTCGTAATCTGACGAATTGTTCTCTTGCGATCCTCTGAAAATTTTCCCATTCAAAATCCCTCGGTTTTGTTTCTTTCTTCCTTAGACTAAATATCTTATTAAGAAATTTTCTTATCATTTTCCAAATCCACTCTATTTTTGATGCTAGCATGTGGAAAAGTACTTGTCAAGACCCTATAGTATTTATTGTCGCTTAAATTAATATGCCTATAGTATAAGAAAGTAATTATAGAGCTTCTTTACTTTCCCTATTAAATATACACAATGGGTGTGGATAAGCAGACGAAGAAAAAAGTTGCCAAAAAAAGGATATGTATCGCGAACCGTTCCTTTTAAAATTCTGCCCTAAGACACCTCGGATAGTGGCCTACCGGCAACTGCGCAGCTGTGGTTGGGACTCTTGCGATGTGTAGGAATTTGTGGAAAGGTAAGTTACAAAAATTAGGTCAGAGGATTATTTATCACACTGGTTCCGTACTTCGCTGATAAGCACCTCGGAGGTGTTTTTTCCTAAGTGCAAAACTCAGGATCTATTAAGTAAGCGGCGACAGTTTACTATCCCTCTACTGCTTCCTTGATTCTTCGTACCCCTTCTTTTAATGAAGCTAGTGATCCGGCAAAAGAGATTCTAATATATTCCTCTTTTTCGCTCGGCAGCCTCTTGCCAAAATGCTTACGGGCCAATACTGCTACTCCCTTCTTGTTTCTCTTGTCATAAGTCAGAAGATAGCGTCTTAAATCCTCGGCATCTTTCAATTTTAATTTCTTACAAACTCCACTGACATTGGGAAAAAGATAAAACGACCCTTTAGGGTTGTGGCATCTTATCCCTTCAATCCTGTTTAAAGCAGGAACCATCATATCCCTTTTCTCTTGATAAAGCCGTATTTCTTTTTGTGTTTCAGATTGATCTTCCCCTAGCGCTGCCTCTGCAGCTGCCATACAAGGCTGGGGAACAGAAGACCAGAAGTTTATGGCGAAAGTTAAAAATTTATCCATAAACTTGGGAATTTTGGAAGCTGCGTATCCCAATCGCAACCCCGTCATGGCGTATGTTTTGGAAAAACCGTCAAGAATAACAGTCCGCTGTATCATCCCGGACTGGGTGGCTATGCTATCGGTAACAGGCAATTTATTTCCTTTAAATTTGACGACCCGCAGGTCTTTAGCAAAGGCAAGCCGACTGTAAATCTCATCAGTTAAGACGTAGAAATCGTATTTCTTGGCTAGATTGGCGATTTCTTCTAAATCGCTTCTTTCTAATACTCCTCCAGTCGGATTGGAAGGTGAATTCAAGATTAACAACTTAGTTTTTTTACTGACTAATCTTTTAAGATCCTTAATATCAAATCTAAAACCTTTCTCTTCTTTAAGTTGTATGGGAATTGCTCTTGCTCCTACATAGTTGACCATCGATTCATAAATAGGATAACCGGGAGTCTGATAAATTACTTCTTCACCGGGATTAACCAATATAAATATTGTTCCGGCAATAACAGGTTTCCCTCCAGGAGTCACAACAATATCATTTGCATCATATTTTACTAAGCGTGTAGCTGATAGATAACCGGCTATCTCTTTTCTTAAACTTTCAGCCCCGGTAGATGGAGTATAATGAGTTTCATGTCTTTTAAAAGATGCAATTGCTGCGGCAGTTGAGACATCAGTAATATTGCATCCTGGCTCACCGATATTTAACCTGACAATATCGTATCCTTGATTTATCCATCCTGCAATCTCCGGCCCTACTGCAAAAGCGCTTTCTGTGCCAATTCGTTCATAAGCGGTTGCAAAAGATTTCATATAAGCCTCCTTCCAAAATAATAATTTAATCCTTAATAAGATCAAGTACTTTTTTAGCAATATGTTCGGCAGAAAGGCCAAAAGCTGCAATCAATTCCCAAGGTGCTCCGGATTCCCCAAAGCGATCATCAACTCCAATCATGGCAAACTTGGGTAATTTACCCAAATTTGCCTCTAATATTGCCGATGCTATCAGGTTGCCCAATCCGCCTTTTTGATGCTCTTCTGCTGTTACTACTATCTCAACTTCTGCTGCAGTTCTGACAATAGCCTTCTTATCTAATGGCTTTACGGTATGTATGTTTAAAATCCTTGTTTCGATATCGTGCTCTTTTTTCAAAATCCAAGCTGCCCTCATTGCTTCCGGAACCTGGGGTCCACAGGCTATAATCGCCACTTTCTCTTTCTCATCCTCATAATCCGCCGCGATAACTGTATCGTAAGCCTCTTTAAAATTATTTTTTTCGCCTCTAAAACGAATAATATTGGCTTTCCCAAACACAAATGGGGTCTTTTCATCGGTAACCAGTGGAGTTGCCTCTCTGGCAAAACGGATATACTTTGGTCCTTTGACCTTAAATAGTAGATACTCTGTCGCTTTTTGTGTCTCGACAGAATCGCAGGGAACTACCAGATGCATATTGGGCAAAATCCCAACAACAGCGATTTCCTCCAGAGACTGATGAGTTGCTCCATCAGCGCCGACTGATATTCCTCCATGAGCTCCGCCAAACAGGACATTAAAATTTCCATAGCAGACTGATGTCCGCATCTGGTCCGCATTTCTTTGTGAACAAAAAACTCCATAAGTAGAAAGCACAGGTAGCTTTCCCTCTCTGGCCAAACCGGTAGCAATAGTAGTTGCTCCTTGCTCTTGAATACCCACGGATAAAAATCTTGATTTTCTTTCCGGATAATCTTCATAGAATTTGGCAATCTGTACTGATTCGGAAATATCCAAGCCCAGGCAAATTACCCGCTGATCTCCTCCGCTTTTACTTAGTGCTTTGCCAAATCCAAATCTGGTCGGTTCCATTGTCACTTTCATTATTTCTTGTTTATTCCAAAAATAATCGCGGGAAAATTTTGGTGTAAATTGCCCGATTTGTTTCTCAACTTTTTTTTGAAATGCGGCTGCTTTGGCCTTTAGTCCACCTACATCTATTTTGCCCCAGAGCTTTAGGTCTATTAAAGCCTGCTCCAGCTGTTGATCGTTTGGACTTTTTCCATGCCAACCAGCTACATTTTCCATAAAGGAAACACCTTTGCCCTTCACTGTCCTGGCGATGATCGCTACCGGCTTGCCTTTAACCTTTTTTGCTTGAGAAAAAGCGGCAAGAATCTTTCCCATATTATGGCCATTGATTTTAATAACCTCAAAGCCAAAACTGGCAATTCTTTTCTCCATGGGATCGAGCTTCATTACCGCTTCAGTTGGACCATCTATCTGTAGATAATTTCTATCTATGACTACCACTAGATTGTCAAGGGCATAGTGAACTGCTTCCATGGTACTTTCCCACATTGAGCCTTCGTCCCATTCACCGTCGCCTGTAATCACATAGACTCTGTAATCCTTTTTGTCCAGCTTTCCACGCAAGGCAATCCCTACTCCGATTCCAAATCCCTGACCCAAAGATCCAGTAGAAACCTCAACTCCCGGTAATTTTAACCAGTGAGGATGCCCCTGAAAACGACTTCCAAATTTTCTTAAAGTAACTACATCTTCAACCGGAAAATATCCGCTCATTCCAAGACTTAAATAAAGAGACGGAGCTTTGTGTCCTCCGGACCAGATTATCCTATCGCGATAGTCCCAATTGGGATTTTTAGGATCGTGTCTGGCTACCGATAGATACAATGCGGCAGCAATATCCATTATGGAAAGAGTTCCTCCGGAATGACCAGAACCGGCACAGTTCAAAGCCACCATGTCTAAGCCACGCATATAATTGGCTGCTTTTATTAATTGAGGAACCGTAAAACTTTTTTTTACTTTGCCGGTTTTCCAATCTACTATCGCCATGTCAGTATTTTACTACTTTAATTTAAATTTAAAAATATCTATTTTCATTGTGATAAATTTCTTGTAAAAAAATTTATAAGGGCAATCTTCCTGCTTTATTGCAAAAGCTCATTGACTGCTTTAACAAAATTAGAGTATCCTTTAGGTGAAACAATCTTATTAAAACCAAGCTTTTTGGCTTCCTTTATTCTTCGTTCAAGTCCAATTACGTTTCTGATTTCTCCCAATAAACCCACTTCTCCTATTGCGACTGTTTTCTCTGGCAAAGGTTTGTTTTTAAATGAGGATACAATTGCCAGACAAATCCCCAAATCTACGGCTGGCTCAAACACTTTAATCCCCGAGGCAACATTAATAAAGATGTCAAATTTACCCAGAGGCAACTTCAAATGTTTTTGAATGATTGCTACAATCATCTGCAATCTATTGTTATTTATGCCTGTCCCGACACGACGGGGTAATGGTAGAAATGAAGCTACTGTTAATGCCTGAACTTCTACCAGAAGTGGTCGGGTACCCTCAAGAGGAGCAACTATTACTGACCCTACTGCTTGTTTATTTTCTCCCAAGAATAGCTCTGATGGATTCTTCACTTCCATCATACCTCTTTCCTCCATTGAGAATACTCCAACTTCATCAATGGGTCCAAATCGATTTTTTACTGTACGAAGCAATCTTAAAGACTGGAATCTATCGCCCTCAAGATATAAAACTGTATCCACAATGTGTTCAAGAACTTTTGGGCCGGCAATTGTACCTTCTTTTGTTACATGGCCAATTAGGACTATTGGCAGGTGGATAGATTTAGCCAATCCCAGAAGTTTTAAGGCGCATTCTCTTACCTGCCCTATCGCACCGGGAGCCCCGGTTAACTCCTCCGACCATAGAGTTTGAATTGAATCAACAATTAAGATTGAAGTTGCTAATCTGTCTTTCTCCCTCTTAACAAAAGAGGGGGCAGGAGGAATTATTAACTTACTTGCCGCCACAATAATAGACTCAACATTGGTTTCCGAAAGAATCATTATTTTATCCTGTTTCAGCTTTAACCTTTCTGCCCTAAGTTTCACCTGTTCAGCTGATTCCTCACCGGAAACATACAAACCTCCCACGTTTGAAATTATTTGAAGAGTAAGCGTAGACTTACCTATGCCTGGATCACCAGCCAGAAGGATGACAGATCCGGGGATTAAACCGCCTCCTGCTACTTGATCCACCTCTTTTATCCCCGAAGAAACCCTTTTTACTTTGGTGGTTTTAATACTAGCTAGCCTGACAGGCACTAAATTAGCTGATCTCTCACGTTTATTCACCTTGGACCATGATGGAGGTCTTACCTCTTTCTCAATCGTTTCTACCAAACTATTCCATGTGCCGCAATTGGGACATTTTCCTAGGAATGAAGGGCTTTTATAACCGCACTGCTGGCAGATAAAAGAAGACTGACTCTTCATATCTAGCAAGATTTTAGCATAAATTCACTTAAAGATAATACACTATTTCAGCCTGCTTTCCTAATGATAGTCTTCCCCAATCAAAAATGGTACTGAAATAAAACCATTTCTAATCGAAAAACGGTACTGAAGAAAGAATCATCTCTTTCCAAAACAGACGCGAACCGTCACAATAATTGTTGTATGCAAATTAATATGAACGATTCGCGTATTACCAGTATTACACAAATTAAGGACTTCTTAAAAGGATCTCAAGGATTTGATCTTTCTTTAAGAGAATCATCAGTTGAGGAGAAATATAAGTTTATAAGATTGAGGAGTTCCATAGAGGACTAAAACAAACCACCGGAGTTGAGATGTGTCAGGCAAGAACTGCCCGCAGTCAACGAAGCCATATTTTCTGTTCTCTTCTTTCCTTTTTGGCTTTAGAGAAGAAGCGATTGGAGGAAGGAATAACCTGGTACGAGAGCAAAAGAAGAATCATTGCTGATTCCCTCTTCTTGTACCTTAAACAGCCTTTAATACTACTGCCTAATCCAGCGAGTTGAACCTTCATCTAACTGAAAAATACTGGAGATACATGCAGAGGATTCCTTTTTAGTGGGTAAAAGTGGGTATCTAAACTAATTTACTGCGTAAGTCCTGTTAATGACAAAATTTTGCAGATCGGCCTACTAACATAATCTTTGCTGTGTACGTCCCTAAATACTAAATACTAATTGGGGTAGTTTATTTCCCCTTTTCCACAAACGCATCGGTTAGAAGGCGTGACTGCCAAAGATAGGCTTGCTCGGCAGAAGACGGATTAGCAAGAAGCGAAAGTTCTTGAGTAATAAGCCTGGCCAGATAAAGAATCTGCATCTCCGCTGACTTCTCTACTCTTTTATAAAGCGGATGGTCGCGGTTGATGACAATTACTCCTCCCTGAGTGAAGCTTTCCACCTCCTCTTCTCCAAGGCGAGCCAAGGAAACGGTAACATTTAACCCTCCAATCTTCAGGCTTTTTACAATTCGGACTCCCGAGGTCAAAACCGTCCTTACTCTTCCTTCAACTTCTTTCTTTTTCCTGTTATTTGCCTCCAATTTTCCACTTCTTACTTTTCCCTTCTTTCTATTTTTCTTTTTTACGGGGCCAAAAGTTCCCGAAAGTCCTTTTTTGGCAAAAAGAGGCAGAAGACCGGTCGGGAGAAAATCGGGATTTTTGCGTAGCGCCTGGCGAACCTTGAGCATAGCCTCGGATAAAATGCTGCTTGCCCGAACTTCTTCTCTTTTGCTTCCCAGTTTTTTTATCTCTAGGGCGATTTTTTTCAACCTTTTTTCCAATATTTCTTCAAAAGCCAGATATTCAGGACTGTCTTTGATAAACTCATTTCTGCCGGAGGTAACAGGCAAAAAATCAGCATTGATCTCTCCGGCAATTCTGTTGATGGCGACTTTATGCAGCCTGTCCAAACTGAAAAATTCTTTTTTTATAAACATCTTCTTTACTTTTATCTCAATTCCGGTATATTCCCTGGCCAAAGGCAGATTTGATAAAATAACGCAACCGATAATTTTGCCAAAAGGTGTAATCTCCCGAATCCGAAACCTTTTTCCGGGAATATAAGTAGGCTTAAGAAGTACTCCCTCAAGATAAACCTTAAAATCAGGCACAGCCAGAGGGATTTTTTCCTTCAGCCTTCTTTCCAGTTGATCGAGAGGAAATTTCTTTTTAAGACTAGTCAAAACTACCCGGGTACCATTGGCCTTCTTTCCATTGGTAGCGTGTCTGACTATCGGCAATTCCCATTTCTCGCCCTGACTCCAGGAAGAGCTGTCAAAAATAACCGTTGCCGAGAAACTATTTTTGACAGTAGTTACCTCAAATCTTTCACAGGCGGTAAGGGCAGAAAATTTGCCTATACCAAATTCTCCTATCCTCAAACGTTTATACATCGGGGAAATAATGTTTTCTTTTTTGAAAGGAGAGCCTATGGTAAAGTACTGTTTGAGCCCTTCCTCATCCATGCCGCTACCGTTATCTTCAACTACAATCATATTCTCCAAGAAAGAAATCCTGACTTCCGTAGCATCAGCATCATAGGCATTGGCTACCAGTTCCCGAATCAGATCCAGACTCTCGGTATACAGTCTAGTACCAATTGTTAAAAGATGGCTTTTATCAACAACTACGGGAATGGTTTCCATATGGGAGAGATTATAGCAAATAGTCTTCCCTTCTCCAAAATTTCGAATTTCTTAATTTTAAAAGTATAAGATTAGAGATTTTTTATTTATATCCAATCGGTTTTCCTTTGGGGATAAGCGTTAAAGAGATTTTTCGCTTGACAGGATCTACTTTTTCTACTATACACTCGATCTTTTGTCCAATAGTTGGCCCGAGATTTGTTGGAATTTTACTGATATGAATTAATCCTTCAATCCCTGTTTCTAACTGTACGAATGCTCCATATGGAGCTAGACGGACAATTTTTCCTGTGACTATTGAGTCAATAGGAAAACGATCCAGGATGTTTTTCCAAGGATCAGGCATAAGCCTTTTTATGGAAAGATTTAATTTTCTTTCTTCTTGATTAACATCAAGCACCACTACCTCAACTTTTTCCCCAATTTTATAAAAATTTGCCGGATTCTCAACTTTTTCCCAGGCAATTTCTGAGATATGAACTAATCCTTCTAAACCATCAATATTTACGAACAACCCAAATGGGGCTATTCCAGAAATTACTCCATGCAGCCGTTCATTGGATTTGATCTTCTCTAGTTTTTTTCTCATGATTTCCGGAGATATGCCTAATACTGCAGCTTTTTGAGAAAGTACTAAGCGGTTTATAGATGGGTCTATCTCTAATACTCTGACTTTTAATCTCCTTCCAACATAAATAGATGGATTATTACTGGCTATATCAATCTGGGTGGCGGGTATAAATCCTCTAAGATTCTGCCATTCAACTAATAGACCACCTTTGGCCATCTCAAGACCTAATACTTCAATATCTTCTCCTGTCTCTTTTTTCTCCGAAAGAATCTTCCATCTCCTCTCTGAAGAGCTTTTTCTAAGCGAGAGAACCGCATAACCGGAATCATTTTCTGGGCTATTTACCTGTGCTACTACTCTATCTCCAGTTTTTAACATGCGCACATAATCTTTAACTTGCTCTAATTCCCAATTTGAAACTATGCCAAAGCTTTTTTTTCCAATATCAACCAATACCTCCTTAGGTGAAATAGAAATAATTGTTCCTTCTACAATATTACCCCGTTTCAAGCCAAATTGATCATCTTCAACTTCAGCAAGTAGTTCTTCCATTGTTTCTGGAGCTTTAGTTTTAGATAATATTATTCTTGGAGATTTTTGTCCTTTCAGACCTAATTCCGGAGATTGATCTGACTTTGGCGAAGTATCTAAAGATTGTACCGAGTTATTCTTTTTTATTTGTCTCCTCTGTTTTCTCTTCACTTAGCATTTTACCATCCTTTCTTAAGAGTTATGACACCATTATATCTAGGAAATGAGATAAATTTCAAGACTAATTTTACACTTGAGTCCTCCGGCCTCGACCTATTTTCGCAGTCCTTTGCAGGATTACTATCGTCGGAGCTGGAGTGTTTTACGACTCTATTCGGAATGGAAAGAGGTAGTTCCACTTCGCAAAAGAGACCGAAAGGCTCCAATATAAAATTTAGCTATTTAAAAAGTGAACAGAATAATGCAACCCAATTCTAGCCTTAAAGTTTACTCTTAACCGATTAGTACGGATTAGCTAAGCATTTTACAATGCGTACACTTTCCGCCTATCAACCTGGTAGTCTACCAGGGGTTTAAAAGGATACATTATCTTGGAGTTGGCTTGGCACTTGAGATGCTTTCAGTGCTTATCCAAAAAGGAATATAGCTACCCAGCTTGCTGCTCCCGCTCTGCGGGAACAACTGGCACACCAGGGATTCCTCCCTCGCAGTCCTCTCGTACTAACAAGAGCTCTCCTCATGTATCCAACGCTTGCACCGGATAGAGACCGAACTGTCTCACGACGTTCTGAACCCAGCTCGCGTACCCTTTTAACCGGCGAACAGCCGGACCATTGGGACCTTCTCCAGCCCCAGGATAGGGTGAGCCGACATCGAGGTGCCAAACCGGGCCGTCGATATGGACTCTCGGGCCCGATCAGCCTGTTATCCCCGGGGTAACTTTTATCCGTTAAGCCCGGTCCGCCACCATAGCGGATCCGAGGATCACTAACACCTGTTTTCACATCTGCTCGACTTGTAAGTCTCACAGTTAAGCCAGTTTATGCGTTTGTACTTTCATCCCGATTTCCATCCGGGATAAACTAACCTTTGTACGCCTCCGTTACTTTTTTGGAGGCCACCTCCCCAGCGAAACTGCCAACCAGACACTTTCTCCCTGCCGGATCTTTTTTCGGCCGAAGGATTAGGGTCAATGCCTAGAAAGAGAGGTATTCCATTTTTGCCTTCCGATAAACGGAAGACTCCCTCCTATACTCGACAATTCTAAACATTTTCTCAATGCCAAGTTACAGTAAAGCTCCACGGGGTCTTTTTGTCCAGGTGCAAGTAGGCCGCATCTTCACAGCCATTTCAATTTCGCCGGGTAACGGCTCAAGACAGTCGCTTACTCGTTCTGCCTTTCGTGCGGGTCGGAACTTACCCGACAAGGAACTTCGCTACCATAGAACAGTTATAGTTACTGCTGCCGTTCACACGGGCTTGGATCCCAAGCTCACCCCGCAAGGCGGGGATTACTCAGAATTCTTAACCTTCGTGCACTGGGCAGGCGTCAGCCCCTATACATTGCTTTTCAGCTTTGCAGAGACCTGTGTTTTAGTTAAACAGTCGGTAAGCGTCTTTTGCTGCGACCCCGATTAAATCGGGGTAGGGCATCTCCCTTAGGTTACGCCCAGCTATTTTGCCGAGTTCCTTGAACCGTTTTCTCCCGATCGCCTTAGTATTCTCTACCAGCCTACCAGTGTCGGTTTGCGGTACGGAGACACTAAGAGTTGTCCCCATCATAAAGATAAAGACTACAATGAGATTTTTCTTGGAAAATGAAATGTGCAGAATTGCCCGCTGGTTACCCTTTGGACTCTCCATCATCACTCGATTAATCGCAGTAACGGATTTTCCTATCACTACTATCTTGTGATTTAGACCATGTGTGGACGAGGCTCTGTTCTTCCAATTTCGTCATCACCTTGTAAGCTCTTAATATCGTAGCCGGATCTTAACGGCTTGAACATCGAGCTACCCCCGATTATATCGGGGCTCGCCTTAGTTCCGACTAACCCGTCCCCGATGAACGTTGGGACGGAAACCTTAGGCTTTCGGCGGGTCGAATTTTCATCGACCTTGCGCTACTCATACCGACATTCTCACTTCCTATTACTCCAGCCTGATTTACATCATGACCTTCACTGTAATAGGAACGCTCCCCTACTGGGGGTACCAGATGGTACCCACCTCCGATTTCGGCACTTGGCTTAATCCCCGATCATTTTCGGCGCAGAATCTCTTGTCCAGTGAGCTGTTACGCACTCTTTAAAGGGTGGCTGCTTCTAAGCCAACCTCCTGGGTGTTATAGAAATTCCACTTCCTTTACAACTTAGCCATATCATCCAGCAAAAAGCTAGATTACATCCCTATTTATTAGGAAAGATTTAGGGGCCTTAATCTGGAATTTGGGTTGTTCCCCCGCTCGACCAGACTCGCTTAGCCGAGCCGGACTGACTAGTTCGCCGTTATAACTCTGGTATTCGGAGTTTAATTGATCTCGATTGCTTGCGCTCTCGAAATCATCTAGTGCTCTACCCCCAGAGATTATGCGAACCGCTATACCTAGATATATTTCGGGGAGAACCAGCTATCTCCGGGTTCGATTGGCATATTACCACTAACCACAGATCATCCCACATCTTTGCAACGACGACGGGTTCGGACTTCCTCCCGCCTTTCGGCGAGATTCACCCTGTCCATGGTTAGCTCACCCGGTTTCGGGTCGTCCCGATAGCGCAAATATCACCCAATTAGGGTTCGCTTTCACTGTGCCTTCCCTACAGAGTAGGTTAAACTAAGCGCTTATCGGAACACTCATCGGTTCATTCTTCAATAGGCACGACGTCATCCCGTCAAAGGCGGGACTTCGTCTGTTTGTTAGTCGACAATTTCAGGTACTATTTCACTCCCCTTCCGGGGGACTTTTCACCTTTCCCTCACGGTACTAGTTCACTATCGGTCGGTTTTAGTATTTAGCCTTGGAGGATGGACCCCCCAGATTCCCAAGGGGTTTTGCCGTGCCCCATGGTACTTAGGAACTCCCTTGAGGAGATTTGGATTTTGCATACATGACTTTCACATTCTATGGTCTCTATTCCAAGAAGTTCTGCTACCCGCCTCTCATCTCGTATTGGAAGCCCTGCAACCTCCCTCGACTCGGCTTCGCCTCGCTCGGGATAAACCCGACTCATGTTCAAGAGTATATTCTTGAGTGAAACTTTACGAAGCAAAGTCGAATCGAAGGATTTAGGCTTTTCCGCTTTCGCTCGCCGCTACTAACGGAATCTCTAATTGATTTCTTGTCCTCGAGCTACTAAGATGTTTCAGTTCGCCCAGTTCCCCACCTCTCGCGTTGCGAGAGGTTTGTCCCACTTTCGTAGAACAGGATTACTCCATTCGGAAACCGCCGGATCAAAGGCTGCTTATCGCCTCACCGACGATATCGCCGATAAACAAGCGTCCTTCCTCGGCCAAAACCGCCTAGGCATCCATTATCGACTTTATGAGTAGACTTTAAGGCTCAAAAATGGGCCTTGCATTCTGTTCACTTTTCAAAGAGCTCAGTATAAATTCTGATGAATTTTACTGAGCAAACTCTCTATGTATCATAAAGAGCTTACCCAGAAAAATTCTCAAAAATATCTTTATGTGTTTACACAGAAAATTTTCCTTTAAAAATTGTTCTGTGGACCCGGGCGGAATCGAACCGCCTACCTCATCATTGCAAATGATGCATTCAGCCAATTAAACTTCGGGCCCAATTAACCCATTAAAATTCGATCCAGCCTGGCTTTATGAAAAATATTGAGTAGGAATTTAAACCGAAGGGTGCTAGGAAGTATTTATTGAAAAAAAGAGATGATATAAAGCTTTTTTCATTATCCTTCAGGATGAGCTTCAGGACGAATCCTTCAGTTTATCTTCCTAAAAATATGCCATTCATATTGGCAAATATATATTCTATCAATAAAATTATTTTTGTCAACTATTCGAATTGTAACTATTCACCTCTCTCCGACTAGTTCCTAAATTTAGCCTCAAAACTTGACAAGACTGGTTTCTTCTTGCTAGCGTAGATATTCCTATGTTATCTGCCCAAGAAGAATTACTAAGACTTCGAA
>Ga0194113_10005809_pt1 | contig 15785 bp, 14 predicted proteins | sample TA2MahC200mmetaG_FD_146193 | JGI IMG/M metagenome (GOLD analysis project Ga0194113, IMG submission 146193) | Freshwater microbial communities from Lake Tanganyika, Tanzania - TA2015017 Mahale Deep Cast 200m | ecosystem: Environmental > Aquatic > Freshwater > Lake | place: Tanzania: Lake... | reverse complement strand
CAGATTGACGGCTCGCCCTATGCCTGGTTTGAAGACCGCGCCCCGGTCTGCTCATTGCTCGTGTTCATTGACGATGCCACCGGGCGTTTGCTCGAATTGCGTTTCACCGCAGCCGAGAGCACCTTTAGTTATTTTGAAGCCGCCGAGGACTATTTCCGCCGCCTCGGCAAGCCGTTGGCGTTTTATAGCGATAAATTGGGCGTTTTTCGCATCAATCAGACCCACGCGCAGACAGGGACCGGTCTCACGCAATTCGGACGTGCGATGGAACAACTCGGCATCCAAGTCATCTGTGCGAACACGCCGCAAGCCAAGGGACGTGTCGAACGTGCCAATCAGACCTTGCAAGACCGCTTGGTCAAAGAAATGCGTTTGCGCGGCATCGCCTCGATGGCGGCAGGCCATGCGTATCTGCCTGAATTCATCGCGGACTTTAACGCGCGCTTCGCCGTCCTGCCGCGCCAGCCCGAAGATGCGCATCGTCCCTTGTTACCGCAAGACGACTTGGCGCGCATCTTGACAATTCAAGAGCCGCGTGTATTATCCAAGAACCTCACCGTGCAATACGAAAACGCGATCTACCAAATTCAATCGAAGCGACCTGGGTATACCTTGCGCCACGCGCGCGTGACCGTGTGTGAGAATCGCCAGGGTGAGATTGCGATTGAATACAAAGGCAAGCCTTTGGACTACATCGTGTATCGCCCTGCGCCACGCCAAGCTCAAGTCGTGTCGAGCAAGCAACTGACCATGAAGTTAGACGCGGTGAGTACACCCGCCAAGCCAGCGAAGAAACGCAAGCCGTACATTCCGCCACCTGATCATCCGTGGCGACGTTTCCGTATTCGTCCCGAGACGGCACAACACAGTTCCCAAGGTGACATTTCTATTCGGCAGGAATAGGTGACATTTCTATTTGGGGCTAACAGTTTTTGATGGGGCTTGACAAATTCAAAAAATGGTGTATATTATACACGCTAGCACTCTGGTAAAACGAGTGCTAATCATAATCTCAATTCCAGCAAGGAGGTTTTTGTTATGGCAGAAAAGAAACTCAAAATGCGACCACTTGCGGATCGGGTGATCATCGAGCCACTCGAAGGGGAAGAAAAAACCGCGAGCGGAATTTTGCTTCCCGAAACCGCGAAGGAAAAACCGCAAGAAGGATTGATCGTCGCGATCGGTCCGGGTCGCTGGGATGAAGACGGCAAAAAGCGCGTCGAGATGGAAGTTGCGCTCGGCGACAAGGTCGTCTTCGCCAAGTACTCGGGCAGTGAGATCAAATTGGACGACAAAAAGTATTTGATCTTGAGCGAGAAAGACATCCTCGCCGTCGTCACCAAGTAAATTCATTGTGTCATTGCGAACACGTTCGCTTCGCTCAGTGTAAACTCCGTGAAGCAATCCCCTTGTTGGGATTCGGAGATCGCTTCGTTGCAGAAAACGCTCCTCGCAATGACAAGAAATCAACCAGGAGGAATCAATTATGCCTGCTAAACAACTCGCGTTTGCCGAAGAGGCACGCAGACACTTGAAGATCGGCGTGGATGTGATGGCGAATGCTGTCAAGACCACGCTCGGACCGAAAGGTCGCAACGTCGCGCTCGATAAAAAATTCGGCGCGCCGACCGTCACGCACGACGGCGTCACCGTCGCGAAAGAAATCGAATTGCAAAACCCGTACGAAAATATGGGCGCGCAACTTTTGAAAGAAGCCGCGACCAAGACGAACGACGTCGCGGGTGATGGCACGACCACCGCCACCGTGCTCGCGCAAACGATCGTCACCGAGGGCTTGAAGAACGTCGCCGCGGGCGCGAACCCGATGCTCTTGAAACGCGGCATCGAAAAAGGCACCGCGGTGCTCGTCGAAGAAATCAAGAAGATGGCAAAGCCGGTCAAGGGCAAAGCCGAAATTGCGAACGTCGCCGCGATTTCCGCCGCCGATATGGAAATCGGCAATTTGTTGGCGGATGTGATGGACAAGGTTGGCAAGGACGGCGTCATCACGGTCGAGGAATCCAAGACCGGTCTCGCGTTCGAAACCGAGTACGTGGACGGGATGCAGATCGATCGCGGTTACATTTCGCCCTATTTCGTCACGAATCCGGAGCGGATGGAAGCCACGCTCGAAAACGTCTACATCTTGTTGACCGACAAGAAAATCACCGCGCACACCGACATCGTGCCCCTGCTCGAAAAATTGGTGCAGATGGGCAAGCGCGAACTCGTCATCGTCGCGGAAGATGTGGAAGGCGAAGCGCTGGCGACTTTGGTCTTGAACAAACTGCGTGGCTTGTTGAACGTCCTCGCGATCAAGGCGCCCGGCTTTGGCGATCGCCGCAAGGAAATGCTGCGCGATATGGCGATCCTCACCGGCGGCAACGTCATCACCGAGGAAATGGGTCGCAAGTTGGAAACGACGCAGATCAGCGACCTGGGTCAATGCGAAAAAGTGATCGCGACCAAAGATGATACGACCTTCGTCAACGGCAAGGGCTCGGACAAGGACATCAAGGGGCGCATCAACGAGATCAAAGCGCAGATTGACAAGACGACCTCCGATTACGACAAGGAAAAACTGCAAGAACGACTCGCGAAACTCGCGGGCGGCGTTGCGGTGATTCGCGTCGGCGCGGCGACCGAAACGGAATTGAAAGAGAAAAAGCATCGCGTCGAAGACGCGCTGAGCGCAACCCGCGCGGCAGTCGAAGAAGGAATCGTGCCCGGCGGCGGCGTCGCGTTGTTGAACGTCGTTTCCGCGCTCGATAAAGTGGAAGGCAACGGCGACATTGGAACCGGCGTGCAGATTTTGAAGCGCGCGCTCGAAGAACCGATGCGGATGCTCGCCGAGAACGCGGGGTACGATGGCGCGGTCGTCGTGAATGAAGTGCGCCGCCAACAAAAAGAAAAGAACAACCTGAACATCGGGTTTGACGTTCTGGCGGAAGCGTACATTGACCTGGTCGAAAAAGGCATCATTGACCCGGCGAAAGTGACGCGCAGTGGTTTGGAAAACGCGGCGTCCATCGCGGCGATGATCCTGACGACGGAAGCGTTGATCACGGATATGCCGGAGAAAGAAAAACCCGGGCCCGCGATGCCGCCTGGTGGAATGGATTACTAGACCAGTTGGCAGAAGCAGTCGTCAGTAGACCGTAGACAGACAAATCCCTCTCGCTGGTGCGGGAGGGATTTTGTTTGACGCTTTCCATTTGCCAAACTTTTCGTTTGGTGCTAGAATATCATAGTCGAACAAACGTGCGACGCGCACGCGTTGCAATTTTTTGCCAAAGCAAAGGAGGCATTTCGAATGGCAGACGAAGTTATCCTGGGATACTGTGTGAAGGAGAAGGCGCAAAAGCCGATGAAGGATCCCGAACAAATCGTACTCAAAAACGGCAAGCACGCGATCCGCGGCGTTTGCGCGTCCTGCGGTACCAAGATGATGAAGTTCGTCTCGGCGAAGAAAGCCGATCCCGCCGCGCCGACCGCGCCACCACCTGCCGCCTAGCCCAAACCGATTCAATCGGTTGAAAAAGCCCGACTCTACCGCGAGCCGGGCTTTTTTTGATCGCGCCGATTTCAAGCTGCAAGATTCGAAAGGATCGGATATGGTGACCAACGAGGTTCGCGAGGTGAAGGAATAAAAGTTGGACGTTGGAAGTTAGACGTTGGAAAATGGACATCGGGATTGAACGTATCTCTTGACTCCAATGGTTTTCAGTTGCGCTTGTGCGAGTGTGTGGTATAATCTGCGCGAAGGGGAGGTTCGCATGATTAGGACATTGAGTCTGACTACAGATGTGCCGCCCGATCGCAAAGTGCAAATCGTCCTGCCCGATGATGTGCCCGCAGGCGTCGCAGAAATCATCGTGATGGTGACGCCGCGCGCATCGAAAATCCAACACACGCTCGGCGATTTGGCGCGCTCTGAATTCTTTGGAATGTGGCGTGATCGCACAGACATCGGCGATAGCGTCGAATTCGCTCGCCGATTGCGCGCCGAAGCGTGGAGCCGCGCGGTATGACGGTTTGCCTCGATACGGATGTCTTGGTGGATTGTCTGCGCGGCGTCACCGCGGCGCAGTCGTGGCTTCACAGCAACTCCAACGAACCAATGGTTGTGCCTGGCATCGCGGCGATGGAGTTGCTGATGGGATGTCAAAACCAAGCCGATCTCAAACGCACGCGCGCATTTCTGGACACCTTTGACGTGGTTTGGCCCGAAGCGCACGAATTCCAGCGCGCGTTTGAATTGCTGGCGGAACATCGCCTGGCTTCTGGGCTGGCGATTCCAGATTGCTTGGTTGCGGCGATGGCGTTAGAGAGATCGTTGCATCTGTACACTTTCAACACAAAACACTATCGCGTGATCGCTGGATTGGATCTTCGAGAACCATATCCGCGCACGCCGAAGTGATTGGGGAGGTATGAAAACATCGGGGCTGAGAGTGATTCTCAGCCCCGATGTTGTTTTTCCCAAAACTTGCCTCTCCCCGCGGATCGTGCTACATTGAACGCGTATGCAAAATTCGATCCGAATGACGCGCGCGCAAACGCCCAGCGTCCCCGCGCCGCTCCCCCTGCCCGAACCGAACTCGTTGCGCGTGCTGTGGCGCGCCTTTGGTTACTTGCGCCCGTACTGGCGAACGACGCTCGGCGCGTACCTCGCGCTCGTCGGCATCAACGCGATCGCGCTCGCGGTGCCGCAGTTCATTCGCTGGATTGTGGATCGCGGCATCGGCGGCAAAGATACGCCGTTGCTTTTCGGCGCGGTCGCCGCGCTGTTGGCGCTCACACTCGTCAAAGGTGCGCTGCGCTTTCTGGAAGGACGCTGGAGCGAAACCGCGTCGCAGAACGTCGCGTACGATTTGCGCAACGCGATGCACCGCAAACTTGCCGCGCTCTCGTTTTCGTACCACGATCGCACCGAGACCGGACAAATTTTGTCGCGCGCGGTGCAGGACGTTGACCGCGTGCGCTTTGTCACGGGACGCGCGTTCTTGCGTCTGACCGACGGCGTCGTCTTGATGCTGGGTTCTGCCGCGATGCTGATCTGGATGAATCCGCGCCTCGCGCTCCTCGCGCTCGCAACCTTGCCATTCCTCGCGCATCGCGCGTTTCATATGGCGCGGCGACTGCGCCCACTCTCGCTCGCGGTGCAGCAACAACTCGCCGTGTTGACGACGCGGCTCGAACAGAACTTGCGCGGCGCGCGCGTCGTCAAAGCGTTCGCGCAAGAAGATGCCGAGATCGCGCGCTTTGATCGCGCGAACACACAGTGGTTCGATTTGTCGGTGCGCTCGTCGCGCTTGCAAGCGATCAACGAGCCGCTGATCAATTTCATCGCGAACTTGAGCACCGTCATCATCATTTGGTACGGCGGGACGCTCGTGATGCAAGGTCACCTCACGCTCGGCGAACTCGTTTCGTTCACGACGTATCTCGCGCAGTTGGCGCAGCCCGTTCGCCGTCTGGGTCAAATCATTCCCGCGCTTGCGATTGCGTCCGCCGCCGGCACGCGCATCTTTGAAATCCTCGACGCGCAATCGGAAGTGCGCGACGCGCCTGACGCGCTTCCCCTGCCGCCGGTTCAAGGTCGCGTGCGATTCGAAAATGTGTCGTTCGCGTACTTTCGCCGTCATCGCGTTCTCGACAACATCACGTTCGACGCGCGATCAGGTCAGATCGTCGCGCTGTTGGGAATGACGGGTTCGGGCAAGTCCACGATTATCAATTTGATTCCGCGTTTTTACGACGCGACCGAAGGACGCATCACGATTGACGATTACGATCTGCGCCGCGTCACGCTCAACTCGTTGCGCGATCAAATCGGGATCGTGTTGCAAGAGACGATGCTGTTCGCGACGACGATCCGCGAGAACATCGCGTTCGGTCGTCCCGCCGCGCGCGAGGAAGAAATTATCAAAGCGGCGCGCGCGGCGCAAGCGCACGACTTTATCATCGCGACGCCGAATGGGTACGCCACGCTCGTCGGCGAGCGCGGCATCACGCTTTCGGGCGGACAGCGTCAGCGCGTCGCGATCGCGCGCGCGCTGCTCAAAGATCCGCGCATCTTGATTCTCGACGACGCAACATCGAGCGTGGACACCGAAACGGAACAATTGATCCAAAAAGCGTTGGAGCGATTGATGCGCGGGCGCACGTCGTTCATCATCGCACAGCGACTTTCAACTTTGCGAATGGCGGATTTGATTTTGGTTTTGGAAAAAGGGCGCATCGCCGCGCGCGGCACGCACGAAGAATTGCTCCGCACGTCAGGGCTGTACGCGGAGATTTATCACCAGCAACTGAAAAGAAAGGATGAAAGATGAAAGATGAATGTCATTGCGAGGAGCACCCTGAGCGGAGCAGCGTTTTTTGCTGCGGAGTCGAAGGGTGCGACGAAGCAATCTCCAAATCGCGAGTCGGGGATTGCTTCGGACGAAAACCGTCCTCGCAATGACACCAGGATTTTTCATCCTTCATCTTTCATCTTTTGCTCTATGTCTATCTCCATCGGCGCCGCCAGCGCGGGAATGGGACCGCGCAGCGCCATCGAAGATTTCGGTCAATACAAAGAAGATCGCGCGTTCGATTTTTACATCGTCGCGCGCTTGCTGGAGTACTTGCGCCCGCACTGGCGACGGATGGCTGCCGCACTCGCGCTCGTCCTGGTTTCGTCGGCGTTGACGCTGAGCGCGCCGTACCTCATCAAAATCGCGATTGACGAAAACATCGCGCGCGGCGACGCGGCAGGATTGGCGCAAGTCGCGCTGCTCCTCGCGGGCGTCTTCGTCGCGATTTATTTTGCGACTGCCGCGCTGCAATACTTGTTATCCTGGGTTGGACAAAAAATCCTGGCGACGCTGCGCGCGCAACTTTTTCGCCATCTGCAAAAATTGCCGCTCGGCTATCACGATACGCACATCGTCGGCGTGACGATTTCGCGCGTGATCAACGACGTCTCGGTGATCAACGATTTGCTGTCGCAAGGCGTCGTGACGTTCGCGGGCGACGCGGTTGTGCTGATCGGCATCGTCGCGGTGATGCTTTCGATGAGTCCGAAACTCGCGCTGATCACATTTTGCGTCTTGCCGCTGATGATGTTGGCGACGTGGCTTTTCGCGCGCCAAGCCCAGGTCGCGTTTCGCCAGACGCGCGCGCGCATCGCCGCGGTCGTCGGCGATCTGGCGGAGAATATCAGCGGGATGCGCGTCATTCAAGCGTTTGCGCAGGAAGAAGAAACGCAGGAACATTTCGACGAGGTGAATCGCGCGAATCGTGACGCGCACATCGCGGCGATGACGCTCTCGTTCATCTTTTTGCCGACGGTCGAGTTTCTGGGAATTCTCGCGACAGGGATCGTGTTGTGGTTCGGCGGACTCGCGGTGATCGGCGACGAACTGACGCTCGGCGTCGTCGTCGCGTTTCTCGCGTACGTCACGCGCTTCTTCCAGCCAATTCAGGAATTGAGCCAACTCTACACGACGATGCAAGCCGCGATGGCGGGCGGCGAACGCGTGCTCGATTTGCTCGACACGCAACCTGATGTGCGCGACGTGGTGGACGCCATCGAAATGCCGCCGATTATCGGGCGCGTCGAGTTGCGCGATGTGTCGTTTGCGTATCGCGGTTCTGCCACAGAGGACGCAGAGGCAAGAATGTCATTTCGAGCGGAGCGAGAAATCTCCTCTGTGTCCCCTGTGGCTCCAAATTACGTTTTGCGCGACGTGAATCTCGTCGTCGAGCCAGGTCAAACGGTCGCGCTCGTCGGACCGACGGGCGCGGGCAAAACATCGATCGCGAATCTCATCGCGCGTTTGTACGAGACAACTGACGGCGCAGTGCTGATTGACGGCTACGATGTGCGCGCCGTCGCGCAGCGTTCGTTGCGGCGACAAACGGGCATCGTGCCGCAAGAACCGTTTTTATTCGCGGGGACGATTGCCGACAACATTCGCTTTGGGCATCTCGACGCGACGCCGCGCGAAATTGAAGACGCGGCGCGTTTGGCGAACGCGCACGAGTTCATCGCCGCGTTGCCCGACGGATACGGTACCGCGATTCAAGAAGGCGGCGTGAATCTTTCGGTAGGACAGCGGCAATTGATTTGCATCGCGCGCGCCGCGCTCGCGAATCCGCGCATCTTGATTCTCGACGAAGCGACCGCGAGCGTGGACACGCTGACCGAAATGTTGATTCAAGACGCGCTCGCGCGCTTGCTCGCGGGGCGCACCGCGATCGTGATCGCGCATCGCCTCAGCACGATTCGCAACGCGGATCTGATCTGCGTCGTGAACGACGGACGCATCGTCGAGCGCGGGCGACACGCCGAGTTGCTCGCGCACGGCGGCTTGTATCGGCAGTTGTACGAGCGGCAGTTTGTGGAAAGTCAATGAACCAATGAACCAAAGTTGGCTGGCACATTTGGCATGTTTGGCTTATTTGGCACATTTGACTGCGCGGTTGTCAAATCCTTTGACCGTGCATATAATCGTGCTTGGAAATTCATCCCGCCGATTTGCTCGTGGAGGTATTTATGGCGACAGGGCGAACAGTTAGCGCAAGTTTTCTCACCGAACGCGACGCACGAGTCGTCAAGTTGTGCGGTTCGATTTCAAAACAGATCGCGGACTGCATTGACGACGAAAACAATCGCAAGAAATTCCTCAACGACTTTGGTAAAACAAGCGACACGCGCGACGGCGGGATGGGCGTGGGCGCGGGGAAGCTACAACGCGACGCGCTTTGCACGCGCGGCAGGCAAGGTAAAGCGCCGTTCTCGAACCGCAATTTGCGCTGGCATCCGTTGGTCGTTGCCGAAACATGTCCGAATTGGGCGCAGCCGATTTCGCGCATCGAAATCGAAAACGACGAATTGTTGGTATTCGTCGTCAAAGAAAACGGGCGCAGCAAAAAATATCGCGCCGACAAAGTCCACGAAATGCGACAGCGTTACGCGGCTCTGCCCGCGTGTTGGGTACCGCATATTGATACACTCAAAATTTGGAACGATACGCTCTGGACGCAAAACTCGTGCGTGATTCCGATTCTTGAAGCGTGCGATTGGCAAGATGCCGTAGAAACGTATGCCGTGCTTGGCATCGCCATCGCCGTCGCATTCTTTGGGGTTGATTTTTCACGCGTGTATGCTCAGGTTACGCAAACGCTTGAGCAACAAAAAATTGCCTCTCAAGTTTCTCTCCCCTCGCCGAACTTTCCAAGCGATCGAACCGAAATCATAAATTGCCCCGTTTGCCGCGTCTCAATTGCAAAGAGCGCAGCCCGATTGACCGAACGCGTGCGCGCAAAGGTGTGGCAACCGGCTTGGCGTAGCACCAAACGCGAAGAAGGCGAAGATTCGAGTATCCAATTGATGCACGTCAAACCACTCGTTGAAAGTGAACCGCGCCATCACGTGGGGAACGTGCGTTATGGACATCGTTGGTGCAATGTTGCAATGACTGATCATTCACTTGACGAGACTCTCGATTTTATGGAGTCCATTGTCAGGGCGCACAACCGATGCAAGTAAAAAAATCTCAGCCCAAGAAAAAAACGCGCGCCAATCGTACGCGCGAACAGATCAAATCAACGGTCGCGTCAAACAAGCGCGCGTACGCCGTGCGCCCGCGCGTGAGAAAGATTGCCGAACCGCGCCCGAATGTGTATGTCGCGCGCCAACTTGGTTTCCCGACCACCTTGATCTACAAACGCGACTTGCAACCGATCCACAACCTCAAAGCCATCTTGCGCGAGATTCGCGATTATTTTGCCGGGAACGTGACCGGTATCACGCGCGACGAGACCATCGCACAGACGATGCTGCGCTTGCTTTTTTGCAAAATTGCGGATGAACAGGACAAATCCGCGCGCGAGCTGGTTGATTTTGCAAATCGCCCGAATGAACCGCCGGAGGAACTCGCGCGGCGAATCCGGCAACTCTATAGCCGGGTCAAACAAAGAAACGCGGACGCGTTTGATGCAACCGAAACGATAGACCTGGATGCGATGCATCTAGCGCACGTCGTTTCCAAACTGGAAGAGTACGCGATCCTAACGGCGGATCGCGACATCGTAGCCGATGCGTTCGAAGAATTGATCGGCACATCGTTTCGCGGCGGCGAGGGACAGTTTTTCACGCCGCGCAATGTCGTGCTGATGATGATCGAAATGCTCCAGCCATCCCGGGGCGAGCGGATTATTGATCCGGCGTGCGGTAGCGCGGGGTTCTTGGCGTACATCGCGCGGCACCTCGCGCATCACCACGCGACGGATTATGCGATTATTGGAGTTGACAAGGACGCGTTTCTGGCGCGGCTGGCAAAAATTTATCTCACGTTGATCGGGGAACAGAATTTTTCCGTTTTTTGCGAAAACAGTTTGGAGCAACCCAAACACTGGGACACGAAAACTCAACGCGCGGTGCCCCTCGAATCGTTCGATCTGATTCTCACCAATCCGCCGTTTGGCGCAAAGATTCCGGTCGTTGGCAAAGAATTGTTACGGCAGTACTCATTAGGATACCGCTGGATCGAAAAGGACGACGTTTGGCAACGCACAACGGAACTGCTGGACAAACAACCGCCGCAAATTCTTTTCATCGAACGGTGTTTGCAACTTTTGAAACCCGGCGGACGCGCGGGAATCGTGTTGCCCGAAGGCGTATTTGGCAATCCATCGGATCGGTACATCTGGGAGTATGTTCGCCAAAACGCCGCGGTGCTGGCAATCGTCAGTTTGCCGCCGGAGACGTTTCAACCCAGCACGCACACCAAGACGAGCGTGGTCTTTCTGCAAAAAGGCGCAGCGCAGAGACGCGTGTTTATGGCAGTCGCCAAAACAATCGGGCACAACAAAAACGGCAAGGAAATTTACAAAATCAATCCGGATGGTTCGTTTGTATTCGACGCGCAAGCGAACAAGATCGTTGACGATGACACGCCCGAGATCGCACGGCGTTATGGGGCTCCTCAATTGATCCAACCTGATCACTTGGGTTTTTGGGTTGAAGCGGCAGAGATTGACGATCACATTTTCATTCCGGAATACTACAACCCTGAATTACGTGAAGAATTGAAACGCTTGGAGCAAAGCGGCAAATGTCGTTTGGTGACGATTGGCGATTTGATTGACGCAGGGACGCTTGAAGTTCGGCGGGGCAACGAAATTGGATCGCAGTTTTATGGCACGGGCAATGTGCCGTTCGTCCGCACCACCGACATCGTAAACTGGGAAATCAAAATGGATCCGGTCAAGGCAGTTGCCGATGAAGTATACGAACAATATCGCCGCCAGCAAGACGTACGCGAGAACGACATTCTGTTCGTCAACGACGGTACGTTTTTGATCGGCAGAACCGCGATGGTGACGCGGCTCGATGCCAAGATCATCATTCAAAGCCATTTGAAGAAAATCCGCGCCTTGCGTCCGGAAGCACTCGATCCGTTTTACTTGTTCTATCTGCTCAACTCGAACATCGTGCAACGCCAAATTGCGGTCAAGACGTTTACGCAAGCGACGCTTTCGACGATTGGCAATCGGCTGCGCGAAATCGTTTTGCCGATTGCGAGTGATTCGGAAGAGCGAGAAAGAATCGGTCGTCACGTGCAAGCGATCATCAAACAAAAGACGTGTTTGCGCGAACAGACCATCAAATTGATTCAAGCGAGCATTTGAAAAACAAAACGCGGACGAAGGAATTCTTTCCTCGTCCGCGTTTCGCTGGTTGGCGCGCGCGTCAATCTTCTTCGTCCGCAGCGTCCGCGTGCGCGTTCGTCCGCGCCGCCGCCACCAATTTGACCTGCGCGATGGAAAACGTCGCGTTCGCGCTATCTTCCATTTGCACCGTGACGCATTCCGTCAACACGTTGCGCGCGATCACGCGACCCTGCCCGCGCTCGGTCGCGACGATGTCGCCGACGCGCGGCACGCGCCCGCGCGCGGCTTGGTACGTCGGCTGTTCGTACGCCAGACAACAGAGCGGACGACCGCACAAGCCCGTCGCCGCGTTCGGTCCCAGCGGCATATCCTGATCCTTCGCCATCTTGACGGTGGCTTTGGGAAAATCGCCGAGGAAACGTTCGCAGCAAATTTCGCGCCCGCAGGGCGACAACCCGCCGATCAATTTCGCGCGATCGCGCGGACCGATCTGCCACAATTCGACGCGCGCGGGAAACACGGCGGCAAGGTCCTTGACGAGCGAGCGAAAATCCACGCGCCCTTCGGCGACGAAATAAAACGTCAGGTGACTGCCATCGAAATTGTACTCGGCGGTCAGCAACCGCATCGCCAGATGGTGCTTTTCGACTTGGGCGCGGCACTGGACGAGCGCGTCACACTCGCGTAGTTTGAGCTGTTGCCACTGCGTCAAATCGAACGCGGTGGCGCGGCGGAGAATGGGGCGCAGCGCCGCGCCGGCTGGCGTCGCGTGTTGCGGCGGCACGATCACGCGCGCAGCTTCGCGGCATTTGTCGGTATCCACAATGACGTATTCATTGACGCCCAGGTCTTCGAACCCGGTCGCGTCGTACGAAACGATTTGCGGCGCGCGCCGGATTCGCAATCCGGCAACAGCACGAGCAGGCATAAATCACTCCTATGTGAACAGGGTAGTTGGATCGTTAGATCGTTGGATACTTGGTTTGACAAACATACGACTGAACTAACCAACGATCAAGCCAACAAACTAACGAACTACTTTCCTGGTAAATTTAACAACAACACTTCCAGCGCGAGGCGCGCGTTGACGTTTTGCGTCAGATAGCGCGCGGTCGCGCGCACGGCTTGCAGCGTGGTTTGCGCCTGCTCCGTCGTGAAGCGATGGGCTTGATCGCGCAGCGCGTCTTCGCGATCCACGTTCGTCGTGCGCGAACCATCACCATTTTGAATTAACAACACATCGCGCCACCAGCCCAGCCAGGTTTCGAGCAACTCGGGCAAGTCGTCGCTTTTCTTCGCGAGACTTTCGGCGCGCAGTAAACGTTCGGCGCGCCCTTCGCTGAGCGCGACATTCAACTCGTCGAGATAACGATTGCGCGCATCGAGCCGCGCGCGATTTTCATGCGCGCGCACCGCCCAACCCAAACGCCCCGCCGATAGGCGCGCGAGCAGGCGCGCGTGCTCCGGTGCGGCATTGTATTTCTCGATCAGCGCGCGTTCGATTTGCGCGGGCGCGAGCGGGCGCAACGCAAAGACCTGACAGCGCGACGCAATCGTCGGCAAAAGCAAACTCGCGTCGCGCGCGGTGAGAATCAAACGCGTGTGGCGCGGCGGCTCTTCGAGTGTTTTCAAAAACGCGTTCGCCGCCTCTTCTTCCGATTCTTCAAACCGCCGCAGGATCACAATCTTCCAGCGACCTTCGAACGGCGCGCGCGCCAAGCCGCGCTCCAAATCGCGAATTTGTCGGATCCGCAACGCGCGGCGTTCCCAGTCATTCGCGCGCGGCGGAGGCGGCGGGTCTTTGTCGAAATCATAACGCGGCGGCACCCCTTCGATGATTTGCACGTCGGGATGACGATCGCGCGCGATTTTTTGGCAAGGGGGACACGCGCCGCACGGACGATTGTCGCCGGCGCATTGCCACGCCTGCGCGAGTTTGCGCGCCAGCGTCGTCTTGCCGATCCCGTGGGGCCCCGTGAACAGGTACGCGTGCGCGACGCGATCGGTCGCGACACTGCGCGCGAGCGCGCGGATCGCCCACTCGTGCCCCACCAAGCCCCAGTCTGATCGAATTTCTACACGCGCAGTCACATTGATATTGTATCACGATTGGACAGCCGCGCCAAATGTAGGGGCGAAGCATTTTTCGCTTTCTGAACAAAGTATGGCAAAGTCGAAGGATGAAAAATGCTTCGCCCCTACCTGTGACAAAAAATACGCGCCCCGTTTCCAGGGCGCGTATTTTCTGCTGAGAGCGCGTCGCTAATTGAGACGCTGATGAAATTCAACTTCGGCGTGTCCGCCGTTCAACTGCACGTCGGCGTAGATGTTGAGCCCCAACGGAATCACGCGCCAGACGCCGGTGCACGCGTGCGCGAATTCGACGACGTACGGTCCGCGCTCGGGCTTGGTGCCGGTGTACTTGGGATCGCTGATCCAACTGCCGTCGGTCGTCGCGACGACGACGGGCCAGTCCGTTTTGCCGACGACAATCGCGGCAAGCGAGCACGGTCCGGTGCCGACCGTGTTCGTGATCAGCACGGCTTCCCACGCGTGAGCATACGGATTCGGAATGACCGGCGCGGGCGGCGGTTGCACGACCACCGGCGGCGCAATCGGCGCGGGTGCAATCGCAATCGGCGGCGGTGCGATCACGAGCGGCGGATTGATCACCGGCGGAATGTTGATCGGCGGCAAAGGACTGTACGTGGTCGGCTGACTGACCGGCGGTTGTCCATCGGGAATGAATAATTTTTGTCCCGTCCAGATGAACGACGGATTGGAAAGTTTATTCGCGATCTGAATCGAGTACGGCGAGGCACGATAACGCGCGGCGATTGCCGCGAGATAATCGCCGGAGCGAACGATGTGATAAACGTTTTGCGGCACGGGTTGCGGAATCGGCGCGGGCGCAGCGTACCCCGGAATTTTCAGAACCTGCCCCACGTAAATCCAATAGTTGTACAAACCGTTTGCCTGCATCAACGCGCTGACGCTGGTCCCGTGCCGCGTCGCAATCGAAAAGAGCGTATCGTTTTGTTGCACGACGTACGTCGTCGTGCGAAGCGGACCCGGCAGCGCGCCGCCCGGAATCGTCAAGCGTTGTCCGACGAAAATGAAATCGGGATTGCGGAGGTTGTTCGCCTGCATCAGCGCGTGGACGGTGGTGCCGTGCCGCGTCGCGATCGAATACAACGTATCGCCCCAGCCGACGACGTGATAGAGCGGCGCGTCGGCGGAGACGGTGGGCGCGCCCAACAAGGTGACGCTCACGGCGACGATCAGAAAAAGGAAACTGCCTAAAATCAACCGGCGATATTTTTGCATTATGCCTCCTCTCGCTGGCGGCGCGACGCGGATTTGACTTTCGACTTGCGCGCGGCGCGCGGCGCGCGCTTGGGTTCTGTGCGCGCGGCGCGACGTGGCGGCGCGGCGGCGGGTGGGATCGGTTCAGCCGCCAATTCTTCCTCTGTTTCGATTTCGCGCGCCTTGAGAAATTGTTCCAGGTCGCGGCGGCGCACGCGGTAACTCCCCATCAGCTTCACCGCCTTGAGTTTTCGCAACTGGATGTACCGGCGAACCGTAAACGGGGTAAAGCCGAGCAGTTCGGCTACTTCGTTTGTGCTTAAAAGCTCGCGTCTTAACGCCAAACTACACCTCGCTTCATCTTGCTCACTCTTGCTACATTTTACACTATTTGACGCGCGTTGTCAATATCTTATGAAACCTTATGAAACCTGGACGGGCGTGCGTCACGTGTTTGGATTACGCCGCGTGCTGACCGAGTCTGTAGAGAGCGAGTTGCATAATCACTTGGAGCGCATTATAATGTTACCGAGGCAGAGCGCACGAGTATTGTATTCCTTCGCAGAAACTATCACGACCGCGAAGATGTTTGTTCGCGAATCTACGCTAATCTTTTGTTTTCCCAGTATATCCCACTTGGCGTGGGACAGGGCTTGACAAGATGTAGAAATCGTATCTAATTGTCCCATCTTCTCTGGAGGGAGCATCGCATGGCTGTCAATCCACTGCTGGTTTCCTTGTTCACAGAACGCGCGGTTCAGCAAAACCAAGTGACCGATATTACTCTGACTGACTCGGTCATCACCATTCAC
>Ga0194113_10005805_pt1 | contig 15788 bp, 11 predicted proteins | sample TA2MahC200mmetaG_FD_146193 | JGI IMG/M metagenome (GOLD analysis project Ga0194113, IMG submission 146193) | Freshwater microbial communities from Lake Tanganyika, Tanzania - TA2015017 Mahale Deep Cast 200m | ecosystem: Environmental > Aquatic > Freshwater > Lake | place: Tanzania: Lake... | reverse complement strand
TCGGGTTTCGAACGGGCTGCAATGGAGACGTGATAAGAGAAGAAAGGGGGATAGGCAAGATATGTACAAATTTGGGACAAAATTATTTAAGGCTCCCTCGGAGGAGGGTTAATATTGTCCCAAGGCCGGTGAGCAGCGGCCCATCGGAGATCGGCGCTCTGAGCCGGGCGCTCTCGACGGCTGCCCTGGTCCTGATGCTGACGCACTCGCTGGCCGTTCCTGCCGCGGCCGCCCGGGCCGGCCCCGACTGGGTGCGATCGGACCTCTCGCTCGTCCTGGAGACCCCGGGCCGGGGCCGTCTCGAGGGCAAAATCAGCTTCCACCAGTACACGCTGAACGGCACCCAGGCGACCGCCGATTCCCTGAGGCTGGCGATCGCCGGACCCGAGGGCCCGGCCGTGCGGGCCGGTCTCGAGTCGGCGGCCCGCTCCGCGCTGTCGGACCATTTCTCGGCCGCGTTCCCAAACGACGCGCTCTTTTCCGTTTCGTGCCTGCTGGACGATTCGAGCCTCGAGGACGAGCCGGGCTCGGTGGACACCTACCCGCCGGTGGTGGTGCGGGCGACGGGCTGGGTGACCCAAAGCCCGGGGTCCTTCGGCCTGCCGGGGACGGCCGACCTGGACGCGCTCGCCCCGCTGGTCCTCGCCGAAGGCGCCGAGCTGTACCGGGAGCTGACCCTGTACGCCCTGCCCGGCCACAGCGTGACGCTCAACCTGACCGGCTTCCCCGGCTCGGTCTTCGCCGACAGCGGCGAGACATCCCATTCTTTCGGCCTTCACAACCCCGGGGGCGAGCCCGCCAGCGCGAGCTTCGGCGCAACGCTACGGTCCGCCTCGCCGTCGCCGCCGGGGCCCGACGAGGTCTTGGTGCGGGGCACGGTGGACCTGCCCGACCTCTCGACGGCGAGGCTGGGCGGCTCGGTCGAGTTCCGGCGGGCGAACCTGTCCGGCTACTGGACGCCGCCACCCGGTCTGCGCAACCTGACCTCGGTCTCGGGGGCGACGCTGTCCGCCCTCTCGAGGGCCGGGGTGCTCCCGGAGGAGGACCTCTACGAGTACGGCGTGCTGCCGGTCCAATCCGTCCTGGCGGGGCGGCTTTCGGCCGTGCTCAACATCACGCCGGTCTTCTCCCACGATTGGTCCAGCGAGGGCAACCTCACCTGCACGATGAACGCCTCGGTGGCCAACCGGCCGCTCTTCGGCCTCTCGAACGCCCTCGTGCTGGGGGCGCTCAACGCCGGCGCGACCTACCGGTTCTCCGTCCCGGTGGAGGTCGGCTGGCCGGTGGAGCTCGAGTTCCTCCTCCCCGAGGGGCTGAGGCTGGACGGCCTCCAGGCGGCCGGGCGGCCCTCCGGGCGGCCCCGGTTCCTCTGGTCGGACGCCGACGGGAGGGGCGACATCGCTGCCTTTCTGGCGTCGGACCGGGCGCCCCACTTCGACGGCGACGTGGTCAGCGTCTCGGTGCTCGCCGACTTCGCCGCGCCGGCGGCCGACACCGGAAAGCTGGTGTTCCGGGGATCGACCGACGTCCCGGTCAGCGTCGAGGCGCGCATCGGGATTGGAGCGGTGGCCCTGCCCCCCTCCATCGCCGGCTCCCTTCCGGAGAACCTGACGCTTGGGTACCTCCCGGCCGACCTGCTCCGTTTGCTCCTGGCGGAGGGCGTCCTTTCGGAGGACGAGCTGGACGGGGTGCTCCGGGAGGTGAGGCCGAAGGTGGAGGGGGCGATGCGCGCCGCGCTCGGCGTCGGCGCCCGGACCGAGCTCCGCTACGAGCGGGGGACGCTCGAGGGCTACGACCTCAACCGGATGGACGCCGGCCGGCCGGTCCAGATCGTCGCCCGGGCCTCCGGCCACCGGGAGAAGTCGCTCGACCTCTTCAAGGCGGCGCGCGCCTCGCCGGGCCTGGCGAGCCTCACCCAGGACTTCGCGTTCCGGGGGGTGGCGGGATGGAACGTCACCTACCGGATGCGCTTCTCCGCGGAGACCCGGCTGGTGGAGGTCCGCTGGAGCGGCGTCAGGCCGGTGCGCGGGACCGAGGGCGGGCGGGACTTCTTCGAGGTTGCCTTCGGGAAAGAGGGCGGTCATTCGAACGTGACGGCCACCCTCGAGCCCTCGCCCGGGCTGCTCTGGCGCGCCCTGGGCCCGGTGTGCGTGCCGACGCTGCTCCTGTTCGCCGTGGTCGCGGCCCTGGCCGTCCGGAGGCTGCGCCGACGGCGCCGCCTGCGCGCGGCGGCGCGGCTGGTGAGATGGGACGATGGGGCGGGCCCCGGGGAGGAAGGGGGGAATGGGGAGGGCCTGACACCAAGGCCCCGGCATCGACGGGTGCGTCGCCCTCCGTCCCAACAGACTTATATCGATAGAGGCAATTAACCGGAACGGGGAGGAAACATACAGCCCAACACCCTCTTGAATCTCATCGGCTTCGGCCTGGTCCTTCTGGCCGTGACCGGGGGCGCGCTGTACGCCGAGGGCCCCGCGCAGGGTGCCGGGAAGAGTGTGTGGAACGTCGAGTTTCTGGCCGACAGCGGCCCGGGCCCGGAGGGCTCGGGCAACGCCCAGGACGGGGAGACCACCACCGCCCGCCTGAGCTTCGAGCGCGCCAACATAACCGCGGCGGAGTTCCACTTCTCGTTCGTCGACACCTACCGCTTCGCCGCGTTCAGCCCGGCCGGGGTGGCGTTCCGGGTGACGTCCCCCGGAGGCACCACCTCCGAGCAGGCCATCCAGCCCGGGGCGCCCACCACCACGACGATCACGTTCCTCCAGCTCTGCACGGTCCCGGGCGAGACGACCGTGTCGGCGGACACCCAGGCCGAGGCCGCCTCCAAGGCCCTCGCCCTGCACCCGGCCAACGAGAACGGCACGGGGGAGTGGACGGTCGAGATAACGGTGACGCGCGACACACTCCTGCCGTTGCCCGGCGCGGGCGGCATCGCCTGGACGGCCCGGACGAGGCTGGACGGCTACTTCATGGAGGTCTCGGAGAGGCTGGAAGGATGATGGACCAGGCCAACCGGCAGGATGGCGTGGCCCCCGCCCGGGGGGTCGGCGCTTGAGGAGACGGCGCGCGGGACCCACCTTCAGGGAGCGCTGCGCCCGGCGTTTCTTCATCACCAAGGGCGTCGAGGACGTCCTCGAGGAGGCGGGGGACGCCACCACGCGCCTTCGGCGGAGCCTCAACACCCTGGACATCCTGTTCATCGGCATCGGCGCCATAATCGGGGCGGGGATATTCGTGCTGTCGGGCGTGGCCGCCGCCAAACACGCCGGGCCGGCCGTCGTGCTCTCGTTCGTGGTCGCCGGCTTCGCCTGCGGCCTGGCCGCGCTCTGCTACGCCGAGTTCGCCTCGATGATTCCGGTCTCGGGCAGCGCCTACACCTACTCCTACTCCACGCTCGGGGAGCTCGTGGCCTGGGTCATCGGCTGGGACCTGATACTCGAGTACGCGGTGGGGGCGATTGCGGTCTCGATTGGCTGGTCGGGGTATCTCGTGGAGCTCCTGGGGGCGGCCGGGGTCCACGTCCCGGCGGCGATCGCGGGCTCGCCGTTCGCCGGCGGCGGGGCCATCATCAACCTCCCGGCGATGATGATAGTGCTCCTGCTCACGGGGCTGCTCGTGCTGGGAACGAAGGAGAGCGCCGGGATAAACGCGGCGCTCGTGGCCGTCAAGGTCATCGTCATCGTGGTGATAGTGGTGGTGGGGTTCTCCTTCGTCGACCCCAAGAACTACGAGCCCTACATGCCTTTCGGAATCGGGGGGATCTTCGGGGGGGCGGCGATAGTGTTCTTTGCCTACATCGGATTCGACGCAGCGTCGACCACGGCCGAGGAAGCGAAGAACCCCCAGCGCGACCTGCCCATAGGCATCATCGGCTCGCTCGTGGTCTCCACGGCCCTCTACATAATGGCCGCGGTGGTGCTGACCGGCATGGCCCCCTACAACGAGCTCGACCAGGCGGCGCCGTTCGCCTACGCCTTCTCGAAGCACCATGTCACATGGGCGACCGCGGTGGTGTCGGCCGGGGCCATCGCCGGGATAACCAGCGTGCTCCTGGTCAGCCTCCTGGCCCAGCCCAGGATATTCTTTTCGCTCTCCCGGGACGGCCTGCTGCCCAAGCGCATCTCCCGGGTGCACCCGCGCTTCAAGACCCCGTACATGTCCACCATCATCACCGGCGTGGCGGTGGCCATCTGCGCCGGGTTGTTGCCGATAGGCGTGGCGGCGGAGCTCACGAACATCGGGACCCTGTTCGCCTTCCTCCTCGTCAGCGTGGGCATCATCGTCCTGCGCCGGAAGCGGCCCGACCTCCACCGGCCTTTCCGGGTCCCCCTCGTCCCCTGGCTCCCGGCGCTCGGGGCCATCCTGTGCCTGGCCCTGATGTTGAGCCTGCCCCTGCACACCTGGTTCCGCTTCATGGCCTGGATGGGCATCGGCCTCATCATCTACGCCAACTACGGCTACCACAGGAGCCGCATCCTGAAGAAGCGGCAGGACGAGGCGGCGGCGGAGGCCGTGGTGGTGAACGCTGAATAAGGCGCAAGGCGCAGGGCGCAGGGCGCAAGGCTTGAGGGGCAAGGCGCAGGGCGCAGGGCGCAAGGCGCCCCGACCCTTGCGCCTCCAACCTTGCGCCTCGCGCCTTGCGCCTCGCGCCTTCCTGCACAAACAGCAAAGAATATCAATAGCTCCCCGTAATCCGGTCTGATGGACCGAAACTGGGCCGTGATACTGGCGGCGTCCGGGCTGAACGCCACCGTCACGGCACTGCTCTACGCGTCGCTTCAGTTCCTCACCTTCGAGAAGGGCCAGAACCTGGTCTATGTCGGGCTCGTCGGCTCGCTGCCGTACGCCGGCATGATGGTCATGGCCTACGTCTGGGGGGTGGTCTCGGACTGGCTCGGCCGGCGCAAGGGCATCGTCGTGGCGTCGGGCGCCGCCGGCAGCCTTCTGTTCTTCATATATCCCCTGCTCGACACGGTGGAGCTTCTCATAGCGGTCCGCTTCATCCAGGTCTGCCTCATGGGGTCGGTCATCCTGCTCATCGCCGTGGCCACCGAGCGCTGCCCGGGGGAGAAGGGCCGGGTCGTCGGGGACCTCAATGTCCCGCTGGCCCTGGGCTGGCTCGTGGGCGCGGGCGTGGCGGCCTACCTCTACAAGACCTCCCAGGAGGGCCTGTTCATCCTTTGCGGCATCGTCGGGCTGGCGGGGGCGCTGGTGCTCCTCCCGCTGGAGGAGCTCAGGCGATCTTGCGGCGAGAACGTGCTCAAGCTGCGGGAGATGCTCACATTCCGCAACCGGCGGCCGATACTCGTCCTGTGCGCTGCGACGCTGCTCCTGCTCACCGGCAACTACATCGTCTACGCGGTCTTCCCGCAGTACCTGACGACCGGCGCGTTCAGCCTCGACGAGATGCGGATAGGGATGCTGGTCGCCGGCTCGGGGCTCACCGGGATGCTGGTGTTCCGCGCCGCCGGGAGGCTCGTGGACCGCGTCGGGCGGCGCCGGGTGCTCGTCCCGACGATAGCCGCCTACCTCGTGAGCTGGGCCGCCTACGCCCTGACCCGGGACATCTATGTCCTCGGCATGCTGTGGCTGCTCCCCTACTGGTGCTTCTTCACCACGAGCTCCACCGCGATGGCCTGCGACCTCACGGACGAGCGCGAGCGGGGGCGCGGGATAGGGATCCTGAACGCCGCGATAAACTCCGGGGCCTTCGCCGGGTCCCTGCTCGGGGGCGTCCTGGCGGCGGGGATCGGGTACCAGCCGGCGTTCGGCGTGGCGGCCATACTGGTCCTGGGGGCCTTCGTGATATCCCTGCGGATCTCCGAATCCAACTGCGTCGCCGCTCAGAGCGGCTCGACGCCGGCAGGCCCGCCCAGGACGTAGAGCCGGGGCACCGGTGGCTCGCCGTAGTACCTGAGCCTGCCCAGGACGCGCACCAGCGTCCCGTTGCCCCAGTGGAGCCTTTCCCCGTCGATATCGTAGGAGGTCGAGCTGCAGTTGAGCTCGCAGGAGGTGTCCGACCGGTCCATCACGCGAAAGTCCAGGCGGGTGCCGCGCAGCTCCTTGTAGAACGCCCAACCGGCGACGCAGACGCTGGAGTTGGCCAATATGTCGGGCCGGCCCAGGACGAACGAGAGCGAGGCCCCCGACAGCAGCCGGAGCTTGTGGGCGCGGTCCAGCACTAGCTCCGGCGAGCCGAGGTACTCCTCGACGCGCCCGTCCGCCTCGACGGACGCTCCGGTCAGGAGCGTGCGCCTCACGTGGCCCCCGCTGTCCACATCGGCCGGGACATAGAGCCGGACGCCCGGGCCGTGCCCGCCGGGCAGTATCTCCGCCGCCAGCCCGCCGTTCGAAAGCGCCCTCACCTCGCCGACCAAGCCCCGCACCCTGACCTGGCTGCCCGGGACGATGTCCGGTCCCAGCCCGGAGAGCTCGGGCGGGGGCGAGAGCACGGCGTAGCCGTAGAGGCCCAGCGTGCCCAGCAGGGAGCATATCGAGACCGCGACGAGCGTGCGATCGGACATTTTGACGCTCGCTGTTTGAACCGGCCACCTTTATCAATGTGTTGTGGTACCTACCAAATACGAAGGGAGCAAGGGGGAAAGGGAGCAAGGGAGCAAGGGGCGAACTGCAGGGTGCAGGGGGCAGGGGGCAGGGGGCGGGAATACGGACGTTAGGGCTATTCCTCTTCGTCTTTCGAGGGGGATTGACGGGAACGGAGGACAAGCACGATGGCGATGAGGACCATCGTGGCAAGGAGCGCCGGGACGAGGAGGTCGGGCTGCCGGGGGGAGCGGATGTCCAGGGGCGGGAGCCTCTTGAGGACGGTCAATTCTACCGTGGTGGAGTTCGCGGCGCCCCGGTCGTCCGTGACGGTCAGGGTGACGGAGTAGTTGCCCTCCTTTTTGAAAACATGACCGGCCAGCGGGCCGGTGGAGTTGGAGCCGTCGCCGAAGTCCCACAGGTAGGAGGCCACTGACCCGTCCGGGTCGCGCGAACCCGCTCCGTCGAGAGCAGCGCTCTCCCCGGCGAAGAGCAGCCGGCTCCCGGCGGAGACCCTGGCGGCCGGTGGCCGGTTGACGACCTCGAGGTCCAGCACCGTCGTGTTGCCCTGTTGCCCGTCGTCGGTGACCGTGAGGCGGACCCGGTAGCGGCCCTCGGTGGAGTAGGTGTGGGAGGTCTCCGACCCGAAGCCCTTGGCGCCCTCCCCGAAGTCCCAGAGGTGGGCCACGACCTCCCCGTCCGGGTCGAAGGAGCGTCCACCGGAGAAGGCCACGGTCGTCCCCGGGGCGACGACGGTGCTCCGGGTCTCCATCACCGCCACCGGGGGCCGGTCGGCCACGGTCACGGGCATCCGCTCCAGGTCCGCGACCGCCCCCTTCGCATCGCGCAAGGTCACCCCTACGAGATAGGTGCCGGACCGCGGATAGAAATGGGAAGAGGGCGAGCCTGTCCAGCCGGCGGACCGGCCGTCGCCGAAATCGATGAACCAGTCGAAACCGGGCGGGGCGCCCTCGACGCCGACGGTCACCGTCCCTCCGGTCGCCACCACGTCCGGCTCGATGACGATCCGGAAGTCGCCGGGGTCCAAGACGTCGGGCGTCACGGTGAGCGAGCGGTTGGAGCCCTCCGTGTGGTTCTGCGCGGGCCGGACGTCCCGCACCTCCGCCCGCAGTACCGAAAGGGAGGACGGCGCCACCGCATCGCAGATGACGACCGAGAGGTCTCCGGGGGGCACGGTCACCGGGCGGTCCGATATGTGGGAACCGGTCGAGCCCTCCGGATGGATCACGACCCTTCCCGCGCCCGTCGTGCCTCCCCGGTTCTCCACCAGGACGACGAGGGCCATCCTGCCTCCGGGGACCGGTGAATCGTCCGTGGCCCAGAAGCCCTCCAGCCGGAGGTCCGGCCTGACCCTCACCTCGAGGGTGAATGAGAGGCGATTGTCGGTCTGGTTCCACTCGAGGTGCCGGTCGTCGCTGTCTGCCACCACCGACAGGACATGGCTCCCGCGCGTGGCGTTCCAGGACAGGTTCAAGCGGCCGTCCTGGAGGGCCTCGGACCGCGCCACGCGGGCGCCGTCCACCTCGAGCGAGACGTTCACCGGGTAGGCTCCCGGCGACCCGGTGCTGGAGATGAAGGCTTCGACGTCGAAGCTGTCGCCCTCGAAGACCTCGGCCGGCCGGTCGACGCTGTCCACCCGGATGTCATGGAGGGAGAACCCCGCCAGCGCCGCGGCGGTGGCCGCGCCGAGCCGGGCGACCTTCGCCATCAGCGTGGCATTGAGATTTTCCAGGGTGTCTTGGGCGGAGTGGTAGTTGGGGTTGGCCTCGAAGTAGGGGCTGTCGACGGTCGGGTTCTCGTCCTCGATGAAGCACATGGCGGGGAGTCCGGCCTCCCAGAAAGAGACGTGGTCCGACCAGTTCTGGGGGTTGTCCGGTGTGACGACGTGCTCCGTCCCGATGCCCAGCAGGTTCAGCCTTCCCGCCTCCGCGGAGTGCCCGGCGAGCCACTGCGAGCCCCGGTTGGTGACCAGGTCCACCTTGGGGAACCGGTGGTTGTAGCCGATCATGTCGAACACGAGGCCCGCATATATTCCGGGTGCCGCCGCTCGGGCCTGCCGGACGAACTCGATGCTGCCGGCGCGCCCGACCTCCTCGCCATCGAACGCCGCGAATATGATCGTGCGCTCCGTCCTGGCGCGCGAGAACGCCTCCGCGATCGCCAGCACCGCCGCCACCCCGCTCCCGTCGTCGTCGGCGCCCGGCGCCGGGGCATAGGGGTTGAGGAGGGAGTCGGTGCCGTTCAGGGAATCGTAGTGGGCGCCCAGCACCAGGGCCGGGAGGGAGGCGTTCCGGCCCGGCAGGACCGCCAGGACGTTGGACATCATGTAGGAGTTATGGAGGAAATCCTGCCGGGAGGGCTCCAGGCCGAGCGCCCAAAACTCCCGCTCGATGTAGTCGGCGGCGTCGGCGGCGCGCTCCGTGTAGACGTACCTCGTCCCAAACGACTCGAGCTTCCCGACCACGGCCGACATCCGCTCTGGGGTGATGGGCGACAGGAATCCGGCCGGAAGGGCGTACGAGATGTCGCGGCCTGCCGCCCGCTCCCCGCCATCAACGGCCGCGGGCCGGGAGGCTGCCGGGGAAGCGCCGCCTTCCCCGGCCACGACCGCACCTGCCGCCAGGGCCTGCGCCACGAGGAGCAGGCCCAGCAGGACCGCGCCCGGTTTGCCCGACACGCCCTTTTGAACGGCTGGTCGGGATTTAACCGTTTCTGCGCTTCCCCAGCGCCACGAGCACGAGCCCGGCGAGCAGGGCCACCGGTATGAGCTCGGAGCCGTAGGGCGCGTAGGCGCCGCCCGCGCCCGTCTTGGGCGTCGCCGGGGAGGGCGAACCATCGTTCATGACCGACACTGTCGGGCGCTCCGGCGACTTCCCGTCGCCGTCCCCGCCGATGTCGACCAGCATCGATGAGTAGGGGGTGACGAAGCCGTGCTGCACCGACAGGTTGGTGGCCCCGGCCACCAGGGAGGACCCGGGGCCCTCGACCGTGATCCGGTCCAGGAGGTCGGAGATCCTGGCGAACTCGAAAAAGCGCGCCACGGTCGGGTCCCGGGGCCCGCCCGCCAGGTCGTAGGTGCCGCCGAAGCTCGCCGGCCCGTCACGGTCGGTGCCCTTCACGGTCACCGACATCGCGGACGGCTGGCCGGCGGTCCGGCCCACCACGACGAGCTGGCTCCCGTCGTAGAGGCACTTGCCCCCCAGTATGTGGGTCTCGGCCCCCGGGTAGTACGTGAAGCCCACGTCCTTCATCAGCGGGTTGGCCACCGTCGCGAAGAAGTCCTTTATCTGGTCGGCGGCGTCCTTTTCCAGGTATATCCTGAGCGCCCGGGCCCCGCTCTCGAGGCTTATCGCCTTGAGGAAGTCGAAGTCGACGTCGTTGCCGAAGCCCAGGCAGTATATCGGGGACCCCAGGGCGTTCCGGCTGCGGGCATTGCTCCGTATTGTGTCCTTGTCGGTCTCGCCCGCCGTGGGCAGGCCGTCCGTGAGCATGACCACCAGGGCGGCGGAGTTCTCCTGCTGCTGCAGCATGTCCAGGGCCTTCCGCAGCGCCCCGTCGAAGTTGGTGCTGCCCGACGCCGACAGCCCCTCGACCTCGGACACGGCGGCGTCGATGTTGCCGTCCGTGGCGGGGACCGGGGAGCCCTTCCAGGCCGACACGCCGGTGCTGAAGGACACCAGGTTGAACGTGTCCTCGTCCCGAAGCTGGCGGAGTATGCCCTTGAAGGCCGTCTTCACCTGCTCCATCTTCTCGCCGCTCATCGAGCCGGAGCGGTCCAGGACGAATATCACCTGCTTGGGCATGGGGTCGCCGCCAAGCTCGGACACGCCGGGCTCGAAGACGTGCATGAAATAGGTGTCCCGGCCGTCGAAGTGCGAGGTCAGCGAGCCGGCGGCCGGCGCCCGGCCGACTGAGTAGCGGATGACGTAGTTCCCGCCCGCCGTGAAGCGGTCCGAGCGATAGGCGGTCGAGGCGGTCCCGGCGGTGGGTCGCGAAATCGTTGTGGCGGCGGTGTAGTTTTCGACCGAGACGGAGGTGATGTCGCAGGAGTAACCTATCATCGAGGAAATGTCCACCGAGGGTCTGGCCCCGCCGAACATCCGGTCGTCCAGGCACAGCGAGTACTCGTAGGCGCCGCCTTTCATCCGCAGATACTGCTCGAAGACCAGCCCGACCTCCACCTGCTCGCCGGCCTTGAGGCTCACCGAGTACGAGAACACGGACCTGCCCCGGGAGGCGAGCAGGCCGGCGTTCCGGCCCTCCGAGACCGCCCGGTCGTAGGCTTCCCTGGCCTGGCCGGCGGGAACGACCTTGCCGTAATGGGTGGTGTTCCCGAGCCCCAGCGAGAAGTTGGAGATGAAGGCCTCCTCGGGCACCTGGAAGTTGAAAGTCGCCGTGGCCGCGCTGTCCTCGGGGTTGGCGATCGTCCCGTGCACCCTCGTCACCGCGTAGGAGTTGCTTATCGAGATCGAAACGTCCATCGACCTCATCATTGGCGAAGCGGATTCCGCCTCTACCGGAACATCGGACAGCAGGAGCGCCATCAATCCCCCGACAACCAGGACCACGACCAGGCTTCCCTTTCTCATCCGTTCACCACCTGAACCAGCATTCGGCGCCCGGGTATATAAAATGCCCAAGATTGTTTGGTCGATGCCATACAAAGGCGCAAGGCGCAAGGCGCAGGGCGCAAGGGGCGAAGGCGCAAGGCGCAGGGCGCAAGGGGCGAAGGCGCAAGGCGCAGGGCGCAAGGGGCGAAGGCGCAAGGCGCAGGGCGCAAGGGGCGAGGGGTCAAGGAGGAGGGCTCATGGAGGAAGGGGCAAGGGAAATGTACCGATAAGATCCCTAGTCCCCTTGTCCCTTGACCCTTGCGCCTCGAGCCTTGCGCCTCGCGCCCTGCGCCTTGCGCCCTATCCTTCAAGTCGGCCAGAAAGCCCGCAGGGATTCCAGGATGATGGCGGAGGCGATGCAGGCGCCCACGACAGCCCGGGGGTCTATCTTGAGGGCCGTTTCGTCTTCGGCGTCGAAGTAGCGGATGAGGCCCGCCGCCGAGTGGAAGCCCTCGCCCTTCTTGCTCTTCTTCTCCCGCGCCATTGGAAAAGAAATGAGGATTCCTGTATATAAGAATTCGCATCGGGTGGGATGTAAAGCCACAAGGCGCAAGGCGCAAGGCGCAGGGCGCAAGGGAAGGAGGAAGGCGCAGGGCGCAGGGCGCAAGGGAAAGCGGCAGGCTCAGGGGGTATGATGCGTCAATCCCCCTCGTCCCTTGCGCCTTGACCCTCGTGCCTAAAGCCTTGCGCCTTGCGCCTTGCGCCCTCGTTCCCCAAACCTGTCAAATATATATGATGTAACACGATAACGGCCTCCAATGCACTGGGTCGATGTCATCGCCGGGGAGCTGCTCAGGCGGGGACCGAAGCACGTGGTGGCCAGCGGGACGTCGATATCCGGCCAGATCCACATCGGGAACGCCGGCGACGTCATCATGGCCGACGGCGTGTGCCGCTCGATAAGGGAGAGGGGCGGGGAGGCCACCCTCCTCTGGATAGCCGACGACTCCGACCCCCTGCGCAAGATACCCAAGCAGCTCCCGCCCGAGTTCGACCGGCTCCTGGGCGTCCCCTGCCACAACCTGCCCTGCCCGGAGGGCCACCCCCACTCGTTCACGGACCATTTCATAGAGCCGTTCATGGACGCGCTGGCGAGGGTGGGGGTGTTCCCCGAGGTGAAGTCCGGGCTGGAGATGTACCAAAACGGCGAGTACGGGCCGATGGTCAAAGTGGCCCTCGAGGAGAGCGCCCGGATACGGGACATACTCAAGCGCATATCCGGCGCGGAGAAGGCCCAGGACTGGCTGCCGTTCGACCCGATTTGCGAAAAGTGCGGCAAGATAGCCACGACCGACGCCTACGGGTGGGAGGACGGCAAGGTCCGCTACAGGTGCGCCGGGGGCGTCGCCGGGAAGAGCCGGATCGAGGGCTGCGGCCACGAGGGATGCACGGACTTCGCCCAAGGCAAGCTCACCTGGCGCGTGGAGTGGGCGGCGCGCTGGAAGATGCTGGGGGTGACCTGCGAGCCCTTCGGCAAGGAGCACGCCGCTTCCGGAGGTTCGTACGACACCTCCAAGGTCATCGTCAAGGAGGTCTTCGGCTACGACCCGCCCCACCCGGTGATCTACGAGCACATCCTGGTCGGCGGGCGCAAGATGTCCAAGTCGCTGGGCAACATCGTGACCCTCGACGACTTCCTGGAGGTCGCCCCGCCCGAGGTGATGCGTTTCTTCTTCTTCAGGACGAGGGCGACCAAGCACAAGGACTTCGACATCGGCAAAAACCTCCTCCACCTGGTCGAGGACTACGAGCACGTCGAGCGGGTCTACTACGGCAAGGACCGGCCCTCCCCGCAGGAGGACGAGGGGGACCTCCGCAGGGCCTACGAGCTCTCGCAGGTCCGGAGGCCGGCGGAGGGCTTCTTCCAGGTCCCCTACACGCACCTCGTGACCTGCGCCCAGATGGCCCCAAGCTACGAGGGCGTGAGATGGATCCTCCAGCGCAACGAGCAGCTCGGCGGGATGGATGCGGAGTGGGAGGGGCGGCTCAAGGTCGAGGTGGAGTGCGTCCGGGCCTGGGTGCGCGAGTACGCGCCCGAGGAGTACCTGTTCTCCATACAGGAGTTCCTGCCCGATGTCGTCCTGGACGAGGGGGAGAAGGGCCTCCTGGGGAGGCTCTCCGACGACCTGGCGACGGTGGAGTGGACCGCCGAGCGCCTCCACTCGACGATCCACGACACGGGCAAGGCGGCCGGGCTGGACGCCGCCCACACGTTCGGCGCCGTCTACAAGGTGATACTGGGAAAGCCCCGCGGGCCCCGGATGGGGTACTTCCTCCAGTCCATGGACAAGGGGTGGGTGCTCAGAAGGCTCAAGGAGGCCGGCGGGACCTAGACCATGAACCTTTGGCTCGCCATCGGAACGGTCATGGCGTTCGGAGGGCTGCAGTTCTGGCTCGCGTTCCCGGCGGGGTTCGCTTTCGGGTTGCACCCGGCGGTCACGTTCATCGCGGCGGCCGCGGGAGGTGTCCTGAGCGTGCTCGTCGTCCTCATCCCCGGCGAGCGGCTGGGCGCCTGGCTGGCCAGGCGGAGGAAGGGGAGACCCAGATCAAAGGGCACCGAGAGGGCCTCCCGGATATGGGAGAAGTACGGCCTCATCGGCCTCGCCTTCCTCGCGCCCCTGTTCCCCGGGGCGCCGCTGGGCGCGCTGTTCGCGCTGGCGCTCGGGACGCCCAAGTGGCGCGTCCTGCTCTGGTTCTCTTCCGGCCTCCTCGCCTGGTCGGCGGGGGTCACGCTGGTGGCCGCCTTCGGGCTCACCGCGCTGGGAGGATAATCATAATCGATACGGAGGCAGCGGGCAGCAGGCAGCGGGGAACTCGTGCGTCGTTCCCTGATGCCCCCTGCCCATTGCCCAATGCCCCACTGCTGCCCGCTGCCCGCTGCCCTTTCCTCTACTTGAGCTTCCCCACGATCTTCTCGGCTATGTCGAGCACGAGGTTGTCCCGGCACACCTTCGTCAGGTTGTTGATGTCGTCGTAGAGGGGCCGGTCCTCCTCGAGCTTCTTGACGTGCTTGCGGACCAGCTCGTGCACGGCCTGGCCGACGGGCGAGGGCTTGACCGGGGCCCGGTACTCGACGGCCTGGGCAGCCGACATGAGCTCGATGGCCAGGACGTACCAGGAGTTCTCGATGATCTGCCGGGTCTTGATGGCGGTGGTCATGCCCATGGAGACGAAGTCCTCCTGGTCCGCCGCCGCCGGTATCGACTGCGTGCAGCCCGGGTGGCTCAGGATGCGCATCTCGGCGATGAGCGCGCCGGCGGTGTACTGCGTCAGCATCAGCCCGGAGAACATGCCCGCGCCCTTCGTGAGGAACGCCGGCAGCCCCACCGACAGGTGCGGGTTGACGAGCCGGTTCATTCGCCGCTCCGAGAGCACGGCCACGGTCGTGGTGGACATGCCCACGAGCTCGAGGGCGTACGCCATCGGCGTGCCCTGGAAGTTGGCGCCCGTGAGCACCAGCTCCTCCTCGGGGAAGAAGGTCGGGTTGTCCGCGGCGTGGTTGAGCTCTATCTCCAGCATGTATCTTGCCCACTTCAGGGCGTCCTTGGAGGCGCCGACGACCTGCGGGCTCGAGCGCATCGAGTAGGCGTCCTGGACCTTCTTGCCGGGGCGCTTGAGCAGGTCCGAGCCCTCGGTCAGCTTGCGGATGTTCTCCGCGCACTCCTGGGCTCCGGGATAGCCGCGCACCTGGTGGATGCGGTGGTCGTAGGCCTTCATGTTGGCGTTGAGGACCTCGAGCGTGAGCGCCAAGACGACCTCCTGCGTCTTGAGCCAGCGGTAGGCGTCGAAGAGCTGGATGCAGCCCATGCCGGTTATGCAATTGGAGCCGTTTATGGAGGCGAGGCCATCGCGCTCGCGGAAGACTTGGGGCTTTATGCCGGCCTGCTTGAGCGCCTCGGCCGAGGGCAGGCGCTTGCCCTTGTAGAACGATTCGCCCTCGCCCATGACCGCCAGGGCCATCTGGGACATCGGGGAGAGGTCGCCGCAGGCCCCGACCGAGCCCTTCTGGCACATGACCGGGGTGACGCCCTTGTTGAGCATGTCGACCTGGGTGTCCAGGCACTCGATTCTTATCCCGGAGTGCCCCCAGCAGTGCGTGTTGAGGCGGGAGACCATCGCGGCGCGGGAGTCCTCCTCGGCCATGGGCTCGCCGCAGCCGGCCGCGTGGGAATAGACCAGGAACTTTTGGTACTTCTCGACCTGCTCGGGAGTGAGCACGACCTCGGAGAGCTCGCCTATGCCGGTGTTGACGCCGTACATTATCTCCCGGGCCTTTATCTTGCGCTCGAGCAGCGCCCGGCACCTGTTGATGCGCCCGACGGCGTCCTTGTGCAGCGAGATCTTCTCGCGGTTCCTGGCTATCTGGACTACATCCTCGATTTTCAACGAATGGCCGTCAAGGGTTATCGTCACCTGCTACCCCCCGCTGGGCGGCCATATACTTTCCAGCTATATGTGCAAATCGGTATTGCAGTGATATTGCATGGTGTGTAAAGACATGACATGTGTCCTAACGGTGGTCGACGGAGAGTTTAAATACTCTCCTTCAAGGTGGCCACCATGCCCTTCATCCATCAAGGACAGCTCTACCTGCAGAAGGACCACATAGATGCC
>Ga0194113_10005803_pt1 | contig 15794 bp, 10 predicted proteins | sample TA2MahC200mmetaG_FD_146193 | JGI IMG/M metagenome (GOLD analysis project Ga0194113, IMG submission 146193) | Freshwater microbial communities from Lake Tanganyika, Tanzania - TA2015017 Mahale Deep Cast 200m | ecosystem: Environmental > Aquatic > Freshwater > Lake | place: Tanzania: Lake... | reverse complement strand
AGGGCCTTGCGGGCGTTGCGAATGCCGATGATCCACGCGGCGAGGCGGTTGATCGAGGCGTCAAAATAATCCATGCTCACCGCCACGCGCGGGAGAAAGCCGCCGCGGACGATCTCCTGAAAGATGGCCAGCATGTCATCGGTGAGCGTGGCGACGTGGTCGGAATCCCAGCGGACGCCGCGGGAGAGGTGCAGCAAGACGCCCGGGACGAAGAGGAGCGCGGCGGAAAGCTTGTCGGCGATCGTCTCGGTGGGGTGGAAATGGCCGACATCCAGGCAGAGGTATTTGTTGCGGGTGGCGGCGTAACCCATGAAAAACTCGTGCGAGCCGACGGTGTAGGACTCGACACCGATCCCGAAGAGCTTGCTCTCGACGGCATCGATGTTCAAGTCGGCCGGGATCGGCTCGGCGAACACGGCGTCCAGCGATTCGAGCATGCGCTGGCGCGGAGCCAGGCGGTCGGCCGGGGTATCCTTGTAGCCGTCGGGCATCCAGTGATTCGTCATGCAGGGGGTGCCAAGGGCCTTGCCCATGGCGGCGGCGATCCTGCGGGCGGCGATGCCGTGGCGGATCCAGAACTCCCGAATCGCGCGGTCGGGGTTGGAGAGGGTGAATCCCGACGCGGCGAGGGGATGGGCAAAATACGAGGGGTTGAAGTCGAGGGCGAGGGTGTGGGCCTTGGCCCAGGCGATCCAGGTGGCAAAGTGTTCGGGCTGGAGCGCGTCGCGGTCGACGGGGCGGGCGGTTTCGGCATAGAGCATGTGCAGATTCAGCCGCAGCGGGCCTGGGATGCAGGTGATGGCGTGCTCGATGTCGGCGCGGAGTTCGTCGGCGGTTCGCGCCTTGCCGGGAAAGTTGCCCGTGGCGGCGAGGCCGCCGCCAAGGGTGGCGGAGCGTTCAAAGCCGGTCACGTCGTCGCCCTGCCAGCAGTGCATGGAGATCGGCACGTGCGCCAGGGTGGCGAGCGCGGTTTCGGTGTCGACGCCGTGTTCGGCGTAAAGGTCGCGGGCAATGCGATAGGCGGTATCGGCCATGAGAAGCTCCATTGTTCCTAGTGGCAAAAAAGGGAGCTATTTTACGCGATCCAACCGGTAATGACAAGCGGACAGTTATTCTAAAATTAAAGCATGATTGACAACCGGCGCCACTTTTGGTTTTAATGACAGTTCCAATCCAAAAAAATTTGAGGTGTGCGGATGGCTGATGAAGGTGGCCCGGCGCGGGGGCTGACTCTGCGGTCGCTGGTGGTGATGCTGGTTGCGGTTTTTCTGCAGGCGGCATGGATCTCGTATGCCGAGCGTTATGACCGGTACGGGATGATCGCTGAGAACTCCCCTGCGGGAAGCGCAGTGGCCGTGACGCTGGTGGTGATGGCGCTGTGCGGGGGGCTGGCGCTGCTGCGGCGGACGTTGCGGCTGCGGGCCGCCGAACTGGTGGTGGTGTATGCCGCGCTGGTGATATCGGCGCCGTTGATGACGCAGGGGCTGTGGGGGCGGATCACGGGCCTGTTGGTCGCGATTCCGAACAACGCGGACTTCAAGTCGTATGAGAGCCTGCCGTCGATGCTCTGGCCGCACGGGCCGAATCTGGTGGAGAATGGGCGGTTCGATCAGGAGACCCTCGATGGGTTCGATGTGCGGGGCCTCAAAGGGTTTGAGACGATTGACGCCGGGCGGTTCGGCCGGGTGCGCGCGCCTGTTCTGGAGGCAGCGGAAGGGGAGGTGGCTGAGCTCGCGTTCGTCCTGCCGCGACAGACGGCCTCGGGCCGTGACAATTTGATTCCCGGCGAGCGGCACCTCCTCTCGCTGCTGCTGCGAACGGACGGCCTGCAGCGCGGATCGTCCGTGATGGTCTTTTCGCGCGCGGACGACGGAGCGGAGCGGATGCTCTACGTCTCATCGGCCGAAACGCGCCCGACGCTGGCGCAACCCGGCCGGTTTGAGCGCATCGGGGTGACGCCGTATGCGGTTCCGGCCGATCTTCAGAATCGTATGCAGATGATGATCCGGCTGACGGGCCCTGGGCGAATGGCGATCTACGATGTGGAATTCATCAATGTGGAGGCGGTGGAGAGCCTCTATTCAGGCCGGCGGGTGGTGCGGGCAAGCGAGTTGGCGGCACTGGCTGGCGACGAGCATGACAACACCGTGGTGCGTCCCGATTCGTTGATGAGCCTTTCGGGGTTGCGCTATCTGTTGACCGGATTCATTCCGCTGCGGCAATGGGTGTTGCCGGGGGTGGCGTGGTCGGTCCTGATCGCGGCGATGTTTGCGGGATTTATGGGCTTCAACATGCTGATGCGGCGGCAGTGGGTTGAGAACGAGCGGTTCTCGTTTCCGCTAACCGTGGTGCCCAAGCAGCTCTTTGCCACCACTGCGGCGGGCGGGTGGGCGCTGCTGCGTAATCGCGTGGCCTGGATCGGGTTCGGCGTGGCGCTTCTGTTTGCGCTTCTTCGCGGCCTCAACTATTACAACCCGGCGATTCCGGACCTGAGTTGGAGTCAGACGCCGCTGGCGCAGCTCGTGGATAGTCCGCTGGTCAAGGCTTACCTGAAGGATGTCACGCTGCCGGTCTTGTGCCTGACGATTCTGTCCGTCGCCCTGCTGATCCAGACCGATGTTTTGTTCTCGCTGTGGGCGTGCTTCTTCCTGTTTCAGCTCTGGAACTTGGCAGGGCCGGCGCTGAACATGAACCGGTTCCCGAGCTACCCGTGGCGTTTCGAGCAGAACATGGGCGCGTTTATCGCGTATGCGCTGCTGGCGGTGTATGTCGGGCGTCGGCACCTCTTGGAGACGGTAAAACTGGCGTTCTCCTCGGTGGCGAAGGCGGGTACGCGGGCAGCCGAGGCGCGCGAGCACCGGGTGTCGCTCGCGCTGGTCGCACTCTCGTTTGTGTTCTTGGCGTGGTGGGGATTCTGGACGGGGATGGGTGTGAAGGCGAGCCTGCTCTTCTTCGGTTACATGATGGTGCTCGGTTTCGCGACGAGCAAGATCCGGGCGGAATGCGGCTCACCAGCGGCCTACCTGACGCCCTACTTCGGCATGCAGTTTGTGGCGGCGGTCGGCGGGTTTGCCATGTTCGGGACCACGGGCATGCTGGTGGCGACGATCGCGTCGGGGTTCATGACGACGGCGTGCTTCCTGCTCATCGCGCCGATCCAAGTGGAGATGGTGGAGTTGGGACAGCACTTCCGCGTCTCCTCGCGGCAGATGAACATCGGTCTGTGGATCGGGGTGCTCGGCGGTGTGCTGATCGGCGGCTTTACGGTGCTGTGCTGGGCCTATGGGTTGGGGGCCGATTCGATGGAGGTCTCGTGGCCCTATAGTCAGAACTGGTATTTCGGCGCCTACCGGGGGGCTGAGATGGCGGCCGATCGGGCGATGACGACCGGCTCGTTGTTCAAGCCGGAGACCGCCTGCATGAACGTGGTGTCGAACCCGGACGCCAAGGGGCTTGCCATCGGGGCGGTGATCACGGTCGTTCTGGCCGTGTTGCGGAGCCTGTTCATGTGGTTTCCGATTCATCCGCTCGGTTACGTGCTGGCAGGCAGCCACATGATGGGCGGCGCGAGCCCGGCGCCGATTCACGGCGCATTCTGGTTGCCGGCTTTTCTGGCCTGGGCCATTCGTTGGATCGTCTTAAAGATCGGCGGCGCGCGGGCGATCCGCAGCGCGCTGGTGCCGTTCTGCGTCGGCATGTTTATCGCGTGCGTGTTTTCGATGATCCTGTTCGATGGCATCGGGCTCATCTTGCGGGCCAACGGCGTCACCAATATCTACAGCGGGTTACCATGAGCAAGTTGAAGCAGGCGAACTGGGTGGATCAGGTCATTGTGGGCGCGATATTCGCGGTCATCGGGGTCGCGTTGCTGGCCCTGTTTGTCCGCGTCGCCGAGCCTTCCACGCGCAAACCGAAAGCGGCCTTTACGCGGCACTGTGACGTGGCGCCGCTGCTCGCCTCGTTGACGACGAACCGCTTCCAGGACACGCTGTCGGCGATCGCCGCGGCCACGCGGGGCTCGGATACGCGGGCCAACACGCGTTTGACCGGGAGCGCGGGCTTTTACCGAACGGAGGCGTTGATCGCCGAATCCTTCCGCCGCGCCGGACTCGAAACCGTGACGCAGGAATTTTCGGTTGTGGTTCCGGAGACGGTACTGTGCGAAATTGTCGATGCCGATGGCCGGCCGCTCGAAGGCGTGACGCTGTATCCGTTCGCTCCTTCGGGACTGACGCCCCAGACGCTTCCCGATGAGGGCATCCGGGCGCGCCTAGTCGCGCTGGATGAATTTTCGCTGTCGCGGTTGGACGGGTTCGACCCCGAGCGATCGATCATGATGACGACCCTGGGATCCGCCGGGGGGTGGATGAGCCTGGCGAGCGTCGGCGTGCCCGCCGTGATCGTCTATGAAGACGAGACCTCATTGAAGCTGCGCAGCAGTCCGGATGCGCGTGGCACATGGGATTGGATGCTGAGCACGGATGAGCAGCCGTTTCCGCGCTTTTACGCGCGCGGCGCGATAGCCGCACATGCCGGCAAGGACGTGACCATCCGCTGTAAAACCCGGTTCGTGGAAAAACAGGCGCGCAACATCATCGGCGTGCTGAAAGGCGATGGATCGAATCCCGATGCGTTGGTGCTGACGGCCTACTACGATGCTAACTCCGTCGTTCCAGAACTCGCGCCGGGCGGGGAAGAGGCGATTGCGCTGGCCTCCCTGCTTCAGTTGGCCGAGGCGTTCGCGCCCTACGCGGGGAAGACGGCGCGTGATGTGGTATTCGTGGCGCTGGCCGGGCAGGGTCAGGCCATGGCCGGGGCGTGCCAGATGATGACGGCGGCGGGGGAGACCTATGGCGACGACCGGCGGCGCGCGCGGTTCGAAGCCCGGAAACGGGATGACATCCAGAAACTGGCCTGGGCGGAGAAGGCCAGCGCGCTTCTGGCGGATGACGCAAAGTGGCGGCGGTCGGATGATGGGAAGGGTCAGACGTCGGTCCTGTCACAGTGGTGGCGGGCCGAGGATCCGGCGTTCCGGGCCTGGATGAGTAAGTGCGTCGTGACCGTCGCCGGTGAAATCGCCTTGGTGCCGCAAGAGCGGGCGCTGCAGTCTCGACTGGCCTATTTGCGCGTGGGAAGCCCGATCTTTCGGGACGGGTTTGATGTGATGACCGCCACGCCGGAGCAGATCAAGGCCGATGAGAACCAACACCCTCTGTTGCGCGCGATGCGCAATGACCAGATCGCGGCGGATCGCGCCGGCAATCTGGTCTCCATGTCGCTGCCTCGGATGGCGGATCGTTCGGATTTCGGGGAGTGGGGGATTCGTGAGAAGCTCGCGCGCTATATGGATCAGGTCGCCGCGTATCACCGGCAAGCGCTGAAGGAAGCGGCGGATAGCGATGCCGTCCGGGGGATCTTCAAGCGGTACGCCAAGACGTTCACAATCAATCTGCTGCTCAACTCCGGAGGATCGGCAGGCGCGAAGAACATCGCATTGCTGACGGGCATGCCCAACGTCGGCCCGAAGGTCGAGCCGATCGGCACGTTGCTGGCCAACACGCTTCAGGATCGTGTTCCGCGCACGGGCGACCAGCCGAGCTGGTCGGTGATTTACTGGGGCAAGGCGGATGCCAGCGGCAGCCGCGCGTCGCCCAACCGGTCGGTCGGCGGACCTGTCCGCGCCTCGATGGCCTGGACACTGTTCGGGCAGTTGGCTTTTTCGGTCGATAACTACGCCTTTAAGCCGGAAAAAATCGGCACCCCGGAGAACGAGATCCGGCCCGTGGCGCATGGGGTGCCGGTGAGTCAGTTGGAGGTGCTCGCCCCGGTTCTGCTGGAAACGGCCTACGGGCGCTTTGAATTTCAGAAGATTCCCCTGGATCGGAAGGGTCATATTTCCGAATGGAGAGGCTATGCGTTCGGCACGGTCGGCACCGGCCAGATGCTGCCCTCGCATCCGATGGTCGCCAACACGTTTGTGAGGGTGGTGAGTGGATTTCAACCCTCGGTGACCCAGACGGCGGGTGTCCATCTCTATCCGCCGCTGGCGGTGAACCCTTACGGCTTCTACCACCGTGAGGCGATTCTCAGCGCGGGAACGCGCGCCGATGCGGCACGGTATGACGATTCAGGGCGGGTGATGTATTTCAAGGACGCGGGGTTGTCGGCGCAGGGGGTGTTTCAGACCGAGGCGATTACAGGCCTCATGGCCGCCTCGCTGAATGGCGCGCGACTCGTCAACATCGCCATGTTCCGTTGTTCACATGTCGGGTTTCCTGATCGGTCTAACCCGCGGACCATGCGGTCGTTTGCCGGCGTCAGTTTTCTGGCGAGCCAGGGGTACTCCGCGCCGTCGAAGATGCGCACCGACGGGTCCGGCATCTTTTTGTCGCCCGATTTCCGGTTCAATGTGGGGTTGCTCGACGGATCTCCGGATAACCCGCAGGTCCAGACCTACCGCGCGTTTATGCTGAACGTGGACCCCGATCCGGCGAAACGCAACGTGGAGTCAGACATCCAGGGGCGTGGCTATCTCGCGGCGGACACCGCGCTGATCCGATTCATCCATTTCGATGCCGCCGAATCGATGCTCTTCACGCACGGGCGGCGATTACAATTACAGAAGGCCTACCGGATGGCGGATGAACGGATGCTTGAATTTTACGAGCGCGGACACAGCTGGCTGGATCAGGCCCGTGGCGACCGGGCAAAATTCCTGAATCTGGATGCGCTGTTGAATGCCGGGCGCAGTCTGTCTTACGCGATCAACAACCATCCGGTCATCCGGTCGCGCATCTCCCAGGCCGTCCATGGCATTATCTGGTATCTCGGGTTGCTGGTTCCGTTTGTGTTCTTCTTTGAAAAACTGGTCTTCGGATTCACCGATATCCGCAGGCAGTTGCTGGCGATGGCCGCAGTCTTTCTCGTGGTCTTCGGCCTCCTGCGCGTGATGCACCCGGCGTTTCAAATGGTGCGCTCATCCCTGATGATCCTGATCGGTTTCGTGATGTTCCTGTTGACGCTGATCGTCATGATCATGGTGGCCGGAAAGTTCAAGCAGAACATCAAAGAACTGCGGAGCAAGGAGGGCCGGGTCGAGGGCGCCGACATCAATCGCAGCGGCGTGATCGGCACCGCTTTTATGCTTGGACTGAATAACATGCGACGGCGCAAGGTGCGGACGAGTCTGACGTGTATCACGCTGATCCTCATTACGTTTGTGATGATCTGCTTCACCTCGGTTTCATCCGACTTGGTGAACATCGAGAATGTGACGGGGCGGACGCCGTGGAATGGCTTGCAGATTCAGAAACGCGGATTTCTGCCGTTGACCGAAGGTGAGGTCGGCAATATTCGCAACCTCTATGCGCGACGCTACCCGGTGACCGTCCACTCCTGGCTGGTGTCGCCGCTGAATCCAAACGCGCTGCAGAATCCGGAAATCGAGATTGACCGCGCCTACCCGCTCGGCGAGCGAATCATCAAGAAGAGGACCAAAGTCAGCGGTTCGGTGATGATGGAGTGGCGCGAACCGATGTTCTCGGGCCTCGACAAGCATCTCACCGCGAACAGCCGGTGGTTTGTCCGGCCTCCGGAAACCAAGACCGAGCGCGAGGCGGCTGTGGCCGCCGGCTACAATTCGATGCCGTCGGTGATTGTGCCCGACACGGTGGCGCGCGCGCTGGACATCAGCGATGACGATCTCAGACTGACCAATGTGGTCGTGGAGATACGGGGCGAAGCCTATCAGGTGACGGGGATCATCGATGCGATCACGCTGACGGAATATGTGGGGATGGATGGCAAGAGCATCCTTCCCTATGACCTGAACTCCATTCAGGCCCTGGGCACCGATCAGACGGGCGCGGCGATTCTCCCCGAGGATGTGCGGCGATTGCTGGGCGGCGACGTGATCGTGGTCAACAAGCACCCGACCCCGAAAAACGAACAGGCGAAGATCATGTCGTGTCAGATCGCCTTCCCGAAGTCGCCGTACACGATGCCGCAGATTGCCGGGACGCTCGATCCGGTGGACTTCCGCGACCAGAAGCGGCTGGTGGACGATTATTTGGAGCGTGTCGCCGAGCCTGCATTTTATGGCGTGGAGGGCATTGCCTACTACGGCTCGCGGATTCGGGCCAAGACGTTTGAAGGCGTGTTGCAGATTCTGATACCGATTATCATTGCCGCGCTCACGGTCTTCAGCACCATGCGCGGATCGGTCTACGAACGGCGCGGGGAGATCTATGTCTACAACGCCGTGGGCATTGCCCCGAATCACGTCTTCTTCATGTTCATGGCCGAGGCGGCCGTGTATGCGGTGGTGGGGGCCATGATGGGGTACCTGCTCAGCCAGGGCGTCGGCCGTGCGCTCACCGCCCTGAACCTGACGCGGGGGATGAACATGAATTACAGCTCGATCGAGACGATTTACGCCTCGCTGGCCATTGTCTGCTCGGTTCTGCTGTCGACCATCATTCCCGCGCGCAGCGCCGCCAGGCTGGCCGCGCCATCCGAAACCCGGGAGTGGAAGATGCCTCCCATCGTGAATGACGCCTTGGAATTTGACCTGCCGTTCACGTTCACGCCGTATGACCGCGTGGCGGTCCTCAGCTACATGCATCGCTGGCTCGACGCGCATGGCGAGGGAGGGGCCGGGCAATTCTTCTCGTCGAAGCCCGAGGTCGTTCTGCGCCCGTGTTCCGGCGATGCGGCGAAGGTGGGCGCCATACCCGCTGTTGTGGCGACGGTCTGGCTGAAGCCCTATGACCTCGGGGTTTCGCAGCGGGTCGAGGTTCTGCTGCCCACCGACGCCGAGACGCAGGAGTTCATCGCCCGGGTCCGCATGGTTCGCCTCAGCGGCACCACCGCCTCGTGGGAGCGCACCATCAAGCCGTTCATGAGCCTGCTGCGCAAGCAGTTTCTGAATTGGCGGGCGGCAACGGAACAGGAGCGAAGCGAGATGTATGCGGAAGCGAAGACGTTGATCCAGAACGCGCGAGCGGAGGGAGAGTCCCATGGCGGATGAGCAGAGACGGAAGAGCGGCGATGCCGAGCTGGAGATGTACCGCTCGATCATCGACGAGCCCTCCGAATTCAAAAACGGGTTTACCTGGGTCACCGTCGTCGGCGCCCTGTTTTGCGGGTTGCTGATGATGCCCGGCACGATCTATCTGAGCCTGATGACCGGCGGCGGCATCGCCGCGTCTTGGGTGACCCTGATCATCTTCTCGGAAGTGACCCGGCGCGCCATGAAGACCCTGAGCAAGCAGGAGCTGGTCGTGCTGCTCGGCGTGGCGGGGGCCATGTCATCAGGCGGTCCGATCGCGGACCTGATCTGGCGACAGTATCTGATCCGTTCCGATGCGGCGCGTGACATGGGCCTCATCGGCAAGTTTCCCAGTTGGTATGCGCCCGGACCCACGAGTGCCGCGATTCTGGAGCGGAATCTGTTCCATGCCGATTGGCTCATTCCGATCATGCTGATGATCTTCTTGTCTATCATCGGAACGCTGCGCAGCTACACCCTCGGGTATTTCTTTTTCCGCGTCACGTCGGACATCGAGCGGCTTCCCTTTCCCATGGCCTCTGTCTCCGCTAGCGGTGCCATGGCGCTAGCGGAAGCGGGCGAGAAGAAGGCGACCTGGAAATGGAAGGTGTTTTCGCTGGGATCGGTGCTGGGGCTGTGCTTCGGCATCATCCAGATCGGTGTCCCGTTGGTCACGGGCGCGCTGCTCAACAAGCCCGTTCTGATTCTGCCGCTGCCGTGGTATGACATGACGCGGCTCACGGAGGGCGTGCTGCCGGCCACGCCGTTTGGCATGGTCATCGACCTCGGCTTGCTGCTGGCCGGCATGATCATTCCGTTCTGGGCCGTGGTCGGCTCCGGGTGCGGCCTCGTGCTGACGCTCATCCTGAACCCCATTCTGTACAAGCTCGGGATACTGACCCGCTGGCAGCCGGGCATGGACACCATCTCAACGACATTTGGAAATTCCATCGATTTCTGGTGGAGTTTCGGACTGGGCGTCACCTTGAGCATCGCCATGATCTCGTTTTATCAGACGGGGCGCGATGTCGTGCGGATGCTCCGGAAAAGCAAGAAGGATCAACGGGATGCGGGTGCGCGCAACCGGGATCGCAAGAGCCTGTGGGCGACGCCGCCCGGGCGCGGCGACTTCTCGCCGTGGATAGCCGTGGCCATTTACGTGGTCGCCTCGTTCTGCGTTGTGGCTGTCTCGAATCGGCTGGTGCCTGAGTTTCCGGTCTACTTCCTCCTCCTGTTCACCCTCGTGTACACGCCGATTATGTCCTATATCGACGCCCGGCTGATTGGCATTTGCGGCCAGGCGGCGACCATCCCGATGTTGAAGGAGGCGGCGATTATTCTGTCAGGATACAAGGGGATCGACATCTGGATGGCGCCGATCCCGGTGGATCAGTTTGCCGGTCAGTCGGCCGCATTCCGAACCAAGGAGTTGACGGGGACGAACTTCTTCTCCTATGTGAAGTCCACGGCGCTTACCCTGCCGCTGGCGTTTGTGCTCAGTCTGTTGTTCTGGGCGTTCATCTGGAAAAGCGGTGTGATCCCGTCGGATCTCTACCCCTTTGCCCAGAAGATGTGGGAACTGAACGCGAAGAACACCATGCTGATGTGGTCGGCAACCCTCGAGGTTGAGGGCGGCCAGCCGCTCTTTTTCCAGGCGCTGCATCCGTGGGTGATTGGCGGCTCGTTCTCCTTCTCGCTGATCGTTTTTGCTGTCCTCACCATCTTTCGATTGCCGATCATGGCCATTTTCGGGTTTGTCAATTCGGTTGGCGGGATGCCCCATGGATTCATTTTCATCGTGATTGGCGCACTGATCGGGAAATTTTATTTTCATCGCAAGTTCGGATCGCAGCGTTTCTTGCAGATGGTTCCGGTGCTGCTGGCCGGATATGGGACGGGTGTCGGGCTGATTGCGCTGATCGGCGTGGCGTGCAATTTGATCAAGAGCGCGGTGTCGGGCACGCTGTTTTAGACGCGCAGGGTCAACGCAGGATCATGGATTTCGACAACAAACAGGTTGTGCTGGTATGAGAGAACAGATAGGCAGACAAGTCAGGCTTCCGATGAGCCGGGCGCTTCAGATCGCGATACAGGGCATTCGCATCCGCCTGGGCCGCTCGCTGGTGACGGTGAGCGGCGTGGTGTTGGGCATTGCGTTCCTGATGAGCAATGTAGCCGGCCAGTTGATCAGCTCGTCGCTGGCCCGCGAGAAGGAAACCCGGCAGATTGTGACGTTGATGGAGTCGCTGACCCAGCGCGAAGTCGGGTCGGCCTCGGGCAAGATCCTGGCGGTCGCGGTGTGCGGCGCGATGAATCGCACCGAGCAGCTTTTTCTGGATCGTCTGGATGCGATGCCGTTTGAGGCGATCCGAATCACCGGTGGACGGACGAAGCGCGGTGTGTCCTGCACGCCCCAGAACGTGGGCGCAGGGGCGTATCTGCTGGTGGTGCTCGGTCAGGACGCGGCCGCTCCCCACGCGCTCGGTGATCTCACGCGCGGCATGACGCGCATCGGCATGCTCGATGCCGTCGAGAGCCGCACCTATGCGGGACAGGCACCCGAAGGCGTGAAGCGTGATTTGTTGTTCGGCCCGGAGACCGAGCAGCAGATGGCGCGGATGCAGGAGAAGGCCGAGCAGGCGAAGTTCCGCACGATCTGGGTGGCGGTCATCTCGTTGCTCGTCACGATCATCAGCATCTCCAACGCGCTGCTGATGTCGGTGACCGAACGGATTCGCGAGATCGGCACCATGAAGTGCCTCGGCGCGCTGTCGTCCTTCATCCGCCGCCTGTTTCTCATCGAGAGCGCGCTCGTCGGGTTTGCCGGCTCAGTGGTGGGGATGCTGCTGGGCGCGCTGATTCCGATCCTTATCTACGGCTGGATTTTCGGCTTTGGCCTGATGTTTCAGGAACTGCCCTATCTGCGGCTGACGCTGTCGTGTGCCGGGTGCGTGGTCGTGGGGACGGTGTTATCCATGACGGCGGCGATTTACCCGGCAAACTTTGCAGCCCGGATGGTGCCGGCCTCGGCATTGCGTTCAAACGTCTGAGGATGACGAGGGGAGACACGTGCATGGCCTTCAATCGCGAATTGTTTTTTGAGAATGCCGATGCCTCGGCCCGCAGTGGCTTTGTCATCCGCGCCGTTGATGTGCACAAGGTGTACCGGATGGGCGATACCGAAGCCCATGCGCTGCGCGGGGCGACGGTCGATATCATTCGGGGCGAGTACCTCTCGATCATGGGGCCTTCGGGCTCGGGCAAGTCCACGCTGTTCAACATGATCGGCGGACTGGACAAGCCGACGGAGGGCAAGGTCTACATTGACCAGGTCGATATTGCCCAGCTCGATCCCTACGAACTGGCCTGGCTGCGCTGCCGCAAAGTGGGTTACATCTTCCAGTCGTATAACCTGATCCAGGTGATGTCGTGCATTGAGAACGTCATGCTGCCCATGGCGTTCGCGGGACTCGATGGCGAGGAGTCGCGCGAGAAGGCGCTGCACATCCTCGATCTCGTCGGTCTCGGCGGCCGGGCGCTCCACAAGCCGTCCGAAATGTCGGGCGGGCAGCAGCAGCGCGTAGCCATCGCCCGGGCCCTGGCCAACTCGCCGGACATTTTGCTGGCCGATGAGCCGACCGCCAACCTCGACCTCAAGACCGGCGAGGAGATCATCCTGCTGTTCCGTAAATTGTGCAATGATCTGGGGGTGACCGTCATTGCGGCAACCCATGACCTGAAGATGCTGAAGAAGTCCGACCGTATCATGTGGATCGAGGACGGTATGATCACCCAGGTCACCACGCCGGATCAGATGAACCTGCATGAAGAGGAAGTCCACTAACCCCGAGGCGATGGAGCGGGAACGAACATGAGTGATGCCAAGCACGTGATTGCGCGAGCCGAGAATGTCACCCGCCGCTATACGCTCGGGGCGGAGGAGGTGTGGGCGCTGAAGGGCGTCTCGCTCGATATCTACGAGGGGGAGTACCTGTCCATCATGGGCCCGTCAGGCTCCGGCAAATCCACGTTCTTCAACATGATCGGCGCGCTCGACATCCCGACCTCGGGGACGATCCACTTCATGGGCGAGGACCTCTTCCAGATGCCCGAGGAGAAGCAGGCATGGGTGCGCTGCAACAAAATCGGCTACATCTTTCAGTCCTACAACTTGATCACGGTGATGAGCGCCCGTGAAAATGTCGCCCTGCCGGCCGTCCTCCGGGGCGCGTCTCCCGACGAGGCCACCGCCGCCGCCGAGGAGGTGCTCCGTCAGGTCGGGTTGGGTCACCGGCTCGACCACCTGCCCATGCAATTGTCGGGCGGGCAGCAGCAGCGCGTCGCCATCGCCCGCGCCCTGGTCAACAAGCCCTCGGTGATCCTGGCCGACGAGCCGACCGGCAACCTCGACACCCGGACCGGCCAAGAGGTGATCGAGCTCCTGGCCGCCCTGCAACGCGACCACGGATGCACGATCATCACCGCGACACACGACGTGAAGATGCTTAAGATTTCCGATCGCATCGCTTGGATTCGTGACGGCAAACTAGACCGCCTCGAAACCCGCGAGACCATCCGCTTCGGAACCGTGACCGACAAGCTGGACGGCAAAAAGTAATTTTCCGCTGGACGCCAAGCGTCCGGCAGGGTACACTCTCTCCCATTCTTCTGCGGGCGTAATTCAATGGCAGAATGTGAGCTTCCCAAGCTCAACACGAGGGTTCGATTCCCTTCGCCCGCTCCACTCCCTTCCGTTCCCTTTCATTCCGCTTGACCCGCCCGCCCGTTATCGGTACCCTTTCCGACGTGGCGGGGTGAATTTCGCCCCGTCACGGCCGGGTTGAGTGGGTCGGGTTGAGCTATATCGGTGATCCCGTGCAGGGACGCAAAGCCTCAAAACGCTTCCGCAAGTGCTTGGAAAAGAGGAAAGAGTGTGAGGTATATCGAGAATCACCCTGTTGGCCACCAAAAGATTGAAGGCGCCGAGATAGAGTGGTAGAGTTGATTCTGAAACACGGAGGTAGATTGATGAAGAGAGAATTCAACGTCGTGATTGAGCAGGACGAAGACGGGTATTTTGTCGCTTCGGTGCCCGCCTTGCGGGGCTGCCACACGCAAGCCAAGTCGCTTGACGTTCTCATGAAGCGGATCAAGGAAGCCATCGAACTGTGTCTGGAGGTTGAGGAGCCGGTCTCCAATCAGTTCGTGGGCGTTCAGCGCGTGGCAGTCATGGCATGAGCACATTTCCCGCAATCACCGGTGCGCACCTCCTCAAGGCGTTGCGTCGTCTTGGGTTCGATCTCATTCGTGTCAACGGCAGCCATCACTTCCTCCGCCATCCGGACGGCCGCTGCACCGTTGTTCCCATGCACCGCGGCGAGACGATTGGCCGCGGTCTCCTTGCTCAGATTCTCCGGGACTGCCAGCTCACACGGGAGGAACTGCACGAACAAATCTGAGCGAACACGCCCTTGCTCGGTACGTCGCTGACGCGACGTCCGAGGGGGGGGGGCGGATTAGGGACGGGCCTGAATGGCGCAATCTATGAAATCACTTTTGACAATGACAGGTTGCTGGTTTCTTCTCTGCGTCAGTGCCTTCGCCCAATCAAACGCTCCTTTATTGTGGCGTGCGAAACAAATCCAACACGCTCCACCCGCAGAGACAAACCCCTACTTCGGATGGATCATCGTTCCTTGCGAGGGCGGAAAGACGAACGGCGCTTCCTTCAGGACAACTATTGACGCCATCTATAGGGCGGAGGCAGCACCGATCATCAAACATGTATGCCTCGGCGCTGCCCATCGTACAGGCGCGTTGCAGGAGGAGGTCATCCGTCAGTTGAAGGATACCGTGGTCATTCAGAAGTACCCCACGAGACACGACGCGAATGGCTGGATGTGGTTGGGGGGAACAGAGACACCTAACCGACTAACCCAAACCATGTACCAGCTTGTCCATACGGCCATTTTGAACACCACTGTGGTGCGCGAAATGGATGAAGCCTTAAGCGCACACGGATTGCGCATCACAAACGTCTCCATGGAGAAGTTGTACATCGCTTCGGAAAAGGGCAAGTTCCGATGGGACGCTATTGCATGGCTGATAATTGGGAAAGCCGAACAAAGCGCTGCAACAGGCGCTGCTAACGCGACGCCTGTTGAGCGCTGACGTTGGAACTGGAGAACATGATGACAACAGCGAATCGCGACTTGGCCATCGTCGGAATCAAACTCATCGGACTGTGGATTCTCTTCAATGCGGTACTAGCATTTGGGAAGAATGCAATGACCGGGCTCTCAATGCGCCACGCAAGCACTGCGATTGACCGCCAGGCACCCTGGAAGGCCCCCGAAGGGATTGCGGCCAATACCGCCCAGGAGATGACCGAGAAAAGTGCTACGGTTCTGCGTCCTCGTTTGCCTTTCAACTGAATAGCGATCTGGGCCAGCGCCAGAAGACGCCCTCGACGAGCCAGAAAGGGGCGCCGACCAGAAACGAGCAAGCCTCATTTCCTCCTTCGCAGGCGTAGTAGACGTAGTGCCCTGGATCACCGAAGTTCTGGGTGACCAGGAATACCGGGACCGTCACGATTCCTCCGGCGATGAACCCGATCACTCCTCCGTAAGCGTCTCACCAACCGCATCTTCCTTTTAAACATCAGGTCGCCGATACTGGTGCTTGAAAGGAGCAATCGGCATGAGCGAATCGAAAGAAGGATGGGCTGAACGTCGGGCGGCAACGC
>Ga0194113_10005798_pt1 | contig 15807 bp, 17 predicted proteins | sample TA2MahC200mmetaG_FD_146193 | JGI IMG/M metagenome (GOLD analysis project Ga0194113, IMG submission 146193) | Freshwater microbial communities from Lake Tanganyika, Tanzania - TA2015017 Mahale Deep Cast 200m | ecosystem: Environmental > Aquatic > Freshwater > Lake | place: Tanzania: Lake... | reverse complement strand
GGGCTTGCAAGACCCTCCGGGTCTACTGGATAAGATCATGCTGCGATACATCGCGCAACGACTCGTCCTTTCGGTCCCCGTCTTTCTCGGCGTCGTGACGATCGTCTTCCTCGTCGTGCGCGTTCTCCCTGGCGATCCCGCGCAAGCCGCGCTGGGCGACTATGCTTCGAAGGAGGCAGTTGCCGCGCTGCGCGAAAAGATGGGGTTGAACGATCCGCTGCCGGTTCAGTACGTGCGCTTTCTGACGGATTTGCTGCGCGGCGATCTCGGCAAATCCATGATCACCTCGTCGCCCATCCGCGACGAGATCGCGCACAACCTGCCGTTCACGCTCGAACTGACTTTCACCGCGATTTTGGTTGGCGCGATCCTGGGCATCCCCATCGGCGTTTACACTGCCACGAATCGCAATCGCCTGCCCGATTACGTCGGGCGCGTGCTTTCGCTCGCGGGTCTTTCGGTGCCGGCGTTCTATCTCGGCATTCTTTTGATTTTGCTTTTCGCGATCGAACTGAAATGGCTGCCTGCCATCGGCGGCGGCGATCTGAGCGACCCGAAAGACAATGTCAGTCACCTGATCCTGCCCGCGCTCACGCTGGGATTGGTGATGACCGCATCGGTCGCGCGCCTGTCGCGTTCGGCGATGCTCAACGTGCTCAGCCAGGATTACGTCAGGACGGCGCGCGCCAAGGGACTGTTGGAACTGGTTGTGCTGATCCGCCACGCGTTGCGCTCCGCGCTGATTCCGATCGTCTCGCTCACCGGAGTTTGGGCGGTGGGTCTGATCGGCGATTCGGTCACGACGGAGATCGTCTTTGCGCGCCCCGGCTTGGGCAAGATGATGGTGGGCGCGATGTTGCAGCGCGACTATACCTCGCTGCAATCCATCATGGCGATCTACACAGGCTTTGTCGTCGTCATCAACCTGACCACCGATTTGATTTACGGGTTCGTTGACCCGCGGATCAGGACCAAGTGAAATCCATGAACAGAGAAACGCACGCACCCAAATTGATCAGCCAGCGCCAGCGGGTGTGGCGCACCTTCATCCGCAACCGCGCGGCAGTCATCGGATTGATCCTGACGATTCTCGTCATTTTCGTTTCCGCTGCCGCACCGCTGATTGCGCTGCAGGATCCACTTGACCAGAGCGCGCGGAATCGGCTCAAGCCCCCGGATGAAACGTATCTTTTGGGTCGCGACACGTTTGGGCGCGACGTTTTCGCGCGCGTGGTGTACGCAGGGCGCGTCTCGCTCGTGGTTGGCGTCGCCGCGATCCTGTTAGGCGGAGTCATTGGCACGATCCTGGGTTTGGTCGCGGGCTACAGCGGCGGCAAAGTCGAAAACGCCATCATGCGTTTCGTTGACATCCTGATGGCGTTTCCAAGTTTGCTCTTGGGATTGACAGTGTTGGCCGTCCTCGGTCCGGGATTGGAAAAAATGATCCTGGCAATCGGGATTATGTTTTCGCCCGGCTTTGCGCGCGTGGTGCATGGCGCGACGTTATCGGTCAAGGCGCAGGAATTTGTCGAAGCCGCGCGCTGCGTCGGCGCGCACCAGACGCGCATTCTGCGTCTGCACATCCTACCCAACATCCTCGGCGAGATCGTCGTGCTAGGCAGTTTGTGGACCGCATCCGCGATCCGCGTCGAGGCGAGTCTCAGTTTCATCGGCTTGGGCGTCGCGCCGCCAACGCCGACCTGGGGCAACATGATTCGCGACGGCACGCCGCACCTGACGAACGCGCCCTGGCTTTCGGTGTTCCCAGGACTCGCGATCCTCATTACCGTTCTCGCCTTCAACCTGCTTGGCGATGGTCTGCGCGATGTGCTTGATCCGCGGTTGCAACAGTGAACAGTATTCAGTATTCAGTGTTCAGTCTGAATACTGAATACCGAATACTGAACACTGTTTACTTGGCACAACAATGTCCGCTACTGCCCAACTCATCTCCTTCGTCTGCCATCTCGATCCCGCGCGTTTGCCCGATGCCGCGCTGCGTCACGCGACGCGCTGCGTTCTCGATCTGATTGGCGTCGCGATTGCCGGCACGCGCGCGCCGATGTCGGAGATCAGCGCGCGCTTTGGCTACGAGCAATTCGCGCCCGGCGATTGCACGGTGATCGGCGCGCGGCAGCCGCTCGGCGTTTGCGGCGCGACCTGGGTGAACGGCACATTCGCGAGCGCGCTCGACATGGACGACGGCAATCGTATGGCGATGGGGCATCCGGGCGCGAATGTCATCCCTGCCGCGCTCGCCGTCGCGGAGCAGACGCGCGCGACCGGGCGCGAGTTTCTCGCCGCGATTGTCGCGGGGTACGAAGTGGCGATCCGCGCGAGCGCGGCGCGCGTCGCGTGGTACAAAGACAAGCTGTACTCGACGGGCATCTGGGGCGTTTTCGGCGCGACCGCCGCAGCAGCCAAGCTGCTCGAGTTCGATGAAGCGACTCTGCAATCCGCGCTTGGTACGGCGGGCTCGCACGGACCTTTTCCGCCCGGCGGCTTGCAGGCGAATCACGCGATGGTGAAAGAAGTAATCGCGTGGAGCGGAATGACTGGAGTCGCGGCGGCGCTCCTCGCGCCGCGCGGCTTTATCGGTCCGCCGGACATCCTGGATTATTCGGGACGCTGGGACGCCGCCGCGCTCGTGGACGGACTGGGCAGCCAATACGCCATCGCGAACACGTACTTTAAACCGTACGCGGTGTGTCGTTGGGCGCACGCCGCGGTGGACGCGGCGTTGGCGTTGAAGAAGCAGCATCATCTGCAAGTTGCGGAGATCGAAAAAATTCGCGTCGCGTCGTTTTGGGAAGTGACGCGCCTCGTCAATTACGCGCCGAGCAACACCGTCGCCGCGCAGTTCAGCATCCCTTTCGCGCTCGCGCTCGCGCTAACGTACGACCAGATCATGCCCGAGCAGGTGAACGACGCGAATCTGCGCGATCCAACCGTCGTGGCTCTCGCGCGCAAAGTGGAAGTCGTCGTGGACGATGAACTGAACCGGCAATTTCCCGCCAAGACGATGGCGCGCGTGACGATTGAGACGCCGCGCGGCGCGTTTCAAATGACGGTCGAGTACCCGCGCGGCAATCCCGAAAATCCGCTGAGCGACGCCGAACTCGCGACCAAGTTCCGCGCGCTCGCCGCGCCCATCGTCGGCGACGATGCGTGCGACAAACTGCAAACCGCGACTCGCGACCTCGCGGACGCGCCGGATGTGTTGGGGTTGACGCGGTTGTTAGGATACGACCGCTGACGGCAGACCGCAGACTGCTCATCCTGAACGGAGCGCAGCGCAGTCGAAGGGGCGGCGGTCAGTGGTCGGCGGTCGTTCTTAGATTTTGGAGGTTTGATTGAAGATTCTAGTTCTCGGCGCGGGGCTGCAAGGGCGCGCCGCGCTGCACGATCTGGAGCGCAGTCGCGATGTGGCGCGCGTCATCGCCGCCGATGCGGACCTGGACGCGCTCACGCGCTATCTGGCGCGTCTCAAGAGCGACAAGATCGAGCCGGTCAAGTTAGACGCGCGCGATGAAAACCAGGTCGCGCAATTGATGCGGCAGGTTGACGCGGTCATCGTCCTGCTCCCCACCTCGTTTCACGTCGCGATGGCGCGGCTGGCGGTCGCGAACGGAATTCATCTGATCAATTCGTCCTACGCGCCGCCCGAGTTTCGCGATATCGGACGCGAGGCAGAAGCGCGCGGCTTGACCATCCTGCCGGAATTCGGTTTGGATCCAGGCATTGATTTGGTGCTCGCGGGGCAGGCGGTCAAGCAACTGGACGAGGCGCATCAGTTTTACAGTTACGGCGCGGGGTTTCCCGAACCGCAAGCCGCGACGGGACCGTTGCGCTACAAAATCACCTGGACGTTCGACGGCGTGCTGAAAGCGTACCGCCGCGACGCGCGCGTGATCCGCGATGGCAAAATCGTGGACATTCCTGGACGCGAAATTTTTGCGCCGGCGAACATCCACATCGTCGAGACGCCAGAGTGGGGCGCGATGGAGGCGTACGCGAACGGCGATGTCGTCCCGTACCTGAACGCGATGGGAATCGCGTCCACCGTTCGCGAGGCAGGGCGATTCGCGATGCGCTATCCGGGTCACTGCGCGTTTTGGTACACGATGGCGCAGTTGGGATTTCTGGACGATGCCCCGCCAATCGCCGGGGTCGCGCCGCGCGAGTTTGTGCGCGCGCTGCTCGAGCCGCAACTGCAATTCGCGGACGACGAACGCGACGTCGCGCTGATTCGTCTGGATGTGCGCGGCGTCAAGAACGGTCGCAAACTACATTTGATCTACGAAGTGATTGATCGGCGCGACCTGGAGACTGGCTTGATGGCGATGAATCGAACGGTCGGCTACACCACGAGCATCGGCGCGCAGATGATTTTGCGCGGGGACATTCGCAAACGCGGTCTGCTCTCTCCGCTCGGCGACGTCCCTGCCGATTTGTTTTTTGACGAGTTGCGCCAACGTGGGATTAGCGTGCAACAATACCAATCCGAAGAATAAAGGAGAAAGATGGGAAAGAAAATCGCAGTCATCGGCGCGGGGAATGGCGGCACCGCAATTGCCGGAGATTTGACCCTGGCGGGACACGAGTGTCGCCTATTTGAGTTTGAACAGTGGGCAGAAAATGTGAACGCAGTTAACGCGCAAGGCGGCATCAAGGTCACCGGCGTCGCGCACACCGGCTTTGCCAAGGTCGCGCTCGCGACGACCGACCTGCGCGCGGCGGTGGATGGCGCGGAACTCATCATGGTCGTGACGCAGGCGCTCACGCACACGCTCGTCGCGCAATCGCTCGCGCCGCTGGTGCGTGCGGGGCAGGTGATCATCCTGTGGCCCGGCTCGGGCGGCACGTTCGAACTGCGCCGCATCTTCGACAAAAAGCGCGTCAAGGCAGACGTGATTCTGGCGGAGGGCGCGACGCTGCCGTACTGCTGTCGTCGTTTGGAGGGACCCGGCACGGTGAACATTCATCGCATTGACGGTCCGCGCAACTACGTCGCCGCGCTGCCCGCGAGTCGCACGCCCGCGCTGATGCAAGCGCTCGCCGGGGTGTACGATACGGTTGTGCCGGCGCGCAGCATCGTCGAGCCCGCGCTCTACAATCCGAACATCATCGTGCATCCCGCCGGCGCGCTCTTCAACATGGGGCGCATCGAGTTCACTCAGGGCGAGTTTTGGATGTACAAAGAAGGTATCACGCCGTCGGTCAAGAAAATCATCAACGGGATGGATCGCGAGCGCGCAGCGATCATGAAAAAGTTGGGATACGAACCGAAAACGTACGCCCAGGTCTTTGACGATCTCTTCCACGTCAGCGTCGAAGAATTCGCCAAAGCATCGAGCAAGGGTCCCTTCTCGATGCAAGACCGCTACATCACCGAAGACGTACCGATGGGCGTCACCCTCACCGCGTCGCTCGGACACAAACTCGGTATCCCGACGCCGACGTACGATGCGATCATTCACATTGGGTCGTTGGCGAACGACACCGATTATTTCAAGGTCGGACGCAATCTCAAGAACCTGGGTCTTCAGAATTGGACCGCGCGGCAACTCCAAAAATACGTGACGACAGGCAAGCGACCATAGGATTGGAAAATGACACGCATCAAAGATGCACCTGAATTTCAGCGTGGCGCGCCCGTGACGATCATCGTGGATGGCGCGCCGCTGCCAGCGTTTACTGGCGAAACGATCGCGGGCGCGCTGCTTGCCTCGGGTCGCCGCGCGTGGCGACACACGCGGCACGGACAGCCGCGCGGCATGTTCTGCGGCATCGGCGTCTGCTTCGATTGCCTGGTGACGGTGAATGGCACGCCACAAGTGCGCGCGTGCTTGACCCCTGTCGCCGAAGGTATGATCGTGCAGACGCAGGAGGCGATGCTATGACCGAACAAGTCGAAATCGCGGTGGTCGGCGCGGGACCAGGCGGGTTATGCGCCGCGCTCGCCGCCGCGCAAACGGGCGCGCAAGTCGCGCTGATTGACAACAATCGAAATCCTGGCGGTCAATACTATCGCCAGACTGCGCGCGGGTTTCGCGGTGAGCCATCGTCGCATCAACGCGAAGGCGCTGCGCTGCTGCAACAGGTCATCGCCGCGGGCGCGCGCATCATCGCCGAGACGAATGTCTGGGGCGCGTTCGACGACAAGGTGCTCGCGCTAAACGACGGCGCGGCGACGACGTACTTGCAAGCGCGCGCGATCATCCTGGCAACTGGCGCGTACGATCGCCCCGTCGCGTTTCCAGGTTGGACGCTGCCCGGCGCGATGACCGCTGGCGCGGTTCAAACATTGCTGAAAGAACAACGCATTTTGCCGGGCAAACGATTTCTCCTCGCGGGCATGGGACCGTTACAACTCGTTCTCGCGGCAGAATTGGCGCGCGCCGGCGCGCAAGTCGTCGCCGTGCTTGAGGGCAGCCGCGTCTTTCCGCGAGTGTTGGAGCACGCGGGCGCGCTGTGGGGTCAGTGGGCGCGACTGAGTGAGGGATTGAGCAGTTGGCTTACTCTGGCGCGACATCGGATTCCGTACCGCGCCGGTTGGGGTATCGTCGCGGCGGAGGGCGCGAAGCAGGTCGAACAAGCAACCATCGCGCGGTTGGACGAAAACTGGCGACCGATTCGCGGCAGCGAAGAAAAAATCGCGTGTGACACGATCGCGCTCGGCTATGGCTTCATCCCGTTCAACACGCTGTCGCGACTGCTCGGCGCAAAGCAAGAATGGCGCCCCGAACTTGGCGGTGAGGTGCCTATGCGCGACGCGCAGATGCAGACAAGTGCGTCGGGTGTGTACGCGGTGGGCGATTGCGCGGGCATCGGCGGCGCGGCGCTCGCGCGCATCGAAGGACAAATCGCGGGGATCGCATCCGCCGCGCAGTTAGGGCATGGCACGGCGGATGCGATTCCCGCGCGCGCGTCCGCGCTCGCGCGGGAACGACGATTCCAGCAGATGTACGCCGCGCTCTTCACGCCGGGCGCGGGGCTGTACGAGTTGAGTCAGGATGACACCATCCTCTGTCGCTGCGAAGAGATCACGCAAGCCGATGTGCGCCGCGCGCTCGCGCTCGGCGCGGACACGACGAACGAGGTCAAGTTGATCACGCGCGGCGGCATGGGCGATTGTCAGGGGCGGATGTGCGCGCACTTGATCGCGAATTTCATCGCGCGCGAGACGGGGCGCTCCGTCGCGCAAGTTGGCATATTGCCCCCGCGTCCACCGATCTTTCCGATTCCAATTACGGCATTGGGGGTGACGCGATGAATGGTCAACGCACAATCGGCGCGGAGGCAGTCGTCATCGGCGGCGGCATCGTGGGCTGCGCGAGCGCGTACTATTTGGCGCGGCGCGGCGTCAAGGTCGCGCTGATCGAGAAAGCGACGATCGGCGGCGAGGCGTCGGGGCGGAACGGCGGCGGAGTACGGCAGCAATGTCGCGACCGCCGCGAGCGTCCCTTCGCGATAGCGAGCGTCAAACTGTGGGAGGGACTGCCAGCGGAACTCGGCTTCGACATCGAGTACGTGCGAGGCGGCAACATTCGCATGGCGACGAACGACGCGCGCATGGAGTTGCTGCGCCGCGAGGGTGCGGAAGAACTCGAAGATGGCTTGCAGGTCGAGATGTGGGATCGCGACGAATTGCGCCGCCGCGCGCCGTATCTCGGCGAAGTGTTCATCGGCGCGAAATATTGCGCGACTGACGGCGCCGCGAATCCGATTCTCGTGACCAAAGCATTCGGCTGGGCGGCGCAGCGGCTTGGCGCGACGATTTTGACGCGCACCGAAGTCGTGGGCATCAGCATCGAAGGCGCGCGCGTCGCGTCGGTCACGGGTCGCGACAAGGATGGCGAACTCGTCGTCGAAGCGCCGTGGGTGATCAACGCGGCGGGACCCTGGTCAGCCGCGTTGAGCCACGCCATCGGCGTCGAGGTACCGGTCGAACCGGCGCGCTCGGTCATCGCGATTGTGCAGCGTTGCGCGCCGTTGTTTCGGGAGTTCATCTCGTCGCACGACCTGGGTGTGTACGCGCGGCAAGCGCGCGAGGGGCAGGTACACGTCGGGGGAACCAACGTGCCCGCGCACACATTCGATCAGCGCGCGCCCGCCGATGTGCTGGAGCATCTCGCGCGCGGTGCGGCGGAGATGATTCCCGCGCTGCGCGGCGCAAACTTTTTGCGTTCCTGGGCAGGCACGCTGGAAATGACGCCGGATAAGGTTCCAATCCTGGGACACGTTGACGGCGTTAAGGGTTACATCCTCGCGACTGGATTCAGTGGTCACGGCTTTTGCCTGGGCCCCATCGCAGGCAAACTCGTCAGCGAACTCGTCGTGGACGGCGCGCCCTCACTGTCGCTGCACGAGTTTCGGCTTGCGCGGTTTGCGTGACAGCAGATGGCAGATGGCTGATCGTCATCGGCTATCGGCTATCTGCCATCTGCCATTTGCTATTTCTGGAGGTTTACATGGGCAAAGAACTCACCATCATCATCGGCAAGGAAGAGGTCACGGCGGAGTTGTTGACCCAAGCCGCGCCGCGTATGTGCGAAATCATCGCGCGCGCGCTGCCGCTCGAAGGTCTGCTGACTCACGCCAAGTTGGTTGATCGCGAAGTCTTCTTCCAATTGCCTTTCTTCATCGACGCGGCGGAAAATGCAAAGTGGTCGGAGAAAGGCGATCTCGCGTTCTGGAACGGGCGGCAATCGCTCTGCATTTTCTACGACGACTGTGTGCCACTGGGCAACACGCCCACCTTTGCGCGTGTCACCCAGAACCTGGAAGGACTGGCGCGCGAAGCGGCAGAGGTATGGGACAAGCCGGGGAAGCGCATCGTCATCAAGGCGAAGGAAGGTTGAGATGTTGAACACAACGCTCGACAAAATCATCGCCGCGCGCCAAACGATTTGGCTGAATGAGCCGGCAGACATCGCGCGGCTACGCACGAAAAAAGGGGCGCGCAAACAAGGCGCTTCGGCGGTACTCTACGCCACCGCCAAGTTGGGGCAACTGGCGGTCTTCCTGAATCACTTGCGTCAGGTCGCGCAGCAGAACAAAGTTGACCTGGAAACGATGCGGGTGACGACGAACTCGCTTCTGGAGTTCTACGCGGGTCAGTACGGCGGCTTTTACGGTTTGATAGATACGGCTCAGGTCGTGCGCTTGGGGAAAGACGCGCTGGGGGAGGCCAAGACTATCGAGGAGTACGTAAAGGTGGTAGGTGAACTTGCGCTCTACGTCAGCCGCGTAGATTATTGGGTGGATTTTCTAGTTCCCTGGGCAAAGTTCGGCGAGACGTACGAGCAGATCGCGGCATAGCAGGTGTATGCACGAGCCCGTACCCCATCTGGAGCGCGCAGCGCGAGCCTGGTGGTGATCGGCGCGCGGGCGTTGACGCGGCGCATAATTTCGGCGAAGGGCAACAGCTCGCGCGATTCGCGCACGACTTGATGCGTCAGATCAGTGTAACTCGTTTTCGATTGGGGCATTTGATCCTCGCTTCCAGGGCTCACAACTTTCTTTCGGCTAAAACGCGCGCGCGACGATCCAACAACTCGGCGCGTTCCGTCAGGATGATTTGCTGTGGCGTTTGACCGTTGGGCTGCGGCTCGACCTGCCAGCCCCGCAGCAACAATAGCGTCTTGATCAGCATATCCCCTTCGCCAGGGAATTCGCGCTTGCCAAATGTCTTTTCAATTTGCGTGAGAAACTCATCTGCGAGTTTTGCCTCTTGCGCGCCGCCGCCGATCATCACTTGCGCTGGTGTCAATCCTGCGAAAAAGGGATGCGGCGTATTGTTCCACCGTTGCTCCAACTCTGCCAATGTTGATCGCCTGGCTTGATCGTCGGCAAAGATTTTGGCTCTCCACTCAGCGAGCATTTTGTTCCACACTTCATCCTGTTGCTCACCCCACGGCGGCGTGAACAGATTGAGAATACCGCCTGTCCGATGATACGCTTCCGTGTACCGTCCTTGCCGCCACGGCTGGAGCAGACGTTCAAATTCGCGGCGCACGCGCGGCGGAACAATCGGCGGCAGATCAGCCAACGCCTGTTTGATATTGCCTGTCGCCCAGACGATTTCGGACATGCTTGGCTTATCTTTGGCGCGCCCGTTCACCGCAAATTCGATTTCCATCAACATCGAACGTTCGCCTGAGACGCGGGTGGGAAACCAGCGCGTTCGTAGTTGCAACATCGGTTGATCGTTTACCATGGTACCCACCTCGACCTGCTCTTGAACGCGCGCAATGCTTCTTGGGCTTGCGAATAATCTGGCTTGCGCCGCAATGCTTCTTCCACATCGGCGATCGCGGCTTGTTTGTCGGCGTCCATCGCAAAGCGGACCAGACCGCGGTTGTAAAAGATGCGCGCGCCGCCTTCCACATCATCGGCGGCGACGAGCGCGGCAGCCCGATTGAACTGTTCTAACGCGCCGGGGAAATCGCTCAGAAGATAATTCATGAAACCCAGTTCGTAGAACGGCTTGGCAAAAGTTGGCAACTCGACAGCGGCGTTGAGGTACATTTGCCGCACCCGCCACCAATCGCCGCTCTGGCGTAAAATGTGTCCCGCTACCCACAATTCGATCAAGGCGCAACGCGGATACGCGCGGAATGTGCGATCATAATGCTCGACGATTGCCACATCGTCTTTGACCTGAAAGAAAACCTCCAGCCGCAACAGGCCCCGCGCCCAAGCCACGCCCAGTTTCGTTTGATGCGCCGCAATGTAGCGCGCCAACGCGCTGCGATCGGGTTCGCGCGGGGTAAACCAGTCGAGCGCGAGTTGCTGCCAATTGTCGGGCCGAACCTCCGCGCCATTCTTAGCGATGATCTCGTCCGCTTGACGAACCCAGTAGTGATAGCCGGAACGCGCTTCGGCTTTGGTTGAATGTTTGGGTGGTTTTCGTTTGGACATGGCCACACTCTCACTCAATGCGGTTCTGTTTTTATACCCAGCCGCTCGATTTCACTTTGCAATAGTGCGCGTTGCGGTTGAGTCGCCACCTGCCACGCGAAACGATACACTTGATCGACAAAAGCGCTGTGGCTATCGCAACGAATCAGGGGAATCGCGATTTCTGCGAATTCCCTTCCAACGACTCCCGTTCGAATTTCTTGATCGCGCGCAACAATCGAGCCCCATCTACCGATGCGGAGATTGCCGAGATTGGACACCTTTCTATTCCTCCTCGCACTTGCCGTGTGCGCGCCATCCCCCGGATCGGAGCTGCGCCAATGCTCAACACAACACGCTATCTTTCGTATTCTTGTGAGGACTGCGTTCGCACACTTCCGAAGATAGCGAGTTGTACAGATTATACCGCGATTGCTTGTCCTTCACAAACTCACCAGAGGAAATGATCGGTAGACCCAACATTTCCCATCTCACGATCTTCACCAAGATGGATCTGTCTTGAGCATGATTGACAATTCATCATTTGCGATTACGTTCCTCCGCATGTGCGGGAATTGTCTCGCACAAATTCTCACATCAGGAGGAAGCAAAATGAAAGCCGTGGGGTACATTCGCGTGTCATCGGAAATGCAGATCGAAACCGGACACAGTCTCGATGCTCAACGATGGTTGATCCACGATTACGCTCGCGCCAAAGGGTGGACACTCGGTGAGATTTTTTGCGACCCTGGACTATCCGGCGCCCTCAGCAACCGCCCCGCATTGCAAGCGCTGATGGCGCATGCGGAACAGCGCCAGTTCGACGTCGTCATCGTCTATGCGATTGACCGCTTCTATCGCGACCTTGGTGGACTACTCAGCGCGCTTCATCACTTGCAACAATACCACGTCAGCTTCGTCTCGATCACCGAGAACCTCGATTTCACGACACCCTGGGGAAAACTCGTGCTGGCTGTCTTGGGCGCGCTCGCCGAAATTTACATCGACAAACTGCGCGAAGAAACGAAAAAAGGGAAACAAGCTCGCGCACGCAAGGGCTTGTGGAATGGGAGCGTGCCCTTTGGCTATTGCAATGGCTTGTGCGCTTCCTGCACTGATGTGAACGGCAAAGATTATTGTCCCAACTTCGGCCAGGCTAATCGCAGCCAAGGCGGAGTTCTCATTGCTCACCCCATCGAGAGTATCGCAGTTCGATTAACCTACGCCTGGTATGAAACGGGAAAATTTAGTCATCGCCTCATTGCGGAGAGACTGAATGTCTACGAACTCGTTTTGTCTGATGGCGCCAAGCGACACTTTCGGACCAAACGTTGTCTTGCTCAAGGTGGGCCCCAATCCATCACGTGTAGTACCGTTCGCGAAATCTTATCGCGCATTTTCTACACCGGTCAGGCGCCGTATTATGGCACGGATGACCAAGGCACCAAACTGAAAAGACGGAATGTATCAAGCATTGTCCCAGGTCGGCAACCGGCGTTAGTCAGCCAAGAACTCTTCGACCGTTGTCAGGAACTTGCCCGCGCGCGATTGGGGAATCTTTCGAGGAAAGCCAAGATGAGCCGGTATGGTTTGTATGCTGGGGAGACTATCAAGCCCATGACGTGTGGATGAGATCAGGAGGAGATGGCAATCGAAAACTCAAATGTGGGGAAAGAAGCAGATCCGAACGCCCCACAAAAGTGGTGCGGGAGCGAAGGTTGGATAGTACCACCTTCGCTCCCGCACCACATTTTTGCCCTGAGTTTTTGTGTCACGGGGTCAAAAAAGATTGATTTACTGGGCAAAAAATGAAAAAACCTTGCCGCTACGGGAGCGACGGGCGTCGGTTACTCACCGGCAACTTTTTCCTCGTGTTCCTGCTGATTCCCGCTTCCCGTTAGTGACCTACAGGCCGCTAAACTACGCCCGTTGGAACAAACAAAATATAGCATAGCTTCGGGCAAACGGAATCAAATCTGGACTCGTGCACACTCCGCTCCGAGTCAAGAGCGCATATCATCGCCCACGAAGCGAGACCGCCTCTGCACCGTGGTTGCAACGACTCCCAGTCATCTGGCCCAAAGTTTAGTTCTTGGACATCACCCTGAAGGTTCGAATCTGCAACGATGACCAAATTTGAGAATCAAAATTCATCAGGGCTTGTTTGATTTCCACTGTTCGACGATTCCAATGTTTTTTGTCGGCGGTGATAGGCGGCAGCCAAACCACCCGACACAGTTTCACGGTACAGAGCAGACAAGTTATTCCCAGTTTCCCACATAACCGCAACGACATCGTCAAACGGGATACGATGGCTTCCATCGGTAAAAAGAGCATACTCCGCACAGGTGAGCGCTCGTGTCGCTGCAAAAGCATTCCGTTCGATACACGGAATTTGCACCAACCCAGCTACCGGATCACAAGTGAGCCCCAGGTTATATTCCAACCCTATTGCAGCGGCATACTTGATCTGCCGCACTGTGCCACCCAATAAATGCGCGGCTGCCCCAGCCGCCATGGCACAAGCGACTCCAACCTCGCCCTGACATCCTACTTGAGCACCGGCGATGGACGCATTATGTTTTGCCAAGTTGCCAATCAACCCTGCAGTCGCAAGCGCATGCAAGACCGAATCCTCAGGACAATTAAGAGTCTCTTGCACATAGCGAATGATGGCTGGCACCACGCCGCACGATCTACAGGTCGGTGCAGTTACGACTAATCCACCCGCTGCATTTTCCTCAGCGACAGCAAGCGCATACGCCGAGATCAACCCGGACTGACTCAAATGTGAGCCAGCCATAAAAGTCTTTCGATGGAACGCCCAAGCTTTGCGAGTAACTCCCCATCCCCCGGGTAGCACTCCCTCTGTGAGTAGCCCATGCTCAATCGCTTCACACATCACTTGCCATATTTTGCGAAGAAACGCCCAGATCGCTTTGCCTTCGCATATCTCGACGTACTCCCAGATCGATAGGCCGCTCTTTTCGCATGTCGCTAGAACACCTTCAAATGAGTGGAGATCATAGACTGAGACCGTTTGGGAAACAGTGTTATCTCCTATCGCTCCGCCTCCTAGACTGTATGCTTGCCACGGATCGGATACACTGCTGTCTGCGAATATCGCTTCGAATTGCATCCCGTTCGGGTGCAAGGGAAGTGACTGGTCCGGTTTCCAGATGATCTCCATACGAATGACAGTCCTCTTGAAATCACTTGTCCGCGTAAGGTTTCTCGAAAATAGCCGGCAGAATAACAAGGTTCTCGAAAATCCACCGTTAATTCGCAGAGAGCGAAGGGCAACCCCCCTTCGCTCTCTGCTTTCTAATTTGCTCTCAGCTCATCTTGTAGGCGTGTTTGCCATCGAAGCGTGACAGACAAAGCCGGTTGATCAGAGCTGACTTGTCGCCAGTCGCGATGTAGTTGGACAGGTCCCGACCAATGGACGGCGCTTCGATCACACCATTGCCGCCGCATCCCACTGCCAGCATATAGCCCTCAATCGGCGTGTCGCCGAGGATGGGAACAAAGTCGGGAGTCTCGGCGCGGTAGCCGACCCAGTCATTGGCAATCGAGGCTTCGAGCATGCGCGGATAGTTTTCCATCAGTTGATCGGTCAGGAATTCCCAAAAGTACGGTTCGGTGCCGCCGGTCAACGGTAGCTCGTCTGGGTTAAAAAGACCGGCTTCCATCGGCTTGCTCAAGTCCATCGTGACATGCGCGCGGCAGATAAAAACATTTCCTTTTTCATTGCGCGCGTAAAAGCGCGGGTACTTGAGCACGGGGAATGGATAACCCAGGTTCTTGGTCGGCTGCAGCACAAAGACCTCGGCTTTGGTGTGCCAGATGGGCAAATCCAAGCCAACTTGGCGCGTGACGTACCGGCTCCACGGCCCCGCGGCGTCAACGACCACGTCAAATTCAAATTTGCCCTTGGGAGTTTCCACGCTGGTCACCTTGTTGCCAGATATATTGATCTTGGTAACCGGTGTGTTGATCAAGATTTGAACGCCGTTGGCGCGCGCCTTTTTGGCAAAGGTGTTCGAGGTCATGGTGGCGTCAAAGTACCCATCATCTGGTGTCCAAGCCGCCGCTATAATGCCCTCGAGATTGAGATCGGGAATGATCTTGCGTATCTCGTCCTGTGACTCGATCCAATCGGCTGTGTATCCCGCCTTGTGTGAGAGCTCGATTCCGGTCTTGGTGTATTCTTCCACCTTTTTGTTGGGAATAACTACCAGCGTGCCGGTCTTTTGGAAACCGGTCGAGCCCTTTTCTTCTTTTTCCATGGCGAGGTAGGTCTGGAAACCATGGAGCCGTACATCCCAGAACTCGTGAGTAACCGAGTCGTCCAAGAGACAAACCGTCCCTGCCGACTTGGCTGTCGTTCCTGAACCGATCGTGTTCTTTTCGAAAATAGTTACCTGAACGTTGTCATACTTGCTCAGGTAGAAACCCAGGGCTGTACCAACGATCCCAGCCCCAATGATGCCTACACGTTTCTTTGTCATGGTAGTCTCCTCCCCATCGAATAGAGTACCGCTCGTTGTTTTCACGATACGGATTTGAGCGTCATCCACATTTTTGATTCTCAAGCCGCACGTAGTTGGCGTGTCTTGAGGACCTGCATTAGCGCCGGAACAAATTTGTATAGATCATCGATGATGCCATAGTCAGCCTGGACCAGCATCGCCGAGTCCGGGCTGTTATCCACGGCGACGATGACCTCTGACCCGCGTATGCCGACCATGTGCTGGATCGCGCCGGCGACGCCGAGGGTAATGCAGAGGCGCGGCGAGACTTTTCTGCCAGAAAGTCCCAACCACTCCGGCAGCCAGCCGCGTTCGGAAGAGATCGGGCGGGTGCAGGAAACCTGACCGCCGAGCAGGTCGGCCAATTCCT
>Ga0194113_10005788_pt1 | contig 15825 bp, 14 predicted proteins | sample TA2MahC200mmetaG_FD_146193 | JGI IMG/M metagenome (GOLD analysis project Ga0194113, IMG submission 146193) | Freshwater microbial communities from Lake Tanganyika, Tanzania - TA2015017 Mahale Deep Cast 200m | ecosystem: Environmental > Aquatic > Freshwater > Lake | place: Tanzania: Lake... | reverse complement strand
TGGTGATGCCGGCGTCCTGCTTCGCCTTCAGGAACACGGCGAGGGCCGAGGCATAGCTCAGCGGGCGCGTCGGCACCTGGCCAGGGAAGAGCCACGGACGCGGGCGGTACTGTCGCCAATAGGCTCGCAGCTCTTCCAGAAGGCGGCGGGAGAGGAGGGTGTAACGGTCCTTCGCCCCTTTGCCCTGTCGGACGCGGATCATCATGCGGCCGCTGTCGAGGTCTTCGACCTGAAGCTTCAGGGTCTCGCGGGCGCGAAGCCCGGCCGCATACGTCGTCATCAGGAGGACCCGATGCTTGACGTTCGTGACGCTGCGGAAGAGCCGTTCCAACTCGGGCGAGCTGAGAACCTCGGGCAACTGCTGGGGGGTCTTTCGCGGCGGGATGGCGGTGGCGAACTGGGCGCGGCCGAGCGTCACCGTATAAAAGAACCGAATCCCGGAAACGGCCACGTTGACCGAGCTCCAGGCTAGACCCCGCTCCGTGATCAGATAATGCACGTACTGGCGGACCTGCTCCTCCTCGATCTCGTCTGGCGAGCGGCCCCAGTACTTGGCCAGGCGCGCTACGCTGAGGACATACGCGTCCTGCGTCCCTGGCGAGAACCTCCGCAACTGCATGTCCCGGATCATCCTGTCCCTCAGAGCACCCATGGCACATCTCCTTCGCACAGGGGAACGAACGCCGGCGTCCCCTATGGACGCCTGTGCGAAGGCCAGTGTAACGGATGGGGCGAAGGAACAGGGAAGGAAGGCACTGATGCCTCGAATCAAACCCCAGACGCACTCCTCACATCAGCTACGACCCTGCCAGCCGACACCGCCCTACTACCGCGAAGCGGTTTAGTTCAACTACATATTATATCTACACTTCCAGTGGAAACTCACTCCCCCTGGCGGCTGGCGCCAGAGATGCTGCGCTCGGGGACCGCAAGGTTTATATAGTAGGACCACTGGGTGGGGCTCATGAGAGCCGCAACCCTATTCTCGGACCTGCCCTGGGCCGGATTCATCGAGTCCCTGCTCCCGGACTTCATCCTTGCGTTCACCTTCTTCACAGCCCTGACCTATGCTGTGCTCGGCAAACGCTTCGACCACCAGCGGCCTGCGGTGGCCATGTCGGTCGCGCTCGGGCTCGCATTTGCGGTTGGCCTGGTCTGGTGGGAGCAGGAGCAGGGGTGGTCGATCAGGGACCTCGGCCCACTTGCGATCGGCTTCGCCGTGATTCTGGTCGGGATGATCATGTTCCAGGCTGTCCGCCAAACGGGCGGGTCATGGTCTGGCGCCGGCGTCGCCATCGGGGCGAGCATTCTTGTGGCTTCGTTGCTGGGGATCGATCTCCCGGTCAATTCAGGGATCGTCCGTGCAATTGCTGTGCTGGCCCTGATCGCTGGCATCGTCGCTTTCCTCACGCATTCGCGAGGACCGGTGTGTCGCACCTCCGGTCCTGCTGCGTCAGCGCGGGCGGAAGCGGCGGATTCGCGCCACGACATGGGCGACCTATACGATGGCGGGAGAGTCGGCGAGAGATTGAGAGAGCGGTTTGCGAGGCTTCGTGAAGAGGCCAGGACGCTTCCAGCACACCCTAACGACGTCGGCAACGTGATGGTCCAGCTTCACCAGATGCTGCCGGCTGAGGGTTGGCTGACGGAGCGGCTCGCACGGCTCCGTGCCAAGGCCTACGCTGTCCGTGAGGGACACGTTGCCAGGATCGATGAGCTTCGGCGCATCATGGACCGCTTGCCGGACGAAGCCAAGAGGGCCGCCTCTCGTGAGCTCGGCAGACGCTACGCTGAACTGCGCCTCGACACGAGGCTCGAGCGGCTCGACAGGACGGTAGCCGAGGCTGAGCGCCGCATCAGGGACGTCACTCGAGAGGCCGAGGCGGCATTGGCTCGATACGACTACCGCAGACTGACCGACCTGCTGGCAGATGCAGAGAACCTACAGAAGCACAATGACGAGCTGTTCAAGGCCATTGACCGCACAGAGCAGAAGCTCGCGAAGATCGCGCGGGACGTCGCGCGCGACGCGCCTCCGGTGGCGGCACCATGAGCTTCGGCTCCCACGGGCGGGCTGGGCGGAGAGCCTACGGTCCGCCGTAGCGGCGCTCGGCAGCCTCGAGGAGCGAGTGCTCGTCGTCGCCGAGGATGGCCCCGGTGCCAGGCGCGGAGAGCACCTGCTTGACGGTGGCATCGGCTTCGACTTCGACGGTGAGCGGTTCAGCGGACAGACGATACAGTTCCACTTTCATTGATGACCTGCTTTCTTGCTCGAACGGTTCGAACGACACGGCCTCGCATGCACACGCAGGCGAGGCCAACAAGGACACGATGGACGCAAACGGTTCAGGCTATAGGCGTCACCCCTCTCTCACGAGCGGAGGGTTGTTCAATGGAGGCAGAGCAGCCAGGCAATGGCTGCCTTGCGAGAGTAATGCAATACTATCGGGGAGGGACATGCCGGGCATGGCGCCCAAAACACTCCCTCCCCAGATGCATCCCTCCCAAGCTCCCCCCTTGAGTCCCTCCCCTCAGGCGGATTGAGGTCATTCCTCCCTGTAACACCAGCACACGCGGGCCCAACAGGCATCAGCCCATCTCGTGGTAACCATCACCTCCTCTCAATGGGGCGTCGTGGGTCACGGCTCCTGGACCGGCGCGATCTTCAGCGCCCGCTCTTCGAGGGCAGTCGGTGTGACGCCCAGAAGGGCGTTCACCTGCTCCCACAGCTCCTTGATCTGGCTGGACGATGTGGCCAGCCAGACCGTGTCGAGCAGGTTGTCCTTCTCCTCGCGGAGCGCCATGACCTGCTTGCCGAGGCCTGACTGGGCCAGGATCTCGGCCTCCGGCGCCTTGGCGCGGGCGCTCACAGCAGTCTCGACCACGCCGTCGCTGCGGTAGTAGGTCTGCTCCAGCTCTTCCTCCACGGTGGTGCCGCGGAGGACCGCGCGCTGCTCGGCTCGAAGCCGGCGCTCGCGCTTCTCGATGTCTTCGCGTTGCTTCTGGAGCGCGTCGAGTTCCTTGCGCTGGGCGTCGATACCCAAGCTGGCATACGCCCTGTCGCGGGCGATCTGCTCGACACGCTGGAGCAAGGTCGGGTCTTGCTTCGCCACCATAGTCTCAATCCGGTGATTGATCCTCTTGGCGATGCGCTCCTTCCAGTGCTCCTTTTCTGCCACGGTCAGTCCCATGGCTGGGTTCTCCTACAAGATGGGTATGGGAAACGCCGCGATGGTCACGAGCATTCAGTCCTGCTGGGTTGATCACCTCCTCTCTGGGGTTCGTCCCTTGTTCTTGGCCTTGGCTTCGGCGATTGCCGTTCAACTCAAGAAAACCGGCCTCCCACAGGACATCGCGGTCGTTGCCCTGAAGGCTTGGGCCGCCAAGAACCGCCCGAGCGATGGGAAGCGACCTATCACTGATTCCGAAGTCATCCGCCAGGCGGCCTCCGTCTATGCCAGGAACTACCGGGCTTGTGGCTGCGGGGACCCTGCCGTCAAGGCGTATTGCGAGCCGAGCTGCTGGTTGCGGGCAGAGAACCAGCGGAGGAACGGCACGACCGTACCGCCAAGGGGCACCAGCCACTTCCCGCCCGGCAACAGCCAGAGGGACCCATCATGAGACCACACGGACCCAAAGACCAGCGCGCGCCGGAACAGAAGCGCGATCTTCTCGAAGAACTTCTCCATCAGCGTTACTTGCTCAAAGATGGCGATGGCCACCCCGTCGAGGACGCACGCCAAATGATCGAACGCGTAGCAGCGGCAGTGGCCGATTCGGAGGTGAAGCACGGGGCCTCGCCTTCCCAGGCTCACGCCGTGGCTGGCGAGTTCTCTCGCTTGATGAGCGACGGCCTTTTCCTGCCCAACAGCCCTACCCTGATGAATGCTGGGCGGCCCGGCGGCATGTTGAGCGCGTGCTTCGTATCGGGGATCGAGGACAGTGTCGAAGGCATCTTCGAGGCCGTGAAGCTGACTGCCCTGGTTCAGAAGGCCGGCGGGGGAACCGGCTTTGCCCTCGACACCTTGCGTCCTACAGGGGATCACGTCGCTTCCAGCGGCGGTACGACTAGCGGCCCGATCAGCTTCTGGCGCGTGTTTTCCGAGACCACCGGGGCCATCCAGCAGGGCGCCCACAGGCGCGGTGCAGGGATGGCGATGCTGTCAATCACCCACCCGGACGTGCTGCGCTTCCTCTCGGCCAAGCAAGATACCAATGACCTCGTGAACTTCAACATCTCGGTGAAGATCCCCGACGAGCTCATGGAAGCCCTCCGGTCGAGACCCGACAGTCCTCATGTGGTCGTCAACCCCCGAACCGGCGAGCGGTACCTCCTTCCCCGGTCTCTGGACGTCAGGCGATACACGCTACGCGACCTCCTTCCTGCTGGCGCGGCCAACCAGCCGTGCTACAGCGTAGGGGACGTCTGGAAGCTGCTGGTCACCAATGCCCACGCGACCGGAGAGCCCGGGGTCTGCTTCATCGACCGCGTGAACCGGGACAATCCTACGCCGGCTCTCGGACCCATCCAGGCCACCAACCCTTGCGGGGAGCAACCCCTGCTTTCGGGAGAGGCCTGTTGCCTGGGCTCGATAGACATATCGAAGGTCGTCTTGAAGGACCCGCCGGAGATAGATTGGGCGGCACTGGGAGAGACGGTCCGGTGGAGCGTGCGCTTCCTCGACAACGTCATTGACGCCAGCAGCTATCCGGCGCCGCAGATCCGCCAGGCGACGCTGGGGAACCGCAAGATCGGGCTCGGCATGATGGGGTTTGCAGACGCGCTGGTCCTCATGGGCGTCAGGTACGACAGCGATGGGGCCGCAGGCGTGGCTCGCAAGCTCTCCCAGTTCATCCAAGAAGCTGCCCACCAGGCCAGCCAGGAGCTCGCGGATCAGCGCGGCAGCTTCCCCAACTGGGCCGCCAGCGTCTGGGGCACCCAGCACCATCGCCCGATGCGCAACGCGTCCTGCACGACCATCGCCTCCCACGGGCAGCCTCAGCATCCTCGCCCAATGCAGTGCGGGCATCGAACCCATCTATGCCCTCGCGTACCGCCGTCTTGCCCTTGACGGGCGCGAGTTCATCCGCTCTTGGAGAGACTGGGGCAGCGTGATGGCTGGATCAGCGATCCGGTGAGGCAGGCGTTGCTTGAAGGCGTGCCTGCAAGGGAGATCACGGGCATTCCACGCCCCCTTGCGGATGCGCTGGTTACCGCGCACGAGGTCGCTCCGGAATGGCACGTCCGAATACAGTCCGCGTTCCAGGAGCATACTGACAACGCCGTATCGAAGACCGTCAACCTGCGCACTGGCGCTTCGGTGCAGGATGTCGACGCGGTGTTCCGGCTGGCCTTCGACCTTGGCTGCAAGGGCACAACCGTCTACCGCGATGGCTCGCGAGAAGGGCAGACGTTCACGAAAGCCTCCGGCGGAGAGGACAGCCGCAATGCGCGCGCCCGGAATCCCAGGCCGCGCACCCGGGTCACGGCCGGCAAGACGTTCAAGTTCCGCATGGGCTGCGGAACCCTCTTCGTGACCGTGAACCACGACGCGCACGGGCTCTGCGAGGTGTTCGCGAACCTGGGCAAGGCAGGTGGCTGTCCGTCTCAGTCGGAGGCGACCTGCCGGGCCATCTCCGTCGCCCTGAGGTCTGGTGTCGAACCGAAGGCTCTCATCGAGCAGCTTCGCGGCATCCGATGCCTCTCCACTGCAAGGGCACGGAAGAACGGAGACGACGTGAACGTCCTCTCCTGCCCGGATGCGATAGCCAGGGCGATGGAAGAGGGAATGGGTATCCAAGGGCACCTGCCTTTGGTCATCGTCGACAACACGTGTCCAGACTGTGGCGCCCGACTGCGCAAGCAGGAGGGGTGCCTGGTCTGTACCTGCGGGTTCAGCCGGTGCAGTTGAGCCTGTGAGAAAGGATGAACGTGGTCGTGCGGGGAGAGCCTGTGCGCGTCGAGCAGAGACTGCGGTCTTGCCCGTGCCGCCAAGGAGGTGATACGCAGCCTGCTGAAGCTCTCCCTCAGATGTTGTGCTCACAGGGCTCCTTGTAGGCCCCGAGGTGTAGCCATGCGGCAGAGCACCCACATCCCCGACGCGAGCGCCATCGGAGGGGGCACAACCCCCCGCGAGCTGGCCGCAACGGCGAGGCCCCTATCGCATGTCGCCGCGGCACTGCTCCTCGACGTTCGCGCTGTAGCAGCGATAGTCGGCTGCAGTTCCAGGAACGTCTACCGCCTTTCAGATGGGGGGCGCACGCCGCGGCCAGTGAAGATCGGACGGCTGGTCCGCTGGCGCAGGGCCGACATCGAAACGTGGATTGCAGCCGGATGTCACTCTTGCCGCTGAAAGCAGGCGACGTGCGGCGTCCGCAGGGACGATCATTGCGAACACCTTGCGTGGCGATGCACGAGGCGGCTCCGCCCCCTACTGGCGGAGGAGAAAAGAAAGGCTTGACATCTCCGCTCCGATCCGGTAATATATATTGGCATGAGCACCCGAAAGCGACCGAAGACGATGACGGAGCTGCTGCGGGATGCCCTGGCCGAGGCGCCTTCTTTGAGGGGCGTGGAGCGAGCCTCGGGCGTCAAGCATCAGTCGATGATGAAGTTCCTGAGACGCGAGCAATCCCTCCGCCTGGACATGGCCGACCGGCTCGCCGCCCACTTCGGGATCGTGTCGAGGCGAGAGCCAACAGGCAGAGAAGGGGAGTGAACCGCGATGGCAGCCGTCTACCGCAAGACCTACACCCGTCCGCTGTCTGAACTGCCTCCAAACGCAGAGATCGCTCAGCGCAAGGACGGCCGCAAGGTCGCCCGCTGGCGAGATGCGTGGGGCCGGAAGCACGCCGCGCCGTTGACCGCCAATGGGGAGGGCGTTCTCATTCAGGCAGAGACCTACACCGCAAGATACCGAACCGCCAGTGGCCGGGCCATCGAGGCCGCCTCCGGTTGTCGGGACAAGGAGGCCGCCAAGGCTTTCCTGGCCGATCTGGTGCGGCGAGAGGAACTCGTAAGGGGCAAGGTGATGACGAGGGCCGAGGCCGACATGGCCGATGCAGCCAAGTCGCCTATCAGTATCCACGTAGAAGCCTACCTGGAACACCTCTCGACCAAGAGTCGCCACGGGTTCAAGCTCTCCGCCGACCATCGGGCGAACGTCCGGCGCGACCTCGACCGCGTCGTAGCCGACTGCGGGTTTGCGGCGCTGGCGGACCTGAGCCGAGAGGGTGTCGAAGCGTGGCTCACGGACCGGGAGGCCGACGGGATGGGGGCTTCCACCAGGAACCACTATGCGGGGGCGATCATCGCATTCGCCAACTGGTGCGTTCGCACCCGTCGCCTGGCCGCGAATCCGCTCAACGGCTTGAGCCGCTCGGACGAGAGCCTCGATCGCCGTCGCCTGCGGCGTGCTCTGACGGAAGAGGAGTTACTGAAACTCCTGGACGTCGCCCGTGGTCGGCCGCTTCACGAGGCAATGGTGATTCGCCGTGGCAGGCACAAAGGGCAAGCAACTACGAGGGTCAGGCCGGACGTCAGGCAGGAGCTTGAGGCCATCGGGCGACAGCGCGCCCTGATCTACGCGACGCTGGCGACGACCGGCCTTCGGAAAGGCGAACTCGCCAGCTTGACCGTAGGGCACGCCTTCCTGGACGGCGCCCGCCCGTATCTCCGACTCTCCGCAGCCGACGCCAAGAGCCGCAAGGAGGCCTTCCTGCCGCTGAGGCACGACGTCGCCCGTGAGATCGCAGTGTGGCTCGATGGGCGGCTGGCGGCGCGCCAGAGGGCCGCTCGCGATGCGGGGGAGACCATTCCCTCCACACTGTCACCCGATGAACCGCTCTTCCGCGTGCCTCGCGCCCTGGTGAAGGTTCTGCGCCGGGACCTCAAGTTCGCGGGCATCTCCACGGACAAGGATGCCCAGGGTCGAAGACTTGACGTGCATTGCCTTCGCGTATCCTTCTCCACCCTTCTGACCAAGACGGGCGCAGCGCCCCGCGTTGCGCAGGCGGCATTGCGGCACAGCACGATCAACTTGACGATGAACACCTACACCGACGAGACCCTGCTCCCCGTGGCCGAGGCACTTGAGGCGCTGCCCGTGAGTCTGCCCAGATTGCTGCCCGCGCCGGTGCCTCAAAATCTTGCACAAAGTCTTGCAGTGAAAACTGCCGCTTCGGGGTTCTTTGTGGGTAGCCCCCAGGGGTTGTGGTTGTCGGTCGGCGCGAGCAGCTGGCGATCCAGCGCCGGCACAGGTGTATTTCGGCGTAAGTCCTTGCCATGCCTATGCTGAGGGAGGTAGAAGGGTTCCTCGGCTTGGCGCCCCCCTTGTGGGCACCCACAAGAAAGCCCGGAGAGCCTGAATGCAGGAAGGCAGGAAAAAACCGCAACTCGGCTCCAATCTCCTTTCCTGCATTCCTGCATTCCTTATAGCCTCTCTTCTCCGTGCCCTCTGTGCCTCTGTGGCTATCCTAATACGTCCCTGGTATCCCCTCATCGTTGCGGACGGCGACCTTGAAGGGATGGCAGGCGAGCTTGCGGGCGCCAGGGACGCTCTCGGGGCCGCAGCCGCAGACGTAGTTGGTCGCGGTGAAGCCAAGCTTTGGGCCGAAGAGCTTCCACATCTCGAAGTTCTCGGTCGAGAGGCTCACGGGCACGTCGGGGTTCCGCTTGCGGATTTCCGTGAGGTAGTGGTCGTAGACCTCGGCCCGCTTGGCTAGGGGGAAGGGCTGGGTGCGTGTGTCCTTCGTCTCCTCGCGGGCGTCGCGAGCGGCCTGGACAAAAGCGGGGTCGAGCAGGTCCTCGCCCAGCCGCCGCGTCATCTCGTCTATCTCCATCCACATGAAGCAGCAGAGGCTGATGACGTCGGGATTCGTCCGCTCGAAGACGAGCCGCACGGCGGCCGCGGCGTCCTCGCGCCAGGTCTTGACGGGGATGATGGGCTTGAACTTGTAGCGAATCTGGATGCCGGCGTCCTGCGCCACGCGCGCGGCCTCGATGCGTTGCTCGGTCGAGCCCGTCTTCGGCTCGATGAGGCGGCTCTGCGTCGCCCCGCTGATGCTCCACACGATGATTGTGCCCCCGTTGTGGTCAACGCCCCGCATCCAGTCGGTGTTCCACGTCTTCGTGTGGATGACGAGGTAGCGCTCCTTCTGGCGGCCGAAGAACTCCATGAGCGGCCCGAGGACACCGTGTTCGGGCTCGATGCAGGCCGGGTCGCCGTCGTCGTCGAGCAGATAGGTGGTCTGCCAGGGGTGCCGCTCGATGATCTGGCCAAGCCAGTGGCAGTATTCCTCGACGTTGACGGAGCAGATGAGGAGTCCGCCGAAGCCGCAGTATTTGCACTGGTGCACGCAGCCGTTCTGAAGGTGGATGCGCCAGCAGGGGCGGCACACCTTGTCGTGGCGGGCGGGGTCGCCCTCGAGGTTGTAGTTGGCCCAGTTGAATGGCCCGTAGCCGAGGAGGTGGAGGTCCCAGCCCGTGTTGCAGCCGACGGAACGGAGCGCCTCGCGGCGTTCGGCAAAACGGTTGTCCCAGCGGAACGTGTTGAAGAGTAGGATGGGGTCGCGCACCTCGGCGAGCGTGCCCATCGGCACACGGTTCTTCACCAGCCCGTGCTCAGCGACGAGCGCGGGCAGCTCGCGGTCGGTGTAGACCACTGGCTCAACGGGCTTCTTGAGCGGGCGCACCACGCCATCCGCCCGCGCGCGATAGCGCTCGTCGGCCATCACGCTGTCATGCACATATATGGCCGGAGGCTCAATGGGGTACACGGTTCACTCTTCAGCCGGGAAGTCGTCAGGGAACACGCGCGGCTTGCCGGGGCCGATATACCTTAGCGTGGCATGAATCGTCCCTTCACTAACTGGCCGCATGCGGAACGCGGTGTCGAGAGGGACCACTTCTTGGGCGGCTCCCCTGCCTGTGCTGCCGCGGGCCTTCCTGGCGGACCGCCCGTGATTCCCTGCCACGCGTCTGGAGGGCATCGCGAACTCCATAGTTTCTGTTGCGGAAAGCCCGCAATCGCGGGGAAGACTGCCTGAAGGCAGGACTCCGAACGGGTTCTCCCCTGTTTGGAGTCCTGGCTTCAGCCAGTCTTCGCTTTCCGCAACAGAAACTCCATAGGGTGCTCAGGCCGGCCATGGGTGCCACCCTCAAGCGTCTTCGCTTGAGGGTGCCTTCAACGGGCGTCCCGGTCCGCACCCTCAACGGAAGCCGTTGAGGGTGGCACCCACGCCTGTGCCACACAAACCGGGATTGGACTGCCTGCGCAGAAGTCAGCAACCTTCCACAGCATACCGCTTCCCGACCTCCTTCGCCAGTGCGATTGTGGTTGGCCTCGTAAAGCAGCTACGGCTTGGCCGCGAACGTGCGGACGATGACCTGTCTGGCCTTGAGTGGCTCGGTGTGTTCCTCGCCCTCCTTCAGCCGATAGCGGAAGGCGTGCTCGCTATCATCCCAATTCGTCATGGCGACTGCAAGCTGGCCGTCGGGGGCGCGCCAGAGGGTGGCCATGGCGGCGGGGAGGACGGCTTTGTGGGCGCGCTCCCTGTTCCAAGTAAGTTCGATCTTCGGCACGTCGTTCAGGGGCTTCACCTCGCCAAGGAGCTCGCCGTGGACCATGAACTTGGCGGCTGCAAGGCGCTGCTTGCACAGCTCGCGGAGGTATTCGGCCTTGGCGCGGTTCGCGGGCGCGAGCAGCTCGAAGCCCATCCAGCCGAGTTGGCAGCCCCAAAGCCAGTCCCGGCCCTGCGAGGCACAGAAAGCCCTCAACTCGTCGTTCACGGCGCTCGGGCTGGAGAAGTAGATGCTGTGGCCGCTGTAGACCGCCGACATCATCGGGATTTCGTTGTCGTAGCGCGGGTTCCAGATGAGGAAGGCGTTCAGGTTGTCCATGTACGGCTCGGCGTCGTTCTCGGTGGTGATGATCACGTCGCGGCCGTCGGCGTGGGCGGCCTGCATGATGGGCACGAGCATCGTGCGGTAGCCCTCGACCCAGTGTGCTCCGCCGCCGATGGGGTGGCCGTGGCTCTTGTCGTGGCAGAGCTGCGGCGCGGCCGCGGCGATCTGGTCAATGTGGATGGCGTTCACGCCGCACTCGGCCAGGAGCCGCTGGCAAATCTCCTGCACCTTCTTCTGCCAGAAGGGCGTGGCCGGGCACATGCAGGCCAGCATGCGCCCGTCCTTCGCATACTGCTCGAGATACGGCTTGCCTTCGGGCGTCTTGCACGCGAAGGGGAATGCCTCCTTGAAGTTCTCGTTCCCGCTGTCCCAGAGCCGCCCGTTGATGTAGGGCATCACGACCATGCCCTTGCTCACGAGTTCCTTCACCCCCTCGGCGAAGCCGGGCTTGGCGGGGAAGTAGTTGGGGTAGTAGGTGTCGAAGGGGATTTCGTGCCAGTTGTACCAGTGGATGCCGATGGGCACCTCGAAGAGCTTGGCCGCCTCGTGCATCTTGGGCACGACCTCCTTGGCGTGGCCGCCGCCGAGCATCCAGAGGCCGAGGCCGGTGAGGGCCTTGGGCACGTCCTTGCGGGCGGAGACTGGCCCCTTCTTGGTCCAGGGCGCCTCGGCCAGCGCCCAGGTGCGGTAGAGCTTGGCCCCCTGCCACCAGTCGCCCCGGTATGCCCCCACCACGACGGGCCAGCGCGGACGGTAGCCGTTGCCCTCCACGCCCCGCTCGGGGGCGTGGGTGAGGAAGTGGAACTCGCCCTGGGGCGTCAGCGAGAAGCGCTTGGGCCAGGCCTGCGTGTCGTGGCAGGCAAGGTAGAGGCCGCTCTCGCCGCGGTTCACGCACAGGAACTGCATTGGCCACTGATAGGAGGGATAGGAGCCGGTCTGGCGGTCCTTCCCCTCCCGGTAGAGCATCCCCCAGTTGCCCCGGGACACGGCGACATCGGGCCGCGCCTCCCCGCCAACGTTCGCCATCACGGGGAAGAAGACGTCCCACACGCCATAGCGCTTGCTACAGCACTCCACCTCGATGCTCCACTCGGTCGCTGCGTCGCCCTTGCGCGCGATGCGGACCTCGACGGCCATGATGCTCGGCTCGTCGGGCAGCGCGATCTGGTCCCAGCGGAGCGCCAGCCCCTCCTTCGAGGCGGTGGCGGACGCCTTGGCCGCCACGCGGTTGTCCAGGACGAGGGGCTTGAGCGCCTTGTCCTCCGAGCGCAGCTCGATCCGCCACAGCAGCGGCTTCGGGTCGGGCGACGCCACGAGCGGCTGGCCGTGTGAGGCCAGGCGGCTGAGGCCCGTCCCGGCCGCCTCGTCGGCGAACTCCAACGTCAACCCACCACACTCGAGGCGGTTGCCGCCCGCGGCGGCGGCGCCCACTGCGGCCACAACCACGCACGCGAAGGCCAACGTCTGCACGGGCTTGCCTCCAGCCAAGGCAGCACTCTCCCTTCAGTGGCCACCACTATGCCGCGCGCCCGCCCGCGAGTCAAGCCGAAGTCCTGGCAATCCTGTGCGCGCCGCAATCCCGAGGGCCAGGCCCAACGCCAACCGCAACGCCAGAACCATCTCCGTGCGCCCGCCCCCACCCACATCCTGCGGACCGGCCGTTCACCTCCTGTTGCCCCCCACCTCGCCTCGCGGCGACGCAGTGACGGTCGCTTACGGGCAGGAAGGCCTCTTGCCCGGGGGGCTTCCACCCCTCCGGCCTTGCACGTTTGCAGGCGCACGAGTGTGGTGACGAAGTCACCGACTTGGCCGCCCGCGGAGCGCAGGAGAAAGGGCAGCCGCTCGCCTGAGCGCGGAGACTCAGGGCGTGTCACCATCACTGCCCCTTGACAACCGCATGCGCCTCGCGTAGCATGCTCCCGCACCACACAACCACCCGAGCAGGGAGAAGACCATGATCCGATTCGGCGGACCGCTCTTCGGCGTGGACGCAAAGGACCCCGACGCCGTGGCCCAGGCCTGCAAGGCACTCGGCTATGGCGCAATCTACTGCCCGGACCTCAACCCCGACGACGAGGCGGGCTGCCGCGACTACGGCCGCGCCATCGCCCGACACGGTCTCATGATCGCCGAGGCCGGCGTCTGGATTCGCCTCGCCGGCCCCAACCCCGACGAAACCCGCGCAAACGTCGAGCGCGCCATCCGACGACTCCGCGTGGCCGACCTCACGGGCGCCCAGTGCTGCGTGGACATCGCAGGCTCCTTCCACCCCACCTCCTGGCACGGGGCACACCCCGCGAACGTCGCCGACGACATGCTCGCCGCCGCCGCCGTCATCGCCCGCACCATCATTGACGCCGTCCAGCCACGCCACGCCAAGTTCACCTACGAGATGATGCAGTGGACCCTCCCCGACAGCGCCGACAGCTACCTCGACCTCATCCGCGCCGTGGACCGCAAGCAGTTCGGCGTCCACCTCGACCCCACGAACCTCATCAACTCGCCCCGCCACTTCTACGACACGGGCGCCGTCATCCGCGAGTGCGTGGAAAAACTCGGCCCCCACATCGCCGCCTGCCACGCCAAAGACGTCGGCATGAACCTCACCGACGCCATCGTCCACCTCACCGAGGTCCCCATCGGCACCGGCAACCTCGACTACGCCGCCTACCTCCGCGGCCTCGCCTCTCTGGGCCGCGACGTGCCCCTCATGATGGAGCACCTCAAGACCGCCGACGAATACGCCGCTGCGGCCACCCACGTCCGCAAAGTCGCCGCCGCCGAGGCTGTTCCGCTTGGCTAGCGCATAGAATTGCGCTACAATGCACTATTGGCGGGCCGGGAACAGGAGGTGGGAATCAATGGCCACAACATGCTGCAAGGGCATCGTCAGGGGCAGAACCGTGATCCTCAAGGGAAGGCCCAAGCTGCGCGAGGGGACCGAGGTGGTCGTCACCCCCGTCGAGCACCCCATTGGCTCCCCGCAAGCGGTCCTTGAAGCCCTCAGAGAATCGCCCCCGGTCAGGCACCAGGATGTGGTCGAGCTCCTTCGCCTCATTGACGAGGGCAAACGCCCCGTGCGCTACGACAACCCGCTCACAAGGGGGACCAAGGCGGAGGCACGCTGATGGCGACCTACATGCTCGACACCACGGCGTTCAGCGCGCTGATGGATCGGCACCCGAAGGTCGTAGCCCGCCTCGAGGCCGCCGAAGCCGAGCACCGCATCATCGTGTGCACTATCGTGCGGGGCGAGATTCTCTTCGGCCTCGCCAAGATGCCCGATGGGCGCTGGAAACGCCACCTCGAACTCACTGCGCAGAACGTCTTCCGCAGGGTCCAGTGCGAGGCCGCGGCCCCGAGCGCCGCCGACCACTACGCGCAGATCAAAGCTGAACTGGAGCGCCAGGGCACCCCGCTCGATGAGAACGATCTCTGGATTGCCGCCACCTGCCTGGACCTCGACGCCCGCGTCGTGACCTCTGACACCGACTTCAAGCGCATCAGGGACCTCCCGACCGAGGATTGGACTCTGTGACCGTGTGCAAGTACGCACGCCCTACCGTTCTAGAGATCTCCGGGGTCGCCGGGGGCGGCCTGTGCAGAATCAAAGCAGAGGGTAAGAGAGTAAAACCGCAAAGTGTCAAAAAGTCCTCGCGGAACACACCACACGACACCCGTAGTCGTCCAACCGGTACTCGGAAGGATCCCAAACCCGGAACGCAGAACGGCAGTACCTCGGGTTGAACCGGACATCGGGAAGGCTCCAGTCCGGGTGTGCAGAGGGCAAGTACCTCGGGCGGTAGCTCCACGAGCCGCCGCGCAAGACGCGGAACCGGCCCGGAGCGTCTTCGCTCTTCGACTCGTTACCGTCGTAGTGACTGGTGAAAGGCGAGGCGCACCACTCCCACACGTTGCCGTGCATGTCGTAGAGGCCCCAGGCATTCGGCTTCTTCTCCCCCACCTGGTGGGTGCGAGAGCTTGAGTTCCAATCGAACCAGGCGTACTCGGCCAGGCTCGTATCGGAGTCCCCGAAGCTGAACCTCGTCGCGGCCCCAGCGCGGCAGGCCCACTCCCACTCCGCCTCCGTGGGCAGGCGGAAGCCCCGCCACGTCACCTTCTCATTCAGCTTGGCAACGAAGGACCGGCAGTCGTCCCAGCTCACCATCTCCACAGGGTTCTTTGAACCTTGGAAGCGGCTGGGATTGCTGCCCATGATGGCCTGCCATTGCTCCTGCGTGACCTCATACTTGCCCATCCAGAATGGCTTGGAGATCGTCACCTGGTGTTGGCTCTCATCGTCTCCCCGCTGCGCCTCGCTCACTGGGCTGCCCATGAGGAACTGGCCTGCTGGCACGAGTGCGAGATCCAGCTTCACGCCCCCCCCGAGGTCAACCTGCTGCTCCACTTTGCCACCGAGACTCTCTGCCGCCTCCGCTTGGCGGCGCCGCGCCTCCGCCGCGTCGAACGGCCACCCCTGCGCTGGCCCCCCCGCCGCGGTCACGGGCGGGGGCGCCGGCGATGTGTCCCCGCACCCATTCACCAGCGCCGAGAGAATGGTGGCGAGGATCACCAGGGCGGCGAGGCAGCACCACGTACTTGCCGAGGCCCTCGGTCGCGCGGTAACCTGCGACACTCGGGTGGGCACCGGCGCCGGCGCGCTCGTGCAGCCGGGCCAGCGAGGCCCGGGGTTCTGCGCGAAAACCCCCGCGTCCCCGAGCTTCGGCGGCTGAGCCATCGCGCACCTCCTTCACAAGGGTCCTGCGGACCGGGGGTTGACAGGGGCCACAGCAGTCGCTAGTATGCACTGCGCTGGGCCTTCTGTCAAGCGTCCGCTCAACATCCCAAAAGGACCATACCATGCATAAACTCAATGTGCCCAAGGCCGAAACCGCCTCCCGTCTGGAGCAGATGGAGGG
>Ga0194113_10005786_pt1 | contig 15830 bp, 17 predicted proteins | sample TA2MahC200mmetaG_FD_146193 | JGI IMG/M metagenome (GOLD analysis project Ga0194113, IMG submission 146193) | Freshwater microbial communities from Lake Tanganyika, Tanzania - TA2015017 Mahale Deep Cast 200m | ecosystem: Environmental > Aquatic > Freshwater > Lake | place: Tanzania: Lake... | reverse complement strand
CGCCTTCTCTGTGGCAATCACCATGTCGCAATAAAGCGCCAATTCACAGCCTCCTCCGAGTGCGGCTCCATTGACCACAGCAATGGAAGGAACTTTCAGCTTATCCATGAGCCTGAACATCTTATGGAAGGTCTCTATCATTTTGGGTCCAAGATCCCCGAGATGATCCGCCACCTCCACACCCACGGAAAACGCCTTCCCTGCCGCCTGAATGACAAGGAGCTTCAGGGTCTTTTCCTGCATCAGGCTCTCAACATAGGAATTGAACTCTTCCATCATTTCGAGATTGAGCCAGTTGAGCGGAGACCGGCTCAGGGTGATATAAGCCACGCCATCTTTTAATTCCGTCTGAATATGTTTGAAAGCCATCGTTTCACCTCTTTTCTCTGTAAATGGTGTTTGTGAACCGGCGTAGCGTCGGCATTTATTGCCGACGCCTTCTGCCCTCGGTCAACGAGGGCGCTACTCTAAAAAAACACCCTTTGGGCGAGGAAGTTCTCCAAACCCAAAGGGTGCAGTCTTACACATCTCATCAACCTTATTTGCTCTGGGGTTTGCCCAACACTTCCTCATAGAAGGCTTCATCCATGAGTTTGCCTTCGGCGATATTCTGACGGTACTTGATGAAATCGATCGTGTCAGCTCCGGTGATCTTCTTTGTATTGAAGGCGCCGAATCCGAGGAAGGCCTCGCCCATCATGTTGGCAGCCAGCCAGTGTCTGTTAATATTCTTTGTCTGATCCCAGAAGAATTTCTTCTTGTTCCGAATACCATCAATCGACATGATCAGACAGCCGGGGAAGAGATTCGCAAAAGTCCAGCAAATTCTCTCCACTTCAGCATCGAGCAGGGCGAAATCAAATTCATTGTTCTTCAGCTTATTGTTCACCCATTCCCGTGCCTTCTTAAATTCGTCTCCGCTCTTCATCTCTCCATAGACGAGGTCGCCGTCTTTTACATAGGTTTCGGTAATGACCTGGGGATTTCTGACCCACTGTCCTTTTTCATCCTTCAGAACGGGAACGCACTTGGAGATAAGGCCCTTGCGCCACATCTTGTAGGCAGACCACATCTCACAGCTGATGCAGCTCCACATGGCATCCTCGATCGAGAGGAAGAAAGGAAGGAAGTCAGAAGCGCCGCCCACCGGAGCGGAGCCGTGCCGGGGACCTGCCTGTCCTAAAACCGCCAGGTCGGAGGCAACGGTCAGGTCACAGGCTGTCCCAATCTCCTGCCCTCCGGCAACCCTCATCCCATTCACCCTGCAGATGACGGGCTTCTTGCACATGAGGATGGAGTCCACCATGTTGTTGAAAAGTTCCATGTAAGCCCCGTATTCCTCGGGCCTCATGCTGTAATACTCCGAATACTCCTTCGTGTTTCCGCCAGTGCAGAAGGAATAAGGGCCTGTGCCGGTAAATACAACCGCCACCACTGAACGGTCGGTCGAGGCATTTTCAAACCCAGCAATCACTCCCTTCACCATCTCTGTCGTATAAGAGTTGTACTGGTTAGGGTTGTTCAGTCTGATCCAGGCATTATACAGCCCGGGGATGACATTCCCCTTGGGATCTTTCAAAGGTTTTTTCTCATACACCGTGCATGGGGCATCTTTGCCCCAATGCTCCGAACCATAGCGACTATGGTCCTTCATCTCATGCTCTCTTGGCATCCACTTCAATGACATAAAAACTCCTCCTTTCTCGTTTAAACTGTTTTTTGAGTCAACTCTGCATTTCACCCCCTCCCTCACCCTCCCCCCTCGAGGGGGAGGGGTTGGGTGGTGGCATGCTTCCAAGTCAGGGGTTTCACCTTAAAAATCGGGTGTAAGAACGATTCTCTTTTCTGGAGAGCCGGCCTTGTGGACTTCATCAAAAACAGATGCGATCTGGCTCATGGGCCGGGTTTCCACAAAGGGCGCGATATCGATCTTCTTTGCGAGGACCATATCGAGCACAACCGGGTAATATTCAGGCAGACATCCCCATGTCCCAATGATCTCCGCATCAAAAGCCATCAGCCTTGACAACATATACTCATTCTTTGCCATGCCAAATCCGACCACGACAAGCTTCCCGGTGAAGGAGAGAAGTTCCAGGGCAAGGTCCTGTCCTGCTTTGGTTCCACTCACCTCGAAAATTTTCCAGCCAAAACCGGCCTCCAGACCGTTCTTCTTGCAGATATCTCGAAACTCATTTCGGATATCTTTAACCTGTTTGTCCTGGGAACTGATCACAAAATCCGCTCCATACTTTAAGGCTCTCTGCAATTTCCCGGGATTTCTTGCGATGCCAACCACCGCTTTTGCGCCAAGGGCCTTCAGTGTCTGAGCTACATAAACACCCACGCCTCCAGTGACTCCGATGATGATGACATTGTCTCCTGGCTGGAGGTCAGCCCTTTTAGCGGCCTGATAGGGTGTGGTTGCCGCATCAGCCACGACCGCTAAATGTTCCAGAGGAATACTTCCGCGGTTTCTCACCTCACAGAGATCAATCGAAGGAACAGGAATATGGCTTGAAAACCCTCCATAAATTCCCAGGCTGTTTCCTGGCATCTTCTGAACCAGGCAGCGATTTCCTCTGCCGGTCTTGCAGAGATAACATTTCCGGCAGGGCATGACCGCCGGGACAATCACCTCTTTGCCCATCCACTTCTCGTCGCCTGCCACTACCGTTCCGCTGATCTCATGTCCGAGGGTCAGAGGCGGCTTCTGTACAGTAGGGACGCCATCATAAAAATAACCAAGGTCTGTATGGCAAACCCCACAACCCGCCACCTTTACCAGAACCTCATCCGCTGCCAATGCAGGGACAGGAATGGAGGCCTTCTCCAATTTACCCGGTTTGACCTCACCCGTCTCCTTATCCTTGCTTGTTGGCTGCACCATCTGCCATGTTTGAATCTTTTCCGGCACTGACATATCCTTCACCCCCTTCTTCATTTTTGATTTCGGATTTCGGATTTCGGAATTTCATTCCACAATCCAAAATCCGCAATCTGCAATCGATTAAGTCATTCCCAGTCCGCCATCCACGCAGATGAGTTGACCCGTGATATAGTTCGCTTCATCTGACGCAAGGAAGACAAATGTCGGAGCCACCTCTTCTGGCTCTGAGAATCGCCCTAGCAAGATCCTCCCTGTATAAATCGCCATCAATTTGGGGTCTGATTTAACTTTATCGAACATTTCAGTACTGACATACCCCGGTTGGACAATATTCACTGTAATCCCATAACTAGCCAATTCGCGCGCCGCCGACTTGGTAAAAGCAACCATTCCCCCCTTCGCTGAGCTGTAGTTAATCTGACCCTTTGTTCCCCACAATCCAGCTGAAGAGGTGACATTGATGATCCTTCCGTATTTTCTCTCCATCATATATTTTGATGCGATCTGAGTGCACAGGAACGGACCCTTGAGCTGGATGTCAATGACCTCATCCCATTGCTCCTCTGACATTTTGTAAAGCATATTCGGCCTTGAGACTCCTGCATTGTTGACCAGGATATCGATCTTCCCGAAATGGTCAATGCAGGCGTTGATAATCTTCTCCGCTTCGGCCTTAACCGCCACATTGCCTTTCACGGCAACAGCCTTCCGCCCTATCTTTTCGACCAGTTCCACCACTTCCTGGGCGGGCTTATCCTGTGACGCATAATTGACGATCACATCTGCCCCCTCCTTGGCATAGGCAAGGCAGATCGCTCTTCCGATTCCCCTTCCTCCGCCCGTGACAACAGCGGCTTTCCCTTCTAATCGTCCCATCGACTCCCTCCGTCCATTTAAACCTTGATCTTATTCGACCTTCAGCTCTAGGTTGATCATATCTCCTCCTCTTGTAAAACCCATGTCCCTGAAAAATTTGAGGAGGTCCCAGTCATTCCAATTCACCAGGGTATAGATGACGCTGACACCAATCGCCTTCAAATTTTTGACAAACTCCTGACTCAATTTCCTTGCCACTCCCTTATGCTGGTAGTCCGGATCAACTCCGATGATGGTGAGCCATCCGGTCGTATCAGGAACACCGAACTCCCATCCGCTCACCTCTCCGACCACGAAACCGATCACCTTTCCTCCAAATTCAGCTACCAGGGAGGACAACGGATAGACCGTATTCTGAGTGACGAGGTTATTCCAATAATCGGGCCTCAATTTTCCAATAACCTTGCGGTCAATTTCGACAATTGCACCCAGGTCTCCGATTGTCATCGGCCGTATATTTACTCGGGTCAAAAATGCTTCATCCATTTTTCTGGTTTTCTCCCCCTTCCCCTATCCAATGACCGCAATCACTGCTTCGGCTTCAACTTCCTGCCCTGGGGCAACACAGACTTCTTTTATGGTCCCGGTGATTGGCGCCACAATCGGCATCTCCATCTTCATCGCTTCTAGAACTGCCACCTGATCATCCTCTTTTACCTGATCTCCCGCTTTAACCGAAACTGAAACAATCTTGCCTACCATTGGCACTGTTACGGGTGTACCCATAAGATGAACCTCCTCTGATATACCGATTCTGTTTTATTTTAGACCTAACACACTGCGTGCGATAATCATCTTCTGAACATTGGACGTCCCTTCTACGATCTGGTAAGACTTGGCGTCCCGGTAGAGTCTCTCAACAGGATACTCACTCGAGAAACCGTAGGAGCCGAAAATTTTGACAGCCGCGTTTGCCGCACGAACTGCCACTTCTGCTGCATAGAACTTGGCGGAGGAGATCTCGATCGTATTCCTCTGCCCCCGGTCCCTGTTCCATGCTGCCCGGTAAACTAAAAACCTTGCCGCCTCTTCCTCAACAAACATTTCTGCAATCTGTTCCTGAATCATCTGAAAATTAGCAATGGGTTGTCCGAACTGTTCCCTCTCGTTTGCATAACGAACAGAATGTTCCTTACAGGCCCTTGCCACTCCAACCGCCCGTGAGGCGCAGGAAAGCCTCGTATTGTCCAGCATGAACATGCAGATCTTAAACCCATCCCCCTTCTGCCCTACGAGACTGTTCTTCGGCAGTTTGACATTGTCAAAGTAAATCTCACCGGTGGGCGCACAATGGAGTCCCAGTTTTGTCTCAATCGCTTTCTGGGTCACTCCCGGAAGGTGCATATCTACTAGAAAGGCCGATATCCCCCGATGTTTCAGCGACCGGTCCGTATAGGCATAAACGATCCCGAGATCCGCAACCGGAACCCCTGAAATCCACATCTTGCTCCCGTTGAGGATAAAACAATCCTCTTTCTCTTCGGCAACGCTCTTCATCGAGGCCACATCCGAACCTGAATTCGCCTCTGTGATGGCAAAACAGCCCAAGAGGTCCGCATTGATCAATTTGGAAATATATTTTTCTTTCTGTTCCTCTGATCCGAAATTGAGAATTACGGACTGGATGGAATTCATCTGAAGGTTGAAAGGAAGACCCCAGGAGGGAGAAACTCTTGCAATCTCTTCTGCCATAATCGAGGCTGCAAGATACCCGGTCTCATTTCCACCATATTTCTCTGGCGCAATACAGCCGAAGAATCCCAGGTTTGCCATCTCCTTAACAATTTCTTTACGGAAACGGTGCTCTTTTTCATCTTCTTCCATGGTGGGAGCTATCCTCTTTTCGGCAAAGTTTTTTGCCATATCCCGCATCGCTTGTTGCTCATCTGTCAATAAAAAATCCATAAAACCAACCTCCCTCCCGATTAGATTGTGCAATTTATAACAAACGCACTACCTATTGTCAAGAAAATTTTATTTCTCCTTTAATAACTATCGGTTAGGATATTTTTTGGGATCATTTAAAATAGCCTATCCGAAACTAAACCCGGTTAGAAAGTCTTCGACTATCCAACAGGATAGCTAACACCGGACTTTAAACTACCGTGTTTCACTCAAAACTCATTCCCGCTGTAAACCCCAATAGAAGTTAAGCTTCGCAGGGGGTAAGCAACGGGGCTTTCTAACGGGGTAAACTATTGACAATAAGGAACTGAATGAGCGATAAAAAGTTTATGCGGATCATGGGATTGGATGTCGGGTCAAAAACGATTGGGGTGGCCGTCAGTGATGAACTTGGATTAACAGCTCAGGGTCTCAAAATAATCCGCCGCAAGTCAATGGAAGATGATATGAGGGAGCTTTGTTCCATCATCTCTCAATATATGATTGAGAAGATTGTGGTTGGTCTTCCCATCAATATGGACGGAACACTGGGCAGACAAGCAGAAACCGTTTTGGAATGGATTAACCGATTTAAAGACAGGACTTCGCTTCCTGTGGAAACATGGGATGAGAGACTTTCCACAGTTGAAGCCTCAAAAACCCTGCTCGAAGCTGACCTCTCCAGAAAAAAAAGAAAACAGGTGATCGACAAACTGGCCGCTGTCCTCATCCTCCAGGGATATCTTGACCAGATTGGGAGAAGAGATGATGGGTTTACTGCATCGGCATAAGGTTCTCTTAGCCTGTGCCTCTGTTTTTGTTATTCTGGTGGTAATGGGTCTCTGGTTCTTCTTCATCCCGCCTTCATCCATCTCTCTGAATAAAACGATAACCATTAAGAGGGGGATGCCCCTCAGAAAGATCTCCACCCTTCTCGAACAGGAAGGGATTATCTGGAACAGAGAACTTTTTATTGGAATGGTCACCCTCCTTGGAAAGAAAAAGGAGATCAAGGCCGGAGAATATGAGCTCCATACCCGAATGCGACCTCTCGAAGTTTTCAACTCCTTGGTCAAAGGACAGGTCAAACAACATCTGGTCACGATTCCTGAAGGCTATACGCTCTCACAAATCGGACAACTCCTTGAGGATTTAAGTATCTTAAGTAAATCAGCCTTTCTTCAAAAAGCTTCTTCCCTTCCTTTCATCGCCACGCTTGGGCTCTCCCATCACTTCTCAAACCAAGCTCAAGATTCGTCTAGAAGCCGGAGTGGACTGACGCTGGAGGGTTACCTCTTTCCCAACACCTACCATTTCATCAAAGAGATGGAACCCGAGGAGGTGATCCGGATGATGGTCCAGCAATTCCAGAAAGCCTTTGGGCCCGATCTCTTGGAACAGGCCTCTCATCTTGGAATGCATCCATATGATGCGGTCATCCTCGCCTCCATCATTGAAAAAGAGACTTCCCTTCCTGAAGAGAAGCAGATGATCTCCGCTGTCTTTCACAATCGCCTAAAAAGAAAGATACCTCTCCAGAGCGATCCGACAGTCATCTATGGAATCAGGGATTTTAATGGGAATCTGACCAAGGAACATCTACTCACTCCGACACCCTATAATACCTATCTCTTTCTGGGGCCTCCTCCTACCCCGATCTGCAATCCGGGAAAGGAATCCCTCTGGGCCGCCCTTCATCCCGCCTCTGTTTCCTATCTCTATTTTGTTTCGAAAAATGATGGGTCCCACCATTTTTCTGAGAATTTTGACGAACACCAGCGAGCTGTAGCGAAGTATCAGAAAATTCCACTTGAAAAAAAATGACTTCTCAATTATGTTTAAATTCCACTAAAAACGAGAGGGGGATTTCTTGATGAAAAAAGAGGTAGCCATTATCGGTGTTGGCCAAACCGCCTTTGTAAGAGGTTACGAAGGCTCTATTCGCGAATTGGCCTTTGATGCTTTCAGGGAGGCCATGAAGGACGCAGGCATCACCCAGAAGGACGTGGATGCATCCATCTTTTGTTCAGCTCCTGAATATGACAAACAACGCTCCCCGGCGGGCGTGCTCGCAGAGTATCTGGGGCTCATTCCTCAGCCAACACTTTATGTGGAGACCGTCTGCTCTTCGAGCAGCACCGGCATCAAAGTGGCCTATGGCATGATTAAGTCGGGACTCCATGATGTCGTTGTTGTTCTTGGGTTTCAGAAGATGTCTGAGATTTCGTCGGCGGAATCCCAAGAGAGAATGGGCAGGGGTTCTGACATCCAGTGGGAAGCGCCCTTTGGAACAATGATGCCTGCGTATTATGCTCTTTATGCACAGGCTTACATGTCCAAGCACGGATTAACCCATGACGATTTGATGAATGTCAGGATCAAATCCTCCACCTATGGGGTAATCAATGACAGGGCAGTCTACCGGAAATCGGTGAAACCGGAAGACTTTAAGCAGGGCGATCCCGAAGCAAAAATGGCAGGCCCGGTGGCATGGCCGCTTCGTGTTGGCGATTGTTGTGCGAATGCGGATGGAAGTTCATGCATCATCCTCGCCAATGCCGAGAAAGCAAAGGCATTTTCCAAGAAACCGGTTTGGGTGTTGGGAATCGGGGCTGCATCCGAAGCGGTTAACATGGCCGCAAGGCCCGATTTTACCAGGGGCCTCAGTGTGGGTTATGCGGCTGCTGCCCAGGCTTACAAAATGGCAGGAATCACCGCAAAAGAGGTGAAGGTGGCTGAGGTTCACGACTGTTTTACCATTGCAGAGATCATGTCGTATGAAGGTCTTGGATTCGCTCCGATGGGCGAAGGCAAACAGCTCATACGCGAGAAAACCACCTATAAAGAGGGACGAATCCCTGTGAACGTCGATGGCGGGCTCCTTTCAAAAGGCCACCCCATCGGAGCGACAGGGGGATCCCAGATCCGAACGATCGTCTTACAGCTTCGCAATGAAGCAGGCCCCATGCAGGTGGCTGGTGAACCGGATATCGGATTGGTGCACAACATTGGCGGCGTTGGACTCTATGGCAACGTAACCATCTTTGGGAGAGACTGATAAAAACTCAGTGCAAAATTAGCAATGATCAATTAGCAATTCTCAACGAAAAACATATAGGCACCCTATCTTTTCACAATGATAATTGCTAACTGCTAATTTTACATTTTGCATTGATCATTTTCAGGGAGGGAACTATGGGATTCGAAAAATTTGGGAGAAAAAGCTTTACAGCCATCACCAAGACGGCAAAGTTTGTTGATCTACTGTCAGAAGGAAAGATTAAGGGAACCGTTTGTAAAGATTGCGGTGCAAAATACTTCCCTCCAAGGGCAGACTGTGCAAAATGTTTCTCAAAGAATATGGACTGGTTTGAAATGCCTGGAAAAGGGAAACTCGAAACATTTACGACGGCCCATTATGCGCCTCTGGGGTTCGAGACTGACCCTCCCTATACCATGGGGGTCGTGGACTTTGGTGGCGGTTTGAAATTGTTCGCCCGACTGACAAAAGAGATAAAGCCTGAAGAGGTAAAAGTAGGAATGGAAGTCTCTATCAGACCTCTAAAATATGACGATGGGCAGATTTCATTTGAGGTGATCAAACCCTGACCCCTCTATCTTCCCTCTGCCCTTTGGGAAGAGCCCGCCTGCAGGTAGGCAGGGGTGTGGGTGAGGGGCATAAGATGCGAGGTGAAGCGAATCGATGGTATCTCCATTCAATCGTTTCGAAGGGGTGAGCATTTTCGACGACAAGGGCGAGATAAAACGCCTCGTTCAAAAGATCATTGAGGAAACCGATCCTGAGGTCGTCATCGATCGGATGAGGAAGTTGGACTTCTCCTATATCTTCACTCTATCTAAGAAAGGAAGAGGAAAGGAAGTCGAACTCTCCCGCTCTGAAATCGAAGCCAGCAGTGGGTGGAGGAAAGGAGATATTGACGAAACCCTCCAAAAGAAGGTCGAACGAACCATTGCCGAATTCTGATGGGTCATTCCGGCGAAAGCTCGGTTTTCCGCCCGAGGCGGACCCGCTTCTGGTAGGCGAGTCGCAACGACCGGAATCCATTTTTTAAGTTCTTCTGGATGCCGGATCAAGCCTGCCTGCGCGAAGCCCCGCCTCCAGAAGCCTTGCGGAGGGCAGCCGCTTCGGCATAGGCAGGTCCGGCATGACGCAAAAGGAGTTTAGGGGCGGAATTTATTGATAAAGACTTTGTGCGGATTGGTTTTCCGGTTGAACAACCTGCGTTGAAATGTTAACGATCCAAGTGCGGAGAATAGCTCCACTCTTCTCCCCTTCTGAAAATTGAATCACCCTGACCCTGTTGTGATCAATCTCTCTCGCCTCATATCTCCATCTCAGGTTGGGGAAAAACTTCCCCCTTGCCTCCATCATTCTCAACTCTACGGACATTTTCTCTCCACTCATCGGATTCATCTTAATAAGATGCTTTTTCACCAGTTCCACGGCTTTTGAAGAAGAACCTTTAGGAGAACTCAAATCTCTTCCTGTGGCGCTAGCCTTGGAGAGGGAAATGATACTTCCTTCAAGGGTCTTGATCCTCAAGTAATTTCCGTCTGCGCTTAAATAACCTGTTCCGCCCGAGTCGAAAACCACATGATAAAAATTCATTGTCCCTGACCGGTCCTGGACTGCCTCTGTAATGAGAAATCCCTCTTTCTCTTTCTGGATATTGAAACGCTTGCTATGTTCCTCAGGGTTTTTATAGAACTCCACAGGGCGGGCAGCCCGAGCAACAAGATATCGCCTCCCGATGTTCTGTTTTAATTTAGCAAGCTTCTCCCTCTCATACTCTTCAATGCTCTGCTCTTGCCCCGGTCTAAGCCCTCCCTGAGGATAGGCCTCCCTACCAGCGAATAGACAAGAGGCCATGATGGAACATAGAAGAAATAGAAGATGAAGGGCCGTCATGGTATGTTGGTTTCTCGATCAGGAGATATCAATCTCTTTTTCAGCCTCATAAAATATCGAATCCCCAAATGAACGAACTCTGATGCTTCCTTTTAAAACAAGAGGTTGAATATGGCTTTCCAACTCTTCCGCAGGGATGTCCATCCCTTTGGAAAGATCGTTTAGAGAAAGAGGTCTCCTTCTCAGAATTTTTAAGATCTCTTCCTTGATATCTCTTTCGGCTAGTGGGAAGGGGTGACGGTCAAACTCAGGAATGACGATAGCCCTATCTCCAAAAAATCCCCTGATTTTTTCCATCTCTTTCTGGCTCAGAGGAACCGCCAACTTTTCTGAAGGAGGCCGGACAATGGTATTGATGTGGATTTGATCAGGTTGAATCCGGTTGATCGCTTCTCTCATCCTGAGGAGTTCGTCCTGATGATCGTTCACCCCTTTGCAGAACAGGATCTCCAGCCAGATCTGGCCTTTAAAGGCCTTTCTGAATTCGACTAACCCTTCAAGCATCCCCTCCATTGAGAAGTTCGGATAGGGCCGGTTAACCTTCTCAAAAACATCACGGGAAACAGCATCCATGGAAGGAAGGACAACATCTGCCATGGACAGATCTTCTCTCACACCCTGATCATAGAACAAGGCTCCATTGGTGAGCACTGCGACAGGAATGGAGGTGATCGCCTTAATACCTTTTATGATCCTGCCGATTCCGGAATGGAGCGTAGGTTCTCCAGACCCCCCTAGGGAGAGGTAATCAATGGAAGAAGTCTCTTCTCTAAGAAAGCGTTCGATTTCGGCAAGGACTTCCTTGACAGGGATATACTCTTTCCTAATCAATGTCTTCTGGGTTGTCTTCCCGATCTGGCAATAGATGCAGTCATAGGTGCAGATCTTATGGGGAACGAGGTCAATTCCGAGGGATTTTCCCAATCGTCTGGAAGGAACAGGACCGTAGAGATATTGGTACCTCTTCATAATATTTCTTCCTCTGCAATCTGTGTCTCTATTTTGATGCGCCGAATGAACCAAATCCCAATCACCAAATTCCAAGCTCCAAATAAATTCCAATAACCAATGACCCAATGAAATAATCCCAAATAATTCCAAAATCAAATTTTAATTTTGGGTTATTTGGAAATTGGGATTTATTTGGTGTTTGGTGCTTGGAATTTGAAATTTGCCTGATTGACTTTACGTCAATCAGGCTCAGGCTCCAAATTTTTTTAACTTTAACCCGTTGGCTAACATTAATGGGATGACTTCTGTGGCAGGAAACCGGCCCAACTGCCCCTTCTGGCACTGTCTTTCTGTAAACCGTCGGATGCCATCCGGTCGGACATATTTGGAATGAAGAAGGATGGGGTTAGGATGCCAGCTATGCGACTTCAGAACCGCAGGAGTGGAGTGGTCTCCGGTCACCACCAGCACATCCGGCTGTAACTTTAAGATGAGCGGAAGGATCCGATCGATTTCCTCAATGGCCTTCACCTTCTTTTTAAAATTACCGTCCTCTCCGGTTAAATCCGTTCTCTTAAAATGGAGATAGAAGAAATCGTATTCGTTAAAATGATTCTTCAGGGTCTCCACTTCGCCTCTGAGAGTCTCTCCTGTCTCCAGAATTTCCATCCCCACCAGCCTTGCCAATCCTCGATACATCGGATAGGTTGCAATGGCAGCGGGTCTCAGTTTAAACCTCTCGGACATCGAAGGAATATCTGGAATCTTCGAAAACCCTCTAAGTAAGATCGTATTGGCAGGGTGAAATGGCTTAAGCACATCAGTTGCTCTTTTCAAGTATTCATTGACAACTTTCGCTGTCCTTTGGGCTTCCGGGATAAGATACTCTGCTCCTTTTACTTTCTGTCCATCTTTCTGTGGGTCTGCATCGGATAACTCTTCTCGTAATCCCTCCACCCGAAAGACAATGACGAACCGATGTTCCTTTCCCGGATAGATGGAGACTTTCGCTCCTTCGACTTCCTTGATCTCATTTTGTAAGAATTGGCATATCTCTTGGCTCTTCTCGGTTGAGATCCGGCCTGCTCTTCGGTCGATGATGACCCCTTCCTCATTGATTGTTGCAAAATTACCCCGTGCAGTTAGATCATCTTGGGTCAGCTTTAAACCGATTCCCAGAGCTTCCATCACACCTCTTCCAATCCCATAACAAATTGGATCATATCCGAAGAGGGCCAGATGGGAAGGGCCACTTCCTGGTGTGATGCCATAGGAGATGGGATCGACCAGTCCGCAGATGGACTTGGAAGCAAGACGATCAAGGTTCGGAATCTTTGCTGTTTCCAACTCGGTCTTACCCTTCACAGGCAAACCACCGATTCCATCCATGACAATCATGATCAGTTTCGAATCTGTCTGAATGGCAAGCGAACGAAGAATTTCATCCGGAATCATCTTTTTATAATCAACCTCCCTCTGAGGAAAAATTTCAAACACCCAATTTCAAATAAGCTCCAGTCACCAATCACCCAAACAACCAAACCACCCCTCACCTTTCTCCTCTCCCCTGAGGGGAGAGGGATGGGGTGAGGGGTTTATTGTTTGATGATTGGAATTTGGTCATTGGTTATTCAGTTGGCCATACCTTTCATAAAACACAAACCCAACGATTTCTTTCCTTTTCGGTGTGATGCTTTCAGCTGCGGGGTATCCCAACGGGGTCATCGCCACAACCTCTCTGTCCTGCGGAACCCCTAAAATCTCTTCTGCCTTTTTGTGGTCGAATAATCCTACGACCACCGTTCCCAATCCCAGCCCATGGGCAGCCAAACAAAGGCTCTGCATGGCAATGCCTGTATCAAACATCAACCAGTCTCCTTTTATTGTGACGGCTTCCCCTTTCTTAAAACCGGAGACTCCTTTCTTCCCGCAAAGGACAATAACCACAGGGGCCTCTGTCATTGAGGAAAGAGCCGGGTTTGTCTTGACAAGTGTTGCCGCCAGTTCAGATTTAACCTTCGGATCTTTTACGATGACCACTTCCCAGCACTGCGTATTGGCCCACGAAGGAGACCACCTCACCGCCTCCAGAATTTTTTGGAGCACTTCTTCAGGAACAGGATCAGTTTTATATTTCCGAATACTTCGTCTCCCCTTAATGATATCCATCAATTCCATATTCAAGTTCTCCTTTCTATTTATCATTATCCCCCATCAGCGGTCTCAGTCTAATCCTTCCGATACGTGTGATGGAGGCCATGGTCTTTTGCAGCGCCCATGGCTTGGGCCATTTCATCAGTCAGTGCTGCACCGTGGCGGTATTGAAAGGGCCACATACTTCTAAGGTCAAAAATACCTATGCGGTCACCATCGTATAGAATATGAGCCAGGTCAGGTTGGAGGCCAGGCATGGCACTTAACTGTCCGTTGATGAAAGTGATCCCCCGTTCTTCTGTGGGCATTCCAAGGTGTTTAAGTAGATCACCCATAGTACTTCCCTTAGGGAGATTTATTTTCAAATTGGCAAAATGCCCTTTCTCCCTATTATTCCCATAAGAAGCTAAAGCTCCGTAGAGCCATACATCCAAAGCAATATGAACCACTTCATCCTCCTGACACTCCATCGCCTCAGGGACAACGCACGATGTCCTGAGCCCACAGGCAATCAGCACAGGATGGGCTCCATCCCCAGCAACCTTCGTTCCGTTCTCGGAGATCGCAACTTTCACGTAGGTCGCAATCAGGACAAGATGGGAATTGAAATCCCCTGACCTCGCTGCGAAAACGAACATAATCCTCGGACATCCAGATCTCCGCTAAAGGCTGCTTATTCAGGTTTCCGAGAACATACCGATTGACCTGTTTTTTTCTTCCGTCCACCGCAAAATAGTGATAATGGTGTGATAGAGCATAACAGGGTGAGATGCCTCCATCCCATCCTACCACGATGGATTGGTCTTTTACAAACCGGCATCGCCTTTCAGCACCCCAGTGCATACGGGGTAGCTCAAGGGTCCCCCACGTCACCCACGCATCAGCCCTTACTGGCCAACTAGAAGCGCTCAATGCAGGTCTCGGTTCATAACCGTAAAGAATTTCTTGCCGCATCTCCTCTGTGTAGGGAAGGACATTACTGACCAGAACGCGGGCTGCATTGAGCCGTGATGCCAATCTCGTCAAGTCCGGAAGTTCGGCGACATTACTCTTGAGAATTACAAATTCAATTCCCAATGCAGGAGTTAATGACCCAAACTCTTTTTTTGCTTCGTTCAATGTCCGAATGTTATCAAGAACCTGAGAAAGCATCGCACCCCGGACACTTGCATAGGTCTCCGGTTTCACACCATCAACTGATATAACTATTCTATCTACGCCCAGCTTCACCAACTCCAGGGCCATTTCGCTGTTTAACAAGAGCCCGTTAGAACCGAGAGTAACAGCCAGGTCACGCTTCCTCACCGCTTCGATCATCTCAAGGATTTGGGGGTGGGAGAGAGGCTCTCCGAACCCGGTGAAAACAATACGATTCAAGTCGGGCAGTTGGCCTAGGCTCTCTAATAAATTCTGGAAAGTGCTCTGGGGCATCTGTTCCACACCATCTTCCCAGACGTTTCGGATACAGGTCCGGCAATGGAGGTTGCATCCTGTCGTAGGTTCAATATAAAGCTTCCGCACATCAGGGAGACGTGGAAGAAGAATCAAGTCGCCTTCCCGTCCATCCAGCCAATACTCTGTTTTCGGGGAAATGTGACGCCGCTCAAGAAATTCATTGGGCAAGATTAGCCGGCCCTTGTTATCAGTACTCACCTTGGGCATGTTTTACCCGCCTACGCAGAATGCCCCGTGCGGAAGCACGGGGAGCTTCACTCAAAAAAAATACGGGCAGAGCCTGTCGCTCTGCCCGTTCGAAATCATCTTCTAAAGTTCGCCGTAGACAGAATCCAGTGCGCTATCCGGAACATCAAACACCTGGTTATGAGGGGGAAGGGGTTCATACTTCATGAACTCAGGTACGCGGTCTTCGGCTTTGCTGATACCAGCCGCCTCATTGAATGCCCTCTCCTTGCGCAAGATTTCTGCCCCGATCTTAACTACATCTTCCGATTTCCATTTGGTGCCAAAAACACCATTGCATTCCTCCACCATTCCCTCAAAACCGGTTGCAATGTCCAGAATCGCAAAAGCGATAAACAGGCAGTGGCCTGAGGAATCAATAAATGCGGTTGTTGCCTGGAAAGCACGGCTGAGGGCAGCTTTTCCTTCGGGGCTGAGCGGATCGGCCTTTCCACCAACACTCAG
>Ga0194113_10005781_pt1 | contig 15840 bp, 14 predicted proteins | sample TA2MahC200mmetaG_FD_146193 | JGI IMG/M metagenome (GOLD analysis project Ga0194113, IMG submission 146193) | Freshwater microbial communities from Lake Tanganyika, Tanzania - TA2015017 Mahale Deep Cast 200m | ecosystem: Environmental > Aquatic > Freshwater > Lake | place: Tanzania: Lake... | reverse complement strand
AGGTGCTTGCGCGCCTGAAGGCCGTCGAGTCGCGGCTGGAGGAACTGGAGGAGAAAGGCGACGCGTGACCCGCCGTCAGCGGACCATTTCGCTGGAGGCCGAGATTGAGGGGCCGGGCCTGTTTACCGGCCAGGCGGTCCACCTGCGCCTCAGGCCCGCCGAGCCGAACACGGGCCTTGTGTTCACGCGCGTGGACCTGGGGCCGACGGCCACCGTGCCGGCCACCATCCAGTCGGTCGTGCGGCGGCTCCAGCGGACGGCCCTGGCCAACGGCGACGTGTGCGTCGAGACGGTGGAGCACCTGCTGGCCGCCCTTGCCGGCCTGGGCATCGACAACCTTCAGGCCGAGGTCAACGGGCCGGAACTGCCCGCCTGCGACGCATCGGCCGCCGACTACGTGCGGCTCATCCGCCAGGCCGGCATCGTCGAGCAGGACGCCGACCGCCCGGCCCTGGCCATCCAGGAACCCGTCACGGTCATGGACGGCGAGGCCGTGCTGACGGCGTTGCCCGGCCCGGACGAGGACCTTGACCTCTCGTTCCACCTGGCCGGCAGCGGCGACGGGGCCGTTCAGCCGCAGGTCTTCCACCTCAAGTTGACGCCCGACGCCTTCGTGCAGGAACTGGCCTCGGCCCGCACCTTCATCCTGGCGAGCCAGGTGGAGGACATGCGGCAGCGCGGCTTCGGCACGCACCTGGGGTACCAGGACATCCTCGTGCTGGGGCCGGGCGGGCCGGTTGACAACGTTCTGCGGTTCCCCGACGAGCCCGCGCGGCACAAGATGCTGGACCTGGTGGGCGACCTGTTTCTGACGAACTGCGACCTCAGGGGGCGCATCGTGGCGATGGGCAGCGGCCACGCCCTCAACCACCGGCTGGTGCGGCTGCTGATGGAGCAGGCGGCGGGGCTGGGTGTGGTGACGCGCGGCAGCATACGCCAGGCCATGGACATAGGCCAGATCATGGCCGTCCTGCCCCACCGGTACCCCTTCCTGCTGGTGGACCGCGTGATTGAACTGGAGGACGACGTCCGCGCCGTCGGCGTCAAGAACGTATCAATAAATGAGCACTTTTTCCAGGGCCATTACCCGGGGACGCCCATCATGCCGGGCGTCCTCATAGTGGAGGCGATGGCCCAGTTGGCGGGGGTGCTGCTCCTTAAGAAACTCGCCCGGGCCGACCAGGTGGCCGTCCTGCTGAGCATGGACAAGGTCAAACTCCGCAAGAGCGTCCACCCCGGCGACCAGTTGCGGCTGGAGGCCGAGGTCGTCCGCGCAAAGGCCCGGACGGCCGAGGTCTTCACCCGCGCCTGGGTCGGCGACCGTCTGGCCGCCGAGGCCCGCCTCCGGTTCATGCTCGTTCCCGCGCAGGAGGAGTCGTAAGCGTCCCATGGCGATAAGCAAACTGGCGGTGGTGTCTGCGAAGGCCGAACTGGCCGCCGACGTCGAGGTCGGCCCGTTCTGCTACGTCGGCCCCGACGTCGCGCTCGGCGCAGGCACGGTCCTGCTGCCGAACGTCACGATCCTGGGCCGCACGCGCATCGGCAAGGGCAACGTCTTCCACCCGCACTCCACCATCGGCGCACCGCCGCAGGACATCTCGTATCGCGACGAGCCGACGAGCGTCGAAATCGGCGACGAGAACGTCTTCCGCGAGTGCGTTACGGTCCATCGCGGCACGGTCAAGGACGAGGGCGTCACCCGCATCGGCTGCCGATGCTACCTGATGGCGTGCAGCCACGTGGCACACGACTGCTCGCTGGCCGACCAGGTCGTCTTCGGCAACAACGTGCTCATCGGCGGGCACGTGCACGTGCAGTCGGGCGTGAACATCAACGGGGGCGCGGCCGTGCACCCGTTCACGACCATCGGGCGGCTGGCGTACGTGGGGGGCCTCACGCGCATCGTCCAGGACGTGCCGCCGTTCATGATCGTCGAGGGCCACCCCAGCCGGGTGCGCGGCATAAACGTGGTGGGCATGAGGCGGGCGGGCATCGCCGACGACGTGGCCGAGGCCATGGGCCGCGCCTACCGGCGCATCTACCGACACGGCCGGCCCAGGGAGGAGATACTCGACGAGATGGAGAAGGAGGACGGCTGGCCCGACGAGATCCGCTTCCTCTGCGAGTTCCTCCGCAACGCCGCGCGCGGCAGGCACGGCCGCTTTCGCGAAGCGCTCCGCAAGAAGCCCCCGGCGTAGCGCGGATCGGCCGCCGTGTTCGCCCCCGGCGTACTCACCGGGGATAAATAGATACTGATATGGCTAACCGTCTGAAACTTGCCCTCGTCGGCGCCGGGCACATGGGCAGGTTGCACGCCCAGGCCGTCGCCGAGCGCAAGGATGTGCGCCTGGCGGCCGTGTGCGACATTGATGCCGCGCGCGCCGCTGCCGTGGCCGGTCCCGCCGGCGCGGCCGCGGAGACCGACGCGCGGCGGCTCATCGGCCGCGTAGACGCCGCCGTCATCGCCGCCGACACGAGCGCCCACGCCGCCGTCGCCGTCCCGCTTCTTGAGGCGGGCGTGGCGGTGCTGGTCGAGAAGCCCGTGGCGGCGACGGCCGCCGGGGCCCGCCTCATCGCCGACGCCGCCCGCCGCTCCGGCGCCGTCGCCCAGGCCGGGCACATCCTGCGGTTCGACCCCGTGACGCGGGCCGTAGCGGGCCTGGGCCTGCGGCCCGCTTACATCGACGTGACGTGGGTCGCCCCGTTCAGTTTCCGCAGCCTTGATGTGGGCGTGGTGATGGACGTGATGATTCACGGCCTCGACGTGGTGCTGCACCTGGCAGGCGAGATGCCCGCGCGGGCGGACGCCGCCGGCGGCGCGGTCGTCGGGCCGCACGAGGATTTCGTAAGCGCCCGCCTTTCGTTCCCCGGCGGGTGCGCGGCCACGCTCACCGCCAGCCGCATGAGCCGCACGCGCCAGCGCACCGTCCGCGTGTTCTCCAGGGGTGAGTACCTGAAACTCGACTACGGCGCCCGCACGGTGGAGCGCGTGATGCCGCGGCCGGGGCTGGCGGAAACAATCCGCTCCGGCAAGCCCCCCGCGGGCGGCATGGATGACCTCGTGGCCGTCGAGAAGGTGCCCGTGGAGGCGCAGCCCGACGCCCTGCGGGCACAACTGGCGAGTTTCCTGGAAGCCGTGCGGGGCCGGCACACGCCGCTGGTGACGCTGGACGACGGCGCCCGCGCCGTGGAAGTGGCCGAGCAGATTCTCGCGGCCGTTCAGGCGCGATGGACGCCCTGAAAACAGGGTCCATGCGGCGGGTCGGAAGACAAGTGCCCCGCTCTCTTACGGTCGCGGCTCAGATACGGCCGCGCCTGCGCCTACGCGCCGCAGTTGCAGCACTTCGCGTCGGCGTCCAGGCCGAGGGCATCCCACACGTCGCGAGTCTCTTCGCAGAGGCCGATGGGGCAGACGTCGCGCAGCGCCTCCACGGCCGGGCGGTAGAGCGCCAGCCGCGCAGCCAGCGGATAGCGGGCCAGGCCGCTCTTCTCAGCCGGTTTCTCCAGCGCGGCAAAGAGGCCGTGGTCCACTACGCGCAGCAGGTGCGGTTCGGCCCGCAGGCTGCCCAGGGTGACCCGCTCCGGCCGCAGGGCCCGCACCTCCGCCGCGACTTTGCGGTAATCGTGGCCGACAAACATCGGGTCGATGCGCATGCGGAGGCGCCATCCGGCCGCCCTGACCCGCCGCGCAGCCTCTATCCGGTCGGCCACGGGGGCCGCCCCGCGCTCGTAAACCTGTGCGGCCGACGGGCAGTTCACCGAGAAAGATACTATGACGTTCGGGCAGGGGGGCGATTCCAGCAGGGCCGCACACTGGCGCACGCCCCCCTTCGTCACCAGCAGAAGCGTGTGCGGCCGGCCTGCGGCGTCCGCGTTGCGGAAAACGTCCACAAGGCGCGCCATCATCGGGCGGACCTCCTCGAACGCCAGGCTGTCGGAGAGGTTCCCGGAGTTCAGGACGTAGGATTCCAGGCCGTCCTGGGCGATCCACCGGCGAACTTCTTCCAGCATGCGGTCGAGGTTCGAGAAGGCCTCCTGGCGCGGCAGGTGCCAGAAAGTGCTCTTGAGGTAGCAGTACTCGCACCGCGGCCGGAAGGTGCAGCCGTTGGCGTGCGCCAGCACGTAGAAGTTCGGGCAGACCGTCCGGGCGGGCGTTGTGCGGAAGATATCGACGAAGCGGCTGCGGCGGTCGCGCAGCCGACAGGATGGTTCAGGATGGGATGGCATGGCGCGACCCGACCTCCCGTCCCCCCCGCCGGGCAGATTTTACGCTTGGCCTTCCTCGAAAGTAAACGTCTCGCCTGCCTCAAGGGCCAGCGTGCGGTCAGCCAGCGGCACGCGCTCGCACAGGTCCAGCAGGAACCGCCCTGCGCGGTGCAGTGCGATTTCCTCTTCCGTCAGGTGACAAAGCAGCCAGCGGCGCGGCGAGAGACGCTCGACAAACTCCGGCCACCCCGACCCCTGCCACGGGCACAGAAGCAGCACGTCCACCGGGGCGAGGAACCGCACGTCCAGCAGCCGCGTGTCCTCGTTGTCGCCGTCGTGGAAGAGGCGGCAGCCCGGCATCCGGACCAGGTACGAGTTGTGCCCCGGGCCGTGGCTTGTGCGGAAGGCTGTGACCGTCACGGGCGGCCGCTCAAACGTGACGGCGGCGGCCGCCTGGCCGCGCGGCCGTTCGGACGGTTCCAGGGTCACGAGGCGCGCATCCGGCAGGCGCCCGCGCAGGCGGCGGATGACCTCCGCCGGCCCGGCGACCGCGGCCCCCGTGCGGGCGGCCTCCTCGGCCACGCGCCCTGGGCTGAAGTGGTCCCAGTGCGCGTGGGTGACAAGGATGAGGTCCTCAGCCAGATGCCCGGCCGGGGCAGGCCGCACGCCGCCCAACAGCCGCGGCGGCGGGTCCCAGAACGCGTCGATAAACACGCTCGCGCCCCCGGCGGCCACGTGAAAACCGGCGTTCCCCGTTGCGGTTACCTGAATGCTCATGGCGTCGGAAGCCATCATCCGCGCCAGTGCGGGAAATTCAAGACCCTACGCGGTGCCGCCCCCTGCGGGCTGGCGCCGCGGGTCTGCGCTGGCTGGCAAGTGGGCAATAATCCATTTGCGGCCCCGCCCCGGGCCGATGTATTGTCTGGCGCTGGCCGGACGCTATAATGCCACGGGGTGCGGAACTTGGCGGATGATTTCTCCTGCAAGACGATTGACCCGAATAACCCGACCGGGCCCAGAATCGACGCCATTTTCCCCGGCGCCCTGACGCTGAGGTATTGGAAGTAATGGCCCGTCCGGTACTGGAACCTCATCGCCGCCAAGTTCGTGCTGGAACACCCGCAGCGGATTTTCTACGGCGTCCGCGAGCACAACGAGGGCGGCTGGTGTTACACGGCACGACCCGCCGAGTGGTACGTGAAGGAAAACGTGGTCGCGGCGTTCCCCAGGAACATGGTGTTCGCCGTGTACTTGAACCCGAACATGCGGGTGTACCTGTGCCGGGCCGAGTATGCGGCCAAGGACGACCCCATGTGTCCCATGGACTGGCAGAACCGTTACCGAGGGCTCGTATGGAAAAGCACTTCCTAGAAGGCAAGATGGAGGGCAAGCCCGAGTTCCGGGCGGAACCCTGGTACAACCCCTACGGCGACTGCATCGAGTACCAGGTGGCCGATGAAGCGTTTGTGGCCGAGCGGATCGACGAACTGCTGACCATTTACCGGTCCGCCATCGACAATCGCCCCGTCGGCTTCCAGATCAAGGGCGTCCAGGCCATCATCCGCCGGTTCGGTTGGGACGGACTGGTCGTGGCCTCCGAGGCGGGCGCCGGGCAGGTCCGCAGCATCTCCATCGTGGCGCTCCTGCTGGCGGCCTATGAGGAAGGCCCCAAGACCCTCGGCCGGCGCCGGGCCTACGCCGCCGTCATGGAGTCGCCTCCCAAGCAGCACACGATTCCTGCGGACGAACTTGTGCCCGCGTGATCCGGCGCGGACAACTCCTGAGCATCACACAGGCCGCCTTGAAACGGGCGGCCTGCTCGTTTTCGCGCCGGACGCCCGCCGCCACGGATCGAGGCTTCTCAACGGAGCGGGGAGGACTCAGTCGGCCCCGCTCTTGCATTCCCGGCCGAAGGCCACTAAGATACTCGTCATTGGTGCCCGACGGGGGTCGGTCAGGACCGGCGTGCATGAACGCCGTGGCGGAAAGAATCAGCGAAGGCCTGCTGCGGAGCGTCCGCGTGACCTCGGCCGAGGACGCCCGCGGCGTCGTACGCACCGAGATTACCGGGCCGCTCGGCGTGCGCCTGCTCGTGCTTAAGACCTGGCGGGGGGCCGACAAGAAAATCCATTGCGACCTGGCCGGACCCATGAAGGGGCGGTTCGCCCGGCAGGTTGAGGCATTCCTGGCGGTCATCAACCGCCTCAAGGTCATTGCCGAGAAGAACGGCAAGAACGTTTACAACCTGTACAATCCGCCGATGCCCACCCCGGCGGCCATGCGCCACCTGGAGCGCAAACTGCGCACGATGGCCGAGAAGATGGTCTTCCCCGGCACGTGCACCCTCTCCGTTACGCCGCGGTGCCCGTGCCGGTGCGTCCACTGCTCGGCCGACCGGTTCACCGCCGGCGAGCGGCGGGAACTCTCGACCGACGAACTGCGGGGCGTCATCGACCAGGCCGTCGACCTGGGCGTCTCGAACGTGGTCTTTACGGGCGGCGAGCCGATGGTCCACCCGGACCTGCCGGACCTGGTTGCCCACGTCGATAAGACCCGCGCCCACGCCATGATGTTCACAAGCGGCGTGCTGCTGACCGAAAAGAACGTCGCCCGCCTGGCCGAGGCGGGCCTGGACAGCCTGAACGTATCCATCGACGCCGCCACCGCCGCCCGCCACGATGAACTCAGGCGCCTGCCGGGGGCGTTCCAGAAAGCATTCGAGGGCGCCCGGCGGGCCCGCGCCGCGGGCATCCTGACGGGCATCTCCACCTACGGCAGCCACGACGCCGTCGAGTCCGGCGCCCTGGAGAGCATCCTGGCCCTGGCCCGCCGCGAGGGGTTCCACGAGGTGACCATCTTCGACTGCGTGCCCACGGGCAAGTTCCTCGGCGCCCCCCACGTACGCATGGGCCGCAAGGACATCAAGCGCGTCCGGGCCATCGCCGAGCGGTGGGGCGCATCGGACCACCCGATGGGAGTCACGGCCCAGGCCAAGGCCAACGCCTACGACGGCGGCGGCTGCTTCGGCGGGTTCGCACAGTTCTACATGACCTGCTACGGCGACGTGAACCCGTGCGACTTCAACCCCGTCACCTTCGGCAACGTCCTGGAGGAGCCGCTGGAGGCCATCTGGCGGCGGCTTGTCGCGCACCCCGAGTACGCCCCGCACCGCCACGCCTGCCGCATGCAGTCCGAGCGGTACCGCATGAAGTACATCGAGCCGATCCGCGGCGAGGAGCGGCTGCCGGTCCACATCGGCCGCCTGCCCGGCGACGGAACCATCCGCCCCGGGGCGGCCGCTGTTGTTTAGCCGTCGCCGGTACGGCGCCGCCGGCGGCGGTTCCGGCCGCGGCAGAACGAGTGCGGCGCCGGGCGACCGCTGTTGTTCAGCCGTCGCCGGTACGGCGACGCCGGCGGCCGTTCGGGCCGCGGCTAAACGAGTGCGGCGCTGGGCGACCGCTGTTGTTTAGCCGTCGCCGGTACGGCGCCGCCCGCGGCCGTTCCGGCCGCGGCTGAACGCCGCAACGTGCGCGGGCTTTTGCTTGATTATGCCCGGCCGCATCAGTAATCTACTTCGCTTCCGTGGCCATCCGCAAACGCACCTGGGGAGGGAGACGCGCAAGGGATGCCGTACAACCTTGTTGTCCTCGCCAAGCAGGTGCCGGACACCAAGCGCATCACCGGCCAGGCGATGCGCGACGACGGCACCGTCAACCGCAGCGCCCTGCCGGCCGTCTTTAACCCCGAGGACCTGCGAGCGCTGGAACTGGCGCTGCTCCTGCGCGAGCGCTACGGCGGCCGCGTGACGGTCATCACCATGGGCCCGCCCCAGGCGTGCGAGGTGCTGCGCGAAAGCCTCCAGCGCGGGGCCGACCGCGTGGTGCTCCTCACGGACCGGCGCGCGGCGGCATCCGACACGCTGGCCACCAGTTACATCCTCTCGTGCGCCGTGCGGCGGGTGGCGGCGGAGGCGCCGGTCGACATGGTGCTGTGCGGGCGGCAGGCGATCGACGGCGACACCGCCCAGGTGCCCCCGCAGACGGCCGAGAAACTCGGGCTCCCGCAGGTCACCTACGTCGAGGCGGTCGAGGACGTGGGCGGCGGCCGCGTCCGCGCCAGGCGGAGCACCGGCGCCGGATGGGAACGCGTCGAGTGCCCGCTGCCGTGCCTGCTGACGGTGACCGACCAGGGTCCCGAGCCGCGCCCCGCCTCGGCCAAGCGCATCATGGCCGTGAAGAAGGCCCGCGCAGCGGCGGAAGTCGAGGCCGAGGTGAGGGCTGCCCGGCCCGACGCCTCGCCCCAGGAAGCGGCGGCCGAGGCGGCGGCGCGGGCCGCGGCCCTTGCGGCCAGGGGCCTCCTTATCACGCAGTGGACCCTCGACGACGTGGGCGCCGACCTTGCCTGGTGCGGCCGCGAAGGCAGCCCCACCAAGGTCAAACGCATCCAGGCCGTCGTCCTGAAGGGCACGGGTTTCAAGAAGGTGCCGCCCGAGCCCGGCGCCGTCGCCGGCATGGTCCACGAGTTGATCGAAGATCATACCATAGGTTAGGGGTCGAGCCGCGGCTGTGAAGCCGCGGGTGTGTTCGTCCGGGCCTGCGAAGCGCCTGCGTGCCCGGGGGCTCGCAGCCGCGAAAGGCGGCTTTTTCCGCGGAAGCGACAAGGCGCATGGCCGAAAAGAACCTCAAGGGCGACGTGTGGGTCGTGGCCGAACAGAACGGCGGCGAACTCCACGACGTCAGCCTCGAACTCCTCTCGAAGGGCCGCGAACTGGCCGACCGCCTTGCCGTCCGCCTTGCGGCCGTCCTGCTGGGCGCAAAGACCGATGCGCTCGCCAGGCGCCTCATCGCCCACGGGGCCGACCGCGTCCTTGCGGCCGAGGACCCGCGCCTGGCCCGCTACCAGACCAACCCGTACGCGAAGGTCGTGGCGCAGGCGGTCCGGCGCGAGCGCCCGCAGATCGTCATCTTCGGCGCGACGCCCGTCGGCCGCGACCTGGCCCCGCGCGTCGCCAGCGCCGTGCGTGCGGGCCTCACGGCCGACTGCACCGACCTGGACATCGGCGAGCACGCCGAGCCGGGCGCCGGTCGAACGTATGAGAATGTCCTGTACCAGATTCGCCCGGCCTTCGGCGGCAACATCATCGCAACAATCGTCAACCCTGAGCGCTGGCCGCAGATGGCCACCGTCCGCGAGGGCGTCATGCGGATGCCGGAGGCCGACCCGTCGCGCCGCGGCGAAATCGTCCGCTTTGCGCCCGACCTGGCCGAGAGCGACTTCGTCCTGAAGGTCCTGGAGCACCACCCCGCGCCCCGCAAGGTGAACCTGAAGGCGGCCCGCATCATCGTGGCGGGCGGGGCGGGCGTCGGCGGCAAAGACAACTTCCGCCTCGTCTGGGACCTGGCCAACGTCCTGGGCGCCGCCGTCGGCGCCAGCCGCGCCGCCGTCGATTCCGGCTGGATCGACAAGGACCACCAGGTGGGCCAGACGGGGACGACCGTCCGCCCGGCCCTTTACATCGCCGTCGGCATAAGCGGGGCCGTCCAGCACCGTGCGGGCATGAGCGAGGCGCAGAAGATCGTGGCCGTCAACTCCGACCCCGCCGCCCCCATCTTCCAGGTGGCCCACTACGGCATCGTGGGCGACCTCAGCCGCGTACTTCCGATGATGATTGACGCAATCAAGAAGCGGGTGTAACCGTGGCCAACTTCTTCGCCGATAACGCCGACGTCCAGTTCCACCTGGACCACATGGACCTCGGGCCTCTGGTCGCCCTGCGCGAGCCGAACTTCGAGGACGCCGCCGCGTACGACTACGCCCCGTCCGATGCGGCCGACGCGGCCGACAGTTACCGGCGGGTGCTTGCCCTTGTGGGCGAGATCGCGGGCGAGACGATCGCGCCGCTCTCGCCGCAGATTGACGCCGACGGCTCGCACCTGGACGCCGACGCGGGGTGCGTCCGGTACGCCCCCGGCATCCGCAAGGCCCTGGATGCGCTCTCGAAGGCGGACCTGATGGGGGCGACGCTGCCGCGGAGGTTCGGCGGCCTGAACCTTCCCGGCATCATCTACGCGATGGCCACCGAGATGGTCAGCCGCGCGGACGCGAGCCTGATGAACATCTTCGGCCTCCAGGGCATTGCCGAAACCATCAACATGTTTGCCTCTGAGGACCAGAAGCGGCGGTTCCTGCCCCGATTCGCCTCCGGCGAGGTCACCGGGGCGATGGTCCTGACGGAACCCGACGCGGGCAGCGACCTACAGAACGTCCAACTCCGCGCCTGCCAGGACGCCGCCGGCCAGTGGCGCCTCCAGGGCGTCAAGCGCTTCATCACGAACGGCTGCGGCGAGGTCCTGCTCGTCCTGGCGCGCAGCGAACCGGACGAGGCGGGCGGCATGGGCCTGAGCCTCTTCCTGGCCGAGCGCGGGCCCTCCATCCGCATCCGCCGCACGGAAGTCAAGATGGGCATCCACGGGTCGCCCACGTGCGAGATGCAGTTTAGCGACGCCCCTGCGGAACTCGTGGGCGAGCGCCGGCGCGGCCTGGTGACGTACGTAATGGCCCTTATGAACGGGGCCAGGATCGGCATTGCCGCGCAGAGCCTGGGCATAGCCGAGGCCGCGCTGCGCGCCGCCCGCAACTACGCGGCCACGCGCGTCCAGTTCGGCCGCAGCATCGAGCGGTTCCCCGCCGTGGCGGACCTGCTGGCCGAGATGAAACTGGGCGTCGAGTCGGGCCGGGCGCTTCTCTACGAGGCCACGCTGGCCGCCGACTTCGAGTACGCCCTTGAGCAGGCCACGGAGCGCGAAAAGGACGCCGCGAAGCGCACCGAACTTAACAAGGAACAGAAACGGTACAAGCGCCTGGCGGCCCTGCTGACTCCCGCGGCCAAGTACTATCTGAGCGAGATGTGCAACCGTGTGACATACGAGGCGATAAGCGTCCTCGGCGGCTCGGGCTACATGAAGGACTACCCGCTGGAGCAGTTGTACCGCGACGCCCGCATCACCTCGATTTACGAGGGCACGAGCCAACTCCAGGTGGTGGCGGCCGTGAGGGGCGTGACGAGCGGGACGGCCGAGAAACGGTTCGCCGACCTGGCCGCCGCCGCGACGCCCGCCGGCCTGGAGGCCCAGGCCGAGGTCCTGGGGAAACTCCGCGCGGGCCTCCAGCAGGCCGTCGAGTTCGTCAAGAAGCAGCCCGCCGATTACCTGGACCTTTATGCCCGGCCGCTCGTCGACGCGGCCATCGACGTGTACCTGGGCTTCCTGTGGCTCCGGATGGCCCGCCGCTCGGCGGCCAAGGCCACGAGCGCCCGGCGGTTCATCGGGCGTGCGGCGGCGCGCGGCGAGCAGGCGCTGCGGCTCATCACGAGCGGCGACCGCTCGACGCTCGATGAGTTCGACACGCTGGTCGGCCCGAAGTTTGAAGAAGCCTGATCGGTGCGACATGAGTTTTGCGCGGTCGGTCTCCCGGCCGACCGCGCAAAGTGCGGGCGCCATGCTTCCGCCTTCGCGCGAGCGACGAAGCCGCTTCGGCGGAGTCGCTTCGCTTGCGAAAGCATGCTTACGGGCCTCGCACGACCATGCTTTCGCAACGGCGCGAAAGCATGGCGCCCACGGGGACAATGTTGACGCGCCGCCGGTCAATGCCGGGACGGCGGCGCAGGAGGCGCCCATGGCCAAGTGGGAGCGGGATCCGAGGCTGCGGCAGCGGCTGGCCTGGTTGCTGGCGGCCGCCGAGACGGCAGCCATTTCGCTGAACTTCTACTTCATCTTCGCGGCCTACATGCACCGGCTGCTGGTGGCGGTGGCGCCCGGCGTGGCCGGCTCGCCGCCGACCGTGTGGGTGACGTACGCCGCCACGGCGATCTGTTTCGCCCTCGCGGCCGCGCAGGGGCGGCTGTACGTGCGCGGCAGAGAATGGGTGCGGACGGCCATGCTCCTGGAGAACGTGGTCCTGGTTGTCCTGGGGGTGGCGTGGTTCCTGCGGAGCGTTCGCGGCCGCGCGCAGCCGGAGCCGTACGCATTGTACTGCGGGCTGCTCTTGCCGCTTGTGACGCTGTTCCCGCTGCTGTGGCCGCTTCTGTCGTTCCGGCCGGCGCCGCCGGCGGCATCGCAGGGCGGCTGAGGTGCCGCCGGGCTTACAGTTTCCCGGCCGATTATTATTGATGACGCCCGCTTGCGGCCTTCTGTAGAATGCTGCCGCCTGTGGCGGAAGCGTTCCGGATGAGACGCTACTAGAGGCACACCCGATGGGTCGGCCGGCACGTGGCGGGTCGGCGTACCGCATTGCCCGCATCCTGGCGCTCGTGGCGGCGCTGGGGGCGGCGGTCGGCGCGGCGGCTGCGCTGCCGATGCGGTCCGTGGCGGGCGAGGCCGAGGCCGCCGGCGAACGCATCGTCCGCGTGGTCGTCCGCGGCAACGTGCGCGTGACGACGCACCGCATCCTGGGCCAGATGCGCCTGCGGGAGGGCAGCACCTACTCGCCCGCCGCCGTAGATGAAGACCTCAAGCGCATCCACGCCCTGGGCGAGTTCGACAACGTCGTCTTCCGCCCCGAAAAGACCGCCGACGGCCTCGCACTGGTCGTCGAGGTGACCGAGCGGCCGGTCCTTGAGAAACTCCTCTTCGAGGGCAACCGCAAGTTCTCCGAGAAGGACCTGGCCGAGGCCGTCGGCGTCTCCGCGGGCAGCCTGCTGGACCGCAACAAGGTCTTCCAGGGCGCGCGGGCCATCGAGCGCAAGTACCACGACGCGGGCTACCGATTCGCCCGGGTCGCGCTGGACGAGGTCCGGCTGGCCTCCAGCCGCGAGGCCAGGTACGTCATCACCGAGGGCCCGCACGTGCGCGTCTCGAAGGTCACGTTCACCGGCAACCCTTCAATCGGCGCGCGCGAACTTGAGGGCCGCATCGAGACGCGGGCCTACTTCCCCATCTTCAGCGCCGGCACGTACGACGAGGAACAGATCGGCCGCGACGTGACCGCCATCCGCAACTACTACATCGACCAGGGATTCCTCGACGTCAAGGTCGACCGGGAACTGGTGTTCAACGCCGACAAGACGCGCCTTGCGGTCCGCTTCATGATCGAGGAAGGTCCCTGCTACAAGGTGCGCTCGGTGTCGCTGGACGGCGTCAAGCGGTTCGCCCCGTCGTATCTTCAGAAGTTGCTGCAACTGGCCCCGGGCGTCCCGTACACGGCCGACCGGGTGGCCCGCGACCTGGAGACCGTGCGCGACGAGTACGGCGAGAACGGCTACGTCGACGCGGCCGTGCGGCCGGCGGTGGACTTCACGGACGAGACGGCCCTCGTGGACGTGACGATCCGCGTGGACGAAGGCGCCCCGGTCAAGATCGGCGAAATCCGCGTCGAGGGCAACCGCCTGACGCAGGACAAGGTCGTCCGGCGGGAACTCCGGTTCTTCCCGGAAGAGCCGGTCAACACGAAACTCATCGAGAAGGCCCGCCGGCGCCTCGAGGGCACCGGCCTCTACAAGCCCGGCTCGGTGCAGATCACGACCATCCCGACGGCCAGCGCCGAGGTGGTGGACGTGCTGGTCCGCGTGGAGGAGACCGAGACGGCCAACCTCATCCTGGGGGCGGGCATCTCCTCCAACAGCGGCCTGCTGGGCAACATCTCGCTCGTGCAGCGGAACTTCGACCTGGCCGACTGGCCGAAGTCGCCCGGCGACTTCTGGCGAGGCGAGGCTTTCCGCGGGGCGGGGCAACTGTTCCAGATCGTCCTTGAGCCGGGCACGCAACTCCAGCGGTACCGCATCGACTTCCGCGAGCCGCACATCGGCGGCTCGGAGTACAGCCTCTCGACGAGCCTGTTCTTATTCGAGCGCAATCGCGACTCGTACGACGAGCGGCGCGTGGGCCTGAACTTCGGCTTCGGCCGCGAACTGAAGGAGGACCTCCAGGCGTTCCTGAACTTCCGCCTCGAAGGCATCGACATCGGCAGCATCGACGCCGACGCGCCGCGCGACGTCCGCAAGGTCAAAGGCTCCTCCGGCCTCACGAGCGTTGAACTCGGCCTCGTCAAGGACACCACCGACAGCCTCCTCTTCCCGAGCGAGGGGTACCGCGCAAGCGCCAGCGTCGAGCAGGCCGGCGCCCTGGGCGGCAGTTACACCTTCACGAAGGTCGTCGCCGACGGCAGGCGGTACTGGACCGTGACGCGCGACGTCCTGGACCGCCGCAGCGTCCTTGCGCTGCACGGCCGCGTGGGGCACATCTTCGGTGACGCCCCGATCTTCGAGCGCTTCTTCGCGGGCGGCCAGGGCAGCATCAGGGGCTTTGAGTACCGCGGCGTCGGCCCGCGAAAGAACGACACCGCCGTCGGCGGAGACTTCATCGCCCTGGCCTCCGCCGAGTACCAGTTCCCCATCTTCGAGAAGACCCTGAGCGGCGTCCTGTTCCTCGACACCGGCACGGTCGAGCGGAACCTCAGCATCGGCACGTGGCGGGCGTCGGTCGGCTTCGGAGTGCGGTTCACCGTCCCGTTCTTCGGGCCGGTGCCGTTCGCGCTGGATTTCGGATTCCCGATTGCCAAGGACGGCGACGACGAGACGGAGATCTTCGCGTTCTCCATCGGCACGGCGTTCTAGCGTGGGGCGAGCGGCGAGAGGCCGGGGGGCGAGGGGCGAGGGGGGCGCGCCTTTCGGGCCGCTCTCCGTACGGTCGCGGCTCTGATACTACGCCCGCGGCTCGAAACGTCGGGCGCATTTTGCCTAGTGACTTTCGCCCCCTTTGTCCGATAATTGTGTCAGACTCGCAGGGGTAGACCTTCTAGAAAAGGAGCATCGTATGCGCCGTGCACAGTGGTTGCTGGTTGCCGTCACGGGGGCCTTCCTGCTGGCGGGAGCGGCTGCGCCGGCCGCGGCCGAACTGAAGGCGGGCGTCATCGACACCGTTTACGTGGTCAACGAGTACGCCCGCACGAAGGACGCCAACGAGGACCTCAAGAATGAAATGGACGCCCTCCGCGCCGCCACCGAGCCTCGCCTCAAGGCCGTGCAGCAAATGCAACTGAGGCGCGACGGCTTCAACCGCGGCTCAGACGAGTGGAAGAGGGCCAACGAGGAGTTCCGCCAGGCCCAGGTCCAACTCCAGGCCTGGTCGGCCCTGGAGCAGGCCAGGATTGAGGAGAAGCACCGCGACGTCCTGCTGGACATGTACCGCCAGATCGCCACCGTCTCGGCCCGCCTGGCCAGGGAGAAGGGCTTAGACATCGTCTTCACGAAGGCCTTTCTCGCCCCGCCGCAGATCGACGTCAACGAGGCCCAGGGCCTTGAAGACCTCAAGCAGCGCATCATGAACCAGCGCGTCCTGTACCCGACGAACATCGTGGACCTGACGCAGGACGTCCTGCGGACGATGAACGCCGAGTACAAGCCGAAGAAGACCATCAGCGGCGACACGGCCCTGCCGCGCCCGCCGGCCCCGGCCCCCGCGCCGGTCCCCGCCCCCGCCCCGGCCCCCGCGCCGCCGAGGGGCTAGCGACAACCTTGGATTTGCATGTTGGGCGCGGTGGGTCTCCGCACCCGCCGCGCCGTGCGCTCATGAATGTGCGGCGGGTACGTCGCCTGCCGCGCAATGCCTTCTGAACTTTTTGCGTTTCTGCTCAGCGTCA
>Ga0194113_10005778_pt1 | contig 15843 bp, 17 predicted proteins | sample TA2MahC200mmetaG_FD_146193 | JGI IMG/M metagenome (GOLD analysis project Ga0194113, IMG submission 146193) | Freshwater microbial communities from Lake Tanganyika, Tanzania - TA2015017 Mahale Deep Cast 200m | ecosystem: Environmental > Aquatic > Freshwater > Lake | place: Tanzania: Lake... | reverse complement strand
GATAATATTTTTTTTAACCAGATTAACTGCAAGGGAAGGATATATTCTTGGACTTAATGGCAGGGTTGTTAATATAGAATAACATTCCAATAGTGAATGGGCAGAAATTATACCTTTAATTTCTTTTTTTTAACTTTTTGAAGCCATGGTAATGAAATCTTATGACCAGGGTGTGCTTCAACAAATGCAGCAATTAAAACTGATGTATCAAAAAATATCTTCAAATACTAATGTCCTTTGCTATCTTTTTAATCCTATCCTCTCTATCCTTCTTTAAAAAATCTGTAAAAGCTTCTGTAGGTTCAGAACATACAACAATTATTCCGTCTTTATCCACAACAATAGGAACAGAAGCCTCCGGATGAACAATTATTCCATCTTTTACCGCCTCTATTAAAACCTCAGAATTATTTTTAAGACCGAAGTTATTTCTTATTTTTTTTGGTATAACAATTCTTCCAAATTTGTCAATTTTAGTTTTTATTTTTAGGGTCAACTCAATAATCTCCTTAAGAATCTTCAAATAGGACTATAATAATTTGATTAACTTAATTTAATTAACTCTTGCTATTATGATTTATTATTTGCCATTATATTATGATTTTTGGCAAATTACAATTGCCAGACTAAATTAAATTTAAACATTCTATTTTTATAATTTATCCAGATTAATCAAACAATAATTAATTCTCTAACAATGAAAGGAAAATATCAAGAAAATGGGGATGCTAACCAAATTAATTTTTAAATTGTTAAAAGATATAATTTTATATAGAATTAGACTAAATTTAAAAAACAGAAGTGGACTTTTTATTGGCATTTATTAATATCAATTAATATTTTATATATTTCAAGAACATTTATCTTAATGGTTATAAACACAATTTTAAACAGTTCATTAATACAATATTAATATAATTAATATAAATATAAAAAGAAAGGAAAAAAAATGGATGTAAAACTTCTTTATCACCCATCTTACACAATGGCTAATGTGAAGCTGTCTGCTGGCGAAGAAATCAAAGCAGAGTCCGGAGCAATGGTTTCAATGAGCGATGGTGTTGAGATGGAAACTAAAATGCAGGGTGGGCTTTTTAAAGCTCTTGGCAGATCACTATTAGGTGGCGAGTCTTTCTTTATGAACACCTTCAAATCATCAAACGGAGGAGAGATAAATTTTGCTCCCCCCTTTCCAGGTGATATGTTTGTTCTTGAGCTGGAAAAACCAATGCTGATTCAATCAGGAAGTTATGTTGCTTCAGAAAACAGTGTCGAGATTGACACAAAATTTGGTGGGGCAAAAATGTTCTTTGCTTCTGAAGGTTTATTCCTTCTTAAAGCCACAGGTTCAGGTAAAATACTTCTCTCAAGCTTTGGAGCGATACATGAAATGATTCTGCAGGCAGGGCAAAAGTATATTGTTGATACAGGTCATTTTGTAGCTTTTGATGAAGGTATCGGTTTTAATGTCAGGAAAATTGGCGGTATTAAATCAACACTGTTTAGCGGTGAAGGTCTTGTGGTTGATATCACCGGTCCCGGCAGGGTATTAATTCAATCAAGGTCAACAGATTCTTTTTTGGGCTGGTTAGTTCCCAAGCTGCCAAAGAATAAATAAGATAAAAATAAAACCCGAAAAACTAAATTCAGAAAAGTAAACCTAAAAAAATAAGAACCAAAATGTTATTTTTCAGTCTAAATAATTGATGATAAATATGGTTCTTCAAAATGGATAATACAGTTAACAGATTATTTAAATTAATTCATGCTGGATAATTGACTAAAACCTGAATATTTAAAAAAATTGTGCTTAATTAACTAATATTTTTTTGAAAAATAATGAATTATCCAGCAAGAACAAATTAATTAATAAGACAGAATTATAAAAGTAAGCTTTATATCGGGGAATTTATAGTGGAAGTTCTAAAAATCGGCAAGGATGCAGGAATTGTAATTTTAAGCTATCTTATAGGAGCAGTGCCTTTTTGCTATCTAATTGGCAAGCTTGTCAGTGGAAAAAAACTTACAGAAATTGGCGATAAAAATCCTGGCGGGTGGAATCTTGTCTTTAATGTTTCAAGAATGTGGGGAATTTTAGGAATGATTCTTGATGTTGCAAAGGGATTTCTGCCCTACTTTCTGGCATACAGATTTGCTGAAAAAGGTTTAATAAGCTTTCTTGGCACCACTAATAATTCACTTGTTGCAATGCTTGCAGGAGCTGCAGCAGTAGCAGGCCATAACTATTCACCTTATTTAAGATTTAAAGGCGGCAAGGGTGTTGCAACATGGCTTGGATTTTTACTTGCTGCGCACCCTTTCACAATTCCATGTGTTGCTTTTGGAATGGTTCTTGGATTATTCGTTGCAAAAAACATGATATGGGCTGTAACGATCAGCATAATTTTTTCAAGTACTTTCCTTTGGATTTACAGGGATTCCATAATTTATTTAATTATGATGCTTATTCTTATTGCTGTAATGATTCCAAAGCAAATTAACTACTCAAAAAAACTGTCCACAAATTTTAAATTTAGAAAAGAAGCTACAGTCAAAGACCTTTTCACGCCTAAAATTAGATAACAAATACGGGATAATCGGGTTTTTAGTGTTTCTCAACAAAGCGAACTTCTTCTCCGTCCTCCACACCAAAACTATATGTTCTTTCTTTCCAGTATAAGCCCTTGCCAAATCTTGCCTGAAAATAAGAATTTGCTGCCACAACAAGCATATAACATATAGAAATTGGGGTAAAAATAATATCGAGTATCCTGCTTTTAAATCTTATTGCAAGAATTATTTTAATTGTAAATATTAAAAATATCTGAACTATTCCAAGAGTTAAAATAAGACCCGACCATTCAAATATGAAAATACCTGCTGGAAGTAAAATAAAGGGAAATAAAAATACTATTGAAAACATCAGCATCGCTACAGTTTCAACAAATACATTGTAACCAAAGGCTGGATAAATAAACTTGGAAAATCCTCTCATAACTTCTTTAAAATTTCTATAAAACCTGTGGTAAACATTGGAACTTCCATCAAAAATCATATACTTAAAACCTGCTTTTTTAACCTGCTTTGAAATATGGATATCCTCAAGCATTTTCGCTTTTATAGCCCTGTGACCACCCATTTTTTCATATGCCTGTCTTCTGAATAAAAAGAACTGTCCAATTCCTGTGCTGAAAAAAGAGCTTTTTGCCTTTTTTATCAGAAAGAGAGGCATAAATGACAGAATTGCAAAATTTACAAAAGGAATTGTCATCCTTTCATGAAATGTTACGGCAATTTGACTGGGGAAAACTGATATTGCATCAAGATTGTTATTTTTAAGCGCTGCAAAAGCTTTTGTTATTGTATCACTGAAATGAAGTGTATCGGCATCTGTAAAAATAAAATACTTGCCATTTGCATATTCTGATAGCTGCTGGCATGCCCAGCACTTTCCCATCCAGCCAGCCTGAAGGGGTTTTCCACTGACCAGCTTTATCCTTTTATCCTTTTCTGCCATTGCCCTGACAACCTGTGAAGTGTTGTCTAAAGAGTTGTCATCCAGGACTATAATTTCAAAATTGGGGTAATCCTGCTTTAAAAGAGATACAAGACACCTGCGAATTTTTTCTTCCTCGTTTCTTGCAGGAATCAAAACAGAAATTAAGGGAGGGGATTTTAAAATATCATCTGAGAGTGAAAAACTTTTTATGTTTTTAAAAAAAACAATATTAATTAAAAAATTAATAAGAATTGCCGCAAGAATTGCTGTAATTATATATTGATAATATAACATAAACAATAAGACGAAAACTGTTTTATTATGTTTAGAAAAAAATTAAATTCATTTATGTGCATTGCTTATATTAATATGCATATAACCTGCCATATGGACGATGAGAATGCGGTTCAAGTTTTATGAAATCCTTAAAATTCTTTAAAATTGTATTTTTATAATCTATATTAAAATAACTGCAGAAATTTTTTAAATATAATTCAAGAAATTTAACATCCTTCTCATCTATAACAATCTTTCTTACTTCTCTGCCTATTTTATAATCCCCGACATCTTTTTTTAAGTATATAATCCCTCCATGCATACCGGTTCCAGTATAATCCCCCACTATCGAATTATCAGAATAAGCAAAGAATTTATCAGAAGAAAAAGTTTTTAAGATTGTATTCTTTTCTATATTATTAATATTTTTAGAATTATTTACAGTCAGATTTAATCCTAAAACTATTATAACACCGCCAGCCATATATTCACCTAAAAAATTACCTGCTCTTCCTCCAATAACAATTACTGGAAACTTTTCAAGATAGGATTTCATATGTATACCGCTGCGCCAGCCTACATTGCCTTTTACATATATTTCTCCGCCCCTCATTGAATAACCGAGTATATCCCCTGCATCACCATGTAAAATTATTTTACCGGAGTTCATGGTGTTGCCTATAGCATCCTGACCATTTCCAAAGACCTCAATTTCAGGACCATCCATAAAAGCAGCCAAATCATTTCCTGGTGTTCCGTATATTTTTATCTTTGTACTGCCCTTTATGCCATCCCCGATATAGCGCTGGCCGGCTGTATTTTTTAAAACTATAACCCTATTGGTATTTTTATTTAAATTCACAGCCTGTTTAATTTTTAAATTTAGACTTCTGTAATTTAGATTTTTAGCATCTATTAATAACATGGTGCTATTAATTTCTCCCTTTTTTTTATACCTCTATTCCATCTCCCACAACCAGATGCTTTCTGTAATCTGCAGGGAGCTGGATTATTCCAAAATCCTCTTTTACAATATTTTCTTTAATATCTGAAACATCTATCCGGTTAGTAATAAGACCTGCATATATTCCTGCTCTTTCAATATTACCTGTAAGTATTGCACCGATTATTCTGTCGTTTCTTATTATTACTTTCCTGTACTGGTTTTTATCATGGTTGTAATCCTTATAAATTTTTATATCTCCTGATAAGTTTCCTTCAAGACTTGAAAGACCAATAGATATAACAGGTATGTTTAAAATTTCAATTGAATTCATAAAAAGACCTCCGCTATATGATGCTTTACCACCAGACATATTAATTCCTGCAATATTTCCCTGCTTTACTGCAAGGGGCCAGATAGCTATATTTTTTAGTTTGTCTGTTAGAATGTCATAACTTAAAACAACATCTCCAGCAGCATAAATATCATCTTCTGAAGTTTTCAGGTCTTTACCAACTATAATTCCATTTTCTAATTTGATACCAGTATCCTTCAACATTTCTGTATTGGGATTAACTCCAATTGCAATAATAAGTAAACTGCATGGAATTTTTTTACCGCTTCTCAGTTTAAAAGAAGTTATTTTTCTTTTTTTTATGTATATCTCATCTATGGTAGACCTTGTAAATACCCTACTCCCTGTCTCTTCTATTTTTTTTGTAATTATCTCAGAAGCAGTATTATCAAAAGAAACAGATAAAATTCTATCTGCAATTTCAATAATGTTTACTTTAATTCCAAGTTCAAGCAGAGCTTCTGCTGTTTTAAGGCCTATTAAGCCACCTCCAAGTATACTTGCTGAATCTATTCTATTATTTTCAACATATCTTTTTAGAGCTGCTGCATCATCAAGTGTTGTAAGACTAAAAACTCCGCAAATTTGCCTCAGAACTTTTTCAGGATTATCCATCAAATCGCCGGAAAAAACAGCCTGATTTTTCAGTCGTTTATCTTCTTTTTTAAGGGTTTTTTCAGTTAATATCTCTTCATTGATGCCCTCTTTGCCTGCACTTTCTTCAATCTTAATTTTAATAGCAGGAATAATTGGCTTTCCTCCGCCTGCAATCAATAATTTGTTGAATTTTACTTCAGTACCGTCTGCAGTCACTACGGATTTTTCTTTAGAGTCTACATTAACAACTTCAGAATTTAGATTCAGGTCAATGTTATTATTAGAGTAAAAACCCTTATCCTTAAAATAAAGCCTGCCAATATCAAGCCTGCCTGAAAGATAATAAGTTATAAGAGGTTTGGAATAGTTAAAATAACTTTCACTGCTAAAAATATCAATTCTTCTTTTTCTGTCAATTTTTCTTATGCTTTCTGCCGCAGAAAGACCTGCTGCAGAATTGCCAATTATAAGATAATCTGTCTTTTTAATCATTTGTATCAATCCTTGATAAAAATTCAATTAAATTTTAATGCCTCATTTGGACAATTTTTAACACATACAGGAATTTCTTCCCCAAAACACAGATCGCATTTTGAAGCAGCTTTATTTGCTGACAGATCGCGCTTTATAACTCCATAAGGGCATACCATTATACAGCTCCAGCATCCCACACACTTTTTTTCATCACAAATAACCACTCCGGTGTTTGGATTTTTTGTCATTGCTCCTGAAATGCATGCTTCAACACAGGGGGCATCAGAGCAGTGTCTGCATTGAATGGCAAAAGAATTGCATCCTATTTCCTCAACAAGTACCCGTGAAATTATATCGGGCAGTTCCTTCTTAAATGCTTTTAAAATTTTATTACTTTTTGAATGCTTAACCTGGCAGTAAATTTCACAAAGCCTGCATCCTATACAATATTCTTCATTTATATAAATCCTCTTCAATTAACTCTCACCTTTTCTACCATGCTTCACCTGCATGTTTTATTCCAAGTATCGCTAACTCCCTGTTACTTAAATTGACCCCTCTTAAGTGCTCCCGATTTCCACGAAGGCTTTCCACTGCATTTATACCTGCACCTCCCAGCATTTCCTTAATCTCTAAAGACCATGCATATAAAAGGCTTTTGAGCCTTCTTGTTCCTATTTCAGGGTTTAACCTTTTTGTAAGATAAGGGTCCTGTGTTGCAATACCCCAGTTGCATTTTCCCGTATAGCATTTCTGGCATAAATGACACCCCATGGCAACAAGTGCTGCAGTTGCAATGTATACCGCGTCTGCACCAAGTGCAATTGCCTTTACAACATCGGAGCTAGATCTTATGCTTCCGCCGACAATTAAAGAAGATTTATGCCTGATACCTTCCTCTCTCAACCTGGTGTCAACAGAAGCAAGGGCTAGCTCTATTGGAATTCCTACATTATCTCTTATTACCTGCGGGGCAGCTCCAGTTCCTCCCCTGAATCCATCTATTGCTATAAAATCAGCTCCAGCCCTGACAATTCCACTGGCTATAGGTGCAATATTATGGACTGCAGAAACTTTTACACCTACAGGTTTTGCATAATCTGTTGCTTCCTTAAGTGCGTAAATGAGCTGCGCCAGATCTTCTATTGAATAAATATCGTGGTGGGGTGCTGGAGAAATTGCATCTGTTCCCTCGGGTATCATTCTTGTACTTGAAATATCACAGGTTACCTTCTCTCCTGGAAGATGCCCTCCTATTCCAGGTTTTGCCCCCTGTCCAATTTTTATCTCTACAGCTGCTGCTTTGCTTAAATATTCCTTATCAACACCAAATCTTCCTGAAGCTACCTGGACAATCGTATTGCTGGCATACTCATAAAGCTTCTGGTGAAGTCCGCCTTCTCCTGTATTGTAATATGTTTTAAATTCAGAAGCTGCAGCAGCAAGGGATTTGCAGGCATTATAACTAATTGATCCATATGACATTGCAGAAAATAATATTGGAGTTTCAAGTTCAAGATGAGGTGGTATTTTAGTTTTTAACTTATAACTGCCATTGCTCTTTTCAATCTTTATACTGTCAGGTTTTCCCCCTATAAAAGTCTTTATCTCCATTGGCTCTCTCAATGGATCAATAGAAGGATTTGTTACCTGAGCAGCATTTAAAAGTAAATGATCCCAGTAGACAGTATGTGGTTTATCAGAACCCATTCCAGTAAGTAAAACACCACCTGATTCTGACTGTCGGTATATATTTTTAATGTGATCAGCACTCCAGTTGAAATTTTCCTTAAACTCCGGATCTCTTTTCTTTACCTTAATTGCTCCTGTGGGACAGAGAGTTTCACATCTGTGACACCCAACACAACTTAAGCTTTCACTCAAAACTGCGGAATCATCTGAATCAAACTCATGAACATCATTTGAACACGTTCTAACACAAACTTCACATGAGATACATTTATTCTCATCCCTTAAAATTTCAAACTCTGATTGTTTTAATTTTGAAGTCATTGGACTCCTCTTACAAAACCAATTACAGGCTCGCCCCCCTCCGGGTGCCAGATATAATCAGGATTTTTACAAACTTTTTTTATTGCAGATTCCTCGCTTGAAATAAATAAAAGGTTTTCCTTTCTTGCAGCCACAAGCGGTCTTAGCTTTATCCTGTCATTTAAAGCATAAATAAAATTGTTATGTCCAACTATAATGCTGAAAGGACCATTAATTAAAGCACCACCGTACATAATTCTTAATGCTTTTACTATCTGCTTTTTATTTTCAGGCATTCTTTCTATCTGCTCCCAGAACGGCGGGGCAAAAATTATATTTAAAAGTTCAATATCAATTCTATTTTTTCTGATAAGCAGGTCAAACATATACGCTATAACTTCTGTATCTGTTGAAAGGGTACATATGTAACCAAAATCCCCAACGAATCTCTGATTTCTTCCATAAGATGAAATCTCACCATTATGAACCACAGACCAGCCAAGAAGCCCAAAAGGGTGTGCCCCTCCCCACCATCCTATGCTGTTTGTTGGAAACCGGCCATGAGCAGTCCAGAGGTACCCTTTATATTCATCAATTTTATATAAATTCCCTATATCCTCAGGAAATCCCACACCTTTAAATATTCCCATATTTTTTCCGCTGGATATAATATAAGTACCTTCAACCTGGCTGTTTATTCTCATTACAAAATCAACAATGAAATTTTCTTCTCGCACTTTGAAGTCATCTTCATTTTCTGAATTCTCTGGACTTATATTTTTATTTTCATTTAATTTCAGAAAATATCTATAAAGAATAGGTAGACTTTTTATAAAAGTTGCTTTCCTTGCTGGTATTTCTTCACTATAAACTACTTTAAAACTTTTCTTTAGGATTTTTTCAACCTGTTTTTTAGCTATAATATCATCACATAACACATGAAAAGCCCAGTCTTCTTTATATTCAGGATAGATACCGTATCCGGCAAAACCGCCGCCCAGACCATTCGAACGATCATGCATAACTGCAATTCCTTCAATAACTTTGCTGCCGCTAAAATTTTTTCCACTTTCATCAATTATTCCAAAGACAGCACAGCCTGAAGGAATCCTGTAAACAGGGTAATCTGATTTTTTATTCCCGGTTAAATTTAAATTTGAACCCTGATTGAATCCTGTCTTTAAATTCAAATTTAAAATCGAACCTGTATTCTTTAAACTTAAATTCATATTCATATGCGTTTAAAATCAGTACATTTATCCTTTATATATAAATATTTAGTATTATTTAAAATACGATAAAATATCCCAATATCTCCTAATACCTTAGCAAACCCTGATAAAAACAAAAAAGCCCCAAACGACATCCCTGTCAATTGTGGCTTCTTTACCTTATTATTTACACAACAATGTGTAAATTATTTACTAATATTTAATTGTTATTAACAAAATATAATAAACTTTTTTAAAAAAAAGTCAAATTAAAAACGGAATTAATCGTTCTTCGGAGCTGCGGAATTAAAAACGGAATTGGTTAGCATCTAAGATTTCAAATATTAAAAGTGGCTGGAAAGTTCTGACTTCCACTTATTCTTTATCTTTATAACGCAGCAGAGGTCTGCTGAAAAAATATTTTAAAACCCTTAAACATTTTAAAGGATAGTTATCCGTATAAAATAAAAATATCAATTAAAGAAGGTAATTATCCTTTTTATAAATTTAAATATACAATCAGTCACTTGGCACTAACCTGGCATTAAGCCTGGTACCAGTTTAAATCCTAATAAAATAATCCGGAAATAATCCTGAAATAATCCGGAATTTTTTTACAGATATACTTATTTCTTATTTATAAAATCTTTCAGCTTCCTTTATAGTTAGCGGTTTATAATCGCCTGCATGCCCTAAAGATCCAAAAGCTATCATTTTTCCTTTAACAACTTCATAAACTGCCTGCCTTGCTGCACCAAAAAAAGTCCTGGGGTCAAATTCTTTTGGGTTTTCTGCAAAAAATTTCCTTATAGCGCCAGTCATTGCAAGTCTTCCATCAGTGTCAACATTAATTTTTCTCACCCCAAGTTTAATTGCCTGTTGAATGGACTCAATAGGAACACCCATGGTATGCTCAAGCTTTCCGCCATACTGGTTTATTATTTCTATAAGTTCCTCTGGAACTGATGAAGAGCCATGCATAACAAGTGGAGTGTTAGGTGCTTTAGCCTGAACATCACTTATAATATCCATTGCAAGGACCGGCTGGGCTTTGAATTTATATGCACCATGACTTGTTCCTATTGCGAGTGCAAGCGCATCAACACCTGTAATTTTTATAAACCTTGCTGCTTCATCTGGATCAGTAAGCTTTACTTTACCAGAACCTACACCGTCTTCTATTCCTCCAAGTGTACCAAGCTCACCTTCAACAGTTACTCCAAACTTATGAGCATACTCAACCACCATTTTTGTGATTTCAACATTTTCTTCAAATGTAGTCGGGGTTTTACTATCCTCCTTTAGAGAACCATCTATCATAACCGACGTAAATCCAAGGGCAATTGCCTGTTTGCAGGTTTCAAGGCTGTTTCCATGGTCAAGATGAAGAGCTATGGGCAGTTCAGGATTATCCTCCACTGCAGCTGCTGCCATATGTTTTATGTAAAACATATTTGTATATTTTAAAGCCCCCCTGCTTGCCTGAATAATTACAGGTGAGCTTACTTCTTTTGCAGCCCTCATTATTCCCTGAATCTGTTCCATATTATTGACATTGAAAGCACCCACTCCATAATTTCCCTTTATGGCTTCATCTAAAATCTGTTTCATTGGCACTAATGGCATTTTTAAAACCTCCTTCAAAAATAAAAATTATTATTTCAAATTATGAAATTATTTGAATTGTTTAAAATTTATAAACTTAATAATAGACAATTTAAAATTTAATTACAATTTTACAGATTATAAATTTAATAAAAAAATTTAACTATATATTTTTCATCTCATGGGAAAGAACAATTGCTTCTGCAACTTCTCTCATTGATTTCCTGTTATCCATCGAAAATTTCTGTATTTTCCTGAATGCTTCTTCCTCACCAATATTCTGCTCCTTCATTAAAATACCTTTTGCCCTTTCAACAGCTTTTCTTGTTTCCAGTTCCTCCTTTACTACTTTAGTTTCAACAACAAGCCTGTAATTTTCTATTACTATTGCAGCCTGGTCTGCAACTGTTGTTAAGATATTTATTTCATAATCATTGAACTTATGAGGTTTTGAAGTATAGTTGTTTAAAACACCGATTACATTTCCCTTTACATGCAGTGGAACACTCAGCATTGAAACCAATCCTTCTTTTAAAGCTATATCCTTATATTTATAACTCTCGTTTTCCAGGATATTTACAGCAGCTATTGGCTCGTTATTAAGAGCCACCTTTCCAGCAATTCCCTCCCCGAGTTTTAAAGGATTTTTATTAATATATTCCTTGCTGATACTCTGGGTTGCTTTAATATTTAACTCCTTTTTTTCAGGATCAAGCAGCATAAGTGAGCAAATCTTTGAACCCATAACTTCTGCAGTTACTGTCACAATAAGCTTTAAGATATCCTCTAAATAAAGATCAGAAGTAATTGCTTCACCAATTTTAGACAGTGCTGTAATAATTTCCCTGGCACTTTCAGTTTTATTACCAGCCTTATTCATAAAAGAATTTCCTTAAATAAAGTCTCCGAATAAAATAAATAAAATAAAAAAGCTTTAAAAAAGAAGTTTTTTTATTATACTATATCAGTTCTGGAATTTGTATAAAAGAAGAAAAAATAGTCTGCAATAAACGCGCACTTTCTTTACAAAATTGATTATAATCTATAAAATTCAAAATTGCCCGTCTTTAAATTTATAAGGCGCATTCGTCTAGTGGCCCAGGACGTAGCCCTCTCACGGCTAAAACAGGGGTTCGAGTCCCCTATGCGCTACCAGCCAAACATTATTAATATTTTATCTTAAGTTAAAATAATAAAAATATTAATTAATATCTATACTTTTTTATTTAATAAAAAATCATAAATTAGTTCTGAATTATTTTTTATATTTCTTAATATTGTTTTTTGCCACTTGCCTGGTAAAGAATTAAAAATATCTTTTATCTTTTTTTGCTGTTTCTTATTTCTTAATAAAAATTCACCAATTTCTTTTGCCGACAATAAATCTCTTTTTTGTTTTTCTTCATTTAACCGTCTTTCCTGGATAATAAACTTATGAAGAACATAAGCTGCAGGTTCAGGAACTGTAACTGTGATATTTTCATCTTCAATTTTTAAAGTATGTAATTGAAGAAGGTTAAGAAATCTGAGACCTTGTGCATTAATATTCAACTGAGGTATTTTATAAGGTTCATCCCCTTTGCCTCGACCAAGCTCCGCAATTAAGAACTCTAATTCAAGTTCAGGATGGACATATTTTGTGTATCCAGTTAAATAATTATGAGAAGGGACAAAATCTAAAGTTTCAAGTATTTCCGGTACATTTACTTTTTTATGTATCTTAGGTGGATTTGGGATAAGAAAATCGACGTCCAAAGTTCTCAATAAGGGTATTTCAAAAGAATTTGAGAAATATACTCTGTAAAAATAGTGACACCAACTACCAATCAGGACAATATCTTCAAGAACACCTTCTTCATTAAGTTTATTAAGGATTTTAAAAAATAAACTACTTTTTCTTTTCATGGGCCATTTTTTCTATCTTAATAATATTTTGCCTGGTTTGTACATACAAACTCTTTAGTTTTTTTCTTTGCTCTATTTTGTTTTGAATTTGGGAAATCTCCTTATTACTTAATATACCTAAATATTTAAAAATACTTCTATTTCCTGATCTATAATTAAGGTAATAATATAAATGCCCTTTAATTTCCTTCTTAATTAAACACCCCTTAGGAAGTTTGAGTAATTCATCTTCATAATTTTTCTTTAAACTTTTTAACCTATTTAATTCTTCTATTAAAATTCCATTTAAAGTTTCCATTCCCATTCCTATAATCTATATTTTAGTTACCAGACATATTTAGAATTTCAGAATATTTATCTGGTAATAGTTACCAGACATATACTTAATTATTATTATTTGTCTGGTAATTAATGTCAAGCTTTTTCAGAATATTGTTTTTTGTTCAATATTATGTTATGTTCATCATCAATGAACAATATAAAATAATGAACATAAGGATTATTAAATGATTAATAATATTGAAGAAAATATTTTTAATACGGCAATTAATGAATTTAATAAGGATAAAGAGACTCTATTAGAAATAGGAAATGGGGGAAAAGAAAAAATAGTTAATGGTTTTAGGTTTGTTAAATTTGTAAAATTTAGATATCAAAAAAAAGAGTTACAATACTACGTTGAAATAAAAGCCAACATTAACAATACTATTCTTGCTTTATTACAATACCGTAAAGAAACCCTCCCACACCCGTTTTTACTAATAACAAGATATATTAATAATAATAAAGCTGAAGAATTAAAGAAAAACGGGATTCAATTTATAGATACTGCAGGTAATGCTTACATTAATTATTATCCAATATATATTTTTATAAAGGGGAATAAGCCACTTGATCTATTTTTAAAAAATACAACTTACCATCTTTTTGAACCAAGTGGACTAAAAATTATTTACGCTCTATTGATTAATACTAATCTGGTAAAACAACCTTACAGATTTATTGCAGAAACTGCAAATGTTGCTCTAGGTACAGTTGGGGCTACAATAAATGATTTAATTAAATTAGGATTTATAATAGCCATGGGTAAAAAAGGTAGGAAACTGCTGAAAAGCGAAGAATTATTTAAGAGATGGTGCATAGAGTATAATGAAAAATTAAAACAAAAATTATTAATAAATAAATTCACGGGACCCGAAAATTGGTGGATTAATTATAAATTAAACCCAGAATGCGCTCAATGGGGAGGAGATGTTGCAGCAAATAAATTGACGAAATATTTAAAACCTCAGGATATTATTATTTATTCTGATCGTGAAAAATATCAAAATATCGTTATTGAAAATAGATTGCGTAAAGATATTAATGGAAACATTATTTTTTTTGAGAGATTCTGGAAATTTAATATAAATATCGAACGTAAGGAAATAGTTAATCCTATTTTAATCTTTGCGGATTTAATTAATACTGGTAATCAGAGAGCTTTAGATACAGCAAGAATAATTTATGAAGAATATATTAATAGACATTTCAGGAAAAATTGAAAATGCATATGTTGACCCAATTAAAGAAATGAGAATGATGTGCACTAATAAAACTAATAAATATTTAAGAAAAATTCTAAATGATGAAACTTCTGATGATTCAAATTATAACTTAATTAGAGATATGTCTCTTGCTTCAAAAATAGACTTTGAGAGAATTTTATTTTTATTAAGAAAATTAAAAAAAGATTTTACAATAAAAAAATAAAAAATATTTAAAAATGGTTGATAACAGTAAAACAAGCAGAAAAAAGATACTTTTATGGGAAATGTGGGGAATTTTGTTTATTTTTCTTTCAGGTGCATTTTTTCATTTTATCTTTGAATTGAGCGGGGGAAATGCCGTGGTAGGACTTATAGGTGCAGTCAACGAAAGTGTCTGGGAACATATTAAGATAGGTTTCTGGCCTGCTTTTATATTGGCGGTGATAGAATTTTTTTTATGGGGACGCAGAACAAAAAATTTTCTAATAGCAAAAGGGATTTCTTTTATTATTATTGGAGTATCTATTACAGGAATCTATTACCTTGTAGTCTATTTGGGAATAGAAAATCTGGCAGTCGATATCACCAACTTTTTTATATCCATAGCAGTCGCTCAAGTAATTAGCTACAGACTTATACTGATACAGCGACATCATACGGGAGTAAAAATAATTGGAGCAGTATTGATCTTAGCAAGTCTTACAGCCTTTTGTCTGCTTTCCTACTTTGCACCTGATTGTCCAATTTTTAAGGACCCCGTAACAGGAGGATATGGTATATTCCCGGCTGAAAATATGAGTGGGTGGAAATTCCAGTGAGAATGTGGGGCGTTAACCCAGAAAAGTTATGTAACCAGCATCTGTTGGGTGAGCACTTGGAAATGCATATGTTTGTAGGTTGCATTAAGAAAGGAATAAGTTTAAAAGGGTATTATGATAATAAACTGGTATGTACAAATTTAATAAAAAAAAGACATGATGATTTAATGAACGAAATGATTTCAAGGGGTATGAAACACAATACTCCAATGGAAGAAATTAATTTCTTTAAAGATTATAAACAAGGTTCAATTGATCTTGAATTAAATATTAATGAATTAATGAGACGTTGTCCAAAGTGTAAAGAAAGATTTGTAAATGAACCTGGTAAAAAATAAACTATATTAAGAAGGAATTTTTTAATAAAATTTATCTAGTTTCTGCTCAACAATTCAATTTTTATCAAATTATTTGCTGAAAACAAGCTTAAAATATTTTCAAATTAGCAATTTATGCCAATTATTCAGCAAGAATTAACTTAAATATTTTTACCAAGAATCTTTTATGAAAGCATCCCCATTTTCGTGATAAAAACAAAATTATTAGGTTAAGGATGATTATTGAAAAAACCGTTCGAAAGACGAGCGGGCATGGTTCCTCCAGAGGAGGAGAGCGAGGAATGAGACCGAGCAAGATTTT
>Ga0194113_10005775_pt1 | contig 15848 bp, 16 predicted proteins | sample TA2MahC200mmetaG_FD_146193 | JGI IMG/M metagenome (GOLD analysis project Ga0194113, IMG submission 146193) | Freshwater microbial communities from Lake Tanganyika, Tanzania - TA2015017 Mahale Deep Cast 200m | ecosystem: Environmental > Aquatic > Freshwater > Lake | place: Tanzania: Lake... | reverse complement strand
TGTTGGTGTTGCAAGAGTACTGGCGGAATGGTCGGTGGGCGCAACTGTTTCCCCACATGGGTTGTGCCAATCCCTCCCTCAACTGATTTCACCTTATGTGCCCCCCATTAAAAGTTGCCTTGCTCCCCCTGGCAGGGCGCCTCCGGTAACTCGGTTTGAGGAGATGGGTGTTGTAGGCCGCTTCTGCGAAGCGGCGTTGTTGCTGGGGATTTCGCCGACTCGCAGAGTCGGCCTACAACAAATTGTGGACGGAGAGGAGTTACCGGAGGTGTCCGGTAGATTCTGGAATCTCGCCGGGGTGTCGTGCCGTGTTGGTCTCAATTCCAAGGAGGCAGGTTGCAAACCTGCCCCACATTCTTCATTCTACCTTGCCAGACGAAGGCAGAGTCGGTGTGCGGAGGGGGCTGACTTTGAAACAGTGGTTGTCGCTCGCGATGAGTTGTCAATCGGTTCACGGTTTGTGGTTGGAGTAACAGCTTGTGTTCTGTCGGGTCAGAGGGCAAAATAGGGCGCACTCATCATGGTGATAGCGGCGACCAAATCAGTCTGGAGATTGTACCGAGCGACAACGGGCAACTGGATCGTTCGCGGGATGGATTTGTTGCGCGAGCTGGGCGCGTTTGCGATCATCACCACCGGGGTCACGATCACCAAGTTCAACACCGCGCGGCGCGTGGTTCATCCGTTGATCTACGAACAAATCTGGCGCGCGGGTGTTCGGCTCTTTGCAATGGTCGCGTTCATCGCGGCGGCGCTCGGTCTTGTCATCGTGGGGCAGACAGTGTCGTTGCTGACGCGCGTGGGCGCGCAGGAATACATCGGCACGGTGATGGTGACGGTGGTGATGCGCGAGTTGGGGCCGTTGTTGACGGCGCTGCTGGTGCTGGCGCGCGCCGGCACGGCGAACGTCGTGGAACTGGGCACGGCGCGCGCGATGGGCGAGGTCGAGGCGCTGGAGGCGCTGGGGATTGACACGGTGCATTACCTGGTGATGCCGCGCGTGATCGGGTTGGCGGTGTCGGTGTTCTGTCTGGCGACCTATTTGATGGTGATCACGTTTGGGTGCGGCTGGTTGTTTGCGTTTGTGCAGGACGTGCCGATGACGTTGGTGGAGTATTTTGGCCAACTGGGACAGGCGATGCGGTGGCAGGACTTTTTGTTGTTCGCGTGGAAGACGGCCTTGTTCGGCGGCATCATCGCGGTGGTGAGCTGTTATCACGGGCTGGCGCGGCCGTTGAAGGTGGAGGAAGTGTCGGGCGTGACGACGCGCGCGGTGGTGGAAGCGGTGGTTGGTTGTGTGCTGTTGGATGCGGTATTCATCGTAGCCTACCTGTTTGTGTGACATGGAAACCGAATGGATCATCGAATTGGAAGAAGTGAACGTGATGCACCCCGAAGAGGGTGAGACGCCGCTCCTTCAAGGCGTCCAATGGCGCATCGCCCGCGGTGATTTCTGGGTCGTTGGCGGTCCGCCGGGGTCCGGTAAAAGCTCATTGCTGGCGACCGCCGCCGGGTTGAACCGGCCCGGCGACGGCGTGCTGCGATTTTTTGGACGGGCATTGTCCGAGGCGACGGAGGCCGAGCAAATCCAGTGGCGTCAGCGGATCGGTTTTGTGTTCGAGGAAGGCGGGCGGTTGTTCCCTCAACTGACGGTGGGACAAAACATGGCGTTGGCGATGCAATATCACACGACGCTGACGGACGAAGAAATCGCGGCGAAAGTCACGGAATGGCTGGATCGGATCGGCTTGTGCGCGCACGTCAACCTGCTTCCGGGCCGGCTCAATCAGGTCTGGCAGCAACGCGTCAGCCTCGCGCGCGCGCTGATCATGCCAAAAGAGGCGCTCTTCGTGGACAACCCGCCGGTGGGACGAACCCGCGACGCGGCGTGGTGGCGCAAACAGTTGGCCGGCCTTACTGCCGAGGGCGTGACCGTGGTGGTTGGCACCAACGATTTTTCCTTGTGGCTGGACACGGCAAAACAATTCGCGCTGGTTCAGGACGGACGTTTCACCGTCCTCGGCGGCCCCGACCAGGTGCGGGCCGGCGCCGAGGCGTCCTGGCGCGAGTACATCATGGTGGACTGACATGGCACTTCAAGACCTTACTCCCCAATTGCGGACGCGGCTGCATCGCGTCGAGAAAATCGTCACGCTCTTTGTCGTGCTGGCGGCAGTGCTGTTGTTGTTCGGCTTCGGCTATTACCTGTACGACACGGCGGCGCGCAAAGGCTGGTTCATTCCCACGTGCCGGTACTATACGCTGTTGATGAGCGCGGAAGGACTCAAGCTCGGCGATCCGGTCGTCCTCATGGGATTCAACGTCGGCGAAATCACCGAGATCGAAGCGCAACCGCCCGACTCCTACTATAAAATCTTCATCGGCTTCGGCGTGCGCCAACCGTATTACGGCTACATCTGGTCCGACTCGAAATTGCGAATCAACTCCAGCCTGCTCGGCGGACGAAAAATCGAGCTGCTGCCCGGCGTTGACGGCAAACCGACGGTTGCCGAGCGCGATGGGCGTCCCCACCAAGTCCTCGACAAGGACAAGATGGTTCCCATCGCCAAGATGCCCAAGGGCCTGTACGTGCCCGCCCTCGAAGACGCGGCCATCAGCGACCGCGCCCAGAAACTCATCAATCAAGTGGAAGAAGCGTTGCCCGGCGTCTTCGGAATGACCAATCAAGTCAATGCCACGCTTGCCAACGTCGTCCAGATCACCAGCAACGTGAACCTTCTCCTCGTCGAGGCCAAACCCATCCTCCTCAACGCCCAAGTCATCACGGCAAATCTCACCAACCAGAACGGTTCCCTCGGCCAGTGGCTTATTCCCACCAACCTCAGCGTCCGCCTCGATGCCACGCTCGACTCCGTGACCAACACGCTCACCTCCGTCAACACCACCATCGGCAGCGTCAATACCACGATTGGTTCCGCGAACACTGTCATCACCAACGTCAACACCCAGATCCCGGAGATCACCGCCAACCTCAACAAAATCCTGCTGAACGTCTCCCTGATCACCTCCAACCTCAACGATCAGGTTCAAGACAACGACAGCATCATCGGCAACGTCAACGATCTGCTGATCGAGACCGAAGACCTCCTTCGCGGCCTCAAACGCCACTGGCTGCTCAAGAGCGCATTCCCCACGCCCAAACTCGAACTGCCGCCACCGATTCTCGAACCGAACATCGGGGGAGGACGGCCATGATTGCGCGTCTTCTATTCACAGCCGCCCTTGTCGCATTGCTGCAGGGTTGTTCCACCACACCTGCCCCGCCCGTCAACGAACAGCTTCGCCAGAAACAAATCGCGCAAGACACGGCCTACGCCGCCTACCAAGACCAGAACTGGAAGGCCGCCGCGCGCAATTTCGGGAAGACCGCCGACCTCCTCAATGCGTTCGACGATCACGCCGGCGAAGCCGCTGCCCGCCACAACCAGGCGCGCGCCCTTCAGCACGACGGCCAATTCGATGCCGCCATCGCCGCCTATGAACGCGCCCTCGCCATCAACCAACGGCTCAAACGCACTGCCGACCAAGCGTTGAACCTCGCCGGCCTCGCGCAGTGCCACCAAAAACTGGGACGCCTCGCGCCTGCCATCGAGACCGCAGAACAAGCATTGCCGTTGGCCGCCGGCGCGCCTGCTGCCACGCTCATCATCCAAAACGATCTCGCCGCCCTCTTGCTGGAACGCAATCAGCCCGGCGACGCCGACCGCGCCCAAAAACTTCTCGATGCCGCCCTCGCTGCCGACCCGAAAGCGGCGATCACGCAGTTGAATCTCGGCCGCGCCGCCCTTGTCGCCGGCCAGATCGCGGCGGCGCGCGCGCGTTTCACACAGGCGTTGGAGGGGTTTCGCGCGGAAGGCAATCCCGCCGGCATCGCCGGCGCGCATGAATGGCTTGCGCGCTGTTGCGCGGCTGCCGGCGACCGCGAGGCGGCCCGGTTCCACCATGAACAAGCCCGTCAGAAATACGCCTTCCTCAAGAACGCCGCGGCATTGAAACGGCTCGACTCCTTTCCACCGTGAACGACCCTGCCGCCAGACGTCCTTGGCTGCCGTACGTCGCCCCGATGGCGGCGTACATGTTGATCATGCTCGTGCAGGACTCGAAGAATGTCCTGTGGATTTATCCGATCAAGATCGCCATCGTCGCGGCCTTGCTGTGGATTTTTCATAATCGCTACGAAGAACTGAAGCCGAGCTTTTCGTTTCTGGACATCGCGGTTGGTCTCGTGGCCATCGCCTTCTGGATCCTGCTCGACCCGTACTACCCGCAATTCAAGCCCGACATCTTCAAGCCGACCGGCGAACACCTGTTCATCGCTGTTCGCGTCACCGGCGCTGTTCTCATCGTTCCGTTGATGGAGGAATTGTTCTGGCGCGGCTTCCTCATTCGCTGGCTGGTGGAGGAGGATTTCAAAAAAGTGCCCGTCGGCCTCTACACGCTTCCATCATTTGCCATCACGGTCGCGCTCTTCGGCATGGAACACAGCCAGTGGCTCGCCGGGGTGGTCTGCGGCGCGCTCTACAACTGGCTGTATTACCGGCGCAAAAGCCTGTTCGCCTGCGTCATCGCCCACGCCACCAGCAATGCCGCGCTCGCCGCGTGGGTTCTGTGGCGCGGCGACTGGAAATTCTGGTGAAATGCGCCTACACTACCGTCGGAGGTGAACCATGGCTATTCCCGCCAAACTGATTGAGTTCCTCAACCAACACAAAGTCCGCTACACCGTCCTGCACCATCCCGAAGCGTTCACAGCGCAGGAACTGTCCGCCATCGAGGGCATCAAGGGCCGCTACCACGCGAAGGTTGTGATGGTCAAGACCGGTGACCAGATGATCATGGCGGTGTTGCCTGCCGACCATCGCATCGAACTGGAACGCATCGAGCGGCTCAGCGGCGCGCGCGCGTTGCTGGCCACGGAGGCGGAGTTCAAGGACACGTTTCCCGATTGCGCCGTCGGCACCATGCCACCGTTTGGCAAACTCTACGATGTCCCGACCTGGGTGGACAAAAGCCTCACGGAGGACGACTACATCGTCTTCGAGGCCGGCACCCACACGGACGCCATCCGCATGAGCTACGCCGACTACGCGCGCCTCGCCGAGCCAACAGTCGCCGACTTCGCCGTCAAACTGCACTGACGATTTTCGAATCCCGTTCGTAGTCAGGCACGGAGCGTCGGCGGAGTGCCGTCACCACGCCACTTCGCTTCGCTGCGTGGCTCACTACGAACAATCCCACAGTTGTGCGAGGGTCTCCTGACCCCCGCACAGGATTCGACCGAAGGTCTCGCTGCTTGCCGGCTCCGGAGACCTCACGGTCAAACGAAACGGCGCGGTCAGGAGACCGCTGCCGAACAAGAGAACAAACCTTGCATTGCACTCTCACACTCTCACGGAAAGCATCTTGCCAGTGACGCTGTCACCGGCTACAAAGCTGTGCATTATGAAATCCAGTTTCACTCGCCGTGATTTCATCCGCACCGTTGCTGCCGCCGGCGCCTTCACCATCGTCCCGCGCCACGTGCTGGGCGGCCCCGGCCAGACGCCGCCGAGCGATCAGCTCACCCACGCCATCATCGGCTGCGGCGGCATCAGCGCCTCGCACTTGCGGATGACCCATGCCCGCCTGTTGGCGCTTTGCGATCCCGACAGCCAGCGCCTCGCCAACCGGATGAAAGACCAGCCGCCGGAAGTCAAAGGCTACCGCGACTTCCGCGAAATCCTCGCGCGTTCGGACATTGACATCGTCCACATCTGCACGCCGCCGCATTGGCACGCGCTGATGACTGTGTTAGCCGCCGAGGCCGGCAAGGACATCTGGTGCGAGAAACCGATGGCGCGCACCATCGGCGAGGCCATCCGCTCGCGCGACATCGTCCAGCGTCGCCAGCGAATCTTCCGCATCAACACCTGGTTCCGTTTCTCCAGCAGCCTCTACGGGTTCGGCACGCCGGCGGCGCCGTTGCGAAAAATCGTCGCCAACGGTTTGCTCGGCTGGCCAATCAAAGTCATTGTCGGCGCCGCCACGGGATTCAACTGGAAACTCGAACTCTGGAGCGGCAAGACCGATGTTCCCCCGGAGCCTGTTCCGCCCAACCTCGACTACAACCTTTGGCTCGGCCCCGCGCCATACAAACCGTATTTCCCGCACCGCGTCCACAGCAGTTTTCGCGGCTACTGGGATTACGATGCCGGCGGCCTCGGCGACATGGGGCAACATTACCTCGATCCCGTCCAGTTCATCCTTGGCAAGGACGATACCAGCCCCGTCAGCGTCGAGGTTGACACGCCGCCGCAACCGGCCGACGCCGTCATTCCGTGGCGTCGCGTCACGATGAAATACGCCGACGGCTGCGCGATCATCCTCGACGGCGACAACCGGGAAAAAGACGCGCCGTACCTCGAAGGACCGCTTGGCAAAATCTGGCCCGGCCTGCGTTCCGACATTCCGAACCTCGCCCGCAAGGTTGCCGATCTTCCTGACCTTCCACCGGCGAACGACGACTTTGCGAAGTGCGTTCAGACCCGGCAACCGTTTGTGCTCAACGAGCAGAACGCCTCGCGTTCCTGCATCATGGTGCAGATGGCCGCCTGCGCCGTGAAGCTGGGGCGCAGCCTCAAGTTCGATCCTGTCGCCTTGCGTTTCATCGGCGACGACGAAGCCAACCGTCTCATTGACCAACCCATGCGATCCCCGTGGCACCTATGAACCTTCTCGCCATCATTCTTCTCGCGGCGTCGGTGAACATTCCCGACGATCCTGCCATCCGCCAACTCATCATTACCGGCGGCCCGCAAGCCGAACGCACCTTGCTGGACGCACTCCCGCACTCACAAGGCTCCAATCTCGTTGCTGTCGTCAAAGCCCTTGGCGACCTTCGCAGTGCCGGCGTAGTGGATGCGTGCGCGCGACACCTCGACACCGCAACGGGCGACCTCAAGGATGTCTGTCTCTACGCGCTTTCGCGCACAACTTCGCCGCGCGCTGCCCGCCTCCTGCGCGCCCGGCTCGCCGACGATGCGGTCGCCACGGCTTACTTGCGACACGGCGAGAGTCTTGCCGAGATCGGTCGCAAAACCGAATCGGCTCGCGTCGCGCTCGACCTCTTGCGCGCAAAACCACCGGTGGTTCGTTGTGGCGCCGTGGCGTTGCTGACCTCAGTGCACGGATATGCGGCACAACCCACCTTGCTCGCCATGCTCGACGACCCTGCCCCATCTGTGCGCGAACAAGTTTCACGTCAACTTTCGCGGATGCCGTCCGACATCGGCCTGATCGCCGCTCTCCAACGCGCAACAGGCGAGCCGCGCCGTTTGTTGTTTGAGGCCATCGCCCGGCGCGGCGACCCGCGCAACATGGCATTGATGATTGCGGGGCTTGGCGACGAAGAAGCTTCCATCCAGCGAGCCGCCTCATTGGCGTTGCACCCGATGCACGGGCCGCAAGTGGATGCCGAGATTGCCAAGGCGCTCGCCTCGCCGAAATCGCAGGCCGCCGCCCTTGAACTACTCGCAGCGCGGCGCGCCCGCTCGCAAGTCGGCGCTGTCATGCCGCTCCTTCACAACCCATCCATCTCGAAACAGGCGTTTGCCGCGCTCGGCGCACTCGCCGGTCCGGCGGAAATCGAGCAACTCATTGCCTTGGCATCGAAGGACGAAAAAGTCCGTGACGACGCCACCAAGGCAATCGCTGCCGCCGGGCCGCGCATTGGCGACGATGCCCGCTGCATTGCCGCGCTGCTCAAAGTGCCGGCGTGGGGACTGGCGTTGTTGCCGGCGTTTGGCGGCAAAGCGGCGCTCGACGCGGTGATGGCCGCGACAAAAGGCAATGACAAGGACGCGGCTGTGCGTGCGCTGGCCGACTGGCGCGATGAATCAGCGCTGGAACCGTTGCTGGCATTGTGCCGTGGCGAGACCGATCTCAAGCTGCGCGTGTTGGCCGCGCGCGGCGCCATTCGCATTGTCCAGCAATCCGTGATTGCCAAGGATGAAAAAGCGGCATGGCTCCAGAAAATTGCCGATGCCGCGCCTCGCCCCGAAGAGAAACAACAAGCCCAAGCCGCGCTGAAACAGTTGCAATCAGGGAAAAGGAGGAAATGAGATTCACCTGAAGCCGAGAGGTGTCCCGGCATGAGCAATCCAAAGAAATCCACTATCGAAGTCCAAGGGACAGCAGTCAGCATCATCTCTTTTCAGAACAAAGACTACATTTCACTGACCGACATGCTGAAGGCCAAGGACGGGGAGTTTTTCATCTCCGACTGGCTGCGCAACCGCAACACCATCGAGTTTCTTGGCATTTGGGAGTCCGTTCACAATCCGCATTTTAATTCTGGCGAATTCGCCATAATTAGAAGTCAGGCCGGCCTGCACAGTTACAAACTCAGCGTGAAAGAATGGGTTGAAAAGACCAAAGCCATCGGCTTGAAGGCGAGCGCCGGTCGCTACGGAGGCACCTATGCCCACAAGGACATCGCTTTTGAATTCGGAATGTGGATCAGCCCCGAGTTCAAGATTTACCTCATCAAGGAGTTCCAGCGCCTCAAGGACGACGAAAACCGCCGGCTTTCCCTCGCGTGGAACCTGAATCGCACCCTTTCCAAGCTCAATTACCGCATCCACACCGACGCCATCAAAGCCCACCTCATCCCCGCCGTCGTCACTCCCGCGCAGGCGGCCATCACCTACGCCACCGAAGCCGATCTGCTCAATGTCGCCTGTTCGGCCAGACCGCCGCCGAATGGCGCGCCGCCAATCCCAAACTCGAAGGCAACATGCGCGAGTACGCCACTCGTCGAGCAACTCCTTGTCCTCGCCAACATCGAAGGCATGAACGCCGAATTCATCCACATGAACCTCCCGCAGGGCGAACGCCTCAAACGCCTCAATCAAATCGCCATCCGCCAGATGCAAACCCTCACCGCCGTCAGCCCCAAGGCACTACCAAGTACGAAGGAATGAAAACAACGTGTTGTCTGATTGGTTTGCTGAGTGTCAGCGCGTGGGCCGGCCTGTCCATCAAAGTGGATGAGACAACTCAGCAGTACACGATTGAAGACAACGGGCAGCCGGTGTTGACGTACAACTTCGGGACCGTGTCGGCACCCGCCGGCGTCACCGGCAAATATGCGGTGGCGCGCAGCAATTACATCCATCCACTCTACGGCCCGAATGGCGAAGTGTTGACGGCGGATTATCCAAAGGACCATCCGCATCACCGGGGCATTTACTGGGCGTGGCCGGAAGTCACGTATCGCGGCGAGATGCACGACCTGCACGCGTTGCAAGGCGTGTTCGCGCGCCCGGTCAAGATGCTGCGACAGAAAGGCGGCATTATCGAGGCGGAGAACGTCTGGAAATGGGGTGACACCGAGCCGATTGTGCGCGAGCGGGCGACGATTCGCGTGTCGCCGGGCCGCGTGGTGGATTTGGAGTTCCGTCTGACGGCTATAAACGAGCCGGTGACGATTGCGCGACGGAAACAAAACATGTACGGCGGATTGAACCTCCGGTTTTCAGAACGGCAGGAGCAGGTGATTGTCACGAACCAAAGCTGGGGCGTCATCAGTGGCGTGCCGCCGGAGGGAAAGGGGCCGGTGTCGGTGGCGATCTTCCAGCATCCCGGTAATAACACGAGCGAATGGGCGGAGTATCCAAAACTGAACTGGTTACAGCCGTTGTTCCCGGCGAAAGACACCGTCGCCACGCTGACGAAGGACAAGCCTTTGGTGCTGAAATATCGTCTCTGGATTTTCACCGGTGCACCCGACGAGAAGGAACTAACCCGTCGTTCGCGTGAATACAAGTGAAAGCGATAGTCGCGGCGCTCCGCCGCCGCGTATTCCCCGCGCACCAGCGCTTGTCCGCCGAGGCGGAGACGAACCTGTGTTCTGGTGTCACTCATGAGCAACGCAGCGCTACAACGCCGGCACGTTCTTCTCGCGCATCCGGCACGGATGTGGTCCCTATATACACGCGCATAAGTATTTCGACATAGTGGTTATAAGAAAGGGGCCAGACGATTGCTGATCTGCGACGGGCGCTGCGCCATTTCCTCGAACGTGTGCAACAAGGTGTCGCGCAACTGCTCAGGACTTTCGAAGTACCGGTTGTGCGTCGCCCGCATCCGCGTGTGATGCCAGAACCGTTCGGTCGCATTCAGTTCCGGACAGTACGGCGGCAACTGAAAGACTTCCATCCGTCGCCGCTGCTGCGCGAACCAGACATACGTGTCCGTGTGTTTGTGATAGGACGCATTGTCCTGAATCAGGTACACCCGATGCCCGCGCCGATAGAAGCGCGGCAATACCACCTCCTCCAGAAACGCCACATAACTGTCGTGGGCAAAGTACTCGCTTTGGTGGCGATAGGCGAACCGCGCCCGTGCCACGGCCACCGCCCCAAAGACCTTTTGCGTGTGGCGTTCGCCGCGCGTCGGCACCTGCGGCTGACACCCCAATCGCGCCCACGTCTGATGCGTGGTCGGCGTCTGGCGAAACGACGCTTCATCCTCAAACACAATTACCGCTTCTTCGGCCCGGGCCTTTTTTTTAGCGGGGGATACCGGTAGCGAACCCACCGGTGTTTCTTCACCGGATCGGCCTGCACCAGCCGCGTGGTCGGTCGCTGCACGGAATAGCCCAGTTGCCGCAACAGCTTGCGCACATGGCCGGGATGAAAGCGCACGTCCCACTCCTGGGCGATCACCTCGCCGATGATCGGCGAGGTCCACACGCCGGTGTCCAACCCATAGGCCACCGGGCCGCTATCGAGGATGTCTTGGAGTTGTTGACGCTGACGGGCCGTGAGTTGGGAGGGGCGCCCGCTGCGATGGCCTTCGAGCAATCCGTCTTCGCGCTGGTGATTCCACTGTTGGATCCACAGCGGGACGGTGCTGCGATGGACTTTGAGCAGACCGGCGATTTCGGGGGCGGTGCGGCCTTCGAGACTGAGCACGATGGCGTGCAGGCGTTGGGCGACGCGCGCCGCGTTGTCTTGGATCGCTTGCCGTCGCAACGCGATCAGGCGTTGCGCGGTGCGTTGATTTCCACGAGCAAATACAGGGTTCATACTGCTTCCGCAGTATACCTGCGCCTCGCGTTATGTCGAATTATTTATGCGCGGTTATATAGCTTGCATGATCACCTGCCGTCAATACCGCAACACCAGTTGGTTGAGTTCGGAGTCAGGCTGCATACTTCATCCTTCTTCATCGTTGCCTGAAGTAGTTCAGCAGACTGGACAAGTCGTCACTTGGACGCGCCTCATGCTGCCGTAAGCTCAGCAGCGGTAAATCGCCGATTTTCATGCCTCCGCAAAGCAAGGTCACTAGGCTCATGCCAGCCTGCAATTTATGTGGACAGAGAGTGGGGACAACGTATCCTGAACGGCAGGAGCTAAACCATGAAAAAGATGATGATCGTCGTTTGTTTGTTGCTGAGCGCGTTGGCTGTCAACGCAACAACCGCAAAACCGTTGCGCGTGCTGTTCACGCACGGCGGACACAAGTTTCAGGAGAAAGAGTTCTACGCGTTCTGGGACGCATTGCCGGGCGTGACATACACCAAATGCGAGCTACCGAAGGACGCCGACATGCTGAAGCCGGGGTTGGAGAAAGACTACGATGCCATCGTGCTGTATGACATGGTCAGGCAGATCACGACGGAACAACAGCAGGCGTTCGCTGATTTGCTCAAGAATAAGGGCATCGGTCTCGTCGCCACGCATCACAGCATTGCGTCACACACCAACTGGCCTGAATACACCAAGATCATCGGCGGCAAGTTTCTTCTCAAGCCGTCGGTGATTGACGGGAAGGAACTTCCAAAGTCCACGTGGGCGCATGATCAAGAGATAAACGTCACCATCGCCGACAAGAAGCACCCGATCACCAAAGGACTCACCGATTTCACCATTCACGATGAGACATACGGTGGCTATTACGTTGCGCCGTCGTCGCACGTGTTGTTGACGACTGATCATCCGAAGTGCACTCGCGAGATTGCGTGGACGACGCAGTACGGCAAGAGCCGCGTCTGCTACCTGATTTTCGGCCACGACAACAAGGCGTGGGTCAACCCGAACTACAAGGAATTGATTCTGCGCGCCATCCGCTGGTCGGCGGGAAAATAGTGGAACGGGCAGGACGCCCGTTCCACCATCTGCAATTGCGCCGATATATTACTGCTTTTTTCCAAACTTCTGGAATTGCGCGCGCATCTTCTCGCGCTTTTCCTGCCACTTGGCAAACTGCTCGGAAGTGAGAATCGCCTTCACTTCTGGGTCCATCTTCTCTTGCATGGCGCGGAACTCCCGCATTTTTTCTTCGGGCGACAAGCTGGTGTTGGCGCGCAGCTCCTTGAGTTTCTCGCCTTGACCGGCGAACACTTCCTTGAGCTTCGCCTTCTGGTCGTCAGTCAGATTCAAGTCGGCCATCGCTTCCTGCAGCCTCTCGCGCATCCGGTCTCCGGGCGAAGAGCCGGCGCCCGCGGCGAACATCTTCTCGCGTGCATCCTGCCAGATGACGAATTGTTCCGCGTTGAGGAGTTTCTTCACTTGCGGCTCCATTTCCTCCTGGATGGCCTTGATCTTCTGCATTTTCTCTTCGGGCGACAGGTTGGCGTCAGCGCGGATTGCCTTGAACTTTTCAGCCTGGGCCTCGAACAAGTCGCGCATTTGGGTTCGCTGATCTTCGGAGAGTTTCATCTCATCCGCCAGTTCGATCATCCGCTGGCGCGACGGGTCGCCGCCGGTGGCCTTGGGACGCTCGGCGCCGATAACTGGTTGCAGGCTCAGCGTGCCGCCCAGCAACAGCGCTATTGAGAGGGATTTTGTGAACATACGGTTTCCTTTCCTTGGGGTTGTAGATTGGTTTGGTTTCATGTTGTCCACTGCTCTAGACGGTACGCCCAGCACAATGGTTACAGGTTTTATTTTTTGAGTTCACCGGGAGAGATACCGCAAAACCTCCCGCGCGACCAGCATGTTGCCGGCGTCGTTGATGTGGACGCCGTCCTTGGTGAACAGGCCGGGCTTGTCAGGATGCGCGCGGGTCGGCTCGTACAAGTCCACGTAATCGGCGCCGAGGTCCGCGGCGACTTTGCGGGCGATGGCGTTGAACCGCTCCAGCGCCTCCGGTTTGCCGAACAGATTGTGCGCTCTGCCGGCAGCGGCAGCCTTCGCCGCCGTGGCTTTCGTGGTTTCATAGACCGACGACGTGGCCGACAAGACGATCACCCTCGCGCGAAGCGTTTTCTGAATGGTCGCGACCACCTCGCGATACTGCCGGTCAAAATCCTCCGGCGTCACCACCGGTTCCTCGTAGTTGCTGGACGACTTCAGCTTGCTGTCGTTGTGGCCGAGGAAGATGAACACGTGGGTCGGCTTCGGCGCAAGCTTCAACACGTCCTTCTCCAGCCGCGCCTGCACGCGCGTGATGTAGTCGCCGCCCACGCCCGCGTTGGTCACGCGCACCGCGTCGCCAAACCGCGCTTGAAGGCGCGCGCGCACTTTCGCGACATAATTGCTGGCGGAAAACAACGCCGTCAGGCTGTCGCCCACGAAGACCAGATGCGCCGGCGGTTGCAGTTTGATGGTGTCCGTATTCTTGCATGGCGCCTCGGCGGATGCCTGCATGGCACAACGCAGCCCGGCAACAAAGAACAACAACACAAATGTGGCACGTTTCATGGCCTGGGTTCCTCGCGGTTGCATGTCCGGACAGTATGAGCAACACCATCGCGCCCGTCAACCGCGCCCTCTCCAACAGGGATTCATTTGTATCGCTGCTGGAATGCGTCCATAAAAAAGCAAGTGGGGATTGGTATGCCCGGCGGGAGTTGAACCCACAACCTTTGGCTCCGGAGGCCAACGCTCTATCCAATTGAGCTACGGGCACACCTTATTGTCTATCAAGCACTTGTGTTGTGTCACATACCCTAAATAAAAACAGCTTGCAACCCGAATTTGTAACCTTTATGTTGCACCCGCTATGAAACGGAAGTCCAAACCCACTGCGGGCCAACAGTTGCATCGAGTTGCTGCGTGTCTTTATCGAGCTGAACATAACGGAGTATATTATGCACTTTTCAAGCGGGCAGGCAAGCAAATCAAGCGCTCATTGAAGACTACTGACCGACAGCTGGCAGATCGCCACCTTAATACTCTTCGACTGAGAGTAGCTCGACTCAACACGAGGGCTGGCATCAACGTGCCGTTCGCGGTCGTGAGCAAAGGCCGACTGAAAGATGGGCTGGCCAAAACTTGGCTGGACAACTGCACCAGCGCGTTGAAACCTAGCTCCCGTTTCCGTCGCGAAAACGCTTTGTGCGCGTTGGCCCCATATTTTACGGGGACAGTTAGGTCAATCACCACAGCACAAGTTGAACGATGGGCGGCAAAGCGCAGTTGCGAGGTGGCTGCGCGCACATTTAACATGGAATTGGAAAGCCTTGCTCTTGTCATGCAGTATGCAATGAGGGAAGGGTTGATTCTTGATAATCCCGCCTCGGACGTACAGCGGATGAAGCTGAGCCATCCAAAGATCTTGATCCCAACGAAAAACCAGTTCGCTAAAATCCTTGAAACGCTCCGCCACGATCCGAGGTCAGTGGAATCAGCGTACCTGATCGAATTCCTTGGTTACAGTGGCTGCCGGCTTGGCGAAGCAGTAGCGCTGACCTGGGGAGATGTAGATTTCAACAAGGGAATTGTGACGGTTTCAGGCGGAGAATACGGCACGAAGAACCGTGAGTGCCGAACCGTACCATTGTTCCCTGCTCTTCTACGACTCTTGCGGGGCTTGCGGGGACAACTGGGACGGGAGCCGTTGCACTCGGACAAGGTTTTTTCGATCCTCGGCGCTAGGACGTCGCTTGGTTCCGCATCAGTAGAACTGAAATTTCCCCACTTCACACATCATAGTCTCCGTCACTTCTTTTGTAGCAACGCCATTGAAGCGGGAATAGATTTCAAAGTCATCGCCTCCTGGCTCGGACACAAGGACGGCGGCGTGCTCGTGGCGAAGACCTATGGACACCTGCGCGACGAGCACAGCGCAGCGATGGCCAAGAAGATGACGTTTGATGCTGCAACAGGCACCGCAACGAAACCTAAGTATAAAATATAGATCGCACGTGCTGCCTTATGATATAAGGAACCATATGCCTTCCGAATCCGGCGAAGTGCAAAAGTGGAAAAGTGTTGTTCGTGCTGCTAAGCGGTATGAAGAATGGGGGTTCGTCACTTCCGAAAAAATCAAGACAACTGTTCGAAATGTAAAACGCCTACGCCGAAAAGTAATCCCCCACATCTGCGGTTACGAACGTACCAAGCAAGAACTGGAAGCTTGTGGAATTGAGCCAACGCTTGCATTAATGACCAATTGTCATGCGAAGCAAGCTCTCTGCCGTTTTTCGTGGTGGTCTAGCAGCATATCCAACTTACTGGCCTACGAACAAGCGGTAGCTTCATTATATGAGTATCCGCCGTTTCCGCCCGAACTTCGGAATGCGTCTCGAGAGGAGCAGGTTGCCTGGGTTTTTGAGAACCGGGTGGACAAGGTGCAATCAGCAAGGAACCGAGCTTCTTTGATTGCGAAACTACTGCACAATCCAAATACTGCCAACTCACCTGAGGTTCACGAATTCATTGCCATCGCCAAGAACCTTCCTCCAGCCGTGTGGAAATATTTTCTCAAGCAAGCCTGTGCCCCAAAGCTGATTCGTCCACGCGACACAACACTCGATTGCTGGCTAATCTCGATATGGCCCATTGTAATCGGGCAAAAGTGGACGTGGGATCAAGTGCTCCTAGTCGCGTTGGAAAAAT
>Ga0194113_10005767_pt1 | contig 15853 bp, 14 predicted proteins | sample TA2MahC200mmetaG_FD_146193 | JGI IMG/M metagenome (GOLD analysis project Ga0194113, IMG submission 146193) | Freshwater microbial communities from Lake Tanganyika, Tanzania - TA2015017 Mahale Deep Cast 200m | ecosystem: Environmental > Aquatic > Freshwater > Lake | place: Tanzania: Lake... | reverse complement strand
TCGAGGAGCAATTCGCCGCCCGCCGTGCCGCCATCGACCAGTCCTCCGCCCTCACGACGGCGCCCGACGCCGTCTTGGTCCAGCAACGGGCCGCGCTGGACCAGGAAGAGGCCGGTGCGAGACTCCGCTACAGCTTCGCCGGCAGGCTCGGCCAGCTCCTCGAACCCGCCATCCGGCCGCTCGGCTTCGATTGGAAGATCGGCATCGGGTTGGTCACTTCGTTCGCCGCGCGGGAAGTCTTTGTCAGCACCATGTCGGTCGTCTACAACCTCGGCGCGGGGGGCGAGGGCGAGGGGGCCGAGGCTGACGCCCCGGGCACCTTGGCACAGACGCTCCGCCAGCAAACGCGCGCGGACGGTACCCCGCTCTACACCACCCTCACCGGGCTCACCTTGATGGTCTTCTACGTGCTCGCTTTGCAGTGTGTGAGCACCGTCGCCGTGGTCCGGCGCGAGACCAATGCCTGGAAGTGGCCTCTCTTCCAGTGGGCCTACATGAGCGGTCTAGCCTGGCTGCTCGCCTTCCTCACCTACCAAGGCGGCCTACTCCTGGGATTCCGCTGAACCTTAGTGGGTCGTTAGTGGGTCGTTTGGGGGCCTTGGGCGCCGGGGCGCCAGGAACCTCAGACGCAGCAAGCCAACGACTTGCCCGTTAGGGCGACCTGCCGGCTTTGGCGTGCTTCCCGGATGTTGCTTGCAGCAAATTCTGTCAGGCAAAAAGACATTGACACAGCTTGAACCGTGGACTGGGCGGTCTGCGGGGGGGCGTTGGTGCCGCACCGAGCGGCTTGCGCAGGGTAACCAGGATGTAGCCAATCGCCAGGCACAAAGACGTTGACACGGGTGAAGCAGGGAGGGGTCGGGGGCTGCGAGCTTCGGTTGGTCGGGTTGGTGGGGCGGTTGGCGGGCGGTGCCGGTCTGTGTCAGGGGTCAGGGTGGTCCTCTTGAGTTGGCGGTATGCTTCCTGCACCCTGCACGATGCACTCCGCTCCGCACTCCGCACTCCGCTCCGCACTGCACTCTCGGTCCGGTCCGGGGGGATGGGGCGGAGCGTCTGGGCGAGGGGCAGACCGAAAGAGGGGATGGTGACTCTATCCTACACAATTCTTACTATTGGCCAGGCAGAAAAACGTTGACATGGCATGGACGGCGAATTGGGTGGCCGGGAGATGCGGGGGACGGGTGGCCGGGGGAAGGCGGATGTGCAAGCATCGAACGGGGGAGGGCGGAGCGGCAGCGGCAGGCAGGGATATGATGGATACGATAGGAGACCGGCCGAGGTTGGGGCAGCGGCGCAGCGGACGTGGAGTGGTGGAGTGGAGGGGGAGCGGGCGAGACGCGGGTGTCCAGGAGGTATCGCCGACGCTTGGAGGTGGCAGGTGCCCTGGCGCTGGCGCGAGGACGGGCCGTGGGCCTTCGGTGTGCATTGGTCAGCGCGAACCGCTGGCGCGGCGTGGGCCGTTGTTTTACCGCATGCGACGGAAGGCGTCCGGCGACAGACCGAAGGCGGCCTTGAAGGTGCGGGAGAAGTGGAAGGCGTCGCCAAAGCCAATTCGTGCGGCGACCTGCTTGACCAGTGCGTCTGGGGACCTGAGCAGGTCGGCAGCGGCGTTCATCTTCAGCCGCAGCAAATACTGGTAAGGGCTTTGGTGATCGTATCGCCGGAACAGACGGCAGAGATAAGCAGGGTGGGCACGACATTCCCCGGCGAGTTGGTCGAGCGTGCGGAGGCGCAGAAAATGCCGCTGCGCGTGGTCGCGGCAGTGCTGGTAGGTCGTGAAGGCGCGCGACTCCTTGGCTTCGACCGGCGAGCGGGCGGCGGCAATTTTCAGCAGCAGGCATTCGAGCAGGCGCCCGCAAAGCTCGGCGCTCTGCCGGGTTCCCGTGGTCCCGCTGGCGATCAATTCGTCAAAGATCCCCTGGACCTCGTGCGGCGGGAAGATGTGCGCAATCCGACCCGGGGACAGCCGAGCATTTTGCAGAAGCTTCAGCGCCCGGGTGCCGGTGAAGTCCACGAAGTACTTGACCATGGGGTCGGAGGGCTCGGATCGGATGCCGTGGTGCACGCCTGGGCCGTAAGAAAACAGGCGGCCTGGAAGCAGTGGATGTCGTTGCCGCCCAAAGGCTAGGGTCCCACGACCGCGCACAACGTATTCCACCGAGTAAAACGGGAACGTGTCGCGGTGGATTTCGTAGCTGGGGTTACAGCTCTCGACCCCACCGCAGACCACGGCCAGCGGTTGGCGCCTGGGCGGATTGAGGTTCAAGTAGAAGCGCCGCGCCGCGGCGACTTCAGTGGAGAAGAACTCTGGGGCGGCGCCCGAGTCGAGGTCGGGTGGGGGTGGGTGGCCGGGGAGGCGCCGGTTCATGAAAAGTCAAGAATCCTCATGCACGGGCCAACTCTAGGCATTCCCAGGTCTGAAAACAACCGGTTAAATGTGGGGAGTTGACACGGTGAGTCGATGAAGAGGACCAGGCTGGGCGAGCGCTGGAACCGAGAACCGGAAGACCGCTATGCATGAACAGAAACGAGTCGTGGAGAAGGACCCCCCGCTGAAGAAGGACGACCCGATCGTCATCACGGGGGCGGGTGGTTTCATTGGCGGCAACCTGGCGTTGTACTTCAAGAAGCGGGGCTTTACGCGCCTACGCGCCGTGGACAAGAAACCGCTCTACGAATGGTATTTGCATGTGCCGGGCGTGGAGAACCTGTGCCTGGACGTGAGCCGGGAGGACACCTGCCAGCGCGTTTGCGAGGGCGCGGTGGAAGTCTACAACCTGGCGGCCGACATGGGCGGCATGGGTTTCATCGAGCGTTTTCGCATCGAGTGCCTGCGCTCGATCCTGATCAATACGCACCTGATCGAGGCGGCGTGTCGGGCTGGAGCGCGCCGGTACTTCTTCTCGAGTTCGGCCTGCGCCTACAACACGCTGCTCCAGCAGGATCCGAAGGTGCGGGCGCTCAAGGAATCGGACGCCTACCCGGCGATGGCGGAACGCGGCTACGGCTGGGAGAAGCTCATGAGCGAGATGTTCTGCGAGGAGTATTGGCACGAGCGCGGCCTGAAGACGTTCATTGCCCGCTTCCACAATGTTTACGGCCCGCATGGGACGTGGGACGGGGGTCGCGAGAAAGCGCCTGCCGCGATGTGTCGCAAGGTGATCGAGGGCATCGACCGGAACGATCTGGCGATCAACATCTGGGGCAACGGCGAGCAGACGCGCAGCTTCATGTACATCGACGACTGCGTGAAGGGCATCGACCGGATCATGCACTGCGACGACCTGATTGCCACGCCGATCAATCTGGGCTCGAGCGAGATGGTCTCGATCAACACGCTGGTCAGCAAGGTGGAGAAGATCGCGGGTGTGCGGTTGAAGCGCACCTATGATTTGAACGCCCCGCAGGGCGTGGCCGGACGCAACTCGGATAACACGTTCATCAAGCAGGTTCTGCAGTGGGAGCCGAACACCTCGCTCGATCGGGGTTTGGCGGCGACCTACAAATGGATCAAGGGACAATACGACAAGCGCAAGCGTGGGCATCGGGTGGGGGTGGGTTAAACCGGGGAAGGACGCCGTGAAGCAGCCGGATTCTGTGGAGCGGGCGCTGGGGTACATCCCCAACCGCCTGCAACTGGCGGGCGGTTGGATCGACCAGCCGTTCGTCTCGAGGCACAACCCCAAGCCGCCCGGTTCGATGGTGGTGGTGCAGATCGAGCCGAACTTTCGGCCCATGGATCGCTCGGGCATCGCCAGTGGCACGCGGGCCGTCGCAGCCCGACTCTGGAAGCGCCGGTTGCCGAATCGTCCCCGCGACGAGCTGGTGCGCGAGCTCTATCACGCCGAGAACCGGGGGAAAGCGGAGCCCAGCGGGTCCCAGGACATGATCGGGTTGATCTATCCCGGGGTGAACCGGTTGGATTACGACTACCGCGTCGAGGGGGGCGTTTTTCCTGCGCACATCGAATCGTGCAACCGCCTGGAGGTGGCGCGCTGGCTCGAGCGGTCGCTGCATCTGCTGGCGGTTGAACCGCGGCCGGCGGGCTATCATCCGCTCGCCGAGCAGCGCCTCGAGCCGAGGTGGGTGGCGCGTCTGGGGCAATCGGGCAAGGACTGCTACGAGGCCATTTGCTGGCGCGACCTCGAGGGGCTGGGCGCGTCGCTCAATCGGAACATGAAGTGTTGGGAGACGCTGCTCCCGCTGACAGTCCGGCACCCACTCATCCAGGTGGATTTGCTGGGTCTCTTGCAGGCCTATCAGAAGCGTTACGCTGGAGCGATGTACTCCGGTTGCGGCGGCGGCTACCTGATCGTGGTCGCCGACGAACCGGTCCCCGGGGCATTCAAGGTCAAGGTCCGGGTTGCTTCCGCATGACCTCAGTGACTCATGAGTATGGCAAGGGAATCCGCTGAGCTGAGCGCGTGGGCAACGCTCGATCGACGCGCGGTCTACGAGGCGCCTCCGTTTGTGCGATTGAGCGTGGAACGCGTGCGCCTCCCCGACGGCAGGGTGATCGAGGACTATCATCGGATCGTAAAGCCGGACTACGCGCTGGTGGTTCCCCAACGAGCGGACGGACGCATCTTGCTGGTGCGGCAATACAAGCATGGGGTGGGGGCGGTCGGCTTGTATCCGCCGGGCGGGTACGTTGCGCCAGGGGAATCGCCGTTGCAGGCCGCGCAGCGCGAGTTGCTGGAGGAGACCGGCCATGTGGCCGGGCGTTGGCGCAGCCTGGGCGCTTATACGGCGGATGCCAACCATGGGTGCGGCCGCGCACACTTCTTTGCGGCGGAAGAGCTGCGATGCGCGGACACTCCCCGCTCGGGGGACTTGGAAGCGATGGAGCTGGTCTTCCTGACGCCGCAGGGATTGCTCGAGGCCATGACTCGCGGCGAGATCAACGCCCTGGGCGCGGCGACCGGTCTAGCGTTAGCGCTGTTGCCTGGCTTTTCCATTTCGCCAGAAAACCGATGACACACCCGGACTACCAACTAACCTATGAACAAACTCGCTTCTCGCATCCGCGAGCTGTCGGCAACGCTTGGTGCTTTGGCGGGATTCGCCGCCCTGGCGGGCGACTGGCCCATCGCCCCAGGCCCCTTCGAGCCTACCATGGATTCGCTCACGAACTACGCCTGCCCGGAGTGGTTTCGGGACGCCAAGTTCGGCATTTGGTCGCACTGGGGACCCCAGTCGGTGCCGATGGCCGGCGATTGGTATGCGAAGCACATGTACGTGGAGAGCAACCCGCGCGGCCAATACCGACATCACCTCGAGAACTACGGCCACCCGTCCACCAACGGCTGGAAGGACATCATCCCGCTTTGGAAGGCGGAGAAGTGGGATCCCCAACGGCTCATGCGTCTCTACCGTCAGGCTGGTGCGAAGTATTTCGTCAGCATGGCGTCGCACCACGACAACTTCTCGCTCTGGAACGACCCGTTCCACCGCTGGAACACGTGGCCATGGGGCCGCGCCGCGACGTGGTTGGGGACTGGCAGAAGGCGGCCAAGCAACAGGGGCTGAAATTCGGCGTGTCCGAGCACCTCGGGGCGAGTTTCACCTGGTGGCAGCCGAACAAAGGCAGCGATACCAACGGGCCGCTCGCCGGCGTGCCCTACGACGGGGCGGATGCGCAGTGGCAGGATCTCTACCACTGGCCTGCGGCGCCGGGCGACGCCGCCTGGTACAGCACCGATGCGCGTTGGCACCAGCAATGGTACAAGCGGATCAAGGGGCTGGTGGATCAATACCGGCCGGACCAGCTCTATTCCGACGGCGCTCTGCCCTTTGGCGAAGTGGGGCGCTCGCTGGTGGCCCACTACTACAACGCCAACCAGGCCGCGCACGGGGGAAAGCTCGAGGCGCTCTACTGCCTGAAGGACTGGCGGACGCGAGCCGGGCATGGCGACTACGTGGAGGGCATTGGCGTGCAAGACGTCGAGCGGGGCGGCCTTGCCGACATCAAGCCGGCGCCCTGGCAGACGGACACGTCGATCGGCGACTGGTTCTACAACCAGAACTGGAAAGCCAAGGACACCGGCACGATGTATCGGTCGCCCAAGTGGGTGATCCAGACGTTGGTGGATGTCGTCAGCAAGAACGGCAACATGCTGCTCAACGTGGTGCAGCGCCCCGACGGCTCGCTCGATCCTCAAGTCGAACAACTGCTCGCGGAGGTCGGCGCGTGGATGAAGATCAATGGGGAGGCGATCTTCAAGACGCGCCCGTGGTTGACCTCGGGCGAGGGTGCCACCCAGACTGAAAGCGGCCATTTCAAGGAAGACTTCGCGTTCAGCGCGCAAGATGTCCGCTTCACCCGGTCGAAGGATGGCAAGACCGTCTATGCGATCCTGCTGGGCTGGCCGGGAGACGGCGCGACGATCACGATCCGCTCGCTGGCCGAGGGCAAAGGTCCGCAAGCGATTCGCTCGGTCAAATTGCTCGGTAGCCCGGGGAATCTGAGGTGGAGTCGGCAGGCGGAGGGGTTGACGGTGACGTTGCCGGCCACGGCACCGTGCCCGCCCGCCGTAGCGCTCAAGCTGGCCGCCCGATGAGTCTCCCGGGATCTCATGTGCTAAGGAAGCGCTCGGCGAGTTGGGGCGGGCCGCCGGGCCCCAGTTGGGGCTATCATTGGGCGGACTTGGACATCCTGCGCTCGCTCAACTTCCAGGTCTTCGGCGACGAACGCACCGCGTCATTCCTACGATCTGCTGATCGCCGATCAGGACCAGGCACGGAGGGACTGTGCCGCGCTCTCAGCCCGCTACCGCGCCACCCGCGAGCAGGTTGCCCCGGCGGATTACTACCGGTTCTATCCCGCGCTCGGCGGCACGAACCGATTCGATCGTTTTGGCCCTACGGTACCGGTGGCCGACGGTTTCGGCGCGCCATGCGCCACCGACGGGCTCGAATGGGACCTCAGCTTCTCGCCCAACGCGCCCAAGCGGCTCGAATCGAAGCGATCCCAAAGAACTGACGCCATGAACTCCCAACTCACGAACATCGTCAGCATGTCGTTGATGGCCAGCGCCGTTTGGCTCGGCCTCTCGGGCTGCACCACCATGGGGTCCGATGCCGAAGATCTCACGCAAATGGAACTGTAGGTGGACGCGGATGAGGCCGACGTCGGCCAGGTCAAGCAGGGCCAGGACGCCACCTTCACGGTGGACGCCGATCCCCTTCACGAAAGGTCTGAGCGACGGTCTCCACACCGAGGTTGCCAGCGGCCAGGTCGAACCCGGCATGGAAGTGGTGATCGATGAAGCAACCGCCCCCCCATGAAGGCGACTGAAACCCAGCCCGACCACGGCACGCCGCTCATCGACTTGCGGCGAGTGACCAAGGTCTATGGCGCCGGCAGCGCGGTGATGCAGGCGTTGCGCGGCGTGGACCTGCGCATCCAGGCGTGGACTGAATACCGGTGGCTGGATTAATGTCCCAAGGACCAATGAACCGCGCCCGATCGTCTGAATCTCGGCCCATCAAAAACTGTCTGTCACCCTCACTTCCGCCCGGGCGATGGCTCCGTGCCCGATGGACCGTTGGCCCGAGCCTTGTGTTTCTCGCCGCCCTCGCCGCCGGAGCCGTGCTTGCAGCCGGCACCCCAAGGACGAGCGCGCCCGCCCGCGGGCCCTTGCGCGTGCATCCGGATAATCCGCGCTACTTCACCGATGGCACCGGCAAGGCCATCTTCCAGCCGGGATCGCATACCTGGAACAACTTCCAACACAACGGTGTTTACCCGTCGGTCAACTACGACGAATACCTGGACTTCCTCCAAGAGCACCACCACAACTTCATCCGGTTCTGGGTTTGGGAACAAGGCGGCTGGGATCCGTGGGCGAAAGACCACGTGCAGGTCGGGGCGCTGGCCTTTGTGCGCACTGGCCCCGGCCAGGCCCTGGACGGCCAGCCAAAATACGACCTTACGCGCTTCAATGAGGAGTATTTCCAGCTCCTGCGCCAGCGCGTGCGGGCCGCGCGCGACCGGGGCATTTACGTGTCCGTGATGCTCTTCGAAGGCTGGAGCGTCGAGAAGAAGGGCCAGGGCGGCAATCCGTGGCAGGGCCATCCTTTCAACCAGGCAAACAACATCAACGGCGTTGACGGCGACTCGAATGGCGATGGCCAGGGCCCGGAAATCCACACCCTGGCGGCGCCCAAGGCGATCCTCGACTTCCAGCACGCCTACGTGCGGCGCGTCCTTGACACGCTCAACGCCCTCGACAACGTGCTTTACGAGATTGGCAACGAGATGCACCCCGGCTCGATCCAATGGCAGTATCGCATGATTGACTTCATTCACGCCTACGAAAAGCAAAAGCCCAAGCAGCATCCGGTGGGTATGACCGGCGCGCCGATTGACAACGCCGCCTTGCTGGCTGGACCGGCCGACTGGATCGCGCCCACCGCGAAAGACGGTTACAACACCGACCCGCCGGTGGCTGACGGCCGGAAGGTGATCATCTCGGACGTGGACCATGTCTGGCCGCGCCATTTTCCGCAGTGGCCGTGGAAGAGCTTCCTGCGCGGATTGACTACAGTTTTCATGGACCTCTACGGCGCCACCAAGATCGGCGGCCAGGAGATCAAGTCGTTGAAGTTCGTGGGAGACTGGATGGCCCATCATGAAACCAGCCGCCTGCGCATGGGCCAGACCAGGCGCCTGGCCGACCGGATCAACCTGGCGGCCATGACGCCGCAGCCAAGTCTGGTGTCGAGCGGCTATTGCCTGGCCCATCCCGCGAAGCGCGATGCCGAGTATGTGGTTTATCTGCCCGACGGCGGATCGGTGACGGTGGATCTGTCCGGCTCGGAAGGTTCGCTAACGGTCGAGTGGATTCACCCGCAAACCGGCGCTGTGCAAGCGGGCCGGCCGGTGGCAGCGGGCGGCTCCGCCAAACTGGACGCCCCGTTTGCCGGCGATGCAGTGGTGTATTTGCGAGGCGGCTCCTGATCCGCATCCTTCAGTGCATCGCCCACCATGCCAGTCTGCCCAGGAAGCCTCCCTATGCGCTGGATCGCCTCCCAGCAACCGTCCTCGACCCATGGGACGCCCTGACCATCCACAATTTGAGTACCCCGCTGCGCCTCGTCCCCCATTACGGCTGGGCCAATCGCGGCGTGACTGAAATGGCCGTCCGCTGGAAAGCAACGCAACCGGCGAGGCCGGTGGCGGGCCGGCGCAAGAACTGGACCTCGAACTGGTTCCGATCGAGGAAGCTGCGTAGGTGTTACATGGAAGCTCTGCGACGCCATGGTCTCCCCTTCAGGCTTCGGTTATCGGATCGTGGATTTGAGCTCGAGGGCTCGCGGAACTCGCCCCTCCAGCAGCGGTTCAGGGCACCTCGCCCCTCACCCGCTGAAGCTCCGGCGCCTGGACGATTCCCTGGCCATCGGTAAATACGCGCAAGCCGGCGCCCTTGCCATGCTTTGCGCCGGTCTGGTCCCAGGGGATCGTGAGCGTGCGCCCATGATAAGCGACGCTGTCCAACCAGAAACACGCCCACTCTCCCGGTGGCACGAGGGGATGGACCTCCACTTGACGGTCGACGCGCGTACCCGAATCCTTAGCGAGGTGGAGCGCGGACGGTCACGTCCGCCAAGCGGGCCTGACGACCCGCGCCCCACATGGAGCCGGCCGGGTTTCACCTGCGATGGCAGCCCTCAAGGACCTCGCTAAGGATTCGGGGCGCGTACGGAGGCCGACGAGTCCGCTGATTACGAGGCCGCAAGACGTGGAATGGTTGTTGTCTTCGCATCATCCGTTGTGGCTGGGTCGTCGCACCCGGCCGGGCGGCCGATCCGCCCAAACCCTGAAACGCCGCGGCCGAGTGGATTCCCGGAAACTGGACGCGGGCAGAGAAAACGGGTATTCACATGCCCATGCCGTGCCGCTCCAGAACGAACTAGGAACGGTGGCCCGGTTGGCTGCCAACCTTGAGTCTGGCAGAGCGGCGGCCGCTCTCCGGCTTTGAATCGTCAATGCTATGTTCAGCATCAAATCCACGTGCCAACTCCCGGCGTTGGGGCTCGCGTTCCTGCTGCCGTTGAACGCCGGCCCCGTTCAGGCGCCGCTCCATCCCCTGGCAGGCACGACGACGGAACCCGCTGCCAGCGCAGAAACACCTTTGTTGATCGGCGGTGTCGGCGGGGTCTATTTCCTGGCCGAACCGGGCGAACTGGTGGTCGAGGTCGAAAAGCGGGACCTGAACCGGCGTGGTTCTCGCGCCGAGTTGCGCGCCCTTCTGGTGGGACCCGATCGGCAGGTGTTGCAGGAGGCGACCCTTCCCGACGACGGCCAGCCCAGAGGCAGCGGCTTGGGGCCGGTGCAACGCTGCCGGTTATCGACCAAGGTCCCGGCCCAAGGTGTCTATGCGCTCAACGTGACCGTGTCGCAGGACCGGTATGGCGAGGAAATGGTCTGGGGTTTCCGCGCCAATTGTCCGAAGTACCTCATTGAGACCGCCCGCGGACACAAAGACGAACGGCACCAGGAACCCATCGTGTTGGCCAGTCCGGGGCGCCCGGCGACCGTGTGTTTCTGGCCGCGGCGCGAGGCGTTGGAGCTCGAGGTGACGGGACTGCCCGTGGACGCTGGGGATTTGAAAGTGTTCGATGCGCAGGGGACCTTGCTGGCGACCATACCGGTGGGCACGAACGGCGCGGCGACCCACCATTTCTCAGCCCGGATCCCGCGCACCGCCGCGCCGTGGCAACTGCATCTTCCATCGGCCCAAGCGACCGTTAACCTGGACGGCGTCACTCGATGGGACAGCGGAGATCTGTATCCGGACATGGCTTGCTGGACGCCCGATCCGCAGTCGTGGTTCCCACTGCTCGACAACCGCTGGTTGCTGACCCCCTACCGCCGCACGGTCCACGGCGTGGCGGGTGAGAGGACAGAAGTCGCCTTTCAGGTCCATAACAACTCCGCCCGAGAAAGAACCGTTCAACTGATCGTAGAATCCCCCGAGGGCGCTTGGCCCGCGGGCCAAAAGGCGGCCGAGGGCAAGTCGGTTGCCTTGTCGGCGGAGCGCGTGGTGCTGGGCCCGAAGCAAACCGGGACGGTCACAGTTTCCTGCATCGTGCCCCCGCAGGGAGAGAGGCGCTCGGCGCGCCTCCGGGTGACGCCCTTGGACGAGACAGGATTCTCAACTTACTCGACCCTCACGGTGAAGGCCGGCGAGGCGCCCGCCAACCGTCCCCTGGCTATGCCTATCGTGCTGAGGCCGTATCAGCACGAGAACGAGCAGTTCGGTCATCGGGCCGACTACCCGGTGGAAAACCAGGTCTACTTCGATGCGCGCAACCGGCCTTTCTTATGGGCCGGCGGTGGGATCGCGGCGTGGCGTGAGGGGCAGTGGGACACGCCGCCGCTCCGTGTAGCCGTGAGCTCGCGCACGCCGTCGTTCGCGGGTGATTCGTTTGGCCTGACCAGCACGAAGATCGCGTTCGATCGGGACCACGATCTCTACACCCTCGCCACCGCCGGCCGGACCACGGTGTTGCTGCATTCCGCGGATGGCGCACAGACCTTTGCCGCCTACGCAATCCCCGGCCGCGACAACCAGCCGCGCGCGTTCGATGTCGAGCAGTATTCCGGTCATAACCTGCCCGAGGGCCCGCCGCCGATCTTGCGCTACACCCAGACGGCGCGAGACGAGAAACTGATCTGGCGCCGTTTGAACGACCTCGAGCTGTTCGTTCCCAAGAAGGTCGGTGGTCGGTTGCTGGTCGGTGAACCGATCCTGCTTTCGACCAAGTGCATTGGCCTGTCGGCGCATTCGGGCATTCCCGCTGCCGTGGTTTCCCGCGGTTCGAGGGTGCATGTGGCTTGGGGCGAAGCCACCAACCCGCAGCAGAAGGTCCCCGGTGTGCCGGCGTTCGTGGCGACCTACGACCGCGACACCGGGCAATTGGGCCAACCAGCATTGGTGGCGTACGGTCCGCCGGCCAACGATGTCCACAACTCGCCCAGCATCACCATCGACAGCAAGGGTTACTTGCACATCCTCGCGGGAACGCATGGCCGGCCGTTTCCGTACGCCCGCTCCTTGCAGCCCAACGACGCCCAGGCCGGCTGGACCGACGCCTCCCCCGCGGGCGAGGGCCTGGGCCAAACCTATATCGGCCTGGTGTGCGGCCCGGACGACACGTTGCACTCGGTGTTCCGGATGTGGCGCTCCGGTGTCGAGCCGTTCCCGGCCAGTTCCCACGCGACGCTGGCGTATCAGCGCAAACGCCCGGGCCAGCCCTGGGAGGCGCCACGGGTCTTGATCGTGGCGCCGTTCTCCGAATACAGCATCTTCTATCATCGGCTCACGATCGACCGCCACGGTCGCCTGTTTCTGTCTTACGACTACTGGTCCACGTTCTGGTTCTATCGCAACGACCACTTCGGCCGCCGCCGCGCGTTGCTGATGTCGCCCGACGGTGGCGAGACGTGGAAGTTGGCGGACACGATGGACCTAACGGGAGTTGGAAGTTCCGTGAGTTCATGCAGCCAGGACGTTCTCTATCCACCCCTCCAAACGCCGGAGGTCGCTGGGTCGCGCCGGACCGAGGCTCATTTCATCGGCCGGTAGACTCGAGGGGCGGGACCTCGGGGAGTCGCAGCACCGCGGCACCGTGCCCGGCAGATTCACCTTGCCGACGACGGAGATCGGCGTTAAACACGCTAGATAGCTGCCTCCACGAGACGCTGTCCGGCGTCTTCTGTCAGCGCCTCGCGCGCAGAACAAAACAGCCGGTGTCGCATCGCACCCAGCTTGAACCGGAGTCCAGATGCACGATCGCTCCCGCGCGATCGAGGCCAGCCGCGCCCGCACAGCACGTGGTCTGGCATCCGCCGCGGCGCAGCCGCCTCCGTACTTCGCCCGGCGATGATCTGACCTGACTGCCCACGAAGACATCGCGCTGCCTTGATTCCCTCCGCCCGCGGACCTGGTCCCGTGCGCCGTTTGCCACCCTCCTGGTCTGCACCAGTCTGGCCTGGGGACAGGTGCCGCTGGACCTGGACTCCAGCCTGAGCTTCGATTTTGGCACCGACCCGCCGGCCGATCCGTTGTGCACGGCCGAGTGGCTGGGTTGAACCAGCGGCCCAGCCGGCGATCCGATGGTCCGGTATTCAGGCACCGGCCAGACACGGCGGTGGGTTGGCGGAACGGCCATCGCCGCGCGCCTGAACGCAACCGATAATGGCACCGACGGTTGCGAGGTGTGGGCGACCTGCTCAGCAGCCAGGGTCGCGTCGTCAAAGCCCAAGAAGAACTCCTCGCCCGCTTCCATCCGCCACCGATCCCCACCGACTTCGGCCTGGACGCCCTGTTCATCGTGTCGGATGCCACGGCTTGGCCTGCGCCGCCCCGGTGTGTCGCGCTGCGCGTGAGGGCCGAGGGACCAGACCTCACCCTGCACTTCGATGTCCCGGGCCGCGTCTTCCAACTGGAAACGGCAACCGCCATCGTCGGCCCCTGGCTGCCGATCAGACCCTTGGGTCTAGACCTCGAATTCACTGACGCTGGCGCGCTGACGAAGACCCCGCAAGCCTTCTACCGCTTGCGGCAGTGGTAAACTGGAGCGAGCCGAGAGGACACGCTCTGGCGACGCTCGCGATCCGATCCGAACAGACCAACGGACGCTGCTGGTCGAGACTCGAATGGAGGCCATCATCCGCTGCATGACGAACGCATAACGAATCCGTCTGGTCTTGCCGGGAACCGCCCTGGTTGTCGGAATAATCTCTCCTTCCTTTGCCGCTCTGCTGCCTCCGGAAGGCTACCCGTGGGTGAAGGACGCCCGGTTCTCAGAGGAAGTGATTCCTAGCGGGTTCGACGTCATCGGTGGTGCGAGTCGTGGGCCATCCCGATCGCTGTTACCGAGCGGCATCGTTGTCAACCCGGCGCTACCAGCGGGATCACCTGGCGTTCGAAGCGCCGGTAAACCTGAAAATCCCGTCGGTCGAGGGTGAACACCCGGCAGTCGCGGTACAGTTCAGACATGCGGACCAAACAGGCGTCCGCCAGTTGCATGCCTTGGTCGCTGTACTTCTCCACCAGGTGAGCGACGGGACCGGCATGGTCCTCCAGGCGAAACGGCGCGGCAATGACCTTGCGTTCAAACAGGGCCAGGACCTTGTTGACGGGTAGCCCGGCGTGTTCCCGCAGCAAGTACGTGGCTTCGGCCAGGACCGGTTCGCACGTGAGGATCGGCACGGGCGCCTGCGCCCATCGTTGCTTTACCCACGCGTGGTCGGCGTCGCTGCGGTCAAAGAAGGCGACCAGCGGTCCGGTGTCCAGGAGCCAAGCGCTCACCGCCCAAAGCCTTTCAAGTGCTTCTTGTTCCGGGCCAAGTCGCGCAAGCCGCTCTGAACACACCCGCACAAGTCTGCCGTCAGGTCGAGAGCCGATTGGCGCTGGCGCTCCCGGTGTTGCTGGAGAATTTGCCGCACCAGGGCGGATTTCGGCTGCCGCGCGCGCTTGGCCTCGCTCTCCAGCCAGCCCAGCAACTGATCAGGCAGCTTCATCGTCAGCGTCTTCATGGCGACATGGTGACACCGAACTGGCAGAACGGCAATACCGAACGACGGCCATCCACTTCGGCCGCTACAACGTCGTCTGGGAAACCCCATCCAAGGACGCCACCGGCCAGATGCCGCTGGGCAATGGCGACATCGCCGCCGGCGCAAGGATCCGTTTCCTCCCACATACCTGCGGCCGACCGCCGCGTCGGGCGTCCTACAGTGGGACTGGTGGTGGGACGATCACGTTGCCGGGCTTCGGCCACGGTGGACATGGTCACGGAAATGCCCGCGCATCCTACCGCACGATCTCATTCTGATGTTGGCGGTCGGCTTCAGTCGGGAATAGGGTTGCCGGGCCATGATCCTGACCGGATGGAGAGATTTCCTTGCCCTGCGGCGCAACACGACGTTGCTGCTTGTAGCGCTGGTGCTGGCTGGGACGGGAGAGCGACTCTGGCTGGGTTTTGCGCCCAAGTATCTCGAGACGCTTGGGGCGACCGTCCTGATCATCGGGTTGTTTGATGCGCTGCAGACTCTGCTCGGAGCCGTCTATGCTTATCCGGGTGGTTGGCTGACCGACCGCCTGGGCCAGCGCCGTTCGTTGCTGGTGTTCAGCGCGCTCTCGTTGGCCGGCTACGGTTTGGTGTTGCTGATGCCGCACTGGCTGGCGTTGCTGCTCGGCTCCTTCTTGTTTCTTGCCTGGAGTGCGTTGTCGTTGCCCGCGACCTTCGCAGTCGTCGCTGCTTCACTCGACAAGAGCCAGCACACGATGGGCGTGGGCGTGCAGTCGTTGGTGCGTCGTGTGCCGATGATGGTGGGTCCGCTCCTGGGCGGGTGGCTCATCACGCGGTTTGGCTGGGAGCAAGGGGTGCGCTTCGCGTTGCTGGGCTGCATCGTCCTCAGCGCGGCGACCGCGCTATTCCAATGGCTGATGATGGAACCAACGGCAGAAGGCGCCATGGCTTCTGGCCCCGCGTCATCCCCCCTCTCATTTCGCAGCGTGGTGAAGTCGTTTAACCCCACGCTGCGCGAGTTGCTGGTGAGCGACATCCTCATCCGCTTCTGCGAGCGGATTCCTTACGCCTTCGTCATTCTCTGGGCGATGAACCACGGGGGCGTCAGCGCAGCGCAATATGGCTGGCTGATCACCATCGAGATGGTCACGGCCATGGTCTGCTACATCCCCGTGGCCCGGTTGGCCGACCAACATGGCCAGCGCCCATTCGTGCTCGTCACCTTCGTCTGCTTCACGCTCTTTCCGCTAAGGGCGCGTCAATAAATAACCTTTACAACTCAGTTCAATGGCGCGGGTGGACGGTGTAG
>Ga0194113_10005762_pt1 | contig 15869 bp, 14 predicted proteins | sample TA2MahC200mmetaG_FD_146193 | JGI IMG/M metagenome (GOLD analysis project Ga0194113, IMG submission 146193) | Freshwater microbial communities from Lake Tanganyika, Tanzania - TA2015017 Mahale Deep Cast 200m | ecosystem: Environmental > Aquatic > Freshwater > Lake | place: Tanzania: Lake... | reverse complement strand
AGTACCGACAAAAAGTGAGGCGGGCGCAGGAGAAGAGGCTTCAGAGGAACCTCTCAAGAGCAAATCAACAACCAACACCTTTTTTCTCTTGATCTGCCTGAAACAGTACACTGGCACGACCTCAAGATCCAGGAGATTAACACGCTTGAGTTAACACTTCTTCTCACCTACACATGCAACGCTTCTTGCGTGTATTGCTACGAGCGAGACATAACTCGTGATATCTCTATGACACCGGATGTGGCAAAAAGTGTGGTGGGTTGGGCTCAGAGTTACGTGAAGAAGCACAATCTTCGAACACTGGATGTGTGTTTTCATGGCGGGGAGCCGTTCATCAATTACGACGTCATGTTTTACCTGGCCACGAGTTTTCGAGAAGCATTTCCGTCTATCGAATTCTCAGTTGTCACGAATGGGTCTCTAATAACCGCAAAGAATGCCATTCAGTTGAAAGACATCGGCGTATCCACCTGGCAGATCACGTTGGACGGAATGGGTGAGAATCATAATCGGTCACGGCCTATCATCGGCCAGGATGCATTCAGACAGATTAGTAATAATCTGCAGCACCTTCGCGAGGTGGACCGTGTGAAGATTAATGTTAACGTCTCTAGGTCAAACGTTCGCACTATTGAAAAAGACATCATTAGGTTCATATCTGAAGGGGCTATTCCACCAAACGCCAGAATAGTCATATCATTGGTCAGAAACCTTTCATCCTCTGGCTTCTGGCAACTGCCATCAAGAGAAGCTGGGGTAGTGATGGGGCGGCTCATTTCAGTACTCGGTCGCAATGGACATAGATACGTGGTAGACGATGCCCTCGCGTCCGCGATGTGCTCGGCGCTGCATCCGCACGCATTCGTGATTTCACCAACGGGCGTTCTTAGGCAGTGCATATCTGCCGTTGAGCGGGAGTTCGCAGTTGCTGGAAGCGTGCTCGATACAACCCAGAATGTCCACACCTCTGCGCTGTCCTCGTTTGCACGGCTGCGATGGAGGGTAAAGCCATGCTGCGATTGTCGATATCTTCCTATCTGTATGGGTAGGTGTGCTTTTGAATCAATCGCTAAGCTTGGTCGGGGCGTTTGCAGGCGGTCCTTTTTCGACACTTTGTGCAAGGTTGTTGTTAAGGAAAAATTCCATTCACGAATGCTGGATCTGCTAAACAACTAAGTGGGTCTAAAACAGTCCAGAAATCATGGACGAGGAGTAGTGGCATCACTGATTCACGGCGGGATGTCGCCTGACCCTAATGGGCTGTCCTGCAAATAGCGCGAAATCATTGCCAATCTCAGAGCGAATTAGCCGCGGGAAAAGTATCAAAGCTAATTGGGGGACATGACACTGGCATCCTACTTGATCGCCTGTAGCCCTTTCTCCCCCTTTAGAAGAGGGGGAGAAAGGGAAATCGGCCAGTATGCTCCTTCAGGAAGGGAGAAAAGGCGTCACATACCGCCGCTTTTCCAAAAAGTAAGATTTCTCTTCGGAAGACCGAGCGCGTACGAGTCCCGCGCGAAAATCCTTGACAGGGTAAGAAGTTGTGTGCGATGTTCCGACTGGCCGGTCGGTCACTCTGGACATGGACATGCCCAAACCAACCTTCTCAAACATCGCGCCGGAAAAACGGGAACGAGTCCTGAAGGAAGCCGCTCGCCTCTTCGCGACCAGAGGATTCGCAGAAACGGACATGGCGGAACTCGCCTCACGAGCCGCGGTTTCCAAGGGTTCGCTCTATGACTATTTCGAGAGTAAGGAAGATCTGTACCTTTCCGTTTGCCGCGACGCCCTAGCTCGGTCCCGAAGAGCTGTCTATGGCGGCATCAAACCCGACTGGGACCTATATCGTCAGATCGATCACATATTCCGCAAGGGAGCGGCATTCGCTCGCGCGAACCCCGAATACGTCCGCATGTACCTGAACGTCTCGGCGTCGGGCATGGAGCAGTTTGCAGACAAGCTGACGCGGGATGTTGAAGGGTACACCGCGGACCATCTCAAGGCCCTGCTCCGGCAAGGTATCCAAGACGGGATCGTGCGCAGCGACGTGGACGTGAATCTGGCCGCGTTTCTTATCAACAGCGTCTACATCATTTTCTTGGCTTCATTGGTTTCCCGTCACTACCAGATCAGGATGAAGGAATACCTGGAGATTGCGAGCCGAATCGACGCTCGATCCGCAACGGAGCAACTGGACAAGGTTATTTTGACGATTGAGCGGTTTCTCAAGCCTGCGCAAACGCGGCAAGAAACTGCTTAGAAGCGGTTGCAGGACCTGTGAGTTTTTGGAAGAGTTTTCGGGGAGGCCGAACAAAAAGGGCCTCCCCGCACCCCTCCCCAAAAACGCCTATCTTTTCCCGCACTTCCAGCGGCGCTGCAATAATACAGGCGGCCTAGGAGGATCAACGTCGGCGCACATTAGCTGCCTGCTTGAATGAACCAAAAGATTTTGCAACCAGATGTCGAAAACGAACATTACCAATCCCTGATACGGAGGCTGAAATGGCCACGACAACCGGCGGACGCATAATAGCCGAGATGCTGAAAGAAGAAGGGGTCGAAAAGATCTTCGGCATCGTGGACGGCACCTACCTTCAACTCCTCAAAGGCGCTCGGGATCTCGGCATGGAGCTGATCACTCCCCGGCATGAGACAATCGCGGCTCACATGGCAGGCGCCTATGCCCGGCTGACAGGCAAGCTCGGAGTATGCATCGCGAGCAACGGCCCCGGAGTGGCGAACATGCTTTCAGGAGTGGCGGTGGAAAATGCTGAAGGGAACCGAGTGCTGCTCATAACCAGCTCTCGACGGTCGGCCATTACCTATCCGGATCGAGGCGGAGCGTATCAGTGCTTCGATCAGGTGGCGGTCATTCGCCCCATGTCCAAATGGTCGCACAGCGCCCCGACTTCGGATAGGATCCCGGAGCTTCTGCGCAAGGCGTTCCGCAAATGCTATGAAGGAAGGCCCGGGGTCGTGCACTTGGACGTGCCCGAGAACCTGATCCATGGTGAACGAAAGCCCGTTCCTATTTTGAAGCCCTACCAATATCGTCGAGTGGACCCGATAGCGCCCACCGAGGCTCAAGTGGAAAAAGCCGCGGAGATGCTCGTGTCCGCGCGACTGCCGTTGATTCATGTGGGAAGTGGAGTGATTCACGCCCAGGCTTTCGAGGAATTGGAGACACTTGCCGCACTGCTCCTATCGCCCGTCACCACATCCTGGAGCGCTCGGGGCGCGCTGCGGGAAACTTCTGAGCTGGCCTGGCCTATGATCCACGTAAAAGCCGTGAACCAGGTGAGGAACCGGGCCGACGTGGCGCTGTGTTTGGGAGCGGATGTCGGCGAGACGGACTGGTGGGGTAAGGCGCCGTATTGGGCCCAGCCCGCAAATCAGAAGTGGATACAAGTGGACCTTGACGAAGAGATCATGGGCAGAAACCGGCCTGTCGATCTAGGTATCGTGGCTGACGTGAAGGTGTTCATGCAACGGCTCATTGAAAAGCTCCGCGCCGCGGCCGACCGCATGCCGATCCTCGACCGGCAGGCAACGATTGCCGAGCTTCGCAAGGAGATCGAGAAGGATCGTGCAAAACTCGACGAAAAGCTATCCGATCTGTCATCTCCCATGGTGACGGCCCATGTGGGATCAATCTGCCGACAAGTCCTGGACGATGACGCGGTGTTGATCTTCGACGGCGGTAATACGGCCGTGTGGGGCCATTTCTACTATGAGCTGCGCACGCCGAACACGCAGTTGTCCACAAACCATTTCGGTCACCTGGGCGCGGGCGTGGGTCAGGCGCTCGGCGCCGCGGTGGCGCTCCCGGGCAGACAGATCTGTTGCATTGCGGGCGACGGAGCAATGGGTTTCAATGTTCAAGAAATAGAGACCGCGGTCCGGAACAAACTCAAGGTGATATACGTGGTCTGTTGCGATAAGCAGTGGGGCATGGTGAAGATGAGCATGAGCTTCGCGCTCAAACCCCTCAAGACGCTCATTATGAAGTCTCTGAGCCCGGAAGAAACCATAAACACGGAATTGAAGGAGATCGAGTTCGACAAGGTCGCCCAAGCCATGGGGGCCCACGGCGAGCGAGTAGCCGACCCTGCAGGTCTTAAACCCGCGCTGGAGCGCTGCCTCGCCGCGGAGAAGTGTTCGGTGATCCACGTGGACGTGGATCCGACCAAGCATATGTGGGCGCCGGGGCTCATGCACTTCAAGGCCATGCATCAGGAACCCAAAGGGAAGTAACAGGGCGGCGTCGAACTCCCCGCGAGAGGTGAAGCCATGAAAAGCGAGCCCGCAGAGAGCGGATACCACATTTCCAAGAAGTACTCTTATTATGTCTTTGCGCTTCTTTTTTTGCTCTACATGTTCGATTACATCGATCGAATGGTGATCGCGTCACTCTTTCCCTTCTTGAAATCCGACTGGGGGCTGACCGATACCCAATGCGGCCTGCTGGTGGCTGCTGTCTCGTGGTCCATTGTGGCGTTCACGTTTCCCGTGTCAGTCGCGGTTGACAGGTGGAGCCGCAAGAAATGCATCGGCATCATGGCTGTTCTGTGGAGCCTAGCCACCGCGGCTTGCGCATTCACGACGAATTTCTTTCAGCTCTTTGTCTCCCGCGTATTCATCGGACTTGGGGAAGCCGGATATGCCCCTGGCGGCACTGCCATGATTTCCGCCTTATTCCCGGAAGAGAAGCGAGCCAAGGTTATGGGGATATGGAATGCGTCCATTCCGCTTGGCGCTGCTTTGGGAGTAGCCCTGGGCGGAATCATTGCGGAACGCTTTGGGTGGCGGCACGCATTCGGACTTGTGGCGCTGCCCGGGCTGTTGGTTGCGGTTCTCTTTTTCTGGGTCAAAGATTATAAGAATGTGGACCTGATCAGGACCTCCGGCCCTTCGGACAGACCGGAGGCCCAAACTTCCTTACGATTTGCGGATATCGCCAGGGAGTTCCTTCAGACTCGGTCTCTTATCCTCACATACCTGGGATTTGCCGGTAATCTGTTCGCAACTGCGGCCCTCTTGGCCTGGCTGCCAACCTATTTTCACAGAATGCAGGGGCTTTCCGTAAGTGAGGCCGGGACTAAAGGGGGCCTGGTGATGCTCATGGCCATTGTGGGCGCGCCCCTTGGGGGTTTTCTTGCCGACAGGTGGTACCAGGTCGATCCCCGGGGACGGCTCCGGTTTGCCTCGCTTGTGTCTTCCCTTGCCTTTGTCGCTTTCTTGTCCGCATTTTCAATGCCTGGGCACGCGTCGGCATTCCCCATCATGTGCCTTGGCGGCGTCATGGCCGCTGCTTTCGTCCCGGCCGCGGCAGCGGTCACGCAGGACGTGGTTCACCCGGGATTGCGGGCCGTATCGTACAGCTTGTGCGTGATCGTGCAGCAGGTGCTCGGCACGGCGTTGGGACCGATTTTTGTCGGTGTGATTTCCGACCACTACGGGATCGGCGCCGCGTTCTTGGTTCTTCCCTTCTCGTTTGTGGTCGCCGCCACCTTCTATTTCCTAGGGTCGTTCTACTATGAGAGGGATCTGGAGAAGGTCGAAAGGGTGACCCTGGTCTTCGAGCAATGAGATTACGCCGTATGCCGGAGAAGAGATACCTTCATGCCCGATAAGATAGATGTGGTCAAATCAGTCCTTATAACAGGCGCCCGCGGATACTTGGGTCGACAGGTGGTGAACGCTCTCGCCCGCGACCCTCGAGGTGTTCAAACTGTTGTTGCGGCGGACATCCGCCCTCCCCGCGACGGCGAGCAGCTTCCCGGGGTGACGCATGTCACCGTGGATATTCGCTCGCACGAGCTTTCATCGGTCCTGAAGGAGTCCGGGACGGAACTTGTTGTCCATCTCGCCGCGGTGGTCACCCCGGGGAAGAAATCAGACCGGGAGTTCGAGTATTCGGTGGATGTGCTGGGCACTCGGAACGTCTTGGAGAGTTGTTTGGCAGCCGGTGTTCGCCGCCTGATATACACAAGCTCCGGCGCGGCTTATGGCTATTACGCGGACAACCCGGAATGGTTGGACGAAACCGACAAGCTCCGCGGGAACGTGGAATTCGCGTATTCCGATCATAAGCGCCAGGTTGAAGAAATGTTGGCCCAATGGCGCAATGAGCATCCCGAACTGGAGCAGCTCATATTCCGGCCCGGGACCATCCTCGGAGACACCGCTTCCAACCAGATCACCGCCCTGTTCGAGAAGCCGTACGTTCTCGGGTTGCGAGGCTCTGCAAGCCCCTTTGTCTTCATTTGGGACCAGGATGTCGTCGCCGCGATTATCAAGGGAATACACGAAGGCGACTGTGGCATCTACAACATGGCTGGTGACGGAACGCTTGCCATGCGGGAAATCGCCGCGTTGATGAGCAAGCCGTATATACCTTTTCCTGTTTCGCTGATCACAGCGGCTTTGTGGCTCCTTAAGCGTCTGGGGCTGACCCAGTACGGTCCCGAGCAGGTCAATTTCCTGCGGCATCGTCCCGTGCTGAGCAACAGGAGACTCAAGGAAGAGTTCGGTTACACGCCGCAGAAAACATCAAGAGAAGTGTTCGAACACTATCTGAGGACCAGGAAGAGTGGCCGTTAGGCGCGATTTCAACGGAAAGGCCGTGGTAATAACCGGAGCAGCCGGTGGGTTGGGCTCGGCCTTTGCCCGACGTTTCGGCAAGGCCGGCGCCAAAATCGGCTTACTTGACGTGAGCGCTGGGGGCATTCAATCCCTTGCTCGGGAACTCGATGGACTGGGGGTCGAAAACACCGGTTTTGTCTGTGACATTTCCCGCGCAGAGGAGTGCCGAGCCGCGATCACCGGAGTGGTTGAACGCTTCGGAGGCATTGATCTCCTGATCAACAACGCGGGCATAACTCACCGAAGCGCTTTCAGGGATACCGACGTGGAAGTTTTCCGGACCGTCATGAATGTCAACTACTTCGGCTCTCTGTACTGCGCCAAGGCGGCTCTTGAAAGCCTTATCCAACGCAAAGGTCTGATCATTGTAATCAGTTCCGTGGCGGGATTCTCGCCGCTTTTGGGGCGATCCGGTTACGCTGCCAGCAAGCACGCGCTGCACGGCCTGTTCGATTCAATCAGAACAGAGCTGAAACACATGGGTGTTGACGTGAGGATTGTGTGTCCGGGATTCACCGCGACGGGGATAGCGACAAAGGCTCTTGGGGCCGACGGGCAGATCACCACACACCCCCAATCCACGTTCGGGCGAATTTCTCGGCCCGATGAGGTGGCTGAGGCCGTGTTTCGCTCTGCGAGCCATGGTAACAGGCGGCTCGTGGTCCTATCCGGGGTGGGCCGCCTCACAAGAGTCGTGCACAAGATATGGCCCGGATTGTACGAGCGGCTCATGGCCCGGTCACTCGCATCGGAACTGAAACGGTAACCGCGGACGGAGGAATCAAATGGCAAGAATGACACCATCGGAAGCGCTTGTGGAGACCCTAGTGGCGGAAGAAGTCAAGGTGGTATTCGGCATCGTGGGGAGCGCGTTTATGGATGCTCTGGATCTGTTTCCAGCTGCCGGGATTCGATTTGTCTCCGTGGCCCACGAGCAGGCTGCGGCGCATGCCGCGGACGGCACGGCCCGCGTCACCGGAAAGCCGCAGGTCTGCATCGCGCAGAACGGTCCCGGCGCGGCCAATTTTGTTTCGGCCATTACCGCAGCATTTTGGGCGCACTCCCCCGTCGTTGCCGTAACCCCTGAAACCGGCAGCGGCGGAATCGGCACGGGCGGTTTCCAGGAATTGGACCAGATGCCGTGGTTTCAAGCATGTACGAAGTATCAAGTGCGGGTGAACCGGCCTGAGCGCATGGCCGAGCTGGCCCGACGCTGCTTCTACATTGCCAAAGCGGAATGCGGCCCCACGCAGCTCAATATTCCTCGGGATTACTTCTATGGAGAGATCGATTGCGAAATATATAAGACAGATGACATCAAGCGGGGCGCCGGACCTGACGTTGACGTGGCCCGCGCGGCCGAACTCCTTGCGCAAGCCGCCTACCCCGTGATTCTGGCAGGCGGCGGAGTGACCATGTCAAACGCCATTCCTGAAACCAAAGCGCTTGCAGAGTATCTTACCGCGCCGGTGGTGAACACATACCTGCACAACGACAGTTTCCCATCGGATCATCCGCTGAGTGTCGGTCCCATCGGCTATTGCGGGTCCAAAGCGGCCATGCGCATCCTGGCCAAGGCTGACGTGGCGCTTGCGCTTGGCACACGCCTTGGTCCCTTCGGCACCTTGCCGCAATACGGCATAAGTTACTGGCCCACAAACGCTCAGATCATTCAGGTGGACGCGGATCACCGTCAATTGGGAGTGAGTCGATCCGTAAATCTGGCCATCGCCGCGGATGCGAAGGCGTTCGCGGCCCGCGTTCTCCAAAGATTGCGGGACAACGGCAAGATCCGTGAACCCGACACAGCCAAGCTCGCGGAAGTACAAAACGAAAATGAAGCCTGGGCCCGAGAGCTGGATCAGTGGGCCGCGGCCCCGTCGAAATTCATGCATCCCAGGCGCTTTCTCACCGAACTGTCAAAAGCTGTGCCCCAAAATGCTATTGTGACGACGGATGTGGGAAACACCTGCTCCATGTGCAACAGCTATTTTCGACCGACCGGCGCGAGACAGTACCTTGCCCCGCTCAGTTGGGGAAACTGCGGCATAGCCTATGGAGTCGCCCTGGGAGCCAAAATGGGCGCTCCGAGCAAACCGGTCTTTGCCTTGCAAGGCGACGGAGCATACGGGATCAGCGCCTTGGCTGAGGTGATGACTGCTGTCAGAGAAGAGATCCCCATTATCGCTGTCGTCTTCAACAACAATCAGTGGGGCGCGGAGAAGAAGAACCAGATCGACTACTATGACAATCGCTTCGTGGGGACCAACCTCAAGAACCCCGATTTTGCGCAGATTGGTAGGGATATGGGCGCCGAAGGATACCGGGTCGAGAATCCGAGAGAAGTGCGAGACGTGGTGCAAACCGCGATCAAGTCAGGCAAACCCGTGGTTATCGACGCGGTCATTGACGGAAGCGCCGAAGTCTTGGCAGAACCGTTCCGCCGTGACGCATTGAAGAAGCCTATAAGGTTTCTCGATAAGTACCGGCGCCTTATAGTTGAGTAAATCCGACTCCGGCGCAGGACTCCGAAGCTGTCGATCTCAGCGCGCCGAACTTGTCTTGACGAGAAAGCTTTTTGGGGAGGGTCTTGTTCGAAAATGCGGAAGCTACGCTTGGTATACCGTTCAAGTGTGTTTCGTTGTTCAGGCGCCGATGACCTTCACCGAGTAATCGTCGGGCTTCATTTGGGCCACGGGAATGATCACTGAGGCGATCCACGACCGGAAAGCGGCGTTGATACGCTGGATCGCTTCCTCCCAGTCGCCGTCGTAATCGGATTCCTCCAGATCTTCGATTACTTCCGCAGTCAATCCGGAGAACTCAGCCAGGTCATCCCGCGACATCCTTAGCTTGTTCCGAATCGCATAGATTTGTCCCGCGAGGTCTGCTTGGATTCTTAGTTCTCTCAAGAATGCCTGGGCTTCAGGATCATCTTTGATGTATCGGTCATGCATCCACCGATGAGCATCCGAGCTAAGCTTCTTTGCTTCCATTTTCAAGGCTCCCATTGAAAGGTGTGGGACTCTGGGTCCGCCTCAAATCTACTTTTCAACTCTATGGCCCTATGAATCTCCTTGTCGGGGACTTCTCTTTCTTTCACCAATCCGCGAGTGAGGACTACGACCGTGTTTCCATAAAAGAAGTGTAACATACGATAGTTCGCGCGATGAAATCTCACCCGAAGTTCATAGATGCCGTCTCTAAGAAAATCCGCGTAGGGTCTATGGAGTTCATGCCCAAAGGTCTTGAGTCGCCCGATCCATTCAAAACATTTTTCTCTAGGCTTCTTGGGAAGTCTCGCGACCCACTCCACCATGGGAACTCTTCCATCATCCTCTCTGTAGAATATGACCTGAATCGGAGGCAACTGTTCACCTTCGGCTGGTGTTATCGACTAATTCGGCGTTGTCATCAACCGCGAATATGAGGCCTAAAGGCCGCGGAACTGGCTGAAGGCCCGACACCAACGTTACTCTCCAAGGCTGCCTAGAGAACGTGTTGCACAGCGCACGAGATTGGCTTGCAGCCCTCTTCCGCCTAATCTCACCCGGAATCCATCTCCTGGAGTTCTTCTTCTGAGAAGCCGAAATGGTGGCCGACCTCGTGCAGCAGCACGTCTCGAATCGCGGCCACAACTCTCTCAGATCTTCCCGCGGCGCGCACAATGGGCCGTCGGTAAAGATATATGCGTTCGGGCAGATAGGCCGCGTCGAATACGCTCCGATGGGTGATGGGAACGCCTACGTACAGACCCAGCAGGTCCCATCGGGATCGAGCGCCCACGGACCTCAACGTTTCCCGATCCGCGAAATCCTCTACGATCACTTCCACATTCACCATCTTTTCCCGGAACTCGGGCGGCATGCTATCCAGCGCTTCGGCCACGTGCTCGCGAAACTTGTCGGCGGTCATCATTGTTCCGGCGCCCTCTCACATCGATCGTCACGTCGGATTGAGAGGGAATTCCACCTCCCCTCTGGCTCTGAGTTCCAGCGGCAGAAGGCTGCTATAGATAAAGCTATTGACCGGGGTCTGCACCCCCACTTCCAGACCGATTCTCATTACCGCGCCATTGTGCGCCGCGAGTTCGGACGGACGGCCTGCCATGATATCACGTTGCATCGATGTGGTTGCCTGAGCAGGTAGGTTGTCAATGAGCGAGAGTGTGGCGCCGACCGCGTCATCTTTCAGTCCTATCCCACGAGCCCGCGCCACCTTTTCGATCTCTGCGATGACCTCTTCCAGCATCTTTCGGCTCTCCGGAATGCTACGGAGCGTTCCGGCGGGGGCTCTTGTCACCGCGGCAACGCCGCTCAGCGAGGCTATAAACAGAAACTTCTCCCACATGGCCGCGTGGATGTCCTCCGGAATGTCTGCGTTCACGCCCGCCTTCGTGAAGGCTGCCAAAAGTTTTTCAGCTCGTTCGCTCCGTGGGTTATCCAGCTCTCCGAATCTGATCCGCGGCTCGAGGCCCGCGTGCTTTACGTGCCCCGGGCCGAGCAGGAGACTGACTATGTAACAGAGCCCCCCGAGCACGTGCTCTCTCCCCAGCGCTCTTGCAAGCTCGGACGGGGCTTCCACCCCGTTCAAGAGCGGCGCGACGAATGTATTTTCTCCGATCAAAGGCCGCATCGCATTGGCGGCTTCCGCCACTTGCCATGTCTTGACCCCGAGCAGGACCGCATCAACCGGCCCGATCTTCGACGGATCGTCCGTGGCTTGGACCTGCTCCAGCACAGACTGGCCGTCAAGGGTATCCATTCTCAAACCTCTCGTGCTCAGAGCCTCCAGGTGCGCTCCACGAGCAATGAAGAACACATCTTCTCCGGCTCGCAGAAGACGCCACCCAAAGTAAGCTCCTACGCCTCCGGCGCCAAAAACCGCTATCCTCATACTATCTCCTCCTCTCAGAAAGAGCCTCGTTCATATTACCACGGTCGGGCTTCAGATGACGCCATCGAACGAATCGGACCCTTCATCGCGCTGACTGCGGACCGTTCATGGCCGCATCCTGACTTCCGAACCCGGGTATGATACACTAAACGCGATTTCATTGCCGGTCTCCTAAATAGAGCTCTTTCCCTGATTTGAAAGGCGCCCGCATGGAACGTAACCGGACAACCGAACTGGAACGGCGCGAGGCTGAGGATTTCGATCTGGTGGATTCCATTCGCCACTTGGCGGAACGCTTCAGCGGGGAGCGTCTCGGTCGAGCGGAAGATCTCGTGCGCCGACTGGAACGTGAACACACGAAAAGAGTGTGGAGGTTCAAGTGGGCCGGCGGGGGCTTTCTGCTCCTGGGAATCGCGACGACTGTTACTTCATGTCCTTTTTATGCGGTTTCGCTCATCGGCCCCCACACGGTTCTCGTGGGTCTGGGTTTGTTGATCGCGGGAGGCGTCCTCTTTTTTCGGCGACCCACCATGAAACAGACGAATCGAGCCCTCCTTGTTGCGCTGAAGAACGGTAATACGCTTACTGTGCCGCGGTTGGCCCTGGAACTGGATATCTCTTTTGAGAAGGCCGAGCAGATCGTGCGGGAGCTGGTGAAAACCGGTGTAGCGGAAATAGACCTTGACCACAGCGGTCCGGACAATGCGCTGGTGTACCGGGTCAAAGGGCTGTGACACGCTGCGAGGGCCGAAGACTCCGCCCAAGTATGTCATTGTGAGCCCCGCGAGACGCTGGACGAAGTAATCCGTCGCTTTTCTCAAGAGGAGATTGCTTCGTCGCTTCACGCCTCGCAATGACACGGTGCGGGCGCATGCGTCCGCGCGCCTGACCAGTTGCTTTCAGGGGCTGAATTCGCTTGACAGGAGCCGCACCCCCTATGCATAGTGGGCCTATTCGCTGAATAATTGCCCGTCAGGCGGCAGAACCGAGTCCCTGCGCCGCGAATAGCAATTGAACTCGCTCCGTGGGGGATCATGGCCCTCTTGTAAAGCCGTATGGGGGGTTCTCGACCATCTCGCGAGCATGCCGGGAATGAGGCGACGGTCATGGGTTCGCAAACTGAGCTCAAGAAAAGGCAGGTATCATTCCTCGTACCCGCGTTCTCCATCGCTTGGTGCGTGGCCTCGGTGGCGCTGTTCTTCTTTTTTCCCGAAGCATTCGACGCGATAAATAACCGATTCTACGATTGGAAAATGAGCCTGTGCAAGCGGCCCGAGACCGCCCCGCAGGTTGTGCACGCAGACGTTGATGATGACGCCATCGCCAAGTACGGGCTCTGGCCGTGGGATCGGGCTATGAGCGCCAAGATCGTCGATCGGCTCGCGGAATTCGGCGCGAAGGCGGTAGTCTTTGATGTTCTTTACACCTCGGAAGGCAAGAGCCCTGAGAGCAATAAGCAGCTCTTTGAGGCTATGAAAAAAGCCGGCATGGTTGTGCCCGCCGTGACTATGGGCACGTCGGAAAGGGCGGAGCCCCTTGTCATGGTGGGCGAAGAGAACGATGAGAAACGTTACCACCAGCGATATAATGCGCTGTATGACCACCAGACATGGCAGGCCCACATCCCAGCTCGATATCAATTGTTAAGAACTAAAACGCTGAAAAACACTTTTGTGCCTTTGGAACAGATCATTGTCAATTCAGCCGCGCTCGGGCATATAAAAGCGACCCCGGACAGTGACGGCGTTCACCGGAAAATCCCTCTCTTTATACGGCTCGAAGACAGACTGGTTCCAAGCTTGTGCATGGCCGCGCTTCGGGTGTACTGGCAGCTCTCTCCCGATGACGTGAGACTCAGCCGAGAAGGCGCAGTAGAGATCATTCGGGAGGGGCGACCGGTCAAAATACCGGTGGATTCCAAAGGCATGATGATGATCAACTGGGCCGGCATCTGGGATGAGTTCAAACATTATTCCGTGAACGATGTTCTCAGTGACGTCCCCGATACTGCCAGGGCATCCCGGTACAGAGGAAAAATTGTTATCGTGGGAGTAACCGGGACTGGAAGCACCGACTTCGGGGTCACACCACTGGGCGCTCAAAGCCCGCTCAGTCGGGTTCATTCCAATGCCCTGAGCACCATCATGATGGAAGAATTCATCGTGAGCGTGCGTGCGGTCCCGTTCCTGCCGGTCATTGCCGGGATTTTGGGGGTTCTGTTTGCGCTCACCTCGACACGATTGCGTCTTAGTCTGGGTATCATCATAAGTGTGTTGGTGTGCGCCGGATTCGTCGGGCTCTGCCTACTTACCTACATGTTCATGCGGTATGACGTTCCCGCGTTCGAGTTCCTCGCGGTTTTTGCTCCCGCGGCCGCCATCTCTCTCATCGGAAGGGCCGCGTCCGTGGAATTGCAGGCATATCGGACTTCGAAGGCGTTGGAGCGATATCTCTCCCCGGAACTTCTCTCAAACATCGTGAATAGCGGCGCGGAACTGGATCTTTCCACCAAGAGGCGTGAGCTGACCGTGGTTTTCGTGGATATCCAAGGCTTCTCAACAATCTCCGAAACGGTGGAAGTCGAATATATCAATCAATTTCTGAATGACTTTTTCGAACGAATGACCCAGGCGATCTTTGAGCACCGGGGGACCGTCGATAAGTTCCTGGGGGACGGCTTGCTCGCGTTCTTCGGTGACCCGGTCACGCTTGAAAACCATGCCTTGGCCGCGGTGCGGGCGTCACTGGCTATGCAGGAGGAGATGCGCCAGCTCAATATCAAGTACGCGACTTCCGGAATTGCGGAATTTGAAAAGGGAGTGCGCATCCGAATCGGCATCAATACCGGCCACATCATTGTGGGTAACGTGGGTTCCACGCGACGCGTGGAGTACACGGTCCTCGGATCCGCCGTTAATATCGCCAGCCGCCTCCAGTCACTTGCGCCTCCGGGAGGCGTCATCATGACCGCGCGGACGAGGGGGCTGATAAAGGACGAGATAGACTGCAAAGGCCCCGACTTCGTTCGAGTCAAAGGGATCGATCGAGACATCGAGGTCTTCAGGATCTACCCGCGCTCCGAAGGACTCACCCAGATGCCGACCACCTTCCAGACCTGATGCGGGCTGCGCCGATTCCCTGGGCCACTGCTGCACGATGAGCCCAGGCCCCTCACGAGTGCGGCAGACCAAATCCCTCGGCTCATAGTTCGCGCTTCGTGGCCGGAGAACCCAAGAGACCCCCTTCGCGGGAAGGGGGTCTTCTCCATACAAGCTCCTTTGTTACGCCAGTGATCCGCGCGCCATCTGAGCGGGTCTTGTGACGCGGCCGAGGTCGAGGGGGTTTTACACCACCTGGAACTATTCTTTCCCTGAATCGCCCACCTTGGTCTTGGCGCCCTGCACTCCGGCAATGCCTTCGGGCCTGCTGCTCTTCACGTTCACGGGAAGCCCCATCAGGCCGAGACCTTTCTTACCTCCGGACTTGAGCGCGAGGACCTGCTTATTGAATCCCTCATCCTTCGTGAAGGCCTCGATCTTCTTTACGAGGACCTCCATCTCCTGCTTCGCCGTCATCGGAACGCTGAGCCAGTTGTCCCCCTCCGCCATCTTGAGTGGGGCCAGGTCCAGCGGCTTGTCCGATGCGAAGAACACGATCCTCGCGTCTTTGGTTTGGTCGCTCAAAACCAAATTCACGTCGGTCTCCGGTTTGAATAGAGTGTACTGCTTCTCCGGTTCCACAAGGTTATTCGGGTTGGACTTATTGGGGAAGAGAACCGTCGTGTCACCCGTCGGCGAAACATAGAGCGCTGTCACATACGCTTTTCTTGCCGCTTTGAGATGAACGACGACAGGGTCGCCGGTCTTTACCTCTTTCCCGTCGGGACGTTCGGCCCACACTGTCAGCTCAATGGCCTTGGGGCCGGGCTGACCGATGGAGAGCCATTTCTGGACCGGGTGTGAGTCGTCCGTGGCCGCGGCAAGGTCCATTGCGGGGCAGAAGGCCAGCAGACCTACAACCAACGGACAGAGCACGAGGATACGTCTCATAAGGGTATTCATGATTTCCCCCCTTCTTTCGTGCGAGGAGTTACAAACATATCTCCATTCATCATACGCAGGGACCTTTTTCTTTTCAAGGTATTTCTTCCGACGTCGCGAAGCTGACGGGACACCTTGAAATCCGGCGCTAATGCGCCTATGAACAAGCGACTGCGCGGGGCCTGTTGGGGATCTTCTTCACCTCCCCGCGCGTGGCCGATGGCGTTTCGTTGGGGAATGTGCTATCCTCAAGCGACTCAAGTGTTCGCAAACTCACTCCGTAAATAA
>Ga0194113_10005761_pt1 | contig 15871 bp, 18 predicted proteins | sample TA2MahC200mmetaG_FD_146193 | JGI IMG/M metagenome (GOLD analysis project Ga0194113, IMG submission 146193) | Freshwater microbial communities from Lake Tanganyika, Tanzania - TA2015017 Mahale Deep Cast 200m | ecosystem: Environmental > Aquatic > Freshwater > Lake | place: Tanzania: Lake... | reverse complement strand
TTTGCGCGCTCCAATACGCTCTGATATGAGGAGCTCCCTTTATACTGAGAATCCCGAAGCAGCATCCCGAACTCCGCCACAGCAGAAGCGAAGTTCAGGTTATTCGAAGCCTGCGCCTCTTTTTCCTTGCCCGTAACTGTGCGGGTGATCAGCTTGCTGACATCCTCGTTCGGTTCTTTGTAGCGCAGCTTCACCGTCAGCATCTCATCGCTTGGCTTGACCTTGACCTCCTGATATTTGAGAGGGTCGGTGCCGGCAAAATCCTCCCCTGATCCGGCAGGGACGATCTCATAAAGCACGGTCACGGTGTGCCCTGCGCCGATCTCGCCTGCGTCTTTTTTATCGTCGTTAAAATCCTCTTTCTTGAGCATGCGGTTCTCGTAACCGATGAGGCGGTACGCCTTTACCTTTGCCGGATTAAACTCAACCTGGATCTTGACGTCCTTGGCAATGGTAAAGAGTGTGGCCGGCAGCTGCTTCACAAAGACCTTCTTTGCCTCAAGAAGATTATCCACGTAGGCGAAGTTGCCGTTTCCCTTATCCGCCAGCTTCTCCATCTTGGCATCCTTGTAATTACCCATGCCAAAACCGAGCACGGTGAGGAATATCCCTTCATCGCGCTTCTCTTCGATGAGCCGGGTCAGGTCTCCGTCACTGGTGATCCCGACGTTAAAATCTCCGTCAGTAGCCAGGATCACGCGGTTATTGCCGTCCTTGATGTAGTTCTTCTTGGCAGTCTCATAGGCAAGCTTAATACCCTCTCCGCCTGCGGTTGAACCGCCTGCTTCGAGTTTATCGATGGCCTGTAAAATCAAGTCCTTCTTATCTCCGGATGTAGAGTCAAGGACAAGCCCCGATGAGCCGGCATAGACCACAATTGCCACCTTATCCTGCGGCCGCAGTTCATTCACCAGGAGCCGGAATGCGGATTTGACCAGGGGGAGTTTATTTTCCGGCTGCATGGAACCTGAGACATCAAGCAGAAACACGAGGTTACTGGGAGGCAGGTCTTTTACCTCCATCTTTCTTCCCTGAAGGCCGATCAACACCAGCTGATGCTGGGCATTCCAGGGACATCCGGCTATTTCGGTGGTGACCGAGAACGGCTCTTTGTCACTGGGCTGCGGATAGTCATAGGTAAAATAATTGACCATCTCTTCGATGCGCACCGCATCTTTCGGAGGCAGGGTATTACCGTAGAGGAAACGCCGGACATTAGAGTAAGAGGCGGTGTCCACGTCAATGGAAAAGGTAGATAGCGGGTTATCTTTTGCCTGCAGATAATCATTCTCGTAGATCCGGTCATATTGTTCGGTGTTAAAATCCGGATAAGCGGTGTAACCCCATGGACCTCCGGGCATCTGCGAATAACTTTCAGTTGCTATGCTGGCGTCATAGGCTCTGGTCATATAATTTGACTCATAGTGCCCGGTTCCCCAGATCCCTTCGGATTTTTCTTTACCGAGATACTGCGCTCCCGTCTTAAGACTCGGCATAGCCGTGCTTGACTGCGGCGATACCGCAGGTTCTGTAACCAGATGCTTCTTGTCAACGCCTGGCTGCGGCGTTATGCCGGTTTCCGTGACTCTGGGTTTTTCTGTGACAGTCACCGGCGGAGTAATTACCTTCCCGTAGTAGCCGCTTTTTAAGAGTAGCCCGACCAGCAGGAATACCAGGACCCCTGCCAACACTCCTGAAGGGACTAAAATCGGAAAAAGTTTCTTTTTCATTTTAACCTCACCCCTTTGCGTTTCCCCGCGGGCGAGCGATTCTCTGACATGAGCCTCGAAAAACGGGCCAAGCTCAGGTGCCTGCCATGCCTTTAGCTTTTCGGAAAGCTGCCTGAGGCGCGAAAGTTCTCCGGCGCAGAAAGAACAAGTCTTAAGATGCTCCTCGACTTTCTTTCTTGCTCCTTCCGGAAGCTGTTGATCAAGGTATGCGCTTAATTCTTTTGCGACATGGCATTTATTCATCTTATCCCTCCCTTATATTCTTCTACAACGGGGAGAAGTCTTTCTTTTAAGTTCAGCCTGGCCCGGTGGATCAGTGTCTTGATCGTGCCCTGGGGTTTGCGCAGGATCTTGGCGATCTCTGCGTAATCCAATTGTTCGTATTCGCGTAATACCAGTGCCTCTCTCTGGAGAAAGGGTAGGCCCTGAATGCATCTTTTTACCGCCATGGATAGATCGCTTGCTTCACTTGTCTCTTTCGGAGAAGGATCCGGGCTTTCCAGATCCATTAATTCATCGGGATCCTCTTTCTGTCTCGGCCATAAAACGAGCCACCTCTTCCTGCGCAGCCAACTGATGCAAAGGTTATGCGCGATGCTGAATATCCAGGTAGAGAACTTGCCGCTGGGGACGTATTTGAGCCTCTGCTGATGCAGCCTGAGGAATACCTCCTGGGTGATATCCTGCGCCTCGGCTTCGGTGTTCCCCAGCCTGTAGGCGAAGCAGTATACCGGATTTTTGTAGCGGCGAACGAGCTCTTCCATTGCCTCAAGCTCTCCTTCCTGATACCCAAGCATCACCTGTTCGTCTGTCAGCTTCTGCATGGCTCTCAAAGCCCCTATCCTTTCTCCGGTATATTAAACGCTTGAGGCGCAAAAAAGTTTCAAAATTTTTCGGGTGATTCCCGTTCTTTAATTGTACCACATCGGGCAGGTTAGGCAATAAGCGGGATCACAAAAAAAGCCCGGCCTCCTTGTTCAGGAAACCGGGCTCTTTCTTTGTTCGGTTATAGTTTCACTACTTTCGTAGCTTGTTCTCCTTTAGGGCCTTTTTCGATCTCAAACTCTACTTCCTGACCCTCTTCAAGGGATTTATACCCCTCACCCTGAATTGCGCTGTGATGCACAAACACGTCGCTTCCGGATTCCGGAGTGATAAACCCATAACCTTTCTGATTCGAGAACCACTTGACTTTACCTCTTGCCATTATCTACTACCTCCTTCCTTCTGTATTATAGTAAATAACGGCAGAAATAAAAAACCGCTAAGGTCAGTGCCTTCAGACCTTGCGGCCGTCAGATCTCACATCCTTTATTTACTACGAGAAGTAGTTTAACACATTTTCAGGATATGTCAAGCTAAAATTTATAACCCCTAGAACTTCCCCTCGAAGACAGCCCGGTGCGTTTCTTCGTCATAAATCATATGAAATATGCCGCGGATCCCCTCTTCGCCTGAGTTCACCCTATAATAGCATTTGGCTGTCGGCATAGAAGCCACTGCCTCTGCCACAGGCTTACCGAGCCCCGTCCTGACATCAAAATATGTCTCTTCTGTCTTTGCGCCGGATTGAACGGTTTCTTTGCGGCGGCAATCCGGTAAAAACTCATAATCCCTTACTAACTCTTTGAAAACTTGAGGCTCTGCGGTAAATATCACGTACGCATAGTAACCCTGCCATCCTGTAACCATTCCTTTTTTAAGCTTGATGCCTTTAGGTATGGGATCAGCAATGAACTCCTTAAAGACCTTTTTCGGGTCTGATGACGTACCTCCGAAAAGAAAGCAACCGCTAAGAAATAACGCCATTAGAAGAGCAACGATCATTAACCTCCAAGAACCCCTGCATAAGTTTAAAATTGCCATTCTTCCTTCAGATCCATTCACGATTCGACTCCCTGTAGATGACTAATAATTCTCCGCCAGCACCTCAAAATATGCCTGCGGATGTTTACACGCGGGGCACTCCTTCGGTGCCTCTGTTCCCTCGATGACATACCCACAGTTGGTGCAGTGCCATTTTATCGCGGCCTTCTTCTTGAATACCTCGGCATTAGACAGGTTGCTGATAAGCTTGCGGTAACGCGATTCATGGAACCTCTCCACCTTGGCCACTTGTTCAAAAGAACGCGCCACCTCCGGAAAGCCTTCATCTTTAGCGGTCTTGGCAAAATCCTGATAGAGTGCGGTCCACTCCATATTCTCCCCGGCCGCTGCTTCTTCGAGGTTCGCCCTGGTGTCTTTGATCATCCCGGCAGGATAGACGGCTGTTATTTCTACATCCCCGCCTTCAAGGTGTTTAAAGAATATCTTGGCGTGCTCTTTTTCGTTTTCGGCGGTCTCTGTAAAGATATTGGCTATCTGCTCATAGCCCTCTTTTCTGGCTGCGCTTGCAAAATAAGTATAGCGGTTACGCGCCTGCGACTCGCCGGCGAATGCCTTAAGAAGATTTCGTTCTGTTTCGCTTCCCTTTATCGATTTTGCCATCCCAATCTCCTTTTTTACTGGTAATAAGGCGCTTATTTTATATAATTCTATCATCCCCGGTTAGTTGTGCAATAAGTATTTGCCTTCTCGATTCTCGCGCTCTTGGAGGCCGCAAAAATAAACGGCCCTGAATTTTTATGGGGGCCTATTAGGGCGATAATATCTTAGTTCTAGACCTAAACTAATGACGCCAGGAGGGCAACAATAATACCGGTGACAATAGACGCACCGACGCATGGCCCGGCGGCCTCTTTAAAATCGCTCTTTGTAATAAATGTCAACGGGATCGAAATCAAAATTGCGGTAACAATGCTGGTAATGATATTGCCCTTAAGCGTTAAAAGGAGGGAATCCAATCCCCATTTAGCGATCATAACATTGCCATCCACCGACGGGAACAGTATGTTACCGACGATGCTACCGGCCAACCACCCTAAAAATGCTCCGGCAAGAACTCCTGATAGTGACACGGATAGCTTATGTTTTGTGATCCAGCCTCCTATACCGCCGGAGACTGCGCCGCTAATAAGTCCGGCTGTTGTCGCACAACTGGCCAGAACTATAATCTTATCTTCGGAAGTTAACCCGCCTGGCATAATTTTATCCTTTCTTTACGTATGCTGCCTCTAAAAACTATTTAATATATTCTATCACTGAGACTCAGGAAGTCAATCCGCCCTCGAGGACCGGACTGTGCCCCGCCCCTGAATAAAAATGCCCACGGTTAAACCATGGGCATTTTTAAGATTAGCTCCCCCTTGGGCGAGTCTCCCAACCGGTGTATAACAATGGTTACTTAAACTCTACTTTTTCCGATTTGCCAACGCCTCAAGGCAGGCGCTTATAGCACCCCAAAGCAGCAGAAGAATAAGGATATTCCACCACCTGAGAGCTCCGGCGGCCCCGAGGGTAGACCCGGTAAATAACAAATGCCCCAAGAAAAAGATTACACATGCAATGACAAACGATATCCAGCCCGGCGTTTTTGGTTTCAACCCTTCTGTTGCCATAAGAGACCTCCTTGCAGCTCTCCGGAAAATTTAGCTCCGCGAAACGGGTAAATATCCGAACTTTTTTGTAACCCTATATAATATGGGCTTAAGTAAAGCTAAAAATGGTAAAAGCGGGGTGGTAATATACTAAAGCTATACTACCACCCCGCAATATCGTTACGTTTCCATATACGAGACTCTCTTACTGACCTTTGTAGCTACTGCCACCATGATACCCCACATTAAAAAAATAATTAGGGTCATCGGAATGCCTACCCTCATCATCTCTGGAAATACCTCAGAAAACCCAGCAGTGAGGAAAGGTGGGTAAGGAACAACCTCTTTGTGAGCCAAATGCTCAACTGCTAACATTGCTACGCCGCCCCATAGCATAGAGTTCAACCAATTCATATGGTATTTCTCGGGGACTTTCTTTCCGATAGCAGACGTTAATATTGCCGTAGCGGCAGGAACAACAAAACAGGCCATCTTTACCTCCTTTTTAAATTTGAAATTAATAATGAAATTCCCCATATCGCTAATACAGGCACCAACATTGCGACCCCTAAAATAGCGCTATTGTGGATCATACCATCTGTTGTCTTTTCTAGGAATTTTCCACCTTCATAGCCTAATACATGGTCAACAAGAATCATCGCTGCTGCTCCCCATAACATCAAAGCTAAAAAACCCAGCTTATAATCTTTCCGAATTATGACCTTAGCTGCTGTTACACCTACTTCTGCTATTGAAGTCGTTACTAGCCACATCCTTACCACCTCCTTTTTAGTAATAAACACCGACCAACCTAATATAACCGAATACTTAAAAATCTACCTGCGCCCTCATGCCTCCAACAAATATTGGACTCGTATCACCTGTAATATCTTTACCAAACGGATTCCAGATATACTGAAAATCCTGAGAGATAGAGAGATACTTATTCAAGTGAATATTGTAATACGCTTCGAGATGACCTTCAGGCTTAGCCAGATAGCCATAGTAATCCTTGTAATCTTTAGAAGGGAACACCTGGCCTACTGCAAAAGCCAGAACATCATTTTCTCTGCCCCAAGGCTTACCTTCAATCTGGAAACCAGTACTCCATGACTGTACGAGAGAATAATTATATCCTCCTGCTGCCGTAGTTATTTCAGGATTGTAAACTTTTGGATCCTGCCAACCATAACGGGCAAAGAGCGTTACAATATCTGTAACTTTTTGGTCAAAGCTTAAGCCAAAACCATAAGCTGTTTCTTTAGATTTCTCAGGGTCAGACCATTCTGTATGATAGGCATTGTTACTCCAACCATACATACGATAGTTTCCAGGTTGACCTAGTAATTTAGTCCTAAAACTAACCTGCCCGATGTTAAAAAGATTATCTCCAATTTTATCCCAGCCGCTTTTTGCATTAAACATCCCATAACCTAATTCAAGCCATTCAACAGGTAAATACGCTAAGCGAATACCGGCATTATTATCCGGGAATTCAACTGTAGGTGAATTACGGAATATCCGGCCTAAAAATTGGGTAGTTTCGTCATTAGCAACTTCGCTTTGGTCAAAATAGGCTGTGGGATCAAGTTTACCAAAGGTAATAGCCACTCTATCCTTGAATAGGCCTTGCTCATACCAGAGCTCGGTTACCTCAACCCTTGCTTCGCTATCACCGGCATCACGATTAACGTTGCTATATAAAGTAAGGTTGTTTTCTAGGCCTGCTCCTTGACCGGCCTCTAGATGCAGAAACGCCTTACCTCCAATCTCCTTGAATTCCTTAGCTAAAGTTACATCAGCTGAATAAGAACCATCGGTACGGTCTTTCTTTAAGGTTTGCCCATCGCCATCGTAATTAACATTATTGGTTCCCTGAGCAATAAAGGTACCGCCTACACCAAGCTCAAGTCCTTCCATTAGCTTTATGGGTTCTCCGGGCACGCGCTTAAGCTTTTCTTCAAACTGCGATAATCTCATTTCATAATCCGAGATGGTTTGCTGCTGTGTTTTAACTGTAGATTCCTGCGTAGCGATATATTTATCCTGATTGGAAACTTTTTTCTCTAAAGCTGCTATGCGTTCTTTGAGTTGATTGATTTCATCTCTAACAGATAAATCTTGAGCAAAGCAAACATTTGCAAAAAAGCAAATGCCGATTAAAAATACAATTATCCGCATCTGGACAACCTCCTTTAACTTCTCCTCTGGTTGTCCAGTCGGGAAATCAACTATTTAGCGATTAAGCTCTTGCCTATGCAGTAGCAATTTATTTAAAGCGTTTCTTTTCTCTTTTTTCTATCTGTACCACCCTTGAATCATGGATAGCAATAACTATCTCACCGTAGTTAACACTCTCAATGGCTTCTACGATTTCTTCTAGTATGTGCTGTTTTTCCTTATATTCTGTTACAGTATTTTTACTGTTCATTGTTACTTTCCTAAGAATCGTGCTACCGAGAATTAAAAAAATTATGCTGAAGTGACTACGAGTTTACCGTGCTTTACCCCTTTTAAAGCTATCAATTTATCTGATAAAGCCTTTAAATCAGAGGCCTTCCCCTTAAGGGCAATTATTTCCAAACAATTATGATGGCTTAGATGAACATGCTGGTTGGCTAAGATTATATTGGTAAATTCATGCTGGATATCTAATGATTTGTTAACTACTTCTCTTTTATGATGATCATAGATTATAACAATTGCGCCAGAGACTTCTTTATTGTCTTCGTATGCTTCTTCGGTTAAATTCTTGCGTATAAGGAAACGGATGGCCTGGCTTCTATTAGGAAACTTATGCCTCCTAACAATAGCGTTCAGCTCATTGAAAAGCTCTTCCTCTAGCGATACACCGAATCTCTTTATTCTTTTCATCGTAGCACCTTTCATAGGAAGATAACACTAATAGTTACTGGTGTCAAGCATTTTCAAAATAAAACCCTCTGCAACAAATTTTTGCTACAGAGGGTTTAAATCCGAAAGTTCGGATTTTTATAAAAACTCCCCGATAGGGGTAAATATCCGAACTTTTCAGTGGAGGTAATTTGGAGACTAAATAAGGCTAAAACTGGCAAAAGATGGCTTATTATCTATTAAAACAGCTTTTACTTAAACTGCTCTTTGATTACAGGGCGAGTGAAGTAATAAATAACTCCTCCTTCGAAAGCCAAAGGTATCAAAGTAATCACCAACATTATTAGAGACGCGGGCAAAGAAACTAAGAAATTCTTAAAAATAGTAGACAAACTCACGAGAATAATATTAATAATCACTAAAGCAGCTACGATCAAAGTAGCAATGCGAGCCCATTCTTTTAATTTTAGTAAGAAAATCGCAGCAATAATAGCTAAAATGGAAATGATTAAATAGAAATAGTCACCTATTCCTGCAGTGTAATCTTTCAATGTGCCCTTAAAAATGTAATCTAAACGAGAAATCAAGTTTATAACAGATAAAACTATTATTATCCACGCAAAGATTGTAATACCTTTAGACCTTCTATTTTCCATATGCCCTCCTTTAGAATTTATTATATCAAGAAAAAAACTCCCTGCAACATATTTTCTGCAAAGAGTTAAAAAATTAAAACTCCCCCTCTCGGCGTCGAAAATGCTGTCGCATTTTCGGCACTCCCTCGCTTGTCTCATATAGCGGGCTCGGTCGCTCGAATGGTTTCGCTTCGCTCAACCACTCCCTCGCTTCGCTCGGTCGCCCCGCGCGCCCGATAATTAATAGCGGGGCGCTAAGGTTCTCGTCCTCGCGGGGAAAAACAATAAAAAAGCCACACTATTAAAATAGCATGGCTTTTTTAGATTAACTCCCCCTCGAGGACTCGAACCTCGGACCTGGTGGTTACACGTGACCCGAAATTGCTTTCGGACGCGGACTATATCTTTACCGTCGACTTAACGTTACGGTAGCAGGTGCATAGTCTCTGAACCTTCATCGCATTATCTGCGAAGCTCGGCTGCTGATTATCCCAGAGGGACTTCCAGCAATTCTCCTGCAGTTTCAACTCCGGTTTCCCGGAGAAGCTGCGCTTGCTTGAGCATGAAATTCACGGTGACAATTGGCACAGAGCAACATACACTTATCCAATTCTTCCTTAACCCTATCCCAGCTTCTCGTGTAACCTTTCTCCGAGACACTGAAATCTTTTCCGGAAGAATCACAGTGATGAAACTCTAAAGCTTCGATACAGCGATTATATCCGCATGTTTGACATTTACCGCCCTTATATTCAACTGCCATCTGTCTTACTTTTTTACGTCTTTTATGTACAGCGGCAATCAAATATTTACGGCGGTCTGCGTATCTTCGTGTATCTTGCTTTGCCAAAGATCACCCTCCTTTCATGCTCTTTGCTCGCCCGCCCTTGGCGGGCTCGCACAGCCACTCGCTCTACCGGCTGAGCTAAGGGGGAATATGAGAAAGACAAAATTATTCTACACTAAACCTAACTCCCGTCAAATGAAATTTCAACGCCCGGATCAGGCGACACACTGGGCAAACCGGCTTTAATATGGTATAATTAGACCATGTTCACCATCATTCTGGCAAATATTCTACTCACCGTAGCCCTCTGTTACGCCATCTTCTGGGCCCTGAGGAACCGCAGGAAGAAACGGCTTAAAAAAAGGATCTTCTGGGTAGTCTTATCCCTGATCCTCCTCTTTTTTACCGTCAATACCTCCTTCCTCATCATCTATATCATAAATAAGAGCCCCACCACGCACTTCTACGCCCTGCACAAGTACAAAACTGCGCCTGTCTTCAACATCACTAATTTCCATCTGGTGGCGCCGGGAATATTAAGAGGCGGGCAGCCGGAAAAAGAAGGCCTCCTGATCTTGAAGGAATATTTCGATTTGAAAACCGTATTGAACCTGCGCGACGGGAAAGAGATAGTCGAGTGGGAGGCTAAAGCGGCAAAAGAACTGGGGATCGACTTTATTAATATCCCTATGAACGCCGCGGAAGAACAAAGTATAGAGAAAATAGAACGGATACTGGATATAATCACGGATAAATCCCGCCAGCCGATATTCGTACACTGCCACGGCGGAAAGGACCGCACCGGACTTATCTTTGCCGCATACAGGATAAAATACGGCCACTGGGGGATTGAAGACGCCTACAAAGAAATGCTGGGGTACGGTTTTGACGAGGCTTATTATCAAATAAACAAATCCCTGCGCAAGTGGTACGACTACATCCGGCAGGAAAGACTTAAAGTATCTGAGACTCGAGGTTTTTGATCTCGGAGTCTATACCCGCGATCAACTGCTCTATCTCCTTCAGGCGCCTGCCGTATTCTTTGACCGTCTCCTCATCGCGGTAGATCTTAGGGTTAGAAAGGGCGCGCGCCTTGGCATAGCTCTCAAGCCTTAAATCCTCTTTCTTCTTCTCCAGCCCCACCATCTTCTCGTGTATCGCGGCATTATGGGCTTTCCGCTTACGCTCCTCTTCTTTGCGTTTTTTCTCTTCTTCTTTCTGCCTTCTCTTTTCCCCTTCCAGCCGCTCCCGCTCGATCTGCTTCTCGGTCTTCTTCTCGACTCTGGGTATGTCAATAAACTCGCTGTCTTTTTTCTCTAAGTAATAATCAAAGTTTCCCGGAAATTTCCTCACCCGGCCGTCTCTGACCTCATAGACCATATTCGCCACGGAACGCACAAAGTAAATATCGTGGCTGATAAAGACCAGCGTGCCTTCGTATTGGCTAAGGGCATATACCAGCGCCTCTACCGCATCCACGTCCAGATGCGTGGTCGGTTCATCCAATAGAAGGAAATTAGGCGGATTGACCAGCAATTTAGCCAGAATAAGCCTGCTCTTTTCCCCTCCTGAAAGGACCTTCACCTTTTTATCCGCATCATCGCCCGTGAACAAGAATGCACCCAGGATCGTACGGATAGCCTCCTCTGCCATATATCCGGGAGCGGCAGAATAAGCCTCCTGCAGTACGGTATTTTCTAGGTTCAAAACATCCATACGCGTCTGGGAAAAATAACCGATATCCGCATTATGCCCGACGATCCGCCTGCCCCCGTCGATATCCGCTATGCCGGCAAGGATTTTTAGAAGCGTAGATTTTCCCGCGCCGTTTTCGCCTGCCAGCACCGCCTTTTCACCCTGGGTTATCTCAAAATCCAAACCCCCGTAGACCTTTATATCGCCGTAACTTTTATCGATCTGCTCCAGGCTTATTACGCGGTGGCCGCTTCTGCGCGTTGCCGGAAACCGGAAGGTCCCGATGCTTTCGCGCGCATCCTGCGGCAGTTTGACCGCTTCTTTTTCCAGGCGCTCTAAGGCGGTACGCTTGGCCCTCACAGCCGCAGCCTTATTCGGCTGGGCATGAAAACGGGCGATAAAAGTCTCAAGTTGCTCTCTCTTCTTCTCCTGCTCCTTGAATTGCTTCTCAAGGAAAATGCGCCTTTCTTTTTTTATCTGCTCATAATGCTCATAATTTCCCCGGACCTTGAAAATAGACCCGTTTTCCAGGATCAAGGTATAGTTGGTGACTTCGGTAAGAAAGGCCTTATCGTGTGAGATCATGATAAAGGTGCCTCTGAAGGCGCGCAGATAATCCTTAAGCCAGAGCGCGGCATACAGGTCCAGGTAGTTTGTCGGCTCATCCAGCAATAAAAGGTCATATTGATAAGTCAGGAGTTTAGCTAAAAGGGTGCGCATCTGCCAGCCGCCGCTCATCTGGGTGATGGGCCGGTTGAAATCTTTCTCCTTGAAGCCTAAGCCCATCAGAATCTTCTTTGCCTTATGTTCCAGCTCGAAAAATCCCAGGGTCTCCAGTTCATGAAGCACTTCTCCATAGCGCTTTGAGCCGGCCTGATCAGATGCCTCAAGCTCCTCTTTCTCTTTTTTCAGGCGCAGGATCCTCTCGTCGCCTTCAGTCAGCTCCGAAAGAACTGTGCGCTCGGACTTGAAGCTCGCCTCCTGCGGAAGGTAACCGATGTATACGCCTTTATTCACCCTGACTTCTCCGGCAGAAGGCTCGGTCTCCCCGCGGATCAGCGAAAAGAGCGTACTCTTACCCGAACCATTCGGACCGATGAGGCCGATCTTTTCTCCTGCGTTTATATTGAGGGAGATATTTTCGAAGAGGACCTTGCTGCCGTAACTCTTGGAGAGATTCAAGATGTTAATCATAAACTACACATTGCGGCGCGCTTCGAGCGCTTTGGAGAGGGTGGTTGAGTCCTGGTACTCCAGGTTTGAACCCACTGGCAGGCCGAGGCCGATACGGCTTAAATTGACGCCTGTGGGCTTGAGGATCTTAGCCAGGTATAAAGCCGTAGTCTCGCCTTCGGTGTCCGCGTCGGTGGCGATGATCACTTCCTTGATATTATTTTCTCTGACTCTCTGTAAAAGGCTCTCGATCTTGAGGTCTCCGGGGCCTTTCCCTTCAAGGGGAGAAATCGAACCCAGTAGCACATGATACACGCCGCGGAAAGTGCCTGCCTTTTCGATCGCCGTGACATCGCCTGGCTTCTCTACGATACAGATAACTCCCCTTTCCCGGCGGCTGTCCTGGCAGACCTTACAGAGTTCCTCTTCGCTCAAATTATTACAGATGCGGCAGAAACGTACGCTTTCTTTCACCTTGTTGACCGCCGCGGACAAGATTTTTACTTCATCCGCCGAAGCGCCCAGTATATAGCCGACAATGCGCTCGGCGCTGCGTCTGCCGATACCGGGCAGCCTGATCAGGCTTTCGATCAGTTTCTCTATGGAATCGGTGTAGCTGGACATTATTCTTCCTTGATCACCCTTCCTCCGAAGACGTCCAGCGCGGACTTGATAAAAGCGCTATCCTGACGGATTTCTTTCTGTTTCTCTTCGGCGGAAAGGATGAAGTTGATCCTTAGTTTAGCGCTTAACATCTCGGAAAAAGTCTTTTCGATCAGGGCGCAATTAGCTTTCTCTTCAAGCGCCTCCTTATGCAGCGAATAATTTTTGGCAAAAGAAATGGTCAGGGTATTGCCTAAGATGCTTAGCGGCTCGCCTTCATTCAAATAGGTCGCTACGGACATCTTGACCTTGCTCAGCGCATCGATGACGTTCTGCCATATCCCGATGATCTTATCCAGAGAAACGGCCGGATCAGGCTCCGGCGGATCTACCTTGGGGTCGGCTTCCACCGGCGGTTCCGGAGCGCTCTCCTTTACCTGCGCTTTTGGCGGCGTTTTAACCTGCTCTTTCACCGGCACAACCCTTTCTCCCTTTTTGTCATGGGCAAGCTTCACTAAGCCGATCTCCAGGGGGATCCGCAACGAATCCAGCCTCTTGCCCATCTCCTGCGCCCCGACTAAAGTATTAAAGGCACTGAATATCTCTTCAAGGCTGAATACCTGGCTTTGTCCGGAGAGCCTGTCACAGATCTCCTGAGGAAAGTCGACCAGCTGATTATTCTGTCCGGCGACTTTGACCACCATCAGGTTGCGGAAATGCTCGATAAGATTATTCAGGAATACGCTGATGTCTTTTCCGTTGTCGATGACGCTGTTAAATAGCGCCAATACTGCCTTGGCGTCCTTCTGGGCTATTTTATCCGCGATCTCAAACAGGGCTTCCTGCTCGACCACGCCCAGCACAGAGACCACGTCTTTCAGGGAGACCTTCTCTTTGCCTCTGGAAAATGAAATCAGCTGGTCCAGGACGGATTCGGCGTCGCGCATAGAGCCGTCGCTTGAGCGGGCAATGGCAAAAAGCACATCCTTATCCACCTTGAGCTTCTCGGCGTTTACGATGCGCTCAAGTTGCCTGGCGATCTCCATGGCGGTGATCCGGCGGAAATCAAAACGGTGACAGCGGGAGAGTATCGTCGGGATCACTTTCTGCGGCTGGGTGGTGGCAAAGATGAACTTGACGAACTCCGGAGGCTCTTCCAGGGTCTTAAGCAGTGCATTAAATGCCTCCGTAGTGAGCATGTGCACTTCGTCGATGATATAGACCTTATATTTACCTGAAGCCGGAGCGAACTTGACGTTCTCCCTCAGGACCCTGATCTCGTCGATACCGCGGTTTGAGGCGCCGTCTATTTCGATGACGTCAAGGGAACGGCCTTCGCTGATCTCGATGCAGGAAGGGCATTTCTGGCAGGGATCCTGCGTCGGCCCGGCCTTACAGTTAAGCGCCTTGGCAAGAATCCGGGCAGTAGAAGTCTTCCCTACGCCGCGGGGGCCGGAAAAAAGAAAGGCGTGGGCAAGCCGGTTGTTCTGAAGCGCGCCCTTTAAGGTGGAAGTAATGTGGTTCTGTCCGATGACTTCATCGAAACTCTTAGGCCGCCATTTAAGGGCAAAGACTGTGTAGGACATTATCTAAAACGCTCCTTGATTAAACCGCCGCTTACCGCATTCTTTTATCTCTTTTTTAACACCCACAATAATTCCTCTACCTTGATGCTCCTGCCGTTCAGGTTCCTGGAACCACGGTAGGTGTTATATTTCTGCGTCATCAAATTGTAACTGCCGTACTTTCCCAGGATCTTTTTGAGCCTGCCGATCGGGATTATGCCCTCATTGTTATACGAAAGCAGAATGTACCTGGCCGGCGTATCCGCAATCAAAGCATCGAGGGTCTGCTCAGCCTGGTTCCTCTTGTTGTAAGCCGACCTGTTCCAGTTTTTCGATATCCCGCTTACGCCATCCTGTATCTCTATATCCTGGCGTTCGCAAGCTATAATATTGAGCATGAAATAATTTGATCCGTAAGGATGCTGATTGTAGGGCGGATCATAGTAGGCAAGGTCGAAATCCTCCGGTAACTCTTCTGACTTTATGAGGCTGTTTATGTCGCTCTTGCTGATGTGCACCTCACACTCTACTTCGCTGAATACGGGGGCTTCAAGGACAATATCCCTTTTTATTCTCGTCAATGCATTCTCTCCCCGGCCGCCGAAACAACCGGTCCCGTTTCTCTTATGGAAACCTTTGAATACGCCGGAGGTATTGGTATGGATGGACGCCTCGACGATTAACGGCGCAAGAAAAAAGTGCCGCTCCTCTTTTCTGATCCCTGTATTGATCAGTCTTTTCAGGTTATCTATTATTTTTGCGTTTCTGTTCGTATAGAAAACTCTCTCGCCCTCTTTAATATTCTCGCTGTCTGCGGGAGCGTAATTTTTTTCGATGAACCCGGCCTTGCCCCCGGGAATCTTCAGTTTATTTTCGTTAAGCCAGGCTATCTTTGATTCGATAAAGCCGGCATCCACTTCGGACCTGTTTGCCAGATAGCACTTGTTTATTATTTCGCTATAATCTTCCAGGTCGTTTACCCACAGCTGACTTGCGTGATACTTCAATAACCTCGAAACGGCGCCGCTTCCCGCGAATCCATCAATGATTACCAGTTTTGATCTAGAGAGGTCTTTTTTTACCTCTTCGATGCCTTTATTAATAAAAGGCAACAGACTCCTTTTATTACCGATATATGTTATAAGCTGTTCGGTAAAGTAAGGATCGGTAAGATCGAACAAGTCCGGAAATAATGCGGTTGCGTAGCTCATCTGCGGGTAAAAGCAACGGTGCGTATATCGCTCTATTCGAACGATTTTAAGCGCACCATGATCTTAATTTATATTATCAATTAGCCCCGCGCCTTGGGGCGCTTCCGTATCTCGTCATTTACCGCTCGGCTTTGCTGGGGCAA
>Ga0194113_10005759_pt1 | contig 15873 bp, 13 predicted proteins | sample TA2MahC200mmetaG_FD_146193 | JGI IMG/M metagenome (GOLD analysis project Ga0194113, IMG submission 146193) | Freshwater microbial communities from Lake Tanganyika, Tanzania - TA2015017 Mahale Deep Cast 200m | ecosystem: Environmental > Aquatic > Freshwater > Lake | place: Tanzania: Lake... | reverse complement strand
CCAGGAGGCGGGCGGGGTCGCCGAGGCGGCCGCCAGCGTATCGGTCGTCCAGTCGCTGCTGCGGGGCGCCGGCACCCGAATCAATACTTACTACATCCAGATCGCCGGCTACCAGAAAGGGGCCGTCGATGCGCTCACGAAGCTCCAGGCGATTTCCATTCTGGGCAATGCGGACATCGCCTACTGGCGGCTCTACGCGGCCCGCAAACAGCTCGACGTCGGCCGCGAGCAGTACAAGCTGGCCCAGAACCAACTGAGGCATGCCCACCTGAAGGTCGAGGCGGGTTCGGCCCCCAAGATCGAAATCGTGTATGCGGAGGCGGGCCTGTCCAGCCGGCTCGATGCGGTGATCAGTGCCGAGACAGCGGTCCGCGACTTCGAGCGGGACCTCAAACGGATCATGAGCCGGCCGGACATGCCCTTGAACTCGCCGGTAGAGGTCAATACGGTGACCGACCCCGATCCCAAGGGACTGGACCTCGATCAAGGAGCGCTGGTCGAGGCGGCCCTGGCGAACCGCATGGAGCTGGCCGAGCTGGAATTCCGCCTGGCCATCGGCGATATCGACCTCGCCCTGGCCCGAAACAACCGATTGCCGCTGTTGGACCTTGAATACGCCTATGTGGCCGGCGGACAGGCGGGCAACGTCGGCGGCGCCTTCGAGGATCTCTTCCGCGACCCCCTGCACGACCATCGGATCGGCCTGTCGGCTACGATTCCCCTGGGCAATCGCGCGGCCGAGGCGCGGTTGCGGCGGGCCCGTCTCGCCAAAGTCCAGGACGAGGTGAGCCGCGACCGCCAGGAGCAGCGCATCCGCCAGGAGGTCTACGACGCGGTGGACGGTCTCCAGCAGAACTGGCGGCGGATTCTGGCCGCCGAGCAGGGCGTGATCACGGCGTACCGCAACTACCGGGTCCGGCAATCGCAATTCCAGGTGGGCCGCACCGACAGCACGGAAGTGCTGCGCGCCGCCGAGAGCCTGGCGGTGGAGCAATTCCGCCGAATCCGGGCCTTTGCCGAGTACGAGATCGCCCAAGTCCTGCTCGCCCGTGCCACCGGAACCCTGCTCGGCCACGGCCAGGTCCAGTTGTCACCGGTGGTCCTCGAAGGCAAGTAGTAGCGCCCTTACACGGCACATACATCCTGGGTGCCGTGTGGCACAGCCGCCCTCGGCCGTGGAACTCGCCGGATGGGTGGCGTCCCTGACGAGTTCTGACGACCAAGATCGGTAATCCAGACCGGCGTTGGTGGTTAACCTGGTTCGGAGTTCCGCCTTATGAGTTTTGACGAACAAATTCGGTAATGGCCGCGCGGGCCGCTCTGGGCGTAGGTCGTGCGTCCTCGCACGACATCTTCGGCGAGCGGGGACGCTCGCCCTGCGAAGAGCGCCCGTGGCCGGGCTCTGATTACCGAACTTGCTCGCCGAGATGCATCAGCACAACTGCTCCCGACGGTGGCGTGCCCTGGACGGGTGGCGGCATCGTAACAAGCGCGAGGGGGAGTAGAACACACGCCCGGAAAAGGGGACATTCTACTTTTTCGGCTGGGCAAGAGGAAAAGTAGAATGTCCCCTTTTCCGGAGGGGGCCTTGGCCGCGCAGGCGCGAAGAAGATCAGTTGAATGTGAGTCGCCCTCAGGATAGCATACACGCTCGGTCAGGGTCATCGTGTCCCTGCCTTTGCGGGTCCCGGCGTGATGTGGGAGGATGAGCGATGGTGGATCGGATCAGCAGAAGGGGATTCCTGCGGCAAGCGGCGGGGGCGGCAGCGATTGCGCTGGGGGCAGCGTGCCCGGGCTCGGCGGCACGCGCGGCGGCCAACAAGCGGCTCAATGTTCTGTTTATCGCGGTGGACGACCTGCGGCCGCAGTTGGGCTGCTATGGCGATGCGCTGGTGCAGTCGCCGAACGTCGACCGGCTGGCCGCACGCGGCATGGTCTTTGCGCGGGCCTATTGCCAGCAGGCGTTATGCAGCCCGTCGCGGATCTCGCTGCTGAGCGGCCGGTATCCCTCGACGACGCGCATCCTCACAATCGGGCCGGCCCTGCGGGAGACGATGCCTGATATCGTCACGCTGCCGCAGCACTTCAAGAATCACGGCTACTTCACCCGCAGTCTGGGCAAGGTCTACCATGTCGGGATCGATGACCCGCCGTCCTGGAGCGTACCCTCCTGGCAGTCCAGGAAGCCGCGCTACGGTCCCGAAGGGGAGGCCGCCGTGCGCAAGTACCGTGAGGAAATGCAGGCGGCCGGAAAGGCGATCCCCGCCAAAGGGCAGGGAATGGCATTCTACGCCGGGCCGGCGTTTGAAGCGCCGGATGTGCCGGATGAGGCGCTCTCGGATGGCGACATCGGACGCGAGGGCGTGGCTGCTTTACGGGAGTTGGCAAAAAGGCCCGAGCAGCCGTTCTTTCTGGCGGTCGGCTTCCACAATCCCCACGTGCCCTGGGTCGCGCCCAGGCGGTATTGGGACCTCTACAACCCGCAGGATATTCCCTTGCCGGACAATCAATATCCGCCCAAGGATGCGCCGAACTTTGCCGCCCGCACGGGTGAGGACTTCTACTGGTACGGCAACGTACCGAAGGACCGCAAGATCACACCCGAGTTCGGGCGTCAATGCCTGCACGGCTACCTGGCCGCCGTCAGCTTTATCGACGCCCAAGTCGGCCGTCTGCTGGATACGCTCGCTGAGACCGGCCTGGAGCAGAACACGCTCGTGATCTTCTGGGGCGACCACGGCTACTATATGGGCGAGCACGGCTGGTGGGGCGGCAAGCACAACAACTACGAAGGCGCCACTCGGGCCCCGCTGATCGTGGCCCTGCCGGGTCAAAGGAACCGGGGCGCCAAGTGCGACGCGCTCGTGGAGTTCGTGGATATCTACCCGTCTCTGGCCGAGTTCTGCAGCCTGCCCGCGCCGGTCGGCACGGAAGGCAAGAGCTTCAAGCTGTTGCTCGACCATCCGCAGGCGTCCATCAAGGATTCCGCTTGCAGTTGGTACCCCAAAGGCGGTTACCAGGGCGTGGCAATGCGAACAGACCGCTGGCGCTTCGTGCGGTGGAGCAAGAAGGGCGCGCCCGATGTCTACGAGCTCTACGATCATCGCAGCGATCCGCAGGAGAACGTGAACCTCGCAAACAAGCCCGAGCACGCCGAAACGATCCGTGAACTCGCAGCCAGACTGCGCGAGAGATTTCCGCCGGGACAATAGGCGTATGTTCACGAGTACGTCGAATCATGCGATGACCAGACTGAGGCCAACTCCGGATAGGCACTAACAGTGAGACACTGCTGCGAGCGAATGCGCGATCAGGTCGAGCACAAATGTGGTCAATGCGAGGATTCTTTCGCTTGTCCTGATGCTCTGATCTACTACGATCTCAAGTTCGATGAGTACGGCATCATCGTCCACGACGGAGGTGAATCCTACGTCACGATCGACTTCTGCCCATTCTGCGGTTCGAAGCTGCCGCAGTCCAAGCGGGATCTCTGGTTCGAGAGGCTGGAAGCCCTGGGCATCGACCCCTGGGACCCTGACGCACGGCCTGCCGAATTTCAGACAGATGAGTGGTACAGACAAAACGAACAGTAATCCGTGCGGCAGCGGTCAGCGCAGCTTGCCGATGGTCTCTTGCATCTGCGATAAGACCTTCCTCCTGGGCTGCGACCTGACAGCCGCTCGCAGACAGCCGGACTTGTATAAGGAGATTCGAATATGAGTAGTCCCATGCGGTGTATGCTGACAGGGTTGGTGCTGACCATAACGAGTCTAGTGACGGCGGCCGATCCGCTCCCCATCCGCCTGCATCCGGAGAATCCGCACTACTTCCAGTGGCGCGGCAAAGCGCTCGCGCTCATCACCAGTGCCGAGCACTACGGGGCGGTGCTGAACCTGGATTTTGATTGGCGCAAGTACCTGGAAACGCTGGAACGTGACGGCATGAATTACACGCGGATTTTCGTGGGCAGCTATGTCGAGCCGGCCGGGGCGTTCGGCATCGAGCGGAATACGCTGGCGCCGGCGTCCGGCCGCTTCCTGGCCCCCTGGGCGCGGAGCGACACCCCCGGCTATGCCGGCGGCGGCAACAAGTTCGACCTAGAGCGGTTCAGCCCCGAGTACCTCGCCCGTCTCAAGGACTTTCTCACGGAGGCGGGCCGCCGGGGCATCGTCGTCGAGGTGACCCTCTTCTGCTCGACCTATTCGGACAAGCAGTGGGCGGTGCATCCGTTCCATCCACAGAACAACCTCCAGGCTTTCGCCGTGCCCGACTGGAAGAAGCTCCACACCCGCGACAACGGCCCGGCCATGGCTTATCAGGAGAGGCTCGTCCGCCGGCTGGTCCGCGATCTCAACGAGTTCGACAACTTCTTCTTCGAGATCCAGAACGAGCCCTGGGCCGACAATCACGTCATGGGAGAGGTCATCAACCCCTACCTGACGGACCGGTACAAATGGCCGAACGCGGTCGAGGTGACCACGGCGGATTCCATCGCCTGGCAGGCGCGGATTGCGACGATCATCACCGAGGAGGAGTCGCGCCTGCCGCAACGGCACCTGATCGGCCAGAACGTCGCGAACTTCCGCCTGCCGGCCCGGTTGGACGATCTCGCTCCCGGCATCAGCATTGTCAACTTCCATTATGCCTATCCGGAAGCGGCAACCTGGAATCTTCCGCTGGGAAAGGTCATCGGCTACGATGAGACCGGCTTCGCCGGCCGGACCGACGCGGTCTACCGCCGACAGGCCTGGAATTTCCTCTTCAGCGGCGGGGGCCTTTTCAACGGCCTCGACTACAGCTTCACTGTCGGCCATGAAGACGGAACCGACCTGACAAACCAATCGCCCGGCGGCGGCAGCCCGACCTTGCGCCGCCAGCTCAAGGTCCTCAGCGAGTTCCTGCACTCGTTCGACCTGGCGAAGCTCCGCCCCGATCGCGACTTCGTGAAGCAAAGCCCGGGGGGCGTAACGCGCGTTCTCAGCGCCCCGGGCCAAGCCTACGCTTTATACCTGGAGGGCCGTGCGCCGGTCGAATTGTCGCTGGACCTGCCCGCCGGGCGGTGGCGGGCCGAATGGATCGATCCCGTAGACGGGGTGGTGCTGCAAGCCCAGGACCTCGACCACGCCGGTGCCATACGACGGCTGACAAGCCCCACCTTCACCGAGTCCATTGCCCTGCGCATCATACGGCTGTGACCGATCGGCTCTCAGCCCTGTACCTTGGGAACGTACGCACCGCACGGGAAATCCTCTTCATCCTGCTGATCGAATCGGTTCAGGGCGCACAGGGGCTCTTCACCGGGATCGTCGTCCTTCGCGCAGGACGTGCACAGGCTTGGCTTCGGGAGGAGGTCCGGGTTGATCTCTGTTCCGTCATCGTCGTAGAAGCGAATCGGATTTTCACCCATAGAGGCTCCACCCTTCTGCTGTCACAGCGGCGCCTATTGTACCCCCACATTGCTTCCGTGTGATGCCGGTCTTGCCTCCGGACCTGGCAGTCCGGGTGGCACCTATCTTCCAGGCTTCTTGTGGGATTTTGGAGGGGAGGCGTGTAACATGGCGGCGCTGGGCGCAATTGAAACTCTGCAATGGTCGCGATTATGGCAAAACCGGTTGAGCAAACGGCTTACGATGATTTGGTGGTCCTGGCGAAGACCCAGGCCGGGGCGCTGGGGAAGCTCTATGAGCTGTATTACGACCGGATCTTTCGGTTTTGCGTGCACCGGCTCTTCAACCGGACCACGGCCGAGGATGTGACGTCCTCGGTGTTTCTGACGGTCGCCCGCATGATACGGGACTTCAAGGGCCGGACCGAGCAGGACTTTCGCAGTTGGATTTACACCATCGCGGCCAACCAGGCCAACGCCCATATTCGCAAGACCATGCGGCGAAAGCGCCTGATGAACAACGTGCTGGTCCAGCGCAGTGCCGAGGACGACGGTTCGACCGACCCGGCGTGCGGCTCCGCCCCGTGGTCCCGGCTGGACTGGCCGACGGTGTATGCGGCGATTCAGGAGCTCAAGCCCGAGCATCAGACCATCCTGACGCTGCGGTTCTTCGAAAACATGGACTACGACGAGATTGGACGGGTGATGGATGCCCGGCCCGCGACGATTCGCGTGACGCTGCACCGGACGCTCCGGCGGCTCCAGGACGTCCTGCGCGACGACTAGTACCACATTTCGCAAGTACCGCGACTATGGTGGTAGATTGCCGCGCTCGGCGAGCCTCGCTCGCAATGACATAGAGAGCCCAGGTATGTCATTGCGAGGAGCTTCAGCGACGAAGCAATCTCTACTCTATAGTCTCAGGACTTGCGAAATGCGGTACTAGTAGCACGGGCGTCTCGCCCGTGAAGCTTTGTGGCATCGGCATCCTGTCGATGATCTATGGGCTGCAAGCCCATGCCACATGGAGAATGACACATATGTTCGAAAACGAACACGACTTTCGAAAACTGGTTCAGGGCTTGAAGATCGACGCCGAGCCGAACCCGGCTCACCGGGAGCGGCTCCGCCGGCAGATGCTGCAAGCGTTCGAGCAGTCCGGGGGGCAGCGGACCGATGGCAGAGGACAGAGGACAGAAGACAGAAGAGGGTCTGCCGAGCCCCTCCGTCGTCCGTCTTCGGTCTTCCGTCTCCCGTTCTCCCGGTTCGCGATTGCGGCGGCCGTTCTGATCGCGGCGACCGTGAGCGTATGGGGTCTCCTCGGCCGGGGTCCGGCGAGCTTCCAACAGGTCCGGTTGGCCACGCAGAAGATGCCGTGGCTGTACGCCGTCGTCAGCCGGTACCAGAACGGCGAGGTTCGCACCGAGCGGCACTGGTACAACTTCGCCTCCCAGAAGGCTTACGGGATGCTGGACGACGGCGGCGTCGTGGGCTGGGACTACGCCGAGGGACCGAAGAAGCTGTCCTACAGCCCGCGTTTGAAGGCGGTGCTGATGTCCGACCTGGCCGGGCCGGGGGTGGGCGCCGGCTCGATGGAGAACCTGCTGAGTGTGTTTGCGGTCTTTGCCGCCAAGGACGACGTGAGCGAATCGACCGCGCGGTATGACGGCAGGACCGTCCGGACCTTCGAGGTCGAGAAGGCCGGGTCGGGCTTGGCGGTCGGGGGCAAGGCCGGGAGCCTGCTCAAGGCGGTCGTCCGGGCCGACCCCCGGACAAGGCGCGCCGTCGCGGCCAGCATCGAGCATCGCGACGGCGCCGGCCGCACGCTTGCCCGCGAGGAATGGGTCATGAGCTATCCGCCGTCCGGGCCCGCGAGCGTGTACGATCTCGGGGTGCCCGCTACGGCGGCGCTCATCGACGGCCGGCCGCAACGGATCGGGACGCCGGGCGAGGAGCCCGTGCCGGTCTCCACGCCGGGGCCGGCGGTACCGCCGAGCGGTTTTCGGTTGGTTCCCGTGGAGATCCGGCTGCCGAAACCCATGTTCGCCGGCACGCCGCGCGATGCGCGGACGCCGAATCTCGAACGGCCGCGCGGCCTGCGTCCGCCGTTCCTGGCGCCCGCCGGCACGACCAACGTGGCCCTTGGCAAACCGGTCTCCTCGAGCGATCCGGAGCCGGTCATCGGCAATCTCAGTGCCATCACCGACGGCGACAAGGAGGCGACCGAGGGCAGCTACGTGGAGTTGAGTCCCGGGCCGCAGCATGTGACCATCGACCTGCAGCAGCGATGCGACATCTATGCCGTCGTCGTGTGGCATTATCACCGCTGGCCGCGGGTGTACCGCGCTGTGGTTGTGCAGGTCTCGGACGACCCGGCGTTCAAAACCGGTGTCAAGACGATCTTCAACAACGACATCGACAATTCGCTCGGCCTCGGCGCCGGCAGGGACCTGTCGTATGTCGAAACGTACGAAGGCAAGCTTCTGGAAGGCAAAGGCGCCCGGGGCCGCTACGTGCGCCTCTTCAGCCACGGCAACACCCACGACGACCTCAACCATTACATCGAGGTCGAAGTCTACGGGCGGCCCCTGTAATTGATTATTGACGATTTACAATTGATGATTTGGCCCAGCGTTTTGCCCCCATTCATGTGGGCATGCAGGGCCCGAGGAATCCAGAGTGGCAGGGGGCCGCGAAGCGGACCATCGCCAAGCTGCGCTTGACGCTGCCACCCCGACAGCGAATTGCGGAGAATCAGATCATGAGAAACACACGAACTGCGCGCGGATTTCAGATGATTGGGGCCCTGCTCCTTCTGGCTGGCCTGGTGGGGCGTGCGTCTTCCACCGACACCACCGATGTACCCGGCGGTCCGACCATGACCGTGGCGGTCGGTGAGGTGACGTTCGAGTTGGTGCGCATCCCGGCGGGGCGCTTCTTGATGGGGTCGACGACAGGCGATCCGGATGAGGCACCGGTCCATGAGGTTCGGATCGGCCGTGCCTTCTACCTGGGCCGGACGGAGGTGACGGTCCGGCAGTTCCGCGCGTTCGTGGAGGCGTCCGGATTACCGCGCGGCCGCGCCGGAGGGCCGGGCTGTGACGCACGATCCGGTCGTGCCGCAGGTCCTCTGGCGCCATGTGCAGCGCGGCGGGTCCTGGTTCAGCCCGACCCGGCAACTGTCGCTCTCATATCGGGCTCGCTGCCTGAATCACTTCTGCCGGCCCGACACCGGTTTTCGGATTGTCCTTGAGCCAGTAGCCGGTAGTCGGTATTCGGTAGTCGGTGTAGGGGCAACCCCCGTGGTTGCCCGGAGATAGGGCAGGCACAGGGGCCTGCCCCTACGGGCCGACTGCCGACTCCGGTCCGCACCGACCCGGCGACCGGTCGCACCATCTTGACGGCACACGGAGCGCGGTTCGAGTTCGCCCGGATTCCCGCCGGCGAGTTTCTGATGGGGGGGACGGGCGAGATCGAGAAGCCGGCGCACCAGGTCCGGATCGGCTACGACTTCGACCTGGGCACCACGGAGGTCACCGTGGCCCAGTTCCGCGCCTTCCTCCAGGCCACGGGGTATCCCACCGATGGCCCGAAAGTGGGCGTGAACTGGACGCGCGGCCCGGATACGGACTGGCAAAGTGAAGAGGCCGTGGTTTGGAGCCACGCGGTCCGCGACCTATCGGACGACCACCCGGCGATCTTCATAAGCTGGTACGATGCGATGGAGTTCTGTCACTGGTTGTCCCACAAGACGGGTCAGCAGATCCGGCTGCCCAGCGAGGCCGAGTGGGAGCACGCCTGCCGGGCCGGCACGACCGGCCTCTACGCGGGCGAGCTCAGCGCGATGGGCTGGTACCAGTACAACGCGTGCAACCGTATCCATCCGGTCGCGCAGAAGCAGCCCAACGCTTGGGGCCTCCACGACATGCACGGCAACGTCTGGGAATGGTGCCTCGACTTCTTCACCACCAGCTACGACGGCGCGCCGACCGACGGACGGCCCCGCCGGGAGATCCCGCGCGCCTCCGACGTGGTCTCGCGCGGCGGCTCGTTCCGCAACCCCCCGGGCTGGCTGGCCTCCGGCTGCCGCATGGGCAGCTTCCCCCATTGCAGCCACGGCAACAATGGCTTTCGCCTGGTACTCTACAGCAATGGCAACACCAGCAACGCCCGGAACCACTACATCGAGGTGGAGGTCTACGGCAGACCTGTGGAGCCATAGCCGTATCGTACGCCCGGCGCTGAGTCGACGGCGGCAGCGTCAGTCATTCGCCGCCAGGAGGCTATCCATCGCCTCCATGCAGGAGAGGTATATGCCCTTGGAGTAGTTCTCCAGAAGCCGCAGGGCGGTCGCATTGTCGTCTTTGTACGACCGGCGCGCCGTCTCCTCCACCGACTTCTGCAAAGCGAAGGCGTCCCGCTCGATACGCTGGGCTTCGGCCTTCACGGCCGCCGCGGCGTGCGGGCCGCGACGATCGATCTTGTCGCTGAAGTTGGAGAACATCCAGAACGCTTCCTGCGGGTTGACCGTGAACGGCGCCTGCACTCTGGTTTCAAAGGCCTCCTTCGTCGGTCTTTGGGATTCCAGTCGGAAACCGGCCGGGAGGTCGGAGAGGCCGAAGTGGAACGGGATATAGAAGGAGGCCCGCGGCGAGGACAGGCAGACCCAGTACACGATCCCAATGTCGAGGGGCATCCCTCGGCGCAACTGGGCCGCAAAGCTGGTCTGGGTCGCCCCGCTGCACAAGGCGCAGACCAACGGCGAGTCGGCCGGGGCGGGGCCGGATTCGGTCTCTTTGTCGTGCCGCAGAATCTGCATGACGTCCCGCACGCTCAACTTGTGCTTGGGCACGACCGAAAAGGGCAGGCCCCGATCCGGCTCCAGGCGGTCGCGGGCGACATAGCTCAGGCCGCTCCATTGCCGGCCGGTGTTGTTGGGGCTCGCGGCGGCTTTCGGATTGGCGTACACCCGGGCGAAATCGAACGGCCCATCCGCCTGGGGGTTGTACCAGCCCCGGGACTTCGCGTAGTCCAGGATGTCCGCCGAGGCCAGGACATTGGCTTTGTCCTGCAGATCGACCGCGCGGATCGTGTAGGTATTGGCCACCATGGCCACCTCATCGTCCGGCACGCGCCGGGCCAGCCAGCGCTTGCCCTGGACGACGCAGAAAAGCCAGCCTTCGCCGGGATCGGCGATGATGTAGGTCCGGCCGGAATCGACATAGCCGAACCGCTCCACCAGCTTGCCGGCCAGCAGGACTCCCTCGCGGGCGGTCCGGGCCCGCTCGGCCACCAGACGCCGGAGCATGTACCCGATGCCGCCATCGGTCAACTGGGGCTTGTCCTCCCGCGAGGGGCAGTTGTCCGAGGTGACCGTCACACCCCATTCGTTGATGTAGCTGTCGGAGAAGGACATGCCTGGCATCTCGGACCAGAGGTACGCCCACGCCCGCTGGGCCTGCTCCAGCACACCGCCCTGGCGCAGCGTCACCGTGGCGCCGGGCGGATGACTCCGGCGCGGCACCTTATGATGATTGACGATCTGCGGGGCCTCATCGTCCTCATTGTGGGCCACGATCACGCCGCCATCGGCCGAAGCGTCCTTGCCCACGACGATGGAAAAGCAGGCACGGCATGGCCGGCTCGCTCCCACGATCGTCAGGAGCAGGGCCAACGTCAGCGTTGGGCGGGCCTTGGCCCACCGACAGGTCCTGGAACTCATATATGTCCTCATAGCTCATCGGATGTCTGGACCTCCGGGGCGGCCGTCTGCAACTCCCGGTTCGCCAACTCCGGGGCCGCCGCGCCGGCGCGCTGCCCTTCCGTCGAAGCTACGACCACGGCACAGACGGCGTCCCCGGTTACATTGACGACGGTCCGACACATGTCCAAAATGCGATCGACGCCCAGGATGATGCCGATCCCCTGCAACGGCACGCCCGCCGCGTTCAGGACAATGGCGAGCATGACAATGCCCACCCCCGGCACACCGGCCGTCCCGATCGAGGCCAAAGTCGCGGTCAGCACGACCGTCAACTGCTGCCCGAAATCCAGCGGCATCCCGTACAGTTGGGCCAGAAACATCGTGGCAACCCCCTGGTACAGGGCGGTCCCGTCCATGTTGATGGTCGCGCCCAGGGGCAGCGTGAAGCTGCCGACGGAGGAGGGGACGCCGAGGTTCTCCGTCACGCATTCGATCGTCACCGGCAGCGTGGCGGCGCTGGAGGAGGAACTGAAGGCCACCAACTGGGCCGGCCGGATGCCGCGAAAGAAGCGGGCCACGCCGGCCTTGCCCAGGATCTTGAGGGACGCCGAATAGACCACCAGCATGTGAACCAGCAGGCCGAGCAGGACGACCATGGAGTACTTGAGGAGCATTACCAGGATGCCGAAGCCGAAATCCGCCACGACCGCCGCGATGAGCGCGAAGACTCCATACGGCGCGATCTGCATGATGAGGTGCACCATTTTGACGATCATCTCGTTGATGGCGGCGAAGAACGCGATCACCGGCCGGCTGCGCGCGGGCGGGATCAGCATCAGACAGACGCCGCACAGCAGGGAGAAGAAGATGATCTGCAGCATGTTGGCTTCGGCAAAGGACCGGATCGGGTTCGTCGGAATGATGTTCACCAGCAGGTCCGTGATGGAGGGCCTCTCCACCGTCAGGCCGGCCACGTAGTCCTGTTTCGCGGCGGCGCTCTCGATGAGTTTCTGCTTCGTTTCCGGCGGCAGTCCCGCGCCGGGCTGCATGAGATTGGCCAGGGCCAGACCGACGCTGATCGCCAGGGCCGTCGTGGCGATGTAGAAGACAATCGTCTTGATCCCGATCCGGCCGAGACTGCGAATGTCTTTCAGACTCGTTGTGCCCACGAGCAGGGAGGCGAATACCAGTGGCACCACGACCATGCCGATCAGCCGCACGAACGCCGTCCCGATGGGCTTGATATACGCAAGGACGAATCCCGAGAAACCCAGGTAACTGGCGAGCAGGCCGAATGCCGCCCCGGACAAGAGCCCGAGGAGAATCTTCGTGTGCGACTGCAGTCTGCGTGCCGGCATTCAACCTCCATACCCAAAGAGCCAGTTTCTCCGGACTCCATGATAACCGAACATGCCCACCTGTCCAAGAGGAAAGCCGCCGGTGTTTTGGTCTTGATTTGTGTGCGGAAATGACCGATAATCAATGCGAACGATCTTGGAGCCTTATATGAGCAGCAACAACAAGCCGTTTGTGGATCAGTGTGTGATCTACTATGCGCGTCCCGACAACTGCTGGGTGGCTCACAGCCTGCGCACCGATCAGATTGGAGCGGCGGATTCCGTGGTCGAGGCCCTCGCCGCCTTGCTCCGCGCGGTGGACTTCATCCTGGCAGACGCGGCCGAGGATCCCACGTTGGCCGTGTTCCGTGCGGCCCCGGAAGACATCCGGGAAATGAGCCGCCATGCCATGCCCCTGCCGAAGGAGATTTACGAAATCGCGCACAAGATGGCACGCGGCGAATGGCCGAAGGAATTCGAATTTGAGTTCAAGGCTACGCACAGACCGTACGTGGCCGAGCATCACCCGGGAGGATATCTGCAGAGAGTAGGACGACGGTACGTGATCGGCTCTTATTTCGATCGTACGCAGGCCCGGACCAGGGCGCCGTAGATCGCGTCGCGATGGGCGCGGTCGGTCATGGCCTCGGGGTGCCACTGGACGAACAGGCCGAAGGGGCCGTCGGTGCGCTCCAGGGCCTCGACGACACCGTCCTCGGCGCGGGCCACCGGCCGCAGGTTCTTCCCGAATCTCTTCACCGCCTGATGATGGTTCGACAGCACGGAGGCTTCCGTGGCGCCCAGCACTTGCGCCAGGGTGCTGCCCGGCTCGATCTGAACGGGGTGATAGCCCCGGTGGTTCACGCTTGTCCCGATCTGGGACGGGATGTCCTGAACCATCGAGCCGCCGGAGACGACGTTGGTGAACTGCATGCCCAGGCACACGCCCAGCAGGGGCTTGCCGCCCGCGAGCCAGCGGGCGATCAGCTTGCGCTCGAACTCGTACCGCTCCTTCACGAGCGGCTGGACCGTCTCATGCGGCTGCTCGCCGTACGCCTCGGGCCAAATGTCGTCCCCCCCGATCAGCACCAGTCCATCGAGCACCTCCAGATACTTCTGGAAGACCTCCTCCTCATCGATCGTCGGCAGCACGACCGGCACGCCGCCATTCTCCGCCACCGCCCCGGCATAGGCAAACCCCACCGTCGTCTGCGCCGACTTCTTCTCCCTGGCCGGCTCATAGACGCTCGTAATCCCAATCAGCGGCCGGGTCCCGGACGGGGCCGGGGACGACTGACAACCGCTGCCGATCCAGAAGAGACAAACACCCAGGGATAGTACCGCCCGGTTCCTTGCGCACCTTGTGTCGCCCATGATTGACCCCTTCTTCACAGACTTCATCCATCCGGCCAGGCAAACAACTCCGGAGGCTCGACAGCTTACTGCCTTGTCTCCTGCTTGTCCACCAGGACCTGCCTCCCCCCACAGACGTACCTTGACCGGTCGAGTGGCCTTCTCTATAATCAGGTCCATGAAGAAGAGGCTGCTCATTGCGATCGTCCTCATTGCGATCTTGGTCGCGGGTCCCTTGATGGCCCTCGCTTCATACCGTGGTCGCCGATGAATTGCCGCAATGAGGAAATCAACATCAAAACAGGCCAGGCCCGGTACTCACGCTTTCTGTGGTATGTCAAAGTATCCGAACGGGTCGAGGACACGATCTTGTCCCAAGCTCTCGGCGGCGAGTCCGTGGACGTGGCCGACATCGCGCCCTGGCACATGGTCAATAGATTCTCGCCGGGCCTGCATTATTCACCACACTACATGTTCCATGGAGCCCTCTCGCAGGCGCGGCAAGTCGAGTTTGTTTTCGAGATGCTTGAGCCGGACGCTCAGCGCCAGAAACAGATTGTACGAGACCTCCTGACGCTCTGGCAGACCACCGGCAACTACTTCGAAGCGAGCCGATACCTGGCGACACTATCGAACGAAGTGAGCAAGGTCCTCGAACAGAAGTACCCCGGCTTCTTCCCACCGATCAATGCGCCGGCCGCCGTCGGTACTCCGAGCAATGTGCCATGAACCATGCAGCATCAGAATTCTACCATGTTCGCCGGCGGCTTCTATTGATCAAGGCGTTGAGCATGCTTGGACGGCAAGGGTAGTGGACACAATAACGGGCGAAGACAAAGCATCATATTACCGATGATCTCCATCTTCGAAGTCTGCGCTTGCCGTGGCTGACGGGAGCATCGTCGCCCTGATGTCCGGCTGCGTAAGCAAAGTCATGAATGCCACGATAAAGAGACGGCGAGACGTGGCACATATGCTAGTGAACAGGCCTGGGTTCTTCGAACCAGCGCAAGAGGCGGCGTCTGGCCAAGTCCAACTGTTCCCGCCGTTCGCCCATCGGACGGCCCGGGTGGAAGGCCGCGGAGGCCAATACGTGTTTCCATCCGGATTGTTCCAGAGCGGAGAATCTGGTCGTCACGATTTCCCTCGCTTTCTGGATGACGTCCGAGGATGCATGACGACTCAGGAAGCCGCGGCCTTCCTGGTAATCACTCAACTGTGCCAGCGTGGCGATCAGGTATATGTCGTAAGCGTGCGCCTGGGCGCGTTCCTCGTCGCGTCGCGGATCGGAGTCTCTGTCCTCATAGGCGAACACCTTGAGGATCAGCATGTTGGCCGGAGACGGTACGCTCACAAAGAGGCTCCCGGGCGGTACCGATCCTGGCATCAACAGCGCCAGGTCAATCGTCCTGAGATCCTCTTCGATGAAACACGCCTCGGGTGTCAGACGCCCGTGCAATCTCATTCGGACCAGCTTGACCCTCCCGCCCTCGATCGCAACCGCCTCGACCGGCGGTGCGAGGATGTCAAGTCGCCGAGCGGGCACTTTCATGAAACGGAAACACCGGCCCTCCTCGCACGTGACGTACTGCAGTTCTTCGAGAATGGCGCGAGCAATCGCCTCTCGCGTCGCTCGTTGCCCGGCTTGGGACGGTGTGATCATCAGGTCAATGTCCTGCGTGGCTCGCACGGCCTGCGGCCGATCCCGGAACAACAGGTAGAGGCCCAGGCCGCCACAGATCACCGGTCGCAGACCGAGCCGGTTGAAAGCCTCCGTGATCTCCCGCAACTGATTGAGAAGGGCGATGTTCATTCCGTCGCCTGAAGAATCTGGGACCGTAGAAGATCGGCGATCTTCGGTCCACGCGGCGTATCGATCGTCATTTCCAGATATAACTCTACGTCATCAACCACCCACAGGCCGTTGGTGGTCTGAACGTTGAACCAGGGGGTCCGATCCTTCGTTTCGATCACCGTGACCTGTCCGAATTCATCGTCCGGAAGAAAGCCAGATCCCAGGCGTTCTGATGCCTGCCCGACCTGTCCCATGTCCTGAACGTACATGGTGATCTGACTGCCTGCCGCGTGGCCCT
>Ga0194113_10005756_pt1 | contig 15878 bp, 15 predicted proteins | sample TA2MahC200mmetaG_FD_146193 | JGI IMG/M metagenome (GOLD analysis project Ga0194113, IMG submission 146193) | Freshwater microbial communities from Lake Tanganyika, Tanzania - TA2015017 Mahale Deep Cast 200m | ecosystem: Environmental > Aquatic > Freshwater > Lake | place: Tanzania: Lake... | reverse complement strand
GAGTTCCTGACGTTCTTGCTCAGTTAACGTAACCCGATATCGTGGTTTCATGGCAAATCCCTCCCCCTGGGAATTTGCCCTATTATACCGTATTATACGAAAATTGCAATATTACATGGTACTAGCATCTCCTTAAGGCAAAATCGGGGGGGAAAAGTACGGCCAAGGAAGGCCGTTTTTCTTTGCCCCTCGCGTTCCAGATAATAATCTCCGGTTGCCAAACTCCGCTTGGGAAAGGCACTCCCCACCGAATTCTGTTTGAACCAGACGATCTGATACCAAGCCGCAATCAAAAAATACGGAATTGTATGGGCGCACCCGCGTGTGCGCCCTCAGCCCAGGACGGACCCAGGGGTCCGCCCCTACAAGAAAATAGCCGTTTGTTTGCGACTTGAGACCTCTGCGAAAGTCCTTTTTGTCATCCTGAGCGGAGCGAAGGATCTCTTATTTTTTCGCAGTTATGAGATTCTTCGGTCGCTCCGCTCCCTCAGAATGACAAGTAAGGTGGCTTTCGCATAGGTCTCAACCTATACAGAGTCGCCAACTATTTCCAGGGAAAACATGTCCAGTATGCAGCATAAAAGTTAATCCGATAAATGCTCAAAGTGATAAGTGAAGCAAAGCTCCGCAGCGATAAGGTTCCCCGGCAGATCTCAGAAGCCAGAAATGACAACTTATTTTTAAGCGAGACATTAGCTGATTTTGCTGTTAAGAAAACCACATTAGGAATTAAGAATGATGATCCCTTAAATAATTTTGTTGATCCATTCAATAATTTTGTTGACAACGGGAAATGTCTGATGCTAATTTCCCTTCTTAATGACGGCAGTTAATCTACCACGCGCAACAAAGGCAGTCGGCCGCGGGTTATGTTTCATTATCGGTATGCTCATCGTGTGGCCTGCTTTGGCGCCGGCCCAGGATGTGGCCATTCGTCCTTTCAATGTCGTCGTCAAGGTACACCCGTATCTCTATCTGGAGATCGGCACCCCGGGGGCCATTGTTGATCAGATCAGCTTCCGGGTGGCGGGCTTGCCGGGCACCGGCCCGGTGCGGGGGGAGTCAACCGGAAAATATCCCGTGCCGGTGGTGGGTGACGGGATGCTGGCCGCGGCGGGCACGGTGAACTTAATCGCGGATGGCAGCCAACCTCTGACGGATGGCATGGGTCATCAGATCCCCTTTTCCCAGATCTCCTGGCAAGGGTCCGGGGACGTGCCCTCGGGCCAGTATTCCGGCTCCCCCCAGCAGATCATTTTGCAGCGATCGGCCCATAAGGGGCGCATGAAGCTCAACGGCGCCATGGCTTTTTTCTATAATAACACCCAATTCTTCCCCGCCGGCATCTATTCCGGCCGGGTGATCTACACCCTGAGCGCCCCATGAGAACCTCTCGGCGCCGGCGCCTCGGTCTTCTCCTGCTGCCCTTCCTGGTGCTGGCATTGGGATTCTCCAAAGAGTCGGCTTTGCAACTCTCTGTGGATACGATCGAAGTGAACCTGCAGCCCGAGGTTGCCAGTCGCGTGGGGGCGCCCTGGATGGCCAGCAGCAATTATGTCAGCGTGCGCATTGACACCCGGAGCCTGCGCGGCCGCGCCTGGAGGTTGTGGATAGCCCCCCGGGGGCTGTCCGGGGGAAATCCCACGGTGCCGCCGCAAGTGATTCGCTGGGAAGTGCGGACCCCTTTTGTCAACGGCACGTTGCTGCCGCAGCAGCGGGTGTTGGCGGGCCAGGGAGCCGTTGACGGCCAGGTGGTGCAGGACAATTTCATCTTTTTCGCCAGGGGGGAGGCCACCGGGGCGGGAATCTTCACCTTGCCCCTGGAATTTATTCTGGAGGTTGTGCAATGAGGTTGCAAGGGGGGCGGCGCTTGAGCAGAGGGATGCTGCCGGCGCTGATGGGTGTGGGACTGATGTTGCTGGCGGCCGGGCCGGCGCCGGCCGGGTTTGCGGTGGAAATGACCCCGGCCCGGTTGGAGTTAAAGGTGGAGCCCGGGAAAACCGCCCGGGCGGCGGTGAAGTTGCGCACCCGGGAGCGGATGATGCAGAAGGTGGAAGTGAGCACCGGGGCTTTCGGTTTGAACGACGAAGGCTCGCCGGTTTTCGACAACCCGAAGGATGCGCCGGTGTCTGCGGCCAAATGGATTACCGCTTCCAACCAGGAATTCAAGATCAATCCCAACCAGGACAGGCTCTTGCGCCTGGAGGTGAACGTGCCGCCGGGAACGCCGCCGGGGGGATACCGGGCCGTGGTCTTTGTCGCGCCGCCCAAGGATGACCCCAAGTCCAAAAAAACGGGGGCCAACGTGTTTCTCGTAGGCCGGTTGGCCCTGCTGGTATATGTGACGGTGGGCGGAGCCACCCCGGACGGGACCGTCAAGAGTTGGGAGTGGCGGCAAACACCGCCGGCGAAGTTAGAGAACCTGGCCTTGCAAGTGACCAACCAGGGGACCGCCCATTTACGCCTGGCCGGAGTGGCCAAGGTAACCGACAGCCAAGGAAAGGCCTATGATGCCGTGGTCCCGGGGGTTCCGGTGCTGCAAGGGCAAACCCGCTGGGTCTCTCTGGAATTTGTGGAAGGGGCGCCTACGCCTAAGAGTGCGGTGAGTATCGACGCGACTATTGATCTGGGTCGGGGGGAGAAACGGATCAATGCGCACGTGGGGGACAGGAAGTGACCGATTAGTCGCTTCCTGGATAACAACAGCCATATTCTTGCTTTTCTTGGGCCTGATTCCGGGGGTTGAGGGAGAGGTTTGCGCTTGGGAGGTGGAGCCGGGTTATGGACGGGTCCGCCTTTGGCAGGGGATCGAAAACACCGGTGCCGGGTTCCAACGCTTTAAATACCTGGGCCTGGGGGTGGATCTCAATCAGCCGACCCTCAATTACGGCAACTGGCAATTCAATTTCGTCGGGCTGGGCGAAGACTGGGGCGCCAAACCGCGTCTGGGTTACGGCTTGTTCGGCTTCCGCAACATGTGGCTCCGGGATGATCTGGCCGCCGATTTCATGGTGGGAGACAGCTACCTGGAAACCGGGGTCAGTCGCATGCCCTTTGAGCACTTCTCGGTTCCTTCCCAAAACCTGCGCGGCCTGGACACTCGCCTCTATGACGGTAAATATGCCATGGGGGTTCATGCCGGGAACCTGACTTACATGTCTTACCTGCTCACCGAAGCCTTTGTGCGCAGCGATACCGATATGGCCGGGTTTTTCCTCCGCCTGGGAGATCTTCAGAAGCCGCGGCTGGGCATAGGTCTGGACGGATTTTCCGACAATCTCGGCAAGCGATACCTATCCAATTTCCACGTGATCGTCCCCTTGGGGGGGCCTGAGGCCAAGGGATTTGTCTGGTATGACTCCCGCAGCAGCAAGCCCGCAGGGGTTGTGGGGGTGCGCCAGGACAAGGGCCCGACCCAATGGGAGGTGGGCGCCAGTTATGTCCCCTTTGGGTTCATCTATCTTACGGAGAACGCCTCCCTCTCTTCCGGCCAATCCCTGGGGTTTGCCACGTACCGGGAAAGTCGCCTGAGGTATAACTATTACCTGGAAGGCAGCGGCGGGCAGTTGTCCTTCGGCCAGGAAAAAAATGCGCTGGTGCGGGGAACCTTGGGGGGCGGCTGGCGGTTCAGTCTCAGGGATACGTTGGGCGGCAGCCTGGGCGTCTCCTGGCAGGGGGGCGAAGATCAAAACAACTGGCATCTGCTGCCGTCCTTGCGCTACAGCCGGGTGAAAGGCGCATTTAATTTATATTCCCAGTTGCTCACCGACTACTATACCTTGAAATTAGTGAATCGGGACGGCTTGTTGGTGGCCCAGCCAGCCCCCCTGGGAGGCGCGCAACCCGAGACGTCCCAAACCACGCGGATCTTTCGCTTGGGTGAAGAGATCGGGTTTGATTACTCTCCGCCCGGGGCCACCCGGTGGGGCGGAAGCGCCCGGTTTGACGACACCCGTACCACCGGGAATTTGGCCACCTCCTATCGCACCGCCACCGCGGAGGTCAGGGTAGGGAAATATCTGCCGTATGACACCACCGCGGACCTTTCGGTTAGAAGCGGTTATTCCTGGGGCCAAAACCAAACCTCCGCAATCCATAGCGGCGGTCTGCGCATATCCATTAACGCCTTCGAGAATTGGCTGATATTTGTGGAAGGGCGTCTGTGGTACTCCAAGTTGCCCCAGGAGGTCACGGGATTCGCCTCTGTCCCCAACCCTGCCTATGAAGCGCGCAGCGGCAGCGAACGCCGGTTCACCTGGGGAGAAGCGGCGCCGGTCCATGGGGTGTTTCCCTCGACCGGCTTGAGGGGCGTAGGAACCTTAACCGGCGTGGTGTTCCACGATAGAAACGGCAACGGCGTTTACGATGCCGGCGACATCCCTCTTAAGGATACGGTGATCCGGCTGGATGACGGGTTTATCGTGGAGACCGATTCCCGAGGCCGTTACTATTACCCCAATGTGGTGGCCGGTGAACATTCTCTGCAACTCGATCCGGAATCGTATCCGGTGCACCTGACCAGTAAATTTCCGGATGGGATGCGGTGTAAAATATTCCCCCGGGAAAAGCGCCAGATTGACTGGCCGCTTTCCGGGAAATGAGAGCGATATGGCCTCTTGACCAGCCAGGCTATGCCGGCCGCATGCCTCTAAGGAGTTGACAAGGTATAAACCACCCGGCCGACATACGTGCCGGGAGGATAATAATTCACATTCCGGTAATTGAAAGAGTGGGTGCCGGTGCGGTCACCGGAACCGGTCCATTGGCCGATTTTTTGATTGGAGCGATCGTTAAACCCGCCAGCGGGGAAGTCGCCGGTGGCCCGCCACGAAATATTGCTGAACGGGATGACATTGTTGCCATTGGATAACGGCGTAGCCGAATCAGCGGTCAGCGTCACGGTTTGTCCTCGGGGAACCAACCCCGCCACTCGTACCGGTATCCCCTGGGGATCGCCATCAACCCGGCCGCTGCCGGGTAAATCGCTGAGATTGAAATCTATGGTATCGATCGCGCTCCCCCCCTGACCAACCTGAAGGAAGAGGATTGGGGGGATAGTGATCCGGAATTGCAGGTCCACCCGGGCCTGACCACCGCCGACGCTCAAAGCCTGGGCCGCTTGGAGTACGGAAGCTTTTCCCCCGCAGAAATAAAATGCGAGGGCAAGGATGCAGACCATTGATAACCTAACTCTGCGCACAATTGTGTCCTCAGTTACCATGATCCAGGCTTAAATTCTACAGTTCAGCGCTCGGCGCCCATACCTTCAGAGAAGGTTAGCCTCAAGGCGTTTAAGTCCCGCGCTAGTTTATATCGGGTTATTTTCACGATAATATGATTTTTTTTTCGCCTTATGTCAAATTAAATTGTCCGGCCCCTCTTCCTAAAGGAGCTGCCCCCGTTTTTGGACCAAATTAAACCTGAATTATGCCGCAGAAAAAGGAGTAAAATGGTTTAAGTATATAATATAAGGAAGTAATAAAAGCAAATCGTGGATCTATACATGGCGTCAATAATTTTTGAACATGTATGAGAAGATTTCTTTTTTGTCATACAAGAATCTCGTCTTTGCCGCCAATCAAGAGCCCCTTCGCCTGCGGCTCAGGGTGACAAAGTAGGCGCCGGGGCCGCCCAACGCCACCCGCGCCTGGCCTTCGACTAATTATATTGACAATCCCCCTCGCCGCGGGTAATGATAAAAATTCGGCCCGGTCTCATCCGGGGAAGGCGAAGCTATGGCCATTGATCTCAACATCGTGATCGGCGGCGCCGCGGGCCAGGGGGTTCACACCATTACGGGTCTCCTGGCTAAGATCCTGGTGCGGCAGGGGTGCCAGGTCATGTTCGTCCAGGACTACCAGTCCCGCATCCGGGGCGGCCATCTGTTCAACCGCATCCGCGTCTCCGATCAACTCCTCATGTCCTCCCGGGAGGGCATTGATCTCTTGGTGGCCCTGAACCAGGAAACCATCCCTCGCCACCGGGACGAGCTGTCGCCGGACGGCGTGATTATTTACGACGCCTCCGTGGTGGGCGAATTGCCGGCGGGGGTGAGCACCCTGGCGCTTAAGGCCGGGGACCTGCTCCCCGAACCGAAAGCCGCGGAAGTGGCCATCAATGCCGGGGCCTCCGGGGCCATCCTGGGACTGCTCAAACTGCCTTTAGACCCCTTGCCCGCCCTCTTACGAAAAACCTTCAAGGACAAGGGACCCGATGTGGCGGAGTGGAACCGCCTGGCCGCCATCCAGGGCCACCGGCAGGGAGCGGCCGCGGGCAATCGCCATTCCCTGGCGGGGGTCCGGGCGCCGCTTCAGCCCCGGCTCCTGATCAGCGGCCATGAAGCCATTGCCCTGGGGGCCCTGGCCGCAGGTCTGCAATTTATCAGCGGCTATCCCATGACTCCCTGGAGCAGCGTCTTGAACGCCATCGGCCAGCGGGCCGAGACCTGGGGGGTGGTGGTGGAACAGGCGGAAGACGAGATCGCCGCCATCAACCTGGCCATCGGCGCCTCCTACGCCGGGGTCCGGGCCATGACCGGCTCCTCCGGGGGCGGGTTTGCCCTGATGGTGGAAGCCCTGGGCCTGGCGGGGTGCTCCGAAACCCCCCTGGTCATCTTGGAGTCCCAGCGCCCCGGCCCCAGCACCGGTCTGCCCACCCGCACGGAGCAGGGCGATCTCAGTTTTATGCTGTACGCCGGGCAGGGGGACTTTCCCCGGGCGGTGCTGGCTCCGGGCAACCCGGCCCAGGGATTCGCCTTGACGGCCCGGGCCTTCAACCTGGCCGACCGCTACCAGCTGCCGGTGATCGTCATCACGGATCAGTACTTCGGGGATACCAATTGCACCCACGAGCCGGGAGATTTTCCCGGGGAAGTCGAGATCGACCGGGCCTTGGCCACCGGCCCGGCCGACGGGGACTACGAACGCTATGCCCTGACCGCCAGCGGCATCTCGCCCCGGCGCCTCCCCGGCTTCGGCCCGGTGGTGGTGGCCGATTCCGATGAACACACGCCTGACGGCCACCTCACCGAGGATCTGGAAATGCGGGTCAAGATGCATGACAAGCGTCTGCGCAAGCTGGCGGGGCTGGCCCAGGAGTTGGATGGCCTCACGACCGACGGCCCGGACGACGCCCCCCTGACCCTGGCCTGCTGGGGTTCCAGCCTGGGTCCGGTCGTCGAGGCGGTGGCCCGCCTCAATGCGAACTCCACCCCGGCCCGCTTGGTGCATTTCAGCGAACTGTGGCCGTTTCCGGCCCAGGCGGTGGCCAGGTCCCTGGGACGGCCCAAAAAGCTGGTGATGGTGGAGATGAACGCCACCGGGCAGTGTAACCGCCTGCTGCGCCAAGAGACGGGAATCACCGCGGACCACCTGGTGCTCAAGTATGACGGGGCTCCCCTGACCCCGGAGTATATCCTCCGGGCCCTCGCCGGGCACGCCTGAGGAGGTTGTCATGCTGCCGCTGGCTTTATATCAAGGAATTGAGTCGGCCTGGTGCCCGGGCTGCGGCAATTTCGGCATGCTCCAGGCCTTTAAGCAGGCCCTGGCGGAGCTTTCGATCCGGCCCGAGGAGATCGCCCTCGTCTCGGGTATCGGCCAGTCGGGGAAATTCCCCCACTATCTCAGGTGCAACACCTTCAACGGCATTCACGGCCGCACCCTGCCGGTGGCCACGGGAATCCGCCTGGCCAACCACGCGCTCAAAGTGGTGGCGACGGCCGGGGACGGCGACTGCTACGGCGAAGGGGGCAACCACCTGCTGGCCGCGTTGCGGAAGAACCCCGACCTCACCCTGGTGGTGCACAACAACCAGATCTACGCCCTGACCAAGGGCCAGGCCTCGCCCACCACCGACCAGGGCGCTAAAACCCTGTTGCAGCCTCACGGGGTGCCCTATCCGCCGCTGCACGCCCTGGCCATCGCCGTGGCCCAGGACTGTTCCTGGCTGGGCCGGGGGTTTGCCGGCCGCGGGGAGCACCTCACCGGCCTGTACAAACAGGCCCTGACCCATAAAGGGTTTGCCTTGCTGGAAGTGCTGCAACCGTGCGTGACCTTTAACAGAGTAAATACCTACCAATGGTACGAAAAACGGGTCTATGACGTGGAGGCGGAGCCGGACTACGACCCGGAGAACGAACTCTGGGCCTATCAGAAGGCCAAGGAGTGGGGGGACCGCATCCCCATCGGGGTGATGTACCGCCGTTCCCGGCCCACCCTGGAAGAGGCCCATCCGGTGCTTAAGGATGGCCCGTTGGTGCGACAACACCCAGAGCGACCCGTTGCGGCGCTTCTGGCCGACTTCATCTAGAGAGGGAACGATCATGACGGCAGAAAAAGAAATCCAGTCCTGGGATATCCTGAGGGAACCCAATCGCATTTTACTGGAGGAAGACTACGGCTCCAAGATGGAACTCTTGATTTACACGCTCACCTGGGCCGTGGAGATCATGCTCTGTTTCGCGTTCGCCATCTCTTATCTCCGGGGCTAACCCGTTAGGGGACCGGCCCCCCGCCGCGGGGCTGGGCTAGGGCATCTGCGGGGCCCGGGAGGCGGCGAGCCGGAGGGCGCGCCCTGGCCGGCCCGGGTATGAGGGCTGCCAAGGAAAATCATCGGGCTGGCCGCCGCGGTTGACCGGGCCAACCGGGTGCCTACGGCAATAATTCCAGTCCCGCGGGCAAGGTGCGGGCGGACAATTTAATTGTGAAAATAGGCATAAAATATTTGCTCAGGTTATTGAAATAAACCTGCATAGGGCATAAAATATTAGTAGGGAGAACCATCAGCATCAGATTTTCTGCCGAATCCGCTAACTAGCGGAAATCAGGCAGCGAAGCGGCGCGAGGCAGGAACCCACCATTCCTGGGGGTTACCACAGGCACTGGCGTAAGGAATTCGCAGAGCCGAGGAACCTTTCGTGGCAAAGGCTCAGGGAGGTGCGGTAAAAAGATGATTAATGAACTGTTAGCTCCTGGCGGCAGCCTGGAAATGGTGGAGGGGGTTTTTCAGAACGGCGCCAATGCCGTTTATGTTGGGGCCAAAGGCTTCAGTCGCCGGAAGTGTGTGTGGGAACTGGAAGACAGTCAGATCGGGGAGGCGGTCCGCATTGCCGCCGACTGCCAGGGAAAGGTCCGGGTAGCCCTCAACGCCGAGATCCTGCCGGAAAAATTACCCCTGTTAGTGCAAAAGGTTGAAAAGTACGCCCGCTTCGGCATCGAAGGGGTGATCGTGAAAACCCCGTTGGTGATGCAGGAGATCCATCGGCGTTTCCCGGAATTGGTCATCCACGCCAGCGTGGGCTGCAACATCCAGACCCAGGAGGACATGGCCCGGTTTAAGTCTTACGGGGCCACCCAGCTGGTGACTTCCACCGAAATCAACACGGTGGCAAAGCTGGCCCGGTTCAAACGGGAAGCCGACGAATTGGGGCTCAAGACCGAAATCCTGATTCACGGCAACCGCTGCATCGGCGGAGTGGGGAACTGCATTTTCCACGAACTCATTGCCGACTCTTACATCCGCAAGGTCTATCGGGATGAGGAAGGCAACGAGATCGTGGAGTACGAAGGCTGGCCCGACCGGAGCGGCAGCTGTTTCCGGCTGTGCCTCCTCACCGACGAGCAGCGCCGCAAAGTGTTGCTCAAGCGGGGGCAGCCGCTGGATGAGATTGAAGCCATCAACGAACGCATCCGGGAACAGCCCAACTTAGCCTTCGGTATCCTCGGGGATGAGTTGAAGGCCTACCTGGACCTGGGGCTGGCCACCGTGAAGGTCCAGGGCCGGGAGTACGCCATTGCCATGATCTCCCGCATGATTAGCTGTTACCGACAGCTCATCGATGCCCACATGCGGGGCGATGACATCAACGGCCTCTTCTATCAGAAGATTCAGGACCGCCTGGCGGGCCTGGTGGCCGAGCGGGATCAGGCCCGGATGGAAAAAACCAAGGAACTCCATCGGAACATTGTCGGGTTGTAATTATCGGCGTTTTTGTTAACAACCGGCATAATTTACTTTGTGCTCAAGAGAAGCCTGCCCTATAATGGGGCAGGCTTTTTTACGCGGCGGGCCTCAAGCTATCGCGCCGGGATGCTTGTTTGCGGCCTGGAGTGCAGGAAATTTAGCCAATCCGGGCAATGAGCGCTCGCACGGAATGCACTGAGGAAGCCGGGGTAGCAGAAACCAGGAAGGTTCGCTACCATTCAAATTTATTCGTAATGAGGCGATGATGGACCGTGAAGCTCCCTGGTGAATCTCCCGAGCCTGCAGGTCTGGCCTTTTGGTTCGGCTTGCTGCTGTGCGTCCTGATTCTGGTCGGCAGCTTCTATAACTTGGCGAATTATCCCACCATCTGGTGGGATGAAGCTATCTTTTCAGAAGCTGCCGCTAATCTGGTGCAGCATGGCCGCTACGCCTTTACGGTGCAAAGTCCCAATCAGCTGGTCGATTTGGATTTTCGGATCAGCGCCGGGCCGGCGGTGATCTTGCCCGTGGCCCTGGCCTACAAGCTGTTTGGGGTTAGCCTGCTCTCAGGACGGCTGGTGGCCGGAGCCTACCTGGTTCTCACCTTCCTGGCCCTGTTTCTGGTAGCCCGACGCCTCTGGGGCCCCGTCACGGCGCTCCTGGCCGTGGCCCTGGCCTTTCTGGGGACTGATGTTCTTTACTGGGGCCGCTCGGTGTTGGGGGATATACCCGCCCTGGGGCTCTTCCTCTGCGCCACCTGCTTTCTCATCCGGGGCCTTGAGTCCCGATCCCTCTGGCCCCTCTTTTGGGGGGGGATATTTTTAGGGCTGGCCTTCAATGCCAAGGAATTCTACGGCCTGGCCTGCCTGCCGCCCCTGGTGCTCCTGGCCCAGCAGCACTGGCGCGACAAGCGGCGTCTGACCCGCAGCCTCATGGCCTTCGGCGTCGGTGCGGCCCTCCCGCCGCTGGCCTACCTGGCTCTCAAGGCGGTGATTTTGGGGAGCCTGACCGGGGCCATCCTCCATTTCCTGGAACAGAAAAGGCTCCTGTGCCACGAGTTCTTCACGCCCATTACCATCGGCCGCATCTACCCGGAGAGTGTCCTGATGCTGTTGCAGAACCCCCTTTTCTGGCTGGGATGCCTGGGGGTCGGTTGGATTTGGAAGAAAGAGACCCCATCTCCCGGGGTTAAATTGTGGATCTGGAACTTCTTCCTCTGGAGCGGGGTTTACCTTACCGCGGTTTATTGGCACCGCTTTGCTCTCCCGGGTCTATTCCTGGCCTGCCCTTTGGCGGCCTATTTTCTCAGCAAAGTTTCGACCCGGCTGACTTCCGGGGTTTTCACGCCTCCGCCCCGGTGGTTGGCGCCCGGTATCATCGCCGCCTTTCTGGTCTTGTTTTACCCTGTCGGCGGCCTGGGTTTCTTCAAACAGGTTCTTATCTGCCGGGGCTCAGCCCCCACGCGTCTGGTGCAGTATCTTCGCACCCATGTGCCCACCAGCTGTCTCATCGAAACCCCGGAATACGAACTGGCCTTCCTGAACGACGACCACCGCATCCATCTCATGCCGTCGTATTTCTTTGTGGAATCAACGCCGGACCGGGTGGTGCTGTTCAACCCCCGGAAGCAACCTTACGAATTCAATCAGGTGGGGGCCGACATCCTGATTCTGGGCAGTTTCGGCAAGAGCGTCTTCAAGCAAGTCTATCCCCCTGCCCTCATCAATCTGGAGTGGCGCCGGATCGCTCAGGTGGATTATTATGACATCTATGTGTCAAAAAAATCGGCAAAAAAGACGCTAAGCTTGATGAATCAAACTCTAGCCTCATACCAAAAGGCTAGCCTGATCAGAGCTGCCAGTAAGAATAATGTCGCAGAAACCCTCGTTGATTCGTACTATCACTGATTTTCGCCGCCTATATCGGCAGCTGCGTTCCGGGGACGTGATCATCGGCGTTCTCGCCTTGCGGCCGGGCGAAGAAATCAAGGTCCTGGACCTGGCGGAGCGCGGCGTCGCCTTCTTCCCCCCGGTTTTGGCTCAACTCCTCGGCCGCTCCAAGGTGGCCCAGGCCGAAGTCCTGGGGGAATACATGGTTCCCGGCAGTTTCGTGGCCTACGGCCTCGCGGACCTGGCCGGGAAACTCCCCGAATTTAAGGCCCGGGAGGCTGTGGTCGCCAAGCGGGACCGGGCCCACCTGGGTCTGGGGGTCAGTCTCTGGCCCTCCCTGGAAACCCTCTACAGCCTGGCGGGCCTCCAGGGGCTCACCTACCCCCTGGTGGTGCAGCCTTTTGTGCCCGGCGCCCGGGACTTGAGGGTGGTGGCGCTGGCCGACTACGTCGAGGCTTATGAGCGGGTCAACCCCCACAGCTTTCGCAAGAATCTTTTTCAGGGAGGATCCTCCCAACCCGCCGCCCTCACCCCGGAACAGCAGAATTTTTGCCGGGAAGTGATGGATAGGGGAAGGTTTCCCTATGCTATTCTGGACCTGCTTCTGGATCCCCGGGGTGGCCGTCCTTATCTTTCCGAAATCAGCTTCAAGGGAGGACTGACCGGGGCCCGCCTCTCCCAGGCTGAGTTTCACCGCCGAGTTGCCGCCCTGGAAGAGGATTATATTCAACAATGGGAAACCTCGTCGAAGACCCGGCCCTGAGGGATCGCCTCCACGTCTTTGTTGATCGGACCAGCGCCGGCCAGCAGTTGGCTGCCTACCTCAGCGGGTATAGTGACCAGGAGATTCACCTCTTCGCCATTCCGGCCGGGGGCGTGCCGGTGGCTGCGGAGATCGCCCTCGCCCTGTCGATTCCCCTGGATCTCATCATTGTCCGCAAAATCCAGCTCCCCTGGACCACGGAGGCCGGCTTCGGCGCCCTCAATCCCGCCGGGCAGGCCATCCTGAACGAAGACTTGCTGCGCCGCATGCCCCTATCCCCCGAGGACATCGAGGCCCAGGTAAAAAAAACCGCCGCGGTCATCCAACAGCGGGAAGAGCGCCTCCGGGGCGGCAAGCCCTATGCCCGCCTGAACGGCCAGGCGGCCCTGGTGGTGGATGACGGCCTGGCTTCGGGCTACACCATGCGGGCGGCGCTCCAGTTCTTGAGGGCCCAGGGGGCCGGCCGGCTCATCGTCGCGGTGCCCACCGGGTCGGAACGCACCGTTTGGGACCTGCTTCCCCTGGTGGATGAGCTTTACTGCCTCAATGTCCGGGGCGGCTTCTCCTTTGCCGTGGCCGACGCCTATGAAAACTGGTATGATCTCACCGAGGGGGAGGTTTTGGCTATCCTGGCATCCCTTAAAAGTTTTGCGTAGGGTGCGTCTTACGCACCATTGCTCTGCCTCAACACCGTGCCTTGCCCATGAGCCCCAAACCTTTGCCGCCTAAGCCGTTGCCGGCCCAAATTCCCAGGGACCGCCTGGCCTTTGACATTGACGGGGTGGTGGCCGACATCATGACCACCTTCCTGGCCCTGGCCCGGGAACGCTATAACCAGGGGCACCATCTCCGCTACGAGCACATCACCACCTTCTTCTTGGAGGATTGCCTGGACCTCCCGTCCTGGATCATCGACGAGATCATCCGGGAACTCATCGACCGCCCCCACGAGCTGCCGGTGGAACCCTTCCCCCACGCGGTGCCGGTCCTCACCCGTCTGGCCCTGGAGACGCCGCTGTTGTTCGTCACCGCCCGGGACCGGCGGCGGCCCATCGAACGCTGGCTGCAACGCCACCTGGCCCCGGTGCCGCCTGCCGCCATCCGGGTCCTGGCCACAGGCGACCCCGACACCAAGATCCACTGCCTCAAGGACCACGGCATCCAGTACTTCGTGGAAGACCGCCTGGAAACCTGCCTGCAACTGGCCGACCACGGCATCACCCCCATCCTCTTCGCCCAACCCTGGAACCGCCAACCCCACCCGTTCCAGGAGGTCCATGACTGGCCGGAACTGGCCGGGCTGATCTTTGAGGAGTAAGCAGTGAGCAGGGAGCAGAAATTGCCAAAGCGGAGCTGGGTTTTTCACCGCTTACTGTCTTAAAAAGTGGTCAGGGGTCAGGGGGAAATGTAGGGGCATTGCCCACCATCCTCATTATACCTGCTTAGAAAAGTTCTTGGTGGCACCGGCATCTTGCCGGTGCGGCAAACCGGCTGGAAACCTGTGCCACCAAAGGCATCGGGCACGGAGGCTCGCCCCACTGCTCTTTTCATGATTTACGGTGGGCCGAAAGGCCCATGCATGACTATTCACTACTCACTCGCTGATCCCCCGGCACTTCCTTTTCCCTCCAATTTTAGATACAATCCCCCCATGACGCAGCGGGAAGCAGCATTAGCGGGCCGGATCACCCCGGCCATGATTGAAGCCGCAGCCGGTGAAGGCGTGGCGCCGGAGTTTATCCGCCAGGGGTTGGCCCAGGGGACCATCGCGGTGCCGGCCAACCGGGAGCACCGGGGGCTTAAGCCCGCGGCCATCGGCGCCGGGGTGCGGGTCAAGATCAACGCCAATATCGGCACGTCACCCCACGACATCAGCCTGGAGAAGGAGCAAGCCAAGCTGGCCGCGGCCCTTTTGTACGGGGCGGACGCGGTCATGGATCTCTCCACCGGCGGCAACCTGGACGAGATCCGTACGGCCCTTTTGGCCCGGTGCCCGGCGCCCTTCGGCACCGTGCCCATCTACCAGGTGATGACCGAGGCCAAGAGCTTGGATGACGTCAAAGCCGACGATCTCCTGGACATGGTGCACCACCACGCCCAACAGGGGGTGGACTTCGTCACGGTGCACTGCGGCATTACCAAAGGCGCCTTGCCCCTGCTGAAAAAACGGGTCACCGGGGTGGTCTCCCGGGGCGGCGCCTTTCTCACCGCCTGGATGCGCCGTTACGGGAAAGAAAACCCCCTGTACGAGCACTACGACCGGCTGCTCGACATTGCCAAAGAATACGACGTCACCCTGTCGTTGGGGGACGGCCTGCGCCCCGGGTGCCTGGCCGACGCCACCGACCGGGCCCAGCTTCACGAACTGAAGGTTTTAGGGGAACTCACCAAGCGGGCCTGGGCCAAAGGGGTCCAGATCATCGTGGAAGGGCCGGGACACCTGCCGCTCAACGCCATCAAGAAAAATGTCCGTCTCCAACAGAAGTACTGCGCCGGCGCCCCCTTCTACGTCCTGGGGCCCCTGGTCACCGACGTGGCTTCGGGCTACGACCACATCGCCGGAGCCATCGGCGGGGCCCTGGCCGCCACCCTGGGCGCGGCGTTCCTGTGCTACGTCACCCCCGCCGAACACCTGAAACTGCCGGAGGTGGAGGACGTCATCGACGGGGTGGTGGCCTCCCGGATCGCCGCCCACGCCGCGGACATCGCCCGGGGGCTGCCCGGGGCCGCGGACTGGGATTTAAAGATGTCCCAGGCCCGCCGGGCCCTGGACTGGGACACCCAGATCAAACTCTCCATCAACCCAGCCAAAGCCCGGCGCTACCGGGACCTCTCCCAGGCCAAAGAAGACCAGTGCACCATGTGCGGCCGCTTCTGCGCCATGAAGGTGTATGACGATAAGTTTGAAGGATGATTTCTTTGGGGAAGGGGGCTAAGGGTATACACCCTTACCCCCTCCCCCAATCCCATAAGCAAGAGTTGTAACGGATGTTCCAGACCCAAAATCATATAACAGATTGAATATAATTGATATATTGTGTTTTTTGGTAAAATATGTAGCCACTAATCTAATAGATAAATTAGATAAAAAGCTTGACATTCAAATTAGTTTAAAATAGTATCGTACTCACTATGTATCTCGATGCCGCTTATTCCACCCAGGGGAGCAAGACCTATCGCCGATATTTGCTGCGGGAATCATACCGGCATGAGGGCAAGGTCAAGCATCGCACCATCGCCAATCTCTCCCATTGTTCCGAGGAGGA